>OLOO01000076.1_pt1 | contig 102688 bp, 86 predicted proteins | sample 1672621 | NCBI WGS metagenome assembly OLOO01 (sample SAMEA3136706, study PRJEB25190) | human gut metagenome | biome: human gut; feature: human-associated habitat; material: faeces | place: Austria | collected 2013 | reverse complement strand
ACTTCGCAGAAAAGCATGGGATGTTCCAGTATGAGTATTATGTGGATGACGGCTACACGGGCCGCAATTTCAACCGTCCCTCGTTCCAGCGCATGATCGCTGACATTGAGGCGGGAAAGGTCGGCTGCGTGGTCACGAAAGACCTATCGAGGCTTGGTAGGAATTATATCGAAGCCGGCAGCTATATCGAAATCTTTTTCCCCAAACACAATGTACGCTATATCGCCGTCACGGACGGCGTGGACAGCCTGACCCGTCAGGAGATGGACATCACACCCTTTAAGAATATCCTGAACGATATGTACAGCCGGGATATTTCCAAGAAGGTGCTGGCGGGCATCACTACCCGCTCCCGGCAGGGAAAGTTCTGCGGCGGGACGCCGCCGTTTGGTCTGATGCGTGACCCGGAGGACAAAGGGCATCTTATCCTTGACCCGGAGACAGCGCCGATCATCCGCAAAATCTATGACTATGCCCTTGACGGGCTGGGCTGCATGAGGATTTCCAAACGGCTGATGGAAGAAAAAATCCCCATCACCCGTGTCAAGGCCAACACGGAGTTTGACGCCAACTATTATTCCTGGGGAGGGGCGAGAATCAGCCATATCCTGCGGAATCCCTTCTATAAAGGCGCACATCTGGTCTTTCGGACGCACCAGAAGGGCATCCGCTCCAACACCTATGATATTATCCCCCGTGACCAGTGGGAAGTGATCGAGGGCTGCCACGAGGCCATTGTGACGCCGGAGGAATGGCAACAGGTGCAGGAACTGATTGACCGCAGACCGACCATTCAGGGAAATTCCTGCCCCTTTTATAATCTGTTCCACGGGCTGGTCTACTGCGCCACCTGCGGGAAGTCCATGCAGGTGCGGTATGAGAAGGTCGGGAGAACCGGGAAGAACCGCTTCACCGGCGAGATGCGGGAGCCGATCGACAAGGCGTATTATATCTGTCAGACCTACAACCGCATGGGCTGCAAGGTCTGCTCCAGCCACAAGATCGAGGCCAGGGATTTGTACAATCTGGTGCTGAAGGATATACAGGAATTGGCGGAGCAGGCCATGAAGGACGCCGATGCGTTCTACCAGCGGCTCAGCAGCCGGATGGAGCGCCGGTATCTGGTGGACGCTTCCCAGACAGAGAAGGAACGGAAACGGCTGGAAGCCCGGAATCAGGAAATTGACGGGATGTTTTTAAGACTGTACACCGATAAGGCCAAAGGCGTCCTGACTGAACAGCGGTTTATGAAGCTGACGGCGGCGCTGGAACAGGAACAGGAAGCCAACCAGAAACGCCTGCACGATCTGGCATTGATGCAGAGCCGGGCGGACGCACAGGAAAGCGAAGTCCGCACCTTTATCAAGGAAATCCGGCGCTATGCCGCCATTGAGGAACTGGACGAGGCGGTACTGAACCGGCTTATCAGCAAAATCCTGATTGGCGAGGTCAAAAAGGTGGACGGCCAGAAGGTGCAGGAAGTCAAGATCGTGTATAACTTTGTCGGGGAAATCCCGGAGATTGCAGCGTAAATAGTTTGCCCCATCTCTCACAACCATTGAGGGATGGGGCTTTTATTTTGCCGTCGTCCGGCAGCATTATATTGATTGGGTTTACTCCATCCGCAACCGTTCCACTACGGTGCGTTTTGCCATCTCATGGCCGGTGATAACAGGAATACCAGCCCCAAGCAAGGCAAAGAGAGGGATGATGAACAGGAAGGGCGTGAGGTTCAGATGGTAGGTAAAAAACCAGAATAGTCCTTCCACCGCCTGGAAGGCAATCGGGCCCAACGTCAGCGTCAAAATCAGAGCCAGCCCTGCCGCCCCCAGAGCGTACAGCAATCCTTCCCAGATCAGCATAGCGCGCAGTTGCCGTCCGGTCATGCCCACGGCCTGGAGCACCGCCAGTTCCCTCTGACGTGCAATGATGCCAGTCAGGATGGCATTGAAGAAGTTCAGCACACCGACCAACCCAACGATGAAACTGAACGCACCGCCCAGCAGCAGGAACATGGAGCGCATACTCTCAAATTCCCCAGCATAGGTGGCCTTGCTCTCGTAGTCCAGCTCCGGGTTGACGTTCTCAGTGTAATCCGCCAGGAAGGACTCCATGGCGGCGTTGGTCTCGTCGGTGGTGTCGAAGGCGTAGTACATCACATCCGACGTGCCGGTGTCCTGGACAAAGGTCTCGTCGTTCAGGATGAACTCATCGCTACCATAGTAGCGGTAGCTGAGGGCGAAGGGCACCGTCACCAGGGCCGCCACGGTGTAGTCAACGTCCCGGTACTTCACCGGCCGCTCCACCCAGTTGGCCCCGTCCGGCACATCCTCCAGGGAAGCCCAGACCTCGCCGGTGTCTGGGTCGTAATACTCGCTCTCCTCCACATAGCGGAGGGTGACGGTGTCCCCCAACCGGGCCCAGTGGGAGGCCATGTCTGCGTTTCCATAATCGTCCTCTGAGTATACGGCGGCGATAGCCCGGCTGCCCGGCTCGTAGAGGGCGGACAAATCTCCCTCCAGCACCGTCAGGTGGTCCAGGGCAAAATCGCTCATACCGGAGATCTGAACCCCGTCGGCCAGCAGGCCCGCCTCGTTCTTATCAGTCAGGCGTATCAGGTTGTCCATCTCCTCCGGGGTGTAGAAGTTCTGCTTGTTCTGCCGGAACCAGTCTTCGGTGACGTACTCCAGCACAGGAGAGGTCTGGCCGTACACCACGCCGCTGTCCGTGATGCCGCCCTGGGCGTCGATGTCATCAATGACGGACTGGGGCACGGCCTGTTCCGCACTGAACAGGGTGCTGGTCTGGAATTTTCCAGCATTGGCCACAATGAAATCGCTGGCGGTGAAATTGGACACATACTTGTCCATATCAAAGCCACCGGCAAAGTTCACCGTCACAGTAAGCAGCACCACCGCCAGTGACAGCGACAGCACCGTCACCACGGTCTTTCCCTTGCTGCGGCCCAGGTTGGCCCAGGCCATCGTGAAGGGACTGACCTTTCGGGCCTTCCGGCCCTTAACACGGGTCTTTTCGCTGCTGCCTTCGGTGTAGCGCACTGCCTCCACCGGGGAGACCCTGGCCGCCATCCGTCCCGGCTTCCGGCAGGAGATCAGCACCGTCAGCAGTGCGAAGGCCGCGGAAACGACAAAGATCCAGGGGCTTACAGAGGTCATTGGCATAATCCCGTTGAGCCGGGCCACAATCACCGGGGTTAGCTGCCCGCCGATCAGCCAGCCGATCACCAGCCCGATGGGGATACCAACAGCAGAGAGGGTCAGGGCTTGCAGACGGATGATCCGCCGCAGTTGCCGGGGGGTGGTGCCGATGGTTTTCAGAAGGCCATAGAACCGGATATCCCCGGCCACCGAGATCTGGAACACATTGTAGATGATGAGATACCCGGTGAAAACGATAAGCAGGATTACCCCGGCAATGGCCATGACCGTCATGGGGTCCACAATGTCGGACATCCGGGCCCCGGTGTAGCCCCAGTTGACGCCGGTATCAATGTAATTGTCCCCAGCGGTCTCGCTCTGGTAGCCGTGGTTTTCCAATATTTGGTTCAAATCCCGCTCGATATGTCGGGAGTCGCTTTTCAGCATCACGTCCAAATTCCACCGGCCTGTCATGCCGTCATCAGGGCTGTCAGGATCTACGCCCACTTCCGCCAGGATTTCGTTCACCCGGCTTTCGGGAATCAGGACATGGTTCGCCACAATGGCCTCATCGTATTCCCACCAGCCACAGAGGGTGAAGGTTTGAGTGGTTTCGTGTCCATCTACGTCAAAAGTGAGGGTAAACTCGGCCCCGATCTCCGGCTTTATGCCCAGCAGTTCCAGTACATGGGTGTCGGTAGCAGCCTGGTCGGTGCCCTCCTGCGGCAAAGAGCCTTCCACCGGGTCACAGTACATCCAGTGGGCCTCGTTGGCGTCGGCAAAGCTCACCTCCACATGAGCTTTATTGAAAGGCGCCTCCCTAGGCATACCCAGGTATCTCCGTTCGCCCCACTGGCCGATGAGAGGATCATCCTTCAGTTCATCAAACTGCGCCTGGGTCATGTACTTAAATCCGCCGTGGGAGAAGCCGCCCACCTGTCGAAAATTGGATTGCTGAAACCCATCGTTGATGGACAAGGCGATGGTGAATAGAGAAGTAAACAGCATCGTTGTCAGGGCGATAGCCACAATGGCAATCAGATTGCGCGTGCGGCTTGCCAGCAGGCTTTTCCACGCCAAATGGCGAACACATTTTCGATTTGAAACTTTCATGGCTCTCCCCCCTTACTGTGTCACAATCCGCCCATCCTCAATGCGGACAATTCGGTCAGAGAGTTGGGCAATTTCTTCGTTGTGTGTAATCATGACCATCGTTTGGGAAAATTTCCGGCCCGTCACCTTCATCAGGCTCAGTACATCTTGGCTGGTACGGCTGTCCAAGTTTCCGGTCGGTTCGTCGGCCAGGAGAATGGCCGGTTTGGTCGCCAAGGCACGGGCGATAGCCACCCGCTGCTGCTGGCCGCCGGAAAGCTGCCCCGGCAGGCTGTTCAACTTCTTTTCCAGCCCCAAGGCGGTGACTACCTCACCTACATAGCGCTCATCTACTTTACCACCATCCAACTGGATGGGCAAAACGATGTTTTCCCGCACCGTCAGCACCGGCACCAGGTTAAAACTTTGAAATACAAAACCAATTTTTCGGCGGCGAAAAATTGTGAGTGCCTCATCCTTCAGGGAGAAGATGTTCTTCCCGTCCACGGTGACGGAGCCGGAAGTGGGCCGGTCCAGGCCCCCCAGCATGTGGAGCAGGGTGGACTTGCCGGAGCCGCTGGTGCCCACGATGGCTACGAACTCCCCGTCCTCCACGCTGAGATTGACACCATCCAGTGCTTTTACCTGCGTATCTCCTTTTCCGTAATATTTCTTTAAGTTTTTGGTTTCTAAAATCGTCATCTTGTATACCTCCACAAAAAAGTCTGCATTGCCTTTTGACAATACAGACTTTACCACATAATTCTTTCCTGAGCCTTTCTCAAATCTAACAGAGTTGAAAGATTTCCTGTTCTTCATATCCGATTCAACGCACGAGGCAAATACAGTGAGAAAGTGCTTCCGTTTCCTGGTTTGGAGGATACTTTGATATAACCGCCCTGAAGGGACAGAATTTCCCGTGCCAGGTAAAGTCCCAGGCCAAGCCCCTCCGCCGAGTGCGTTAACGTACCACGATAGAAGCGGTTAAAAATCCCGCCCTGTTCTTCTTCTGGAATACCGGGGCCCGTATCCGTCACGTCCACCCGGCAAAAGGTTTCGAGCATCTGTGCAGATACGGTAACCCTTCCGCCAGCGGGTGTGTACTTTACCGCGTTGTTTACAACATTGCCAAGGGCTTCGCTTGTCCAGCGCGGGTCAAAGGAGGCGTCGCCTACAAACGGAAGGTTCTGCAAGGTGATTTTCTTTTTTTCCGCCGCAGGTCTTTCCTGTTCGACAGTCGCCTCTAATAAAGGAGCCACAGGACCCAGTGTGGGAGTTGGAACCACAATACCTGTTTCCAATCTCGAAGCCTTAACCAGAGTCTGAATCAGAAATGACAGTTTCTCCCCCTGTGTTAGCAGCGCCTGGACTTGTTCCCGCTGACGCGGCGACAGATCGCTTTCCGTCAAAAGCGAAGCGTATACAAGTAAATTTGCGATGGGTGTGCGCGTCTGATGGGAAATATCGGAGATCAGTGTTTTCACCGCTTCCTGTTCGGTTTTCATCGTTTTTTGCGTATGAGCAGAGCCGCGCAGGAAGCGAGCAAATTTTGTCTCCAGCGCAGACAGTTCTGTTTCATCAAAATGTTCCTCGGTAAAACCACTGGAAATAGACTGTTCCAACATATTATCCAGCCGCTGAACGGTTCTGCGCCGGGCCGTCCACTGCCAGAGCCCAAATAGAAGCCCAATGACAGCGAAAGCCAGCAACACCCAGGTCAAAGCTGTCATTTGCTTACCTCCCAAGTGTAACCAACCCCGTACACAGTTCTGATCGGGGCATTCCCGAGCTTCCCGCGCAGGCGCCGCACCGCCACAGATAAGGCATTTTCATCCACAAACTCGCCGCCGTCCCACACCTTTTCAAGCAGCAATTCTCTTGGTAACGTGCGGCCCCGGTTCTCCACCAGCAGGCGCAACAGGCGCTGTTCTGTCTTGGAAAGGTCGATGATTGTCCCTTCTTTGGAAAACTCCATCCGTGTGAAGTCGAGGATGAAACCGTTCAATTCGATCCGTTCCTGCTTTACCGGGACAGAGCGCCGCAGTTGGGCATTTACTCTGGCCCGGAGCACTGCCAAGGAGAAAGGCTTGGTAATATAATCATCTGCCCCAGCTTCCAGACCGGTAACTTCATCCAGTTCCAAATCATTAGCCGTAAGCAAAATAGCAGGTGTGGAGGTGCCATTCTGTCGCAGTGTTCGCAACAGTTCCAGCCCACTGCCGTCTGGCAGGTTAATATCCAAAATCAATAAATCAAAAACTACGCCCTGCAAAATCTTGATTGCCTGGAGACGTGTGCTGCAATGTGTGACGGTACAGTTTGGTGTTTCAAGCGCCATACAAATACCACGCCCCAGCGCTTCATCGTCTTCTAAAAGCAAAATTCGACTCACTTCTGTGCTCTCCCTTCCTTTGTTCTGCCATCGACCGGCTTTACAGCATCTTTAGGAAGCAGCCAAACACCGGCCATTTTCACAGCGCCGGGAATACGCCCCTCGACGCAGTAATAGTTGACTTGACGGGACGAAACGCCCCATTTTTCGCTTGCCTCTTTGAGTGTCATGTAGTCCATGCTCATACCTCCGACAATTTCTTTCATTATATTTCATTAGCTCGAAGAACGCAAGGCAGGAAATGTGAATAGATGTTGAATACGCTGCTATCGAAGAAGGATTTCTTTGATAGCTTTTTTTAATTCATCACTTGACATTGTGGCAAAGAGCTGATGAGCGTGGATGAGCTTGCCGTGCTGGATGGCGGCAAGTGCATCTTGCAGCTTCGCGGCGTCCGCCCGTTTCTGTCCAACAAATATGATCTCACCAAGCATCCCCTCTACCGCTACACAGCGGATTATGACAAGAAATACGCCTTTGACATAGAGCGTTTTCTGTCCCATCGCCTCAAGCTCAAGCCGGATGATGCAGTTGAGGTGTATCAGGCAGACCTTTCCGGTGAACCTGTCGCCTGACGGCGGCAGCCTGTTTTGACAACGACTCGATGAAACTTCGTGGAAGAAATGTACCCTCCAAAATCTAAAACATATTTTTCGGAGGTACTATTTATGGCTTTCTTTAATTCTGCTGTTGGTGTTCTTCAGACCCTCGTTGTGGCGCTGGGCGCTGGCCTCGGCATTTGGGGTGCGATCAATCTGCTGGAGGGCTACGGCAACGACAACCGTGCGATGCGTTCCTGACTGAAAAGGTCAGGCACAGGTCGAAGGACGAATGAAGTCCAAAACCTTGGAGAACTGATATTTCGATGGATGAAATGAGGGGGTAACGCCCCGAAGCGTCCACACTAATACTCCGACTGGCATAGGTGCGCAACCGCCGATTGTCAGAAGCTCGGTGAAGTCGGCAGAGAGATGCCGTAGTTTTGGCTGCAAGGCTGAAATCGAAAGCTGTCCAGAGGTGGATAGCGCATCCTATATGCCGGGTGTCAGCCGCACATGGTTAGTATGTATGGAAATACTGACGAACTTCTGAATGTACAAGTCTAAACGTTGATACCATCGAAACGGTGGTACTCCTTATACGGAGGTATTCGTGGACAAGTAAAAATGGTTGTTATGAAAGTCCATGTGCCGTTACAGGCGGCACGATTCGTAAAGAATTGAATACAGGCTTAGAGGAAGAACCTAAATGCGGCCCATGATAGAAATATCGGAACGCAGGAAGCTGAAAACATTTAGCCTGTTGCAAGGCTGCGAGATGGTGGATGGGAATACCTTCGTGAGAAGGCAATAACCATTCTTTGTTTCAGTGAAAGTAGTGGCGTAGTACCTATGAAGCCGTGAAAAAGTAAACGGTGGAGGAAAGGCCACAAGTCGAATTTGGCAAAAGAAGCACACACAAAGTGTCGCAAGCCCTGTATGACCAAATTCGATGGAACGCCGTGTGCGGTGAAAGCTGCACGCACGGTGTGGAGCCGGGGAAAAGCTGGAGATCATATCAAATGCTTACCTATGGCTATCTGGTGCTAAATCTCAGGGCATGAAGCAGCTGATGGCCGGTGGCGGGGTGGCTTTGATTGGCATTACCCTCGTGCCGCTGCTGTCCGGTCTATTCGGCTAATCAGGCAGCTCGTTTGCTTCCCATAAATCCACGGAGGGTGCCGCTTTCTGGCGGCATCCTCCCGAAAGGAGGGCAACCCTATGGATTTCTTATGGGATAAGATCACGGAATGGCTGAAAGAAATGCTCATCGGCGGTATCGTGAGCAATCTGTCCGGGATGTTCGATGCAACCAATCAAAAGGTTGCCGAGATCTCCGGTCAGGTGGGCTTATCGCCGCAGGCATGGAACGGCAGCATTTTCAGCATGATACAAAACCTGTCAGAAACCGTGATCGTCCCCATCGCAGGCGCAATTCTCGCCTTTGTGATGACGCTGGAACTGATCCAGCTCATTACCGACAAAAATAACCTCAACGACATGGACACATGGATATTCTTCAAGTGGGCGTTCAAGTCCGCTGCCGCTGTCCTGATTGTAACAAACACATGGACGATTGTGATGGGCGTGTTTGACGCTGCCCAAAGCGTCGTTGCCAGCGCCTCCGGGCTGATTATCGGCGATACCAGCATCGACATTTCAAGCGTCATGGTGGGCATTGAGGATCGGCTGATGGAAATGGAGCTGGGGCCGCTGTTCGGCCTGTGGTTCCAATCGCTGTTCGTGGGCATTACCATGTGGGCGCTGACCATCTGCATCTTCATTATCACATTCGGAAGAATGATTGAAATATATCTCGTCACCTCTGTTGCCCCCATTCCGATGGCGACCATGATGGGCAAGGAATGGGGCGGCATGGGACAGAACTACATCCGTTCCCTGCTGGCGCTGGGCTTCCAAGCATTTCTCATCATCGTCTGCGTTGCCATCTACGCCGTTCTGGTGCAGAACATCGCGCTTGTGGATGACATCATCTACGCCATCTGGACTTGCATGGGCTACACGGTGCTGCTGTGCTTCTGCCTGTTCAAAACGAGCAGCCTTGCCAAGTCCGTGTTCAATGCACATTAACGGGGGTGATACTATGCTGACACTCACGCCCGTCGCGCTTGCAACAGCGAACGCATTTGTCAATGCGCATCACCGGCACCATAAGGCAACTGCTGGGCATAAGTTTTCCATCGGCTGTGCCAAGGATGGAGAACTTGTCGGTGTTGCAATCGTAGGCCGTCCTGTGAGCCGGTATCTGGATGATGGCTGGACATTGGAGGTCAATCGCCTTTGCACCACCGGTGAGAAGAACGCTTGCAGCATCCTTTATGCCGCATCCGCGCGGGCGGCAAAGGCAATGGGATACCGCAAGATCATCACCTATACGCTGGATAGCGAGAGCGGCAGCAGTCTCCGCGCCGCTGGTTGGAACTGCGCAGGCTTGGCAGGTGGCAAATGCTGGACAGGCAGCCGTAAGCCCGCCTCCGCTTTGTACCCGGCGCAGATGAAACTTCGATATGAAAAGCTCTTATAAAGGGGGATTTCTATGGCCTATGTCAACGTCCCAAAGGACTTAACCAAAGTAAAAACCAAGGTGCTGTTCAACCTCACGAAACGACAGCTCATTTGCTTCGGAAGCGGCGCGCTCATCGGCGTACCGCTTTTTTTCTTGCTCAAGGGCAGCATCGGCACCAGCCCCGCCGCAATGGTGATGATGGTGGTGATGATCCCGGCCATGCTGTTCGCCATGTATGAAAAGAATGGTCAGCCGTTGGAGGTCGTTATCCGCAACATCTACCGCGTGTGTTTCCAGAGGCCGAAGCAGCGCCCGTATAAGACCAACAATTTCTATGCCGTTTTGGAGCGGCAAAACCAGTTAGACCGGGAGGTGTATCAAATTGTCCGAAAAGAAAAAGCTGACCCGCGCCGAACGAAAACAGATCGAAGCCGCCATCGCAAGAGCGAACCGAACGGATAAGAAAGAAAAATCGGCGCAGGACAGCATCCCGTATCAGCGTATGTGGCCGGACGGCATTTGCCGTGTGACCGACACGCGCTACACCAAAACGATCCAGTATCAGGACATCAACTACCAGCTCTCGCAGAATGAGGACAAGACCGCCATCTTTGAGGCGTGGTGCGATTTCCTGAACTACTTTGACAGCTCCGTGCAATTCCAGCTTTCCTTTGTGAACCTCTCGGCTTCGCAGGAAACCTTTGCACGGAGCATTTCCATTCCGCCCTGCGGGGACGAGTTTGACGGCATCCGCGCCGAGTACGCCGGTATGCTGCAAAATCAGCTTGCCCGCGGCAACAACGGCCTCATTAAGACCAAGTATCTCACGTTCGGCGTTGAGGCCGACAACCTCCGCGTTGCCAAGCCCCGTTTGGAGCGCATCGAAACTGACCTTCTGAACAACTTCAAGAGGCTGGGCGTTGTGGCTGCGCCGCTGAACGGCTTTGAGCGCCTGCACGTCATGCACGACATTCTGCGGATGGACGAGCAGGAGCCGTTCCGCTTTTCGTGGGACTGGCTGCCTCCCTCCGGGCTGTCCACCAAGGACTTTATCGCGCCCAGCTCCTTTGAGTTCAAGACCGGCAGGATGTTCCGCATGGGCAAAAAGCTGGGTGCGATCAGCTTCGTGCAGATTCTGGCACCGGAGCTGAATGACCGGATGCTGGCGGACTTTCTGGATATGGAGAGCAGCGTCCTCGTCAACCTCCATGTTCAGTCTGTGGATCAGGTCAACGCCATCAAGACCGTCAAGCGCAAGATCACCGATCTCGACAAGTCCAAAATCGAGGAACAGAAGAAGGCCGTCCGCGCCGGGTACGATATGGACATTATCCCATCCGACCTTGCCACCTACGGCGCAGAAGCCAAAAAGCTGTTGCAGGATTTGCAGTCCCGCAATGAGCGAATGTTCCTGCTGACCTTCCTCATTCTCAACACGGCGGACACACCCCGGCAGCTTGACAACAACATCTTCCAGACCTCCAGTATCGCGCAGAAGTATAACTGTGCGCTGACCCGGCTGGACTTCCAGCAGGAGGAAGGACTGATGAGCAGCCTCCCGCTGGGGCTGAATCAGATCGAGATTCAGCGGGGCTTGACCACCTCCAGCGTGGCGATTTTTGTGCCTTTCACCACTCAGGAATTGTTCCAGACAGGCTCCGAGGCGCTGTATTACGGCATCAACGCTCTTTCCAACAACCTTATCATGGTAGACCGGAAACTTCTGAAAAATCCCAACGGCCTGATTTTAGGCACTCCCGGCAGCGGCAAGTCATTTTCGGCAAAACGCGAGATTACCAATGCGTTTCTTATCTGCCCCAAGGATGACATCATCATCTGTGACCCGGAGGGCGAATATACGCCGCTGGTGGAGCGTCTGCACGGTCAGGTCATTAAGCTGTCGCCCACCGGCAAGGGCTACGACGGTTCGCCCTGCTATATCAATCCGATGGACTTGAATCTGGATTACAGCGACGATGATAACCCGCTGAGCCTGAAATCCGACTTCATTCTGTCGCTGTGCGAGCTGATCGTCGGCGGCAAGGACGGGCTTGCCCCTGTGGAAAAGACCATCATCGACCGCTGCGTGCGCATCGTCTACCGGGATTACCTCAACGACCCGAAACCGGAGAATATGCCGCTGCTGGAGGACTTGTATAACGCCCTCCGTGCGCAGGATGAAAAGGAAGCGCAGTACATCGCCACTGCTTTGGAAATCTACGTCACCGGCTCTCTGAATGTGTTCAACCATCACACGAACGTGGATGTGAATAGCCGCATCGTCTGCTATGACATCAAAGAGCTGGGCAAGCAGCTCAAGAAAATCGGGATGCTGGTGGTGCAAGATCAGGTCTGGAACCGTGTGACCATCAACCGCGCCGCCCATAAAACGACCCGCTACTATCTTGACGAGTTCCATCTTCTTTTGAAGGAGGAACAGACGGCTTCGTACAGTGTCGAAATCTGGAAACGCTATCGCAAATGGGGCGGCATCCCCACCGGGATCACGCAAAATGTCAAAGACCTGTTATCCAGCCGCGAGGTTGAGAACATTTTTGAGAACAGCGATTTCATCTATATGCTCAATCAGGCCGCTGGCGACCGGCAGATTCTCGCAAAGCAGCTCAACATTTCGCCGCATCAGCTTTCTTATGTGACCCACTCCGGCGAGGGCGAGGGGCTGCTGTTCTACGGCAACACGATCCTGCCCTTCATTGACCACTTCCCCAAGGACACCGAGCTGTACCGCGTCATGACCACCAAACCGCAAGAGGTGGCGTCGGCATGAAAAGAGAACCGCGTTTGCAGTTTTCCGACGCCGATCTTGCCGAGCCGAAGCTGGAAAAGCCCATCAAGCGGGTGAAAAAAGCGGAGGCCAAGGCGGATAAGGCGCAGGCCAAAATTCCCAAGAAAACCGTGGTCAAAAAGGAACGCGGCTTTGATCCTGCCACCGACAAGGTCAAAACGCAGCTCCGGTTTGAGGAGGTGGACAAGAAAAAGCCGCCCTCAAAGCTGACCCATGCCGTGCAGGATGCCCCCGCCAACTTTGTTCTCTCTCAGGTTCACCGGGAGGTGGCGCAGAGCGAGGACGATAATGTGGGCGTGGAGGCTGCGCACAAGGTAGAGCAAGCCGTGGAGAGCGGCGGGCGGCTGGTGCAGTCTGCCCACCGCGCCCATCAGCTCAAGCCTTATCGTGCTGCCATCCGTGCAGAGAAAAAGCTGGAACGAGCCAATCTTGACGCGCTCCAGAAGAAAGCGGAGATCGACAGCCCCACCAGCAATCCCGTTTCCAAATGGCAGCAGAAGCAGGCAATTAAGAAGCAGTATGCCGCTGCCAAGCACAATCAGGCGGCGCAGACTACGGCAAAGGCGGCAGAGAATACCGCCAAGGCCGCGAAAAAAGCCGCTGAAAAGGCTGAGAAAGCGGGCAAATATGTGTGGGAACACCGGCGCGGCTTTGCCATTGCCGCCGCGATTCTGCTGATGCTGGCGTTTCTGCTCAACGGCCTGTCCTCCTGCTCGGTGATAATGGATGGCGTCGGCTCCGGGATCGCGGCCAGTACCTATCCGTCGCAGGACGCCGATATGCTGGGCGCGGAAGCGCAGTATTGCGAAATGGAAGCAGAGCTTCAGCGCTACCTCGACACCTACGAAAGCACCCATGACTACGATGAGTACCACTTTGATCTGGACACCATCGAGCATGACCCCTATGTACTCATTTCCATGATTACGGCGCTGCATCAAGGGGAATGGACGCTGGATGAGGTGCAGGGTACGCTCCAAATGCTCTTTGACCGCCAGTACATTTTGACCGAGGATGTGGTGGTGGAAACCCGCTACCGCACAGAAACCGACACATGGACGGACGCGGACGGCAACACCCATACGGACACCTATCAGGTGCCGTATGACTACTACATCTGCACGGTCACGCTGGAAAACTTCAATCTCTCCCATGTTCCCGTTTACATTATGAGCGAAGAACAGCTCGGAATGTACGCCACCTATATGGCCACCCTCGGCAACCGTCCCGACCTGTTCCCCGGTTCAGGCTACATCGGCAAGTATATGGAGGGCAGCTATACCGACTACGACATTCCCCCGGAGGCGCTGAACGATGAGGCATTTGCCGCCATTATCAAGGAAGCGGAAAAATATCTCGGCTACCCCTACGTTTGGGGCGGCAGCAGCCCCTCCACCTCGTTTGACTGTTCGGGCTTCGTCAGTTGGGTCATCAATCATTCCGGTTGGGATGTGGGCAGACTGGGCGCGCAGGGACTTTGCAATATCTGTACGCCTGTATCCTCTGCTAACGTCAAGCCGGGCGATCTGGTGTTTTTCACCGGAACGTATGATACCCCCGGTGTCAGCCATGTGGGTATCTATGTTGGCAACAATATGATGATCCACTGCGGAGATCCGATCTCTTATGCAAACTTAAATTCAAGCTATTGGCAGTCCCATTTCTACCGTTATGGGCGCTTGCCGTAAAGGAGAGTGAACGATATGAACCCGAAAATTATGAAGCTCCGTGGAGAGCTGGAGAAGAACAAAGGCAAAATCTCTGATCTGCAAGGCCGCAACCGCGAGCTGGAAAAGCAGATTCGTGAGTTGGAGGACACCGACATCATCGGCATGGTGCGTGAGAACGGCATGACGATGGAGCAGTTTGCCGAGCTGTTCCGCCGTATGCAGGCCGCGCCTGCACTGGCCACTTCGGAAAAGGAGGCGTTGAACCATGACTAAAAATACACCGCGCATTTTTATCAGCCTGCTGCTGATGCTCCTGTGCATCGGGATTCTCCCCGTTTCCGCCTTTGCCAGCGGCGGTGATTATCCTGATGATGCGCTGCCCACCGCCGAAAGCAGCGCCGCAGACGCACAGGAAACAAAACAGATCGGCACGGTCACGACCAACGGCGGCAACCTGAATGTCCGCACCGGCGCGGGACTGGACAACACCGCGTTTACGCAGCTCCCCAACGGCACGGTGGTCGATGTGATTGGCAGGGACGGCGATTGGGTAAAAATCCTGCTGCCCGCCCGCGCGGGCTATGTGTACGGCAGCTATCTGACCGTCACCGACGCCGCCGACAGCACCGTGAACATCGGCGGCATTACGCTTCCGTTTGATGAAAAAGAGCTGGCCGACCTCTGGCAGCTTCTTCTCGGCAGCATGACGGGCGGCAGCGACGCGCTGACACCGGACGGTAATCTGACGCTGATCGACGATATTGGCTCCAGCACCAAGGCAGGGAAACAGTTCATTACGTTGGAAAGCAAGAATGGTAACGTATTTTACATGATTATTGACCGTGACGATGAGGGCGAAGAAACCGTCCACTTCTTAAATCAGGTGGATGAGGCCGACCTGATGGCGCTGACTGGCGAGGAAGAAACGCCCGCCACTTGCTCCTGCACCACCAAATGCGTGGCCGGTGCGGTCAATACATCCTGCCCCGTCTGCGCGGTCAACATGACCGAGTGCGTGGGCAAGGAGGCAAAGCCCGACGTCCCCGCTGAGCCGACAGAACCTGCCGCCGAGGAGCCGGAGAAAAAGAGCGGCGTGGGCGGCATCCTCGTCGTCCTGCTGATCGTCGCGCTGGGCGGCGGTGCCGCGTTCTACATTTTCAAGCAGAAAAAGGCCAAGCCGCAGACCAAGGGCAGCGCCGATCTGGACGATTATGACTACGGCGAGGACGAATACGAGTTTGAGCCGTATGAGGACGAACCGGAACAGGATACTACGGAGGATACGAACGCATGAGATATTTCACCAATAATCCGCTGGAACGCCTGATGATGCAGAAGCCGAAAGCAGCGCGGGAGGACAGCCCTCCCGACGCTGCCAAGGAACACTTCTGCTACGGCTGCAAGCGCTTCGGACAGAGCTGCGTTCGCCCCTGCTACCGTGACGTAAAGAGAATGGAGGCTGCACCATGCGCCTTGTGATCGCCGAAAAACCCTCCGTAGCGCAGAGCATCGCCGCCGTGCTGGGGACAAAATCACGGCATGACGGGTATCTGGAGGGCAGCGGGTATATCGTGTCGTGGTGCTTTGGGCATCTGGCAGAGCTGGCCGACGCCGCCGTTTACAATGCCGATGATGCCAAATGGACGCTGGCGGCGCTGCCCATCATTCCTACCTCGTTCCGCTTCATCGTCCGCTCTGAAAAGCAGAAGCAGTTTGACATTCTGCGGGAGCTGATGCGCCGGGAGGATGTGGCAGAGGTGGTCAACGCCTGCGACGCTGGGCGCGAGGGTGAGCTGATCTTCCGCACGGTTTACTGCCTTGCGGGATGCTCCAAGCCGATTCTGCGGCTTTGGATTTCTTCAATGGAGGATGATGCCATCCGCAGCGGCTTCCAGCAGCTTAAGTCTGGGCGCGACTATGACGGCCTGCATCAATCTGCCCTGTGCCGTGCCAAGGCCGATTGGCTGGTGGGCATCAACGCCACGCGGTATTTTTCCCTGACGTATGGACGCACATTGAACATCGGGCGCGTCATGTCGCCCACGCTGGCGCTGCTGGTACAGCGCGAGGCGGAGATCTCCGCATTTGTGGCAGAACCGTTCTACACCGCCCAGCTCGATTGCGGCTTTCCCGCCACGACAGGCCGAATGAAGGACAGAAAGGACGCCGACGCTATCGCCAACACCTGCAAGGGCAAGGCAGTAACCGTCAAAAGCGTGGAGCGCAAGGAAAAATCTGAGAAAGCGCCCGCACTCTATGACCTGACCTCCCTCCAGCGCGACGCCAACCGCGTTCTCGGCTACACCTCTCAGCAGACCCTCGATTATCTCCAAGCGCTCTATGAAAAGAAGCTCTGTACCTACCCGCGCACCGACAGCCGCTTTCTGACCGACGATATGGAGGGCAGCGTCCCCGGCCTTGTCGCCGCCGCTGCCGCTGTCTGCGGCATGGAGAAGCCGCTGACCATCTGCGCCAAGCAGGTATGCAGCAGTAAAAAAGTCACCGATCACCACGCCATTGTTCCCACCATCAGCGCGGAAAAGGTAGATATGGCCTCTCTGCCGCTGGGCGAACGCGAGGTGCTGAAGCTGGCGGCAAGGGGCTTGCTTCGTGCGGTGGATGAACCACATCGCTACGCAGAAACGGTCATTACGGTGGACTGTGCCGGTCAGAGCTTCACCGCCAAGGGCAAAACCGTCCTTGCTCCCGGCTGGAAGCGCTATGAGCAGGAGCAGGCAGAGGCAGCGCCCGCGCTGCCGGTGGTAACGGAGAATCAGACGCTTTCCGTATCTGCCGCATCGGTCAAGATCGGAAAAACCACGCCGCCCAAGCACTTCACCGAAGATACGCTGCTGGCTGCGATGGAGAACGCGGGCAAGGAGGATATGCCAGATGATGCCGAGCGCAAGGGCATCGGAACCCCGGCGACCCGTTCCGGTATCATTGAAAAACTGGTGTCCTCCGGTTTTGTGGAGCGCAGGAAGTCCAAGAAGATCACAAATCTGCTGCCCACCTCCACCGGCACGGCGCTTATCACCGTTCTGCCTGAACAGCTCCAGTCTCCGCAGCTCACCGCTGAATGGGAGCACCGCCTGAAAGAGATCGAGCGCGGTGAAATCGCCCCGGACAGCTTCATGGATGGGATCGCCGCCATGCTACATGAGCTGGTGCAGACCTACAAACCCATCCCCGGTACGGAAGTCCTGTTCCCCTCCGGGCGTGAGGTGGTCGGCAAGTGTCCCCGCTGCGGAGCCGAGGTGACGGAATCACCGAAAGGCTTTTTCTGCGAGAACCGTGCCTGTTCCTTTGTTCTCTGGAAAAACAGCCGCTTTTTCACCGCCAAGAAAAAGGTGCTGACAAAATCCCTTGCCGCTGCGCTTTTGAAAAATGGCCGCGCCCCGCTGAAAGGCTGCTACTCCGAAAAGACCGGGAAAACCTATGATGCCAGCGTTCTTCTGGAGGACGATGGACAGCGCACGGGCTATAAGATGGTGTTCGACAATGGCTGATGCGCCGCGTATGGATCACAAGCAGCTCCGCCGCTCCAAAAAGCTCATTCGGAAGCTCTGCTGTAATTATGATCACGGCAACTGCCTCGCGCTGGATGATGGAGAGCCTTGCGTCTGCGTACAGGGTATTTCCTACTCGCTGCTGTGCAACTGGTTCCGAAACGCGGTGCTTCCCGCCGACCATGAGCTGCTGGCCGACGTGATGCGGGAAAGGCCGGGAAAGCGCTGCGCCGTCTGCGGTAAGCCGGTCTATTCTTCCTCCAACCGCGCCAAGTATTGCCCGGTCTGCGCCAAGCAGGAGCGCCGAAAGCAGGACGCCAAACGGAAGCGTGAACAATACTGGAACCTCCGCAAATAGAGGCCGAAAAAGCCCCATGCTGCAAGGCTTTTTCCATGCGGAATCCCAAGGGGCTGAGACATTCTATCCGCAAGCCCGAAAACAACATCTATCTGCGGAGAATTGCCCCTGTGCAGGATGTGTTTTCTTCTGCGCAGGGGTGCTATTTTTTGAAAGGAGATCATCATGGCTGAAAAGCAAACCAACAAAGACCGGATGCGGGAAATCGTTGACAGCATCGAAAACGGCATCAAGGAGCTGTTCGAGAGCGATAAGTACCGGAAGTACCTTGCCACCATGAGCCGCTTTCACCGCTACTCGGTCAACAACACCATGCTCATCTATATGCAGCGCCCCGACGCCACCCATGTGGCGGGCTTCAACAAGTGGCGCGATCAGTTCGGCAGGAACGTCCTGAAAGGCGAAAAAGGTATCCGCATCATCGCTCCTACTCCCTATAAGAAAAAGGTCGAGGAAATCAAGACCGACCCGGAAACCCATGCGCCGGTGCTGGATGCGGATGGCAAGGCCATCATTGAGGAAAAGGAAATCCGAATCCCTATGTTCAAGGTGGTATCCGTCTTTGATGTGTCACAGACTGCGGGAAAGCCCTTGCCCCAGCTTGCCGCTGATCTGAGCGGCAATGTGCAGCAGTATGAGGTTTTCATGGAGGCGCTGCGCCGCGCTTCTCCCGTTCCGATAGAGATAAAGCCCGTTGCGCATGACACAGATGGCTTTTTCAGCATTAAGGCGCAGAGCATCACCATCCGCGCCGGTATGAGTGAGGTGCAGACGGTATGCGCCGCCGTCCATGAGATTGCTCACGCCAAGCTCCACGACTATGAACACATGACAGAGCTTGCGGACGATGGTGAGACGATCCTTGTCCCCGGAGAAAAGAGTCGCAACACCGAGGAGGTCGAGGCCGAAAGCATCTCCTATGCGGTCTGCCAGTATTACGGCATTGAAACGGGAGAAAACAGCTTCGGCTATATCGCCACATGGTCAAAGGGCAAGGAGCTGAAAGAGCTTCGCGCCAGTCTGGAAACCATCAACAAGACTGCCTCCGAGCTGATTACGGACATCGACCGGCACTTTGTGGAGATTTGCAAGGAGCGCGGCATCAATCGTGAAGAAGTGAGCGCCACACAAACAGACGAAGCGCTTTATCTTGTGGATGGCTCGGTATATCTCCATGTGCAGCATACAGACGGCGGTTGGGACTATTCGCTCTACGACAAGGAAAGCAAAAAGCTGCTGGATGGCGGTGTTATTGACAGCAGCGCCATTGAAGATTCGCCGGTTGCATCTGTTGCCGGGGCCGTCCGAACGGAGGTATTTGCCATTCAGGGCATGACACCAACCAAGGTGACATTTGCAGATATGGAAGTTCTGGAGGATTTACAGGAGGCGCAGATTACGCCGCCCTTGGACAGCGAACAGATCACCGGCGCAGTCGCTGTTCCCACCAATGCGGCAGATACCATGCTCCCGGAGCTGGAGCAGGCCACCCCGATGCCTGACCCCACGCTGATGGTGGACGATATGCGCAGCTATGGGTATCTGGATAGCGATATGCTCCCGCTTTCCAAGGATCGGGCAGTGGAGCTGCTGGAGCATGACATCACGGTTTATATGCTCTATCCCGACAACGCCGAGGAAATGGTCTTTGAAGCCGAGGACATCATCAAGCACGACGGAATGTTCGGCGTCACAAGACCGGATTGGGATGCGGTCAAAGGCCATATTCCTCCCCGCGATGTGGAGCAGCGTTTTTTGAACAGTCCCACCGATTCTATGGTGATCTACCAACTGCGCCGGGATGCGCCGGTGGAGCTGCGTTTTGCCAACCTCGGCAGTCTGGCCGCACCGCCTGACCCGGCCAACTATGAAGCCGTCTATACCCGTGAGGTGTACCCGGACGATGATACCGGCAGAATCCTTGAAAACTTCTACTACATTTTCAACGACGAGCGCCCCGGCGATTTTGTGGGACACAGCCTCTCCGTCAGCGACATCGTTGCGCTGAAACAGGACGGCAAGGTATCCTATCACTACTGTGACAGCATGGGGTTTCAGGAGCTGCCCGCCTTTCAGAAACCGGAGAATTATCTGAAAGCCGCCGAGATGTCGATGGAAGATGATTACGGCATGATCGACGGCATTATCAATAACGGCCCTAAACAGCCCACCGTCGCCGACCTTGAAGCACAGGTCAAGGCCGGTATGTCCATCTCCTTGATGGATTTGGCAGAGGCGGCACACCGGGAAAAGAAGAAATCTGTGCTGGAGCAGCTCAAAAGCCAACCGGCCCAAGAACGTCCACACAAAACAGCGCCCAAAAAGAGCGCGGAAAAGGAGCTTTGATATGAACATCACCTTTGAAGAACGCCAGCTTATGAGCCTCTACAACACCGGCACCCGCACGGGCTTGATCGCGGCGCTGGAGGAAATGCGCGGCTACCTCGCTACGGATGAAACGGAGCTGCGGGAGCTGACGGACAGCGCCATCGCAAAGCTGCGCAGGATGAGCGACGCGGAATATGACGCGCTTGACCTGTTCCCCGATTTTGAAAAGGAGGATATGGATGCCGAGTAAAGTACAGCTCTATGCGCAGATGGCAGACCGCACGGCGGAGCAGATCACGGGAAGCTACCAGAAGTGGACGGCATTTCTGACCACCGCCGCAAGGCTGTATAAGTACCCCTACAACGAGCAGCTCATGATCTTCGCCCAGCGCCCGGAAGCCACGGCCTGCGCGGAATACGACCTTTGGAATAAGCAGATGCGCCGCTATGTGCGGCGAGGCAGCAAGGGCATCGCCCTTGTGGATACCAGCAGCGACCAACCAAAACTCCGATATGTATTTGATGTTTCCGACACCAGCGGCGGCGAGAACTCTCGCCGCCCTTATCTTTGGGAATGCCGGCAGGAGCATCGTGAGGTGGTATCTGCGGCGCTGGAGCAGCGCTTCGACGTTTCCGGTGAAAACGGACTTGCCGATCAGATGGAGCGTGTGGCGGCGCAGCTTGTAGATGAATACTGGCACGACAACCGGCGCGATATTGTCGGCATCGTTGACGGTTCCTTTTTGGAGGACTATGATGAGTTCAACATCGGAGCCGCTTTTCGGAACGCCGCCGTTGTCAGCACCACCTATGCGCTGCTGTCCCGCTGCGGGATGCAGCCGGGAGATTACTTCGAGCATGAGGATTTTCTGAATGTCTTTGATTTCAACACCCCTCAGACCGTCGCCGCTCTTGGAACGGCCATCAGCCAGTCCAGCGAGCTGGTGCTGCGGCAGATCGAAGTCACCATCAAGAATTATGAGCGCGAGAAAATCGCGGAAAGGAGCGAAAGCCATGAGCGAACTGACCTACACCCGCAGCGGGGATTATCTGATTCCCGACTTGAGCCTGACAGAGCAGCCGCAAGCCCCGCTGGGCAAGTACGGCAGGATGCGGAAGGATTACTTGAAGGAGCATCGTCCGGTGCTGTGGAACAGCCTGCTGCTGTCCGAGAGGCTGTACCCCCATCTGCGGGAGATCGACGAGGCAGCGAACAACCGACTGGAACAGATGATGCCGGAGCTGATGAAGTCAGCGGGCGTGACGGAAGCGCTGAAAGCCAGCGACCCGATGAAGTGGGTAGGGCTGATGAACACGCTGAAAGCGCAGGCCGAGGAAACGATCCTCACGGAGCTGGTGTTCAGCTAAATATGTTCGATGCCCCTGCTGGGGCGCAGATGTCCTTCTTCCCCTCAGAGGCAGAACAAATTCAATCCATCACAGAAGCGGAGAGTGTAACACCCTCCGCTTTTTCTATGTTCATTTCTCAGGATGATATTGACCACATCCTGCGCGCGGGCGGTAATGCGGATGCAGCGCGGATGAAAATTGCTGCGGAATTCTCCAAGCAAAAACCTTTAGAGGATCGCGCGGCATTTCTGAAAGCTCTTTACCACGGCGGCAACGGCCTGATTACGGATAACGGCAGGCTTTCCGCATGGTACGGGGACGATGGTATCCATATTGCAACCGGAGATACCTCTCGCTATCTTCGTTCTGCCCAAGTGATAGGCTGGGCAGATGCGGCGGAGCGTATTGAGGAACTTCTGGACGGCGGCGCATTTGCCACCAATCTTGAGGTCACGGAAGCCCCGCGCTATGAGCGGCTGGGTATTGCTGTGGATGTCTGGAACCTTTATCACGATTTCTCGGATGAAGCAAAGTCGCTGGGGTATCTGTCCTGCTTGGGTAATATCCATAGCACCAGCTTTCCAGAGGAAACGGAGCGTCTGACGGATGATCTGCTGAATCCGGAGTTTCGTGAAAGGCTTCTGTTGGAATACAAGGTATTCATGGACGCCTACCGCGAAAACCGTGCGCTGCTGCGCTTCCATTACCACAAGTCGCAGGCACTTCTCACACGTTTGGAAGATTTGTCCCTTCCGCGAAAGGAATTCCGCTCCGATACGGAGGCTATTCCAGAAACCGGCAGGTTTATCACCGAAGATGAAATTGCGGCTTCTCTTGCAAACGGGAGCAGCTTTGAGGGTGGAAAGACCCGCATCTATGCGTTTTTCCAGACTTCGCACACTCCCAAGGAGAATGCCGATTTTCTGAAAAAGGAGTACGGCATCGGAGGACGCACCCATGCTGTATCCAGAGAAAGCGGCAGCTATGAAGATCACGGCAGTAAAGGCATTGTGCTGAAAAAGAACGGCTGTGCAGACATTCAGATGAATTGGAACAAGGTCGCTTCGCGCATCTCGGAGCTGGTTCGGTTGAACCGCTACCTTACGCCGGATGAGCAGGCAGCCTATGACAAGGAAATGGCGCAGGACGCCATGCGGAACGCGGTTTATAACGACTATAACGACGTAAAGGCGGCGCACCCCGATGAAATTGTGCTGTATCAGGTTGGGGACTTCTTCGAGCTGTATGGCGAGGATGCGCGGGCAGTTGCAGATGATCTCAGCCTTGAGCTGACGCGCCGCAATTTGGAGGGAGTAGGCCGTGTTACCATGTGCGGCTTCCCTGCAAAGGATTTGGAGAAATACGTTGAAAAGCTGCGGGAAAAGCATGATGTAACAATTTCGCGCATTGGCGATTCCGGCCATGAACACACGGCATATACGCTTCCGTCCATCGACCACGAGGCAGAACAGGCCATCAATGCTTATGAAGCAGAGTTCGGCGCGGACGGCACGAGGGTGTTCCGCGACCCTGCCGCCGACGCGCCGCAGCCCACGGTACGGGAGCTGTTTGACGGGTACAAGCTGACCGTTGGCAACGCGCTTTCCAAAGATACGGCTTTTGTCAATGCCTGCCGCAATTCAGACCGCCAGAACGCTTATCTGGAGGGTGCGGACGCTATCCGTCGTATTGTCACGGCATCTGATGATCTCCAGCTTGTCCGCCTGTACTTTGATATGCCCGCGTTCCATAACCGGCTGCATCAGGAGCTTTTGGAGGAACTGTATCCCACGCTGGCAGCGACGGTCGCACCCTCTCCCTATCAGATCACACAGGAGGACATTGACAACGCGCTTCTGGATTGGCACAACAACCTAAAGGGCAAGCAGGAAGTCGCACTATATATGCAGGCGCATGGGCGAGAACGCAGCACCGCCGCATGGCTGGCTGCAAAATATGGCTGGGAAGATAGCAAAACTCCCATGTATATCCATGTAGGAAACGCCGAGCCGGTGACTCTCACATGGGCGCAGGTACAGCGGCGGTTGGCACAGCTCATCCGCGAGAATAAATTTTACGATGAGAATGAGCGACTGCGGTTATTTTCACCTGACCGATACTCCATTCGTCTGCATCCCGGCGAGGGCGGAATTACCGGCATTTGGGATGAGGTGTTGGAACGGTTCTGCGGAGATGGGGAACAAACGCTCCGCTTTGCAGAACAGAATAACGCCATTGCTTACTTGGATGGCATCAAACGGGATAAGGGAATTGGGCTATCCCCTCCGGCGTTTACAACACCGCTTGGCTATACTTATCATATTGGAGATTGCATTTCATCCATAGAGTTAGACCACATAGCAGCAGTCGGCGTTATCGCGCGTGTAGATGAAGATCACGTCTGGCACACGTTACCGAACGTACCCGGACAGGAACCTGTCAGCATCGACCGCAATTCCTTTGAACGCTACCTCGACACCAGATATTTCGAGGTTTCTGAACCGGAGCCGCAGCGCGTCATTGCGGCGCAGCACACAGAACAGCCAACCCCGGAGACGCCGCAAGCGGTTCAAAACCTTATGGGGCAGCGCGTGGAAATTGATGGTAAGCTCTATAATGTTGATTCCGCAGATGAAACTGTCGCGCATCTCAGCGTCGTTTCATCCTCCAGCGAGAGCAATCACGATCCGGAACACAGAACCGAACCGGTTTCTGCTGTCCTCACACGAATTGCAGATCAGGGTCGTGAGCTTGCGCCGAATATTTCGGCATATCAGGCGCTTCGTGCAGAGCATCCCGAAAAGCTCATCGGTGTCCGTGTCGGAGAACGGCTGCTTTTTTATGGCGCGGATGCAGAACGAGCCGCCAGCGCTTTGAATCGCCGCCTGCTGCAACGCGATATTCCCGGTATGGGCGAAACCGCTGTGACCGGCTATGATTTTGGACAATGGGCAAGCGGCGCAAAGCGGCTGCTGGAGCATGGACACAGCTTCGTGTTTGCGCAGCCAAATGAAACCGACGGCTATGATGTTATCAACGAGGCCGATGCCAAGGAGTATATCCCCATTGGCATGGAGCTGGAGATTGACGGACGGAAGTTTGTCATTGACAGCGTGAATTTCGGCGCAGATGAAGTATCTCTGCGCGATGTGACTTTTCAAAACAGGCAGGGCTTTCCCATCTTCCGCGCTGAACACATTGCGTTTGTACGCTCGTTTGTTGAAGAACAGGAACAGGAACAGCCGCAGCCCATCGCCAAACCCGTCGCGTTCTATCCCGCCGAGAAAACACACTTGCCCTACGACATAGAAATCAAAACGCTGCACATCCCGGAACCGGAGCATGACCCGCCCTCTGCGGAACCCGCCGAGCCTGAACCGCCCGCCATGAGCGAGGAAGAAAGGCTGATTCTGGAGCAGGAAGGGCGCGCGGCACTTTCGGAAATGGGCGAGTTCGTGCCTGATTTTGATGATGCCATCTCACGGGCCGAGATCGACGAGCCTCCCGCACACCGTCCTGCGGTATCCGTCCCCATTGACGGCGAGTGGCAGGGATTTCCCAGCGTTGCCGCTGCGGAGCAGGCCGCTTACGCTGACTTCAAGGCGGCAAGCCACCGCGACGCGCAGAATTTCCACATCACCGATGATGCCCTCGGCGTCGGCGGCGCAAAAGCGAAGTTTCGGGCAAATATGGCGGCTATCCACCTCCTGCAAGAGCTTGAGTTTGAGGGCTTACAGGCCAGCCCGGAGCAGCAGGAAATCCTCTCCCGCTATGTGGGCTGGGGCGGTCTGGCCGATGCGTTCGATGAGAATAAGCCAAACTGGTCGGACGAGTTTGCAGAGCTGTACGCCACACTTTCCCCGGAGGAATACGCTGCCGCCCGTGCCTCCACGCTGAACGCACACTACACCAGCCCCACCGTTATCAAAGCGATCTATGAAGCGGTCGGCAATATGGGCTTCCAGACCGGCAATATTCTGGAACCGTCAATGGGCGTCGGCAACTTCTTTGGCCTGCTGCCGGAGCAGATGCAGGGCAGCAAGCTCTACGGCGTGGAGCTTGACAGCATTACCGGGCGTATTGCCAAGCAGCTTTACCCCAAGGCGGACATTACCATCGCAGGCTTTGAGACAACGGACAGAAAAGACTTTTACGACCTCGCCGTGGGCAACGTCCCGTTCGGACAATATCAGGTAGATGACCGGGCTTATAACAAGCTCGGTTTTTCCATTCACGACTACTTCTTTGCCAAAACCCTCGACCAGGTGCGACCGGGCGGCGTGATCGCGTTTGTGACCTCCCGCTACACGATGGACAAGCAATCGCCCGAAGTCCGCAGGTACATCGCGCAGCGGGCGGAGCTGCTGGGTGCCATTCGTCTGCCCAACAATGCGTTCCGCGCCAACGCCGGTACGGATGTGGTTTCGGACATTCTCTTTCTCCAAAAGCGTGACCGTCCCATTGAGATCGAACCGGATTGGGTACACCTCGGCCAGAACGAGGATGGCTTTGCCATCAACCGCTATTTTGTTGACCACCCGGAGATGATCCTCGGCAGGCAGACCTCCGAAAGTACCCAATACGGCAAGCAGGACTTCACCGTTGTCCCCATTGAGGGGCTGAAACTTGCAGATCAGCTCCATGATGCCGTGAAAAACATTCGCGGCACCTATCAGGAGGCGGAACTGCCAGAGCTGGGTGAGGGCGAACAGATCGACACGTCTATCCCCGCAGACCCCAATGTGAAAAACTACTCCTACACCGTGGTGGGCGGCGAGGTGTATTACCGGGAAAACAGCCGCATGGTCAAACCGGAGCTGAACGCCACCGCCGCCGAGCGTGTCAAGGGCATGGTCGCGCTGCGGGATTGCGTGAATGAGCTGATTGCCCTGCAAATGGACGAGTACAGCGCAGAAAGCCGGATTCAGGAAGCACAGGCCGAGCTAAACCGCCTCTATGATGCGTTCTCCGCAAAACATGGCCTAATCAATGACCGTGCGAACCGTCTTGCGTTCTCTGACGATTCCTCTTACTACCTCCTGTGTTCACTGGAAGTGCTGGACGACGACGGAAAGCTGGAGCGCAAGGCGGATATGTTCCACAAGCGCACTATCAAGCAGCAGCGCAGCGTAGATTCTGTGGATACCGCCAGTGAAGCCCTTGCTGTCTGCATCGGAGAAAAAGCCTGCGTCGATCTCGACTTTATGGCCTCCCTCATGGGCGGCAGCGAGAAAATCCCGCAGATCGTTGAGGATTTGAAGGGTGTCATTTACAAGGAACCCAACAGCGGCCCGTTTGACTTGCAGGACGGCGGCGAGCATTGGGCGAAGGGCTGGCAAACGGCGGACGAATATCTCTCCGGCAACGTCCGGCAGAAGCTCCGCACCGCGCAGCGCGTGGCAGCGCGCGACCCATTCTTCGCCGGGAATGTGGATGCCCTGATCGCCGCACAGCCGAAAGACCTTGAAGCCAGCGAGATTGAGGTGCGGCTGGGCGCGACGTGGCTTGACAAAAAGTACATCGAGCAATTCATGTACGAAACCTTTGAAACGCCTCGCTACCTGCGCGGACAGATCGAGATCAGCTATGTCCCGTACACCGCAGAATGGCAGGTTTCCCGCAAGAGCATGGTGCGCTACAACGACGTGGCGGCATTTACCACCTACGGCACAGACCGCGCCAGCGCCTACCGGCTGCTGGAGGATGCACTGAACCTCCGCGACATTCGTATCTACGATACCATTGAGGATGCAGACGGACGGGAGCGCCGTGTCCTCAACGCCAAGGAAACCACCCTTGCCGCGCAGAAGCAGCAGCTTATCCGGGATGCGTTCAAGGACTGGATTTGGAAAGACCCGGAGCGGCGCGAAACGCTGGTACGGCAATACAACGAGGAAATGAACAGCACTCGTCCCCGCGAGTATGACGGCAGCCACATCGTTTTCTCTGGGATGAACCCTGAAATTATCCTCCGGGAGCATCAGAAAAACGCCATCGCCCATGTGCTGTACGGCGGGAATACGCTGCTGGCACACGAAGTTGGCGCGGGAAAAACCTTTGAAATGGTAGCCTCTGCGATGGAATCTAAGAGATTGGGCCTGTGCCAGAAATCCATTTTTGTCGTGCCGAACCATCTGACGGAACAGTGGGCGTCTGAGTTTCTGCGGCTCTACCCTTCGGCCAACATCCTTGTCACTACCAAGAAGGACTTTGAAACCCACAACCGCAAGAAATTCTGCGCCCGTATCGCCACCGGCGACTATGACGCTGTTATCATCGGCCACTCGCAGTTTGAGCGTATCCCCATCAGCCCGGAGCGGCAGGAGCGGCTCCTTCATCAGCAGATTGAGGAAATCACCGATGGCATTCAGGATACCAAGCTCGCAGGCGGCAACAGCTTTACCATCAAGAGCTTGGAGCGCACGAAAAAGGGGCTGGAGGCGCGGCTGAAAAAGCTGCAAGCCAGCGACCGCAAGGATGATGTGATTTACTTTGAACAGCTCGGCGTAGACAGGATGTTTGTGGACGAGTCGGACAATTATAAAAATCTTTTCCTCTATACGAAGATGCGCAACGTGGCAGGGCTTTCTACCACCGATGCGCAGAAATCCTCGGATATGTTCTCCAAGTGCCGCTACATGGATGAGCTGACCGGTGGGCGCGGCGTGGTGTTTGCCACCGGCACCCCGGTGTCCAACTCCATGACAGAGCTTTATACCATCCAGCGCTATTTGCAGCATGACCGGCTGCAAGAGATGGGTATGGGCCACTTCGATTGCTGGGCAAGCCGCTTTGGTGAAACCACCACCGCGCTGGAGCTTGCCCCGGAGGGAACCGGCTACCGGGCAAGGACGCGCTTTGCAAAGTTTTTCAACTTACCCGAATTGATGAATCTGTTCAAAGAGGTCGCCGACATCAAAACGGCGGATCAGCTCCACTTACCCACGCCGGAGGTTGCGTACCACACCATCGCCACCAAACCCACACAGATCCAGCAGGATATGGTGAAAGCCCTCTCGGAACGAGCGTCCAAGGTACACAGCGGTGCGGTCAGCCCGGATGTGGACAATATGCTCAAAATCACCTCGGACGGACGCAAGCTGGGGCTTGACCAGCGCATCATCAATCCCATGCTCCCCGACGAGGAAACCACCAAGGTCAATCAGTGCGTGGCGAACATTCTCCAATACTGGCGCGACGGCGAGGAGGAAAAACTGACACAGCTTGTGTTTTGCGACATTTCTACGCCAAAGACCACGCCCTCGCAGCGGGCGGCAAAGGCTTCCCCCGGTACGCTGGACAGCCCGGAAATCCATGCGCTGGAGAGCGCGATTTCATTGGAAGAAAGCGCGGAAACGCCGTTCACGGTCTATGAGGATGTGCGCCAAAAGCTCATTGACGCCGGTATGCCCCCGGAACAGATCGCGTTCATCCACGATGCCAATACGGAGGTCAAAAAGCGGGAACTGTTCGCAAAGGTACGCAGCGGTCAAGTGCGCGTCCTGATGGGCAGCACGGCCAAGATGGGCGCGGGCACCAACGTGCAGGATCGTTTGGTCGCACTTCACGATTTGGATTGCCCGTGGCGGCCCCGTGATCTCACGCAGCGAAAAGGCCGCATCGAGCGTCAGGGCAATCAGAACAAGCTCGTTCATGTCTGCCGCTATGTGACCGAAGGGACGTTTGACGCCTACCTCTGGCAGACCGTTGAGAACAAGCAGAAATTCATCTCTCAGATCATGACCTCAAAATCCCCGGTTCGCTCCTGTGAGGACGTGGACGCTACGGCGCTGTCCTTTGCGGAGATCAAAGCGCTATGCGCCGGTGATCCCCGCATCAAAGAGCGCATGGATTTGGCCATCGAGGTGTCCAAGCTCAAAATTATGAAGGCAGACCACAACAGCAAGCAATTCCGCTTGGAGGACAGTCTGCTGAAATACTTCCCGGAAAAGATAGAGGAACACAAGGGCTTTGTTCGTGGGCTGGAGGCGGATATGCAGACCCTCGCGGCGCATCCGCTCCCGGCAGAGGGCTTTGTCGGCATAGAGATTCGCGGCGACCGGCTCACCGATAAGGAAAACGCCGGTGCCGCACTTCTGGACACCTGCAAGGAGGTCAAGGGCAAAGACCCGGTGCAGATTGGCAGCTATCGCGGCTTTACCATGTCCGTTGCTTTTGATTCCATGTGGAAAACGTACACGTTGACGCTGAAAGGCCAGATGACCCATCGCGTTGAACTCGGTTCGGATGCCAGAGGCAACCTTGTCCGCATCGAGAACGCGCTGGATAAAATGCCGGAGCGTCTGCGCAGCGTTCAGGAGCAGCTTGAAAACCTCTATAACCAGCAGGCAGCGGCAAAGGCCGAGGTCGGTAAGCCGTTCCCGCAGGAGCAGGAGCTGGCCGCAAAAACGGCGCGGCTGATTGAGTTGGATATGGAGCTGAATCTGGACGGTAAGGGACAGCCGCAGCCTGAGCAGGCGATTGCAAAATCGGCGCGGCCTTCCGTTCTGGATAGGCTGAAAGCGCCGCCTGTTCATGGCGCACCGGAAAAGCCCCACAAAAAAGAAATGGAGGCACGATAATGAAAAATCTCCCCGTTTACAAGCACCCGGCATCCTATGCCAGAGAGCATAACGAGCTTGCTGCCTACCGCGCCTCCAATCAGGCGAACGCAGCCTGCAAGGAAGCGATTGAAGCCGCCATCCGTGACCACTACCGGGATAACCGGTTGGATGCAGCGGCGGTCGATCAGGTGGTGCAGCAGTTCGGCTATGACCGCACGTTCCATGTCCTTGCCATCACCGTCTGTCAAGCAGATTGGGACAGGCGCTATTCTCCCGACAACAGGGCTTGGGCAAACGCCATGTCCATCCCCGCCAATCCCGACGCATGGAGTACTGACCGCAACTGCTATCTGGCCGTCAACAGCCATCCCGGTCTGGTCGATCTGTTTCTCAGCCAGACCCGCAAAGCCTATGCGCAGGAGCAGCAGAAAACCTCTGTCCGGGACAAGCTGAAAAAGCCGCCTGAAACAACTTCGCCGAAAATTTCGGCGAAGTCCAAAGCCCCGGAGCGTTGAGCGATGGCAAAACGCAAGCGGGATATTCAGCTCAAATTCCGCGTCACGCCGCAGGAGCGGGAAATGATTGAAACGAAGATGGCACAGTTCGGCACCACCAACATGGCGGCGTATCTCCGCAAGATGGCGATTGACGGATATGTGGTGAAGCTCGACCTTCCGGAGCTGCGGGAGCTGGTGTCCCTGCTTCGGTATTCCAGCAACAACCTCAACCAGCTCACCCGCCGCGCCCACGAAACAGGCCGCATCTATGAGGCCGATCTGGAGGACATTCAGCAAAGTCAGGAGCGGATATGGACGGCGGCAGAGAAAATTGTTTCCTCGCTGGCGGCGCTGAAATAAGTCGCAGGGGCGGCGTAATAACCGCCGCCCCTGTTCACACAAAGCAAAAGCCCCGACGCAAAACAGCATCAGAGCTTCTACGGTTCCAGATTGTTTTCATCAAACAGCGGCGAGGCAAAAAAGCTGCTCAGGTCGATCTCCAATCCCTGACAAAGCTCGTGGATGATCCGCAGCTTCATAGACGGGTATGCGCAGTTCACAAGATTACCGATGGTGGACTTCGGTACGCCGCTTTTCATATAAAGCTGATACTGCGTCATGCCACGCTCCTGCATCAGCTCAACCAAACGCCTGCTGACGGCTTCATTCAACTGCAAGTACCACACCTCCCGTCCCTGTAACTGTACCAACATTATATTTCCCATCTGGAGAAAATTAGTTCAGGTAGCTGTACTAAAGAAGGATTATGTGATATGGTTAGATGTCGGGCAAAAGGCGAAAACTATTCGTATGACTTTGCCGCATCCTTGCAAAACACCAATGGGCAAAGTATTCTAATATCAGAAAAAGATTTGACCGCTTGGAAAGGAGCTGCGGAACGTATGCTGACAAACGAAATTGTGCTGAAAGTATTTTCTGACTACCTCAACCGCGATACGGATTTTGAAGTTGTCCTGACCAGCAGAGGCTACACGGTCATGGGTTTTGACAACCACCGTCAGGACTGGAACACCGTGGACTTTTGCCCTACGCCCGAAGCGCTGCGGGATTCTTTGTTAAACGCCTATGAGAGCTTCCGCGAGCTGGAGATCACGGGCGGTGATCGTGATTTGACCGAAAAGGAAGAAGCAAAGCTTGCCAAAGAGCGTGACGCGCTGACCGCACTTTGTGAAAAGGAGGCCGCAAAATGTTCATCCTGAAAATTCTCTTTGCGCCGTTGTCGCTTATCCTGTCCCTGTTCGTTTGGCTGTGCGCGGGGCTGCTGTCCTGTTCCGGCTTCGTGTTCAAGCTGGCAAGCGGACTGCTCTCCTTGCTGGCTTTCGCCGTGCTGATTACCTACTCCGCAAAGAACGGCATCATCCTCCTTGGGCTGGCGTTTCTGATCAGCCCGATGGGACTTCCGCTGCTGGCTGTGCAGGGGCTTGGCAAGCTGCAAGACGTGAACACCGCCATCAAAAACTTCATCCATAGTTAAAGCACAAGCCGGGGCGAACGCCTCGGCTTGCTTTTCTAAAATCGTTGTTTACTTTCTCGCTAATCTCAGATATAATATTAGCAAGAAGGGAGTGATAACATGACCGCCTACAACCGGCTTGACCTGCTTTTTCAGCAAAACAATGGGATCGTCAAAACCGCGCAGGTTTTGGAAATCGGTATTGCCAAGTCCACGTTTTACGCCTACGCCAAGCAGCGCGGCGTAGAGCAGGCCGCGCACGGCGTTTATGTTTCACCTGACGCATGGACGGATGCCATGTACCTGCTGCACCTTCGCTGTGCGCAGGCCGTATTCTCCCATGAGAGCGCATTGTTTTTCCATGACCTGACCGACCGGGAGCCAAATCCGTATTCCATCACGGTCAAGACCGGATACAATCCTGCCAGCCTGCAAGCGGATGGCATCAAGGTCTACACCATCAAGAAAGAATTGCATGATGTGGGAATCGTCACAATGAACACGCCCTTTGGCAACCCGGTTCCCGTCTATGATATGGAGCGCACGATCTGCGATCTGATCCGCAGCCGCAGTGGAATCGAGATGCAGACCTTTCAGGATGCCCTCAAGCAATACGCAAAACGAAAAGACAAGGACTTACGGAAGCTGATGCGCTATGCGCAGATGTTCCGTGTTGAAAAACTGCTTCGGCAGTATTTGGAGGTGCTCTTATGATAAAAACTGCACGGCAGCTCAAAGACCTGATCCGCAATCTCTCCAAGGACAAATCCGCCGATGCGCAAATCCTGATGCGCAATTACATGATGGAGCGTTTTCTGGAGCGCATTTCTCTTTCGGAATACCGGGACAAGTTTATCCTTAAAGGCGGGATGCTGGTGGCTGCCATGGTCGGCCTTGACGCCCGCTCAACGATGGACATTGACGCGACCGTAAAGGGTGCGACGGTCGGCATCGAAGAAGTAGAGAATATGATTGCCTCCATCATCTCCGTACCGGTGGACGATGGCGTGGAGTTCCGGTTGAAGCGCATTTCCGAGATCATGGACGAGGCCGAGTATCCTGGCATCCGTGTCAGCATGGAAACGGAGTTTGACGGTGTGATAACGCCGCTCAAGATCGACATTTCCACCGGCGACGCCATCACGCCCCACGAGGTGCGTTACAGCTTTAAGCTGATGTTGGAGGATCGCTCCATCGAAATTTGGGCGTACAATCTGGAAACCGTTCTGGCCGAAAAGCTGGAAACCGTCGTGTCCCGCGCCACCACCAACACCCGCATGAGAGATTTCTATGATCTGCACATTCTGAGCCAGCTCCACGGCCAGAGCATCATCCCAGCCGATCTCCGTGCGGCGCTCATTGCAACGGCCAGGAAACGCGGTACAGAGAAGTATCTTGCCGACGCGCCTGCGGCCTTTGATGAAGTTGAGGCCGACCCAAACATGGAAAAGCTGTGGCGGGCTTATCAGAAGAAGTTTTCCTATGCTGCTGACCTGTCGTGGCATACGGTTATGGAATCCATCCGCAACCTATATAGATTAGCGCGGGCTGAATAATATGGGAAACAGTAATAAGGTCTGCCCGAACTGCGGCAGAAAGATGAAGCAGCAGTTCATAGGCTTGCAGCATTGCAAATGCGGCATGAGCTGGAAAAAGGACGAAGGCTTTTTCGAACGCACCCCTGATATGATCTTTGCTCTGGAACGACGAACCATTGGAGGAAAGGTAAAACAGGTTCCGATTATCCGCTATCAATCCGATAAATGAAGAATAAAACTGTCTGCTTCGGCAGGCCGTTTTGTTTTTTAAGGAGGTGTTCAACATGGCAACCACGCGCCTGATGCCTCTCCACACCGGCAAAGGCCGCACGGTGGGACAGGCCATCAGTGCCATCATCGACTACACCGAAAATCCGCAAAAGACAGACGGCGGCAGGCTGATAACAAGCTGGCAGTGCGACAGCAGGATCGCCGATGCCGAGTTCCTTTTCGCCAAAAATCAATACACCCAAAAGACCGGCAGAGTGCGCGGCGAGGATGATGTGATCGCCTACCATCTGCGGCAATCCTTTGTCCCCGGTGAGATCACACCGGAGGAAGCGAATCGTTTGGGCTGTGAGCTAGCCAAGCGCTTCACCAAGGGCAATCACGCCTATATCGTCTGCACCCATATCGACAAAGCTCACATTCACAATCATGTGATCTGGAACTCCACCGCACTCAGCCAGGCCCGGAAATTCAGAAACTTTTGGGGTAGCAGCCGCGCCGTGCGGCGGCTCAACGATACCATCTGCATCGAGAACGGCTACTCCATCGTGGAGAATCCGAAACGCCACGGCAAGAGCTACAACAAGTGGCTGGGCGACAAAAAGAAGCCCTCCCACCGGGAGCGAATCTGCGCGGCCATTGACGATGCGCTGACACAAAAGCCCGATAGCTTTGAAACGCTTCTGGAGCTGCTGCGGCAGGCCGGGTATGAGGTCAAGGGCAAGAAAGTCCCGTCCCTGTTAGGCAGCGAACAGAAAAAGTCCATTCGCATGGATACCCTCGGTGACGGCTATACTCCCGCAGATCTCCGCGCGGTGATCGCAGGTGAAAAGGCGCATACGCCGCGAAAGAGCGCCGCAGCGCCAGTCAAACCGCAAAAGCGCAGCGGGAATCTGCTGGTGGACATTCAGACAAAATTACGCGCTGGCAAGGGTGCCGGTTATGCGCGTTGGGCGACGTTGTTCAATTTGAAGCAGATGGCACAGACGGTGGCCTATCTGCAAGACCATGAGCTTTTAGATTACGCCGTTCTCTCAGAGAAAGCGGCGGCAGCGTCTGCTCACTTCAACGAGCTTTCCGCAAGGATCAAATCTGCGGAAACACGCATGGCCGAGATTGCCGTGCTGCGGGAGCATATCGTGGGTTATGCCAAGACCCGCGACACCTACGTTGCCTATCGCAAGGCCGGGTACTCCAAGAAATTTCTTGCAGAGCATGAAAGTGAGATCACGATCCATAAGGCCGCAAAGAACTATTTTGATGGACTGGGCCTCAAGAAGCTGCCCACCATCAAGGCGCTGAATACCGAGTACGCCGAGCTGCTGGCGGAGAAGAAATCCGTCTACGCCGACTACCGCAAGGCCCGTGAGGAAATGAAAGAGCTGCTGACGGCCAAGGCCAATATCGACCGTATTCTGGAGCTGGACAAGGAGCAGGAGGAAGCAAATGAACGACGGGAAAAAGAGGCGGAGCAGCGTTGAGCTGCCCGCCCACAAGCGATTTGCAAAATCGCGCAGCCGATGGATTTATCCATCGTTTCAGAACGCAAACTCTGTGTTCTGCGGGGATTGGGGCAGCGCCCCAACAAGCATGAAACAGGCGGGCTCCGTGTAAACGGAATCCGCCTGTTTTTGCAAAGTGGGTACCGCTTTGCATTGCTTGCCAGTTTCTTGTTCCCGTTCGTAACCCCTCTGAACCGTGGTTTTCGATGCCGTATATAGCGTAACGCTTCGCCTCGCACGCGGCCGGTTGACCGTGTCTGCGTCTGCGCCTCGTCGTACCCGAACTGCGCGACATGGCACTCTGCCCCTGCGGGAACGTCCCTGATTTTTTCTGTAGCAGCTTGCATTCGTGCTGAAAATTGACTTTCAGGCGTAAATCGTGTAAACTATATTAGTACATTAGTCACTGCTAACCGAAAAAAGGAGGGCATCCAATGACAAGCGAATACATGAACAACCTCTATCGGGATCTGCTCTCCAATTCACCGCAGACCGTAACGATCCCGATTCCTTCTGATATGGGAATCGGACAAATTGCGCAGGTGGTGACAAAACAGGGTGCCGTTGTTTCAGACTGGAAGATGAATTATTTTTCTGACATGAATGTGCGCGGGATTAACAGCGAGGACTATATTCAAATGCTGTTCTGCCTGAACGACGGCGTGTCGTGGAATATTGCAGGCAGCAGGGAGGGCGCTTGTCTTGCAAAGGGAGAATCCTGCATTTACCGTGGACACGGGAAAATGGAGTCTCTCTGTTATGCGCAAAACAGCGACTTCTATTTTAAGAACATCAAAATTCCCGTTCCATATTTCAAACGTTTATTACAGGACTACTTCGAGGATGGCGAGATTACCGTCTATGAAAAGAAACTGCTGACCGGAATTTCAAAGGTGAGCGTAACGCCCTATATGGAGCATATTTTCGCAGAGTTACAAGACTTTACACATTATCGGGGTGGGCTTGGGTATCTGTTTCTGGAAAGCAAAATCCACGAATTGCTGTCAGTATATTTGAGCGAAGTGTTGGAGCTGCGAATCCTCTCGCCGGAATACTGCTGCATATCAAAAAGTGAACGTGATTGCATCATCGAGGCAAAGAGAATCATTGACAGCGAGCTTGCCTTTGCGCCAAGCTGTGAAGGACTGGCAAGGCAGGTTCAAATCAGCGTCTCTAAATTATCAAGGGGATTCTCCATGATGTACGGCATTTCGGTTCATGCGTATGTTATTGAGCAGCGGTTAGAGCGAGCCGCAGGATTGTTATTGGAGAGCAATATGAACATTGGGCAGATAGCGGTTCTTGTGGGTTATACAAAGCCCAGCAACTTTTCTGCTGCATTTAAGAAAAAGTATGGAGTTATGCCAAAAGATTATCGAGAGGCCAGCCGAATCAAATAGGTGCTTTGCATACCCAAAATAAATACCGATTTTGGGTAGAATGAAATTGTTTTTGGGTTGGATATTGGGCATGAAATTGCTAAAATGCGTTGTGTGGTTAGAACACTCTAACCACACAACATTTTCATTTTCTCAGAGATAAGGAGGATACTGGTATGAGTTCCCAGAAAAAAAGTTCCCGGCTTGAGGGAAAAGATTTAATTACTATCGGCATCTACACCGTCATCTATGTCGTGATTGTTATGCTGGTGGCGATGCTTGGCTTTATCCCCATTTTTATTCCGCTGATGGCGGTGCTGTGCCCTTTGATTGGCGGCATCCCCTATATGCTGTATGTTACAAAGGCTAAAAAATTCGGGATGACTGCAATCATGGGTTTCCTGATTGGCCTAATCATGGTGTTCTTCGGCAACGGCTATCTTACTATGGTAACTGGTCTCGTTGGCGGCCTGTTGGCCGACGTGATCCTGAAAAAGGCGGACTACAAAAGTGCAAAGAGTACAGTTCTTTCCTGCGGCGTGTTCAGCATCTGGGTGTTTGGCAACTTTGCTCCCATTTTCCTGAACCGTGAAAGCTATATGGTAATGTTGACTGAAGGATACGGCGCTGAATATGCAGCTACCCTTAATACATATATGCCTATGTGGATTGCGCCTATTCTGCTGGTTGCCTGCTTTGTGTTTGGCCTTGTCGGAGGTGTGATTGGGAAAGCCATTTGCAAAAAGCACTTCCAGCGTGCCGGTATTGCATAATGGCGCGGGAAATTCTGCTCAGCAAAAAAACAGAACAAGGGTTACGGCTCGATCCGCGTACAAAACTGTTGCTCATCTTCATCATAAGCATTTTTGTCATGGGTGGAACAGGCGGAGAAGCTATGGGGCTGATCCGCCTTGTTCTTTGTACGGTTCCGGCTATATTGCTGCTTACCTCGAAACAATGTGCAAAAGCTGTGGGCTATATTGCTGTGTTTTCTGCTTTTTATGCTGTTCAAATTTATGTTTTGCCGCACCTTACGGGAATATTGAATTTCCTCGTTCTGTTTACAACAGGATTCTTCTGCCGAATCCTTCCCAGTGTTGCGATTGCTGCCTATGCAGTGAAAACAACAACGGTCAGTGAATTGATTTCCGGCATGGAAAGAATCCATATGCCTAAAGAAGTGACGATCCCCTTAACGGTCATGTTCCGCTTCTTTCCAACTGTCTTTCAGGAGTCAGAAGCAATCAGTGACGCTATGAAAATGCGTGGGATTAAACTTGGAGGGAAAAAATCTTCAAAAATATTGGAGTATAAGCTGATCCCGATGATTACCTGCTCCGTGAAAATCGGTGAGGAACTTTCCGCTGCGGCAATTACCCGTGGCCTCGGCGCTCCTGTCAAACGCACAAACATTTGCCAGCTTAAATTCAATTTTGCCGATGTGGTGCTGATCTTGTTTTGTTGCTTTGTAGTGTTTTGGGCGATTGCTTCCCCGATAATTTCCGCAGGAGGGATTTTGCCATGATAGATTTTCAAAATGTTTCTTTTTCTTATGGTGAAGAATCCAGCGGCGGAGGGATTAGAAATGTCAATCTCACCATAAACACAGGGGAATTTGTTTTACTCACGGGAGAATCCGGCTGTGGGAAAACAACGATTACCCGTTTGGTAAACGGGCTGGTGCCTCATTATTACGAGGGCAATTTAGAGGGCGATGTCCTTCTGGACGGAAAAAGCGTATCAGATACGCCGCTTTATGACTTGGCTGCTATGGTGGGATCTGTATTCCAGAATCCCAAAAGTCAGTTTTTCAACGTGGATACGGATAGTGAATTAGCCTTTGCCTGTGAAAATTTAGGCTATCCTCAGGAGGATATCCTGAAAAGGATTGACCGGACAGTTTCCGATTATCATATTGAAGATTTGATGGGGCGAAGCGTGTTTGCTCTGTCTGGAGGCGAAAAGCAAAAAATAGCCTGTGCTTCATCAAGTGTATTGCTGCCGGGAATTATGGTCCTGGACGAACCATCTTCTAATTTGGATATGGCTGCTATTGATGACCTGCGGCAGGTCCTGAGCCTCTGGAAAAAGCAGGGCAAAACAATTCTGGTCGCAGAACACCGCCTTTACTACCTTCACGATCTTGCAGATCGTGTGCTGTATGTAAAAGATGGGGAGATTGAACGGGAATACACGCCTGCTGAATTTGACAGCTTATCGGATGGCACTCGAAAAGAAATGGGGCTGCGGCCGTTTTCTCTCTCGAAGTTGAAGCCTGCGAATCAGTATCAGGCGCATACAGCTAAACAGATGGAATTTCAAAATTTCTGCTTTGCGTATAAAAAGCGGGAACCGGAAAGCCTCCATATTCCGAGTGCAGAACTGCCTGTTGGAGAAACGATTGCCATTATCGGTCTGAATGGCGCTGGAAAATCTACTCTGGCCCGCTGTATTTGCGGACTGGAAAAGAAGTGTGGCCTTTTGCAGGTTGACGGGAAAACCCTTGATTGGAAAGCCCGGCTCAAACATTGCTACATGGTAATGCAGGATACCAGCCATCAGCTATTTACCGAAAGCGTGACGGATGAAGTGCTTCTGAGCATGGACAACAAGGATGAAACTGTTGTGGATAAAATCCTTAAACAGTTTGATCTGCTGGAATATAAAGACAGGCACCCGCTTTCTCTTTCCGGCGGGCAAAAACAGCGGGTAGCGATCGCGTCTGCCATTGTGAGTAACCGGGAGATCATTGTGTTTGACGAACCAACCAGCGGGCTTGATCTCAAACATATGCGGGAAGTTGCGCGTAGTTTGAAGTCACTCGCGGATCAGGGCAAAACGCTTCTTGTTATTACGCATGATCCGGAGTTGGTGATGGCGGGATGTTCGTATGTAGTCCATATGGAAAAAGGGCAAATAAAAGAAAGCTATCCATTGGACGAATCCGGCAGTAAAAAGGTTTTGGATTTTTTCCGAATCCGCCAGTGAATTTTAGAAATTATGAATGTCAGGGCCGCCTTGACTGGACAGAAAGATAATGATAAGAGGCCGCTTTACTTTGGCGGCCTCTTGTTTTTGAAGCACAGACAGTACGGCTCAATATAAGGAGGGCTTATGTTCAAAAAAATCTTTGAGTACGCAGGGCCATATAAGAAAAATATGTATGTGGCCACGGTCGTTGTACTGGTCAGCGTTCTTATGGGCGTCCTGCCTTTTGTGCTGGCCTATCAGGTCATTTCACCATTGGTTATGGGCGATTCTGTTGAGACAGAATTTGTTTTATTGCGTGTTATAGGGGTTTTGATCTGTCTTGTTTTGCAGGCGGTTTTATATGGATGGGGATTATCAATTTCTCATAAAGCAGCATATAACACATTGTTCCGGCTGCGGGTATCTCTGCAAGAGAAGTTTGAGAAACTTCCCCTTGGCATTGTGGAGGAAAAAGGGACAGGGACAATCAAAAAGCTGTTTGTCGATGATGTGGACAGCTTGGAATTGCTCCTTGCTCATTCAGTCCCGGAGGGTATCGCAAATTTGCTGATCCCGCTGGTGATTTATGTTGCTATGTTTTGTGCGGACTGGAAACTGGCTCTTATGTCTTTGGCCTCTATCCCGATCAGCCTGCTCTCCATGGTCATTATGTACTCTGTTGGAATGAAGCGCATGGGTCCCTACTATCAGTCTGCACAGAAAATGAACAACACGATCATTGAGTACATCAATGGTATGGAGGTTGTCAAGGTTTTCAACCGGGAGAGTGAATCTTACGAGAACTTCCGCAAGGATGTAACGGACTATCGGGATTATACCTTGGCATGGTATAAGGCCGCCTGGCCCTGGATGGCGATATACGGAAGTCTGCTGCCCTGCACTGTTATTCTGACTTTGCCTCTTGGGGCATGGTTTGTTCTCTGTGGCATAAGCACTTTACCTGATTTGATTTTAGTCCTCTGCCTTTCCCTCAGCATTGGGATTCCTCTCCTGAAAGCACTGGGCTTTATGGAGACGATTCCGAATCTGAATTATAAGATCACGGCACTTGAACAGATGTTAAATGCGGCACCGCTGCAAGCTGCTGAGGATGATTTCCACGGACAGGATTTTAACATTTCTTACGATCATGTTTCCTTTGCGTATCAGACGACACAGCCTGGCCCAGATGGGAAACCGATAATAGCGGAAAACGAAGTCCTCCACGATATTACCCTTGTGGCAAAAGCAGGACAAAAAACTGCCCTGGTTGGTGAATCCGGTTCTGGCAAGAGCACCCTTGCAAAACTGTTGATCCACTACTATGACCCGCAGAAAGGGAGCATTTCCATTGGCGGGCAGAAACTTTGTGATATGAGCCTGGAGGCATTGAACAGCCGCATTTCCTATGTGGCTCAGGATCAGTACCTGTTTAACACCTCCCTGCTGGAAAATATCCGTCTTGGACGTTTGGATGCTACCGATGAGGAAGTAATGGAGGCGGCGAAGAAAGCCCAGTGTATGGAGTTTCTGGAAAAGCTGCCGCAAGGTATTCACTCCATGGCGGGCGATGCGGGGAAAATGCTTTCCGGGGGGCAGCGCCAGCGAATTTCCCTGGCGCGGGCAATATTGAAGGATGCCCCGATTGTAGTGCTTGACGAGGCCACGGCCTATGCTGATCCAGAAAATGAGGAAAAAATGGAGGCTGCTATTGCGGAGCTGGTGAAGGGAAAAACCTTGGTAGTTATCGCTCACAAACTTCCCGCTATAATGAACGCAGATCAAATATGCGTTATGGATCACGGAAAGATGGTGGCAACCGGAAAACATCAGGAGCTGATTCAAGCTTGCCCAGAATACCAAAAGTTGTGGAAAGCGGCTCAGGACAGCGCCGAGTGGAAAGTATCTACTGCAAAGGAGGGAAGATAAATGTTTGCATTGATTTCAAGAATCCTGAACCTCTCCGGGAGGTATAAAAGCCGTATTCAGGCTGCATTTCTATGTGCATTTGTCGAGTCCATTCTCTCCAAAATGCCGATCTTCATGGCGTTTATTGTCTTGGCCGGGTTTGCTGATAATACGCTGACTGGAAAGACCTGTCTGTTTGTCGGACTTGGATTATTAGCTGTTGTAGTGGTTCAGACAGTGGTTCACTATTTGAGCGACCGTCTGCAAAGTGCCGCTGGATTTATGATCTTTGCTGATAAACGGATGGAGTTGGGAAATCATTTACGAAAAATGCCGATGGGTTACTTTACATCGGGGAATATTGGCAAAATCAGCTCTGTTCTCAGTACGGATATGGTATTCATTGAGGAAGTTTCTATGAGTACCATTGGCAACATGATGAGCTATATGCTGTCTACTTTGGTTTTAGCTGTTTTTATGTTCGTACTGGATTGGAGACTTGGGCTGATTGCGGTAATCATTACCTTGCTGGCATCACTGGTTGCAAAATATATGAATAAGGTTTCCTTCAAGGAGGCTGTCGGGCGTCAAAACCAAAGCGAGAATTTGACGGATGCAGTCTTGTCTTTTGCTGAAGGAATTGGGGTTATCAAAAGTTACAATCTGCTCGGAGAAAAATCTGACGAATTAACGGAAAACTTCAAAAAATCAAGGGATGTCAATACGAAGTTTGAGCAGAAAATGACACCGTGGACCACTGGCTTAAACATTCTCTATGGCGTGGGTATTGCCGCTATCTTCGGGTTATCCGTTTTTTTACATCAGGAAGGCGTACTCTCCCTGGCTTATCTTTTGGGCGTGCTGCTGTTTGTCTTTGATCTCTTTGGGCCTCTGAAAGCTCTTTATGGAGAAGCAACCCGACTGACCGTGATGAATGCCGCATTAGACCGCATTGAAGCTGTTTTGGACGAGCCCGAACTTCCCGATAACGGAAATCAACATATTCTGTCACAGGCACAGCCGGATCAGCCAGAAGTACAATTTAGCGATGTGGGCTTCGCCTATCAGGACAAGGAAGTCCTGCACAACATCAGCTTCTCTATGCAGAAGAATACCATGACCGCACTTGTGGGACCGTCTGGCGGTGGCAAATCCACGATTGCGAACCTTCTGGCGCGGCTGTGGGATGTGAAATCCGGCAAAGTGACAATCCGTGGTACAGATATTCGGGATGTACCTCTCGCCGAACTGATGGAACAGATCAGCATGGTTTTCCAGAGGGTGTACTTGTTCCAGGATACCATTTACAACAATATCAGCATGGGTAAACCGGACGCTACCGAGGAAGAAGTCTATGAGGCTGCAAAAAAAGCCCGCTGCTATGATTTTATCATGGCGCTGCCAGATGGATTCCAGACAGTCATCGGTGAAGGCGGCGCTACTCTGTCCGGCGGCGAAAAGCAAAGAATCTCTATCGCCCGCTGCATTTTGAAGGACGCACCGATTGTCATTCTGGATGAAGCGACTGCAAGTGTTGATACCGATAATGAAAGCTATATCCAGGAGGCAATCAATGAGCTGGTAAAGGGTAAAACATTACTTGTGATTGCACACCGCCTGAATACCATCCGTCAGGCAGATCAGATTTTGGTGATCTCTGATGGACGGATCAGCGAACAGGGAACCCATGACGAGCTTATAGCAAAAGCCGGGATTTATCAGGATTTTGTAAATATCCGTAAAAAGTCCTCCGGCTGGAGCCTTGCATAAAGGAGACAATAGTGAAGATTCATGCGTCCGGAGAGGATTATCTGGAGGCTGTGCTGGTTCTTCAAAAGAATCACGGTGCTGTCCGCTCTATTGATGTTGCACGGCGTGTTGGAGTTTCAAAAGCCAGTGTAAGCTATGCGGTGTCGGCTTTGCGTGAAGGGGGCTTTTTAACGGTAGATAGTGATTACGTTTTGCATTTGACCGAAACAGGCCGGAATGTTGCCGAAAAAATTTATGAGCGGCATCAGTTCTTTACAGAGCAATTTATCGCAGCTGGCGTTGACCCTGAAATTGCAGAGCGAGATGCTTGCCGGATTGAACACGCCATCAGTCAGGACACCTTTGAAAAGATCCGGGATGCACACAAACAGGAAAAATAGGATACTAATGCCCGTCGTTCCAACTGTGCGGACAAGAGCAGCCAGTGGGGAAAATATAAGCCCACTGGCTGCTCTACATGAAAGACAATCATCGGCCCTTTTGTTTTCCCCTGTACATCACTTCAGCTTATCTGCGCTCATGCACAGGTCTATGTACCGTTGCGACTCTTCTTCACCCTTTCCTGCAAAGTAATCAAGAACGCACTTGGCAACGGTCTGCGGCGCTCTATCGTGGAACACGATTCCATCCAGACTGATGTCCATTTCTTCTGAGATCAGCGCAACCGTTTCAAATTTCGGATTGCTCTTGCACTTTTCAATCTCAATGACAGTTCGGGTACACATATTAAGCCGTTCCGCTAATTCGCGCTGCGTGATCTTTTTCTGCTCCCGCTTTTCGCGAAGCTTTTGGGCGAACAGGTCAAGAAAGTTCATTGTAAATCACCTCTACTACATTGTAGAGTGAGCCTCAATTCACTTAAATACACATGAAGCTCACATTGAATGAGCCGCAAATCACATTCAGCGAATTGGAGGTATTTTTATGATGTCACGGATGAACAGGAGATACTGCTAAGGCCGCTCGCGGTCATGTAAAAAAGCATAAGCACCGATTAGCCGTCCACTTCAAAAAGCACGCGGCTTTCCCCCAGACGAGCTGCACTCACGAAAGCGAGTTGCAGCTCTCTTTTTATGCGGTTTGGTTCATCCGTGATTTAGCCCCTCCCGGTACAGTATTCGTTACTCATGTTTTCACTCGCACGCAAGGCGCTCGTTCAGGTCATCATGCCTGTTCGAGCGCCTTTTTACGTTTTCCTGTCGGCTGTCGTTCTCCGCCGGTGTTGGTCTGGTTCACCACCCACCCAACACCGAAACGGAGGACATATTATGTTTAACAGAAAGAGCAGCTATGCGCTGAACAAGAAAGACCCCAACGCTATCGTTTACATGGATGCCAACGAAGCCATCATCCGCCTGACCCGCGAGGACTTTGCCAGCGAGGAAGAATTTCTGAAATGGAAGTCCCTGTCGGATGCAGACTATCATGCTTCCGAGAAAGAGGATCATGTCTACGCTAATCATACCCTTGCACTGGACGAGCTTTCCGAGGAAGCAGCATCTATTCCCGCTGCGGATGTCTGCATGGAGCAGGCGCATGACCGGGCAGAGGCAATCCACCGCAGCGTCAGAAAGGTTACGCAAATCAGGAAGCACCTGACGGACACTCAGTTCCGCAGGATGTGGATGTATTTCGTGGATGGAATGACGATTGACGAGATTGGAAAAGTCGAAGGCGTGTCGCATCAGGCTATTTCTCTCAACATTACAGCAGCAATCAGAAAAATCAAAAAATATTTCTGAGGTTTTTCAAAAACACCTTGCAAAAGTGGCCCAAAATCGGCGATAGGTGAAGGGACATTCTCCACGAAGCCTTTCGTTGAACGTTGAAAACTGAATAGACCATGATGCAGGCACAAAACCCGCGTGATAGCGGCATAAGGTGCGCCGCCACGACGATGGCTTTAAGGAGGTGATTCCGGCCAAGCCATCCGAGCGATCTACGCAGCCTTAGACCCGATTCGGCAAATCGGGCGCGATGACAGCGCGGCGGATAATGAAACTTGCTCACGCCCTCCCACAGACTTGAGGGGGAACCCTTCGGTATGCGCCAGCTCTTTGAGGCAGCGGTATCGTGGAGTTATGACAGCCCTGCCAAGGGCGGCCTGTATCATGCCCACTATCCGGGGCGCGTGGCAAATAGGATGGATCTTCTCAAATGGACAAGCAGAGCGGCTGCGCCGGTATTCGCCATTATGTTATGTGGCTCCAATTCTACCCGCGCAGCCGCCTCTCAAAGTCAGATACCATGCGCTGACGGCCTTTCCGTCAGCGCATTCATGTGACCTTGAGGAAACCCACCAAACCGAGAAAGGAGATCGCCATGATGCAGCCGACGCCAAACGCAACCCAAATCCACACGGATGAACTGGTGGACATCCGGGATGTATCCGTAGACAAAAATCTTCCCAAGGAAGAACGCATTGCCGCCTTTATCCGCCAGATCAAAAATCCTTACCGCTTCCGCTGCGGCGATTTCGTGGTAAACGCCTGCTTTGCCGGGAACGGTGTTACATTAGAGGAATGTCTGCAAGGCATTTTGCGCTAAGCGACATCCTCGCTTTTTTCCGCAGAGAGTGCTATGATCGGTGTGGAAAAGGATGAAAATCTAATAGCCAGATAACCACTCTTTTCATGCGGGAGCAGTCCGGGAGAAAGGAGTGCTTTTTCATGCCTAAATACAAAGCAACCGCTTATATCCGCCTGTCCTACACCGACGATCATTCCAGCGAGAGCGACAGCGTTTCCAATCAGCGCAAGCTCATTGAAAACTTTGTAGAGCGCAACCCGGATATTGAGGTCGTTTCCGAAAAGATCGACGATGGATACAGCGGCATCATCTTTGACCGCCCTGCGTTCAAGGAAATGATGCAGGATGTCACCGATGGCAACATCAACTGCGTCATCGTAAAAGACCTCTCCCGCTTAGGGCGCGAGTACATCGAAACCGGCCGGTATCTGCGCCGGGTATTCCCGGCCTACGGGGTACGCTTCATCGCCATCACCGACAGCATCGACACCGCCCACGACAGCGGCGATGATCTGACCGTATCGGTCAAGAACATTATGAACGAAGCCTACTGCCGGGATATTTCCATCAAGACCCGTTCCTCTCTGGACGTGAAGCGGCGCAACGGCGATTTCGTCGGTGCTTTCCCGGTGTACGGCTACATGAAAGCCGAGGACAACAAGAATTTACTTGTCCCTGACCCCTACGCCGCCCGCGTTGTCTGCGACATTTTCCGTATGCGGCTGGAGGGCGCAAGCGCCTCCAAGATCGCATCAGAGCTGAACCGGCTGGGTATTCTCTCCCCGCTGGCATACAAGAAGAACAATGGCCTGCCCTATGCGAAAAATGGCTATGCGGACAAGGCCGACTGCAAGTGGTCGGCAACCACCATCATCCGCATCTTGCAGGACGAAACCTATACCGGAACACTGGTGCAGGGCAAACAGGGTACGCCACACTATAAGATCAAGCAGATGGAGCAGCGCCCTGCCTCCGAGTGGGTGCGTGTCCCGGATGCCCACGAAGCGCTGATCGCCCGTCAAGATTTTGAGCTGGTGCAGCGCATCAAGGGGCTGGATACCCGGACTTCTCCCAACGAGGACACGGTGTACCTGTTCTCCGGTATCCTGATCTGCGGGTGCTGCGGAAGCCGCATGACCCGCAAGACCAACCGTGCAAACGGCAAGGAGTACCACTACTATTATTGTCCCACCGGCAAGAAAAAGGGCTGCGCCCATCCGGTCATGCTGAAAGAAAGCAGCCTGATCGACTGTGTGCGGGACAGCCTGAAATCCTATATCGGCAATATTGCTTCTCTGGAGGCGCTGCTGACCGGCATTGACCAGGCCAGCATCAATCAGGCGCTTGCCAAGGAATACAGCGACCACATCACCGACAACGAGCGCCGGTTGGAGCAGGTGCTGGAGTTCAAGGCAAGGCTTTATGAGAGCCTTGTGGGAGGTATGCTTACCAAAGAAGAATACGCCTCCTACAAAGCCAAGTACACTAAGCAGGCCGAGGACATCCGCGAGAGCGTCCGCGTTCTCAAGGAAAAACTCACAGAGGTTTTGGAAAACCGGAGTGAGCGCAACCGCTGGATTTCACAGTTTACGCAGTTCTCCACGCTGGAAACCTTAGACCGCAGGGCGCTCATTCACATGGTACAGAGCATCCGCGTCCGTGGCAAAAAGGAGCTGGATATTACCTTTACCCATGAGGACGAATACAAAAAGGCGTTGCAGCTTCTGGCGCTGGCTGCGCAGCGGAAAGATTACGAACAGAGAAAGGTGGGCTGAGCATGGCGAGAAAAAGCAGGAAAGAAACGGCTGCGGTAGTCATGCAGGAGGCCGACGCCGCTTGCCGCGCCGCGATCTACGTCCGCCTTTCGGTGGAGGATACCCACACGCACAGCGTATCCATTGAAACCCAGCAGATGATTATTGCCCGCTATCTGGAACAGTACCCGGAGATCAGCGTGTACGATACTTATATCGACAACGGTGCGACCGGGACAAACTTCCACCGTCCGGGCTTTCAGCAGATGCTCTCGGATATTGAAGCCGGTCACGTCAACTGCGTCATTGTGAAAGACCTCTCCCGTTTGGGGAGGAACACCATTGACACCGGCTATTACATCGAGCAGTATTTCCGCATCCGCAGTATCCGCTTCATTGCGGTCAACGAAAACTTCGACACCGCCAACCCGGAAGATGCCCATTCCGGTATCATCATCCCGCTGCGGAACATGATAAACGAAGCCTACGCTTTGGACATCGGGCGCAAGATCAGGGCGCAGCAGCGGCAGGCCATGAAGGACGGAAAGTTCATCGGTGCGCGTACTCCCTACGGTTATCTGAAAGCGGAGGATGATTGCCACCAGCTTATCATCGACCCCGTTGCCGCCATTGTGGTACAGCGGATGTTCCGATGGGCTTCCGAGGGCGCTGGCCTGAATACCATCGCTGTGCGGCTGAATGAAGCGGGCGTTCTCACTCCCAGCCACTATAAGAAGAGGCAGGGCAAGATCACTCACGAAAACTTGCTCGGCAGCGGCAAGTGGCAGACCCGGACAGTCGGTGTCATTCTCCGCTCCGAGGTCTACACCGGAGATCTCGTTCAGGGGCAGACCAAAACCGTGGATCACCGGCAGGTCAAGGCCGATGCCGAGGAATGGACGGTGGTACGGGACACCCACGAGGCCATCATCAGCCGGGAACAGTTTGCGGCGGTGCAGGAAATCCTCAATCAGACCGCCAGCCGCGCCAAGGCACGGGAGGTCAAAGCCTACACGCCGAATCATCTCAAAGGCAAGGTGTTCTGCGCCCATTGCGGTGGCAGCCTGCACCGGCAGCGGAATATCCGCAAGAAGTCCGACGATGTGTACTTCTACCATTGTCTGAGCAGGAGCCGAATCAGCAAGGATGCCTGCCCCGGCGTGACCATCCGCGAGGATGCGCTGCTGGATACGCTGGCAGATATGCTTCAGGACGCGCTTGATACGGCGCTGGGGCAATACACCCTCTCGCTTGCGGAGCAGCCCCGGCAGGCTGCTGACCGCGCTGAGCTGCGGGAGAAAATCACCAACCGCAGGCAGGAAATCCAGCGGCTTCGCGGTATCGTGCGGAGCTTATATGAAAACCTTGTCCAAGGTGTTCTCACTAAGGATGAATACTTCGATTACAAGGAGAAGTACGAAAGCCGCATTGCCGACCTCGCCGTGGAAATGGAACAGTTGGAGGACGGCCTGCGAACGATGGATGCTCAAGCAGAGCAGCACCGGGCGCTGGAACAGGATGCCGCACAAATTAAGACCGACCGGGCGCTAACCGGCGCTCTTATCGAGCGGCTGATCGACCGCATTGAGGTATCCCACGATAAGCAGATCACGGTGCGCTATCGCTTCCAGAGCGAGTTTGAAACCTATGCGGAGGTGCTGGAACAATGCAGAAATATGTAATCGCCCTCTACATCCGCCTCTCCATCGAGGATTACAAGTACGACAGCCTGAGCATTGAAAATCAGAGCCTTGTCCTCCACGAATATGCGGCTTCCATGCCCGAAGCCCTGAACGCGGAGATCACGGAGTTCATCGACAACGGATACAGCGGCACGAATTTCGAGCGCCCGCAGGTACAGAAGCTCATTGAGCTGGTGCGGGCCAATCAAATCGACTGCATCATCGTCAAGGATTTTTCCCGCTTCGGGCGCAACAGCATTGAAACCGGCTACTTCATCGAGCGCGTGTTCCCGCTGTTCCATACCCGCTTCATTTCCATCAGCGACGATTTTGACAGCAGCAAATTCAAGGGTGACACCGGCGGCATGGACGTGGCGTTTAAGTATCTCATCAGCGAATATTACAGCCGCGATATGTCCATCAAAACCAAGAGCGCCAAGTACGCCAAGATGCAGCGCGGCGAGTATCAGAGCAAAATCTGTCCCTACGGCTACCGCAAAAGCGACGATGGCAGAATGGAGCCTGACCCGGAGGCTGCTGTCGTTGTGCAACTCATCTTCCAGCTTGCCGCCGAGGGCATCAACGCCACCGCCATCACGCGAGAGCTGTTCCGCAGAGACATCCCCACTCCCGGCCAGTACAAAGCGGCGCACGGCAATCATACCCACGATATTTCCCGCTGTCACGGGATTTGGAGTACATCCACCATTCTCCGCATTTTGGAGGACGAACGCTACACCGGCGTGTATGTGATCGGCAAGCGGGCGGTTCTCGAAGTAGGCGGCACCAGAAGCCGCCTGAAGGACAGAGAATTGTGGTACATCATCCCCGACCATCACCCGGCCATCGTCGAGAAAGCTGTGTTTGATACCGTGCAGGCCAGCCAGCTCCGCTTTTCCCAGCCAAACAAGAAAAAGCGGGACTACCCGCTGAAAGGCAAAGCTTTCTGTGGCTGCTGCGGTCATGCGCTGTCCCGCACCGTGCAGAAAACCTCATACTATTACTGCCGCCATTCCGAGGCAGACGAAGAAAGTCGCTGCCACAAGATGCGTCTGAACGCCGCAGAGCTGGAACAGGCGGTATTCCTGACGCTGAAAAAGCAAATGGAAGCCGCCGCACCGCTTGCCCCTGACGGTACGCTCCAAGTGGATGCTTCCGTACCGGAACGCGCCGAATATGAGCAGCAAATCGAGGTGCTGCAAGACGGCAAGCGCACTTTGTATGAACGCTATCTCATGGGCGAGATCGACCTGAACACCTACAAGGCGGAAAAGGCCGCGTGTGACGAGTTGCTGCTGAAAACAAAAAACGCCTATGCCGCAGTATTGGCACAGGCGAAGCAGAAGCAGGACGAACAGGCACGGCAGGACAGCCGCAAGGAAGCGTCCAAGGCAATTTTCGATGCGGACACGCTGACCATCGAGCTGGCCGAGCTGCTGATCGACAGGGTGCTGGTGTACCCCGATAAGCGCATTGAGATCGCATATAAAATCCAAGACATTTTCGATTGAGGTGGCGAACATGAAAATCGCTTTCTATTGCAGAGTGGACGGACAGGGCGTTGGCTTTGTCCTCCCTGATGAAGCTGACAAGCTCTGCGAGTTTTTCGCCGAGCATCAGGATAAGCCTGCGCTTGAAAATCCATCAGGCGCAAGCTAAAAATTTTTGTCGTGTGCTTGACATACGGGTGGCGCAAGTCGTGGAATCGGATCCTGCGCAGACCATTCTCTTTCAGCAGCTGCGGAAAGCCTGTTGTCACGGAATCCGGCTGGATCAGGTTTCCCATCGCATCCACAAATACATAGCCAAGGTATTCTTGGTTATAGCAGTTGCCGCAGATTTTTTGGTTGTATTCCTGCTGCTCTTTGACGGCTTTCAAGCGCTCGGCAATCGGGTCTACCAGCGGCAAGGTGCGCAGACTGGATTTCGTTTTGGCGCGGTCTGCTTCTACCAGAATTTTCTTACCGTCGATGCGGGTGCTGGTCACGATGTGGCGGATGGTCAGCGTTTTGGCTTCAAAGTCGATGGCCTCCCACCGCAAGCCCATCACCTCGGCGCGGCGCAGTCCGTAAAAGGCTGCAAGCTGGATGATAAGTTCCAGCTTATGGCCTTGGGCGGCTTCAAAGAGCTTTTCCATCTCCTCGGCGCTGTAATAGCTTGCCATGAACGCCTGCGGCTTAGGGCGGTCCACCTTGTCCACCGGGTTGCTGGCTATCAGGTCGATGCGCACGGCGTATTTCAGCGCTTTGTGAAGATTGGCGTGGAATCGCAGGATAGAAGTGTTTTTCAGCGTTTCCGCTTCGTGCAGATAGAAGCTCTGAATCTGGCGCGGCTGTAACCCTGCCAGCGTTACGCCCAGCGGTTCAAAGTAGGGAATAATATGTTTCTCTACATTGAAGCAATAGGACGAGTAAGTGGTTTCCGTTACGGCTGTGCGCATCATTTTCAGCCAGTACCGCATATAGTCGCTGAATGCCATGTCGGGGCTGAGTTCGGACACCTGACCCTTGGGAATCGTGAAATCCTTTCGCGTATCCGCCAGCATTTTTTCGGCGCGTTTTTTGTTGCCCTTGACGGGCAGCCCTGTGCCGATCCAAGGCTGACGGCGTTTGCCCGCCGAGTCCGTGTAACTCAGCACGATGTAATAAAATCCGTTTTTCTCCTGTAAGCGTCCTGCTACCATAGGCATCTCTCCTTTTTTTCAAGTTGTTGCATTTGGGGTTCGGTACAACGATACCAGCAATCCCGCCGGAAAGCTATTCACAGAATTGCACAAGAACCGTCCTGCACATTGGGTGCAAACTTACATCATTCGCGCTCCTGTTCCCGTCTGCGGCGGCGTGGTCTGGGATGTTGCGGCATTCTGTTTTCCCGGTCAATACGGTTGGATTCGCGTGTGCGTTGAATACGCTTGATGGCTCCCTCTGCGATCTTGTCCTCTTTGCGGAGTTCGGCAATCTTGCAGGTCAACGCCATGCGTTGGTCAGCCAACTCCGGCGGAGCATCTTTTCTCCGCATCTGCTTAACGACTTCCGCCCGCTGCGCGGCAAGGGTTTCTATCTGCCGGGATAAGACCATACGGTAATCTATGATTGCCTGCAAAGAGGGAAACTTGTGGTCACGGACAAAGGCGTGTTCTGCAAGGATTTTCTCGGTGTCTTTCCAGATGCGCTCTAATTCCGGGCGATTGATGCGGGGCTGCTGTTTCTTTGGCAGGATGGCCAACTGATAACAGTAGTACAGATACAAGCGGTGCATCCGGGATTCTCCAAAGAACACATCAAGGAAAATTTCTAGAATACCTTTTCCCGCATAGCTATCCTTGGGGCGATACCGTATCGGCGTATACTGCCGGGGCGGGTGTTTCAACTCATACAGTCGTGGTCCATATAGCAGGTAGTTCCCGCGCAGTCGGTCATCTATGGCAGGTAAATCGTATTCTTCTCCCAGCCTATAAAGCCGCACGGCTCGTCCACCATCCCGCGCCCGGATGGTTGCGTACCTTCGGTTCGGGTCACTGCCGAAAATATACCCTTGCCAATACAGCGCCCTGTGAAAGTCCTCGGCGGTACTGGCATCCTCACAGGCCTGGTCGATGGCCTCCCGCATCCGGGCGTACCGCGCCGGTTCCTTTGCCTTGGGCTGCTCCACCACCGACAAGCCGTACTCCCGGCACAGCTTGTCGGATGCCGCCCGGAACTCAGCGTATTGGCTGCGGCGTTGCTCGTATTTCTTGCCGTCCACATACGATACGGAATTGATAACGAAGTGGTTGTGCAGATTGTCCGTGTTCATGTGTGTGGCGACCAGCACCTGAAATCGCTTGCCCCAGACCTTGCGTGCCAGCGCCACGCCGATCTCATGGCACTGCTCCGGGGTGACTTCCCCCTCGCGGAAGCTTTGGTAGGCGTGGAGCGCCACCACGCCGTCTGTTTTACCAAAACGTTCCTGTACAGCCCGCATATCTTCCCACGCATGGTCTGCCCTGCAATGGATGCCGGTGACAAGCTGGGCGCTCTCGTTCAGCTTGGTCTTGGCATCGTTCTCTGCGTAGTGCAGTGTCTGGGCAAGGGCATTGTATTCGGTTTTGTCCGGGTTGGCCGCATAGTCAAGGACGCGCTGCAGGCTGTCCTTGATTGCCCAGATCTTAGTTACCGCCAATGAGCAGGTCCCTTATTTCATCTGCACAGGCTGTAATTTTAGCACCTGCACTCGGTTGACAGTTTTCTGCAATTTCATCCAATTTATCCAGCACATCAAATACCTCCTTGGGCGGGTGTCCGCCCGGTTCATATCCCAGCGCCCGCTGGCGTAAGTATTCCGAGAGAGACAGCCCGCACCGTTTAGCCATCAGCGTCATTTTTCGTTTCTCTGTGACGCTGACGCGGACATTGATTCCAACGCTGCGCTTTCTCATGCGCCAGCAGCCTCACAGGGGTTCGGGGCTGTCCCCGTAGGCTTTTCGGCGGGTTGCCCTGTGGCAACACTTTGCCCATGCTTGCTTCCCTCAAGCGACCTTAATGACGATGCTGACGATGATGACGATGTTTGTGGGATACCCCAGTGGAACAACTCCGATATATCAATATCATCGTCATCACCGTCATCATCGTCATGGAAGAACTCAAACAGACGTTTTTGTTCAGTGCGGGTGTACTTATACTCGATACCGCGAGGGCTGAATATATCGCGGGCATAATGCGCCATCTTCCGGGTGAACTGGTTAGGCTTTACATCAGAAATATTCGCTGCAACAAGCAATTCTGTAGCTGTACCCTGCCATTTTCCGACCGAGTCAATGTAGTCTGCAACTTTCCAAAGGTAGTCAGGAATAGCTTTCAACGCCTGCTGTTCTGCGGTTTCTTCCTCATCCAACGTCCAGACGCAGTTTTCTTCGCGGATATGCAGCATTTTCTCGTCCATATCACGTCCAATTACACGAACTGTCGCGGTTTTACTCATGCGCTGACGATGCATAAGCCATGTCGTATCTGCCACACCCATAATGCCGGTTGAGCCGGAAATTTGGTCGTAGGGGTCTGACGATGATTGCTTACGCAAATGATGCACCAGCAGGATGCAGATGCCGTACTTATCGGCAAGTTCCTTTAATGCACCGATATCCTTGTAATCATTGGCATACATACTACCATTCTGGTCGCTTTTTCGTACCTTTTGCAAGGTATCGATGACGATGAGGCTAATATCGGGGTAAGTATGGATGAAACTGACGATTTGTTCCTCCAATCCCTGCCCAATTCCGTGACTTTCCGTCTGCAGAATGAGCCGTTCCGGGTCTTCTTCTGCATCGACGAGCTGGTAAAGGCGCTCTTGCAGACGACCCAGTGTATCTTCCAGCGAGAAATACAGCACGGTTCTCGGTTCTATTTCACGCCCCCACACGGATTTCCCTTGCGAAATCTGTAAGCAGAGCCAAAGTGTCAGCCAGCTTTTGCCCGCCTTGCTGGGGCCGGCAAAGATTGCCAGACCTGCCGGGAGCAAACCGGGGATAATCCATTTTACGGGCGGTATCGGTGTTGCAAGTAGCGCGCCGGCGGTAATGGTTTTCGGTAATCTTGTGGTAGTCATTCACATCATCCTTTCTTGTTTGGTATACATCTATTATCTCATACTATCGTCTTTTTGTGTGTAGTAAGTTTTACTCTCTAGTGTTAAGTTGTACGGCTCACGCCGCCCTACAGCCCCACAAACGCGCCCAACGGCGGGTCTGCGGGGTGATGTCGCGTCCGTGTGCGACGCGGGGCATCCGCCCCACACCGGGCGGATTTGGGCAGTTACTGCAAGTGAATCAGAACTGATTCACTTTTACACCTTTCCCTCTGAATTGTGAATCAAATCTGATTCACTCCCAATAAATTCCCCGAAAGTATACGGCTCTGATTCCCTACTTTTATTAGACTGGAAAACGTGAATCGGTTTCGCATACTTTCGGGATAACTTTTCGATTTACAGCTGCATTTGTCCACTTTGCCCCAGCTGCGGGGACGACTTGCAAGGCTGCCGTTCGGCTGCAACGGCATCATGGGTATTTTTACCCCAGCCAGGTTCTCTGCCTGCCGCCCTCATTGTGTGAACTATGACTGGACGGAAGTATCTTTACGACCACATCTGTCATTGCGCTCCACTCCGCCACGGGGTGTTTATCAGAGATTGAATCGCTCGTGCCCGGTGGCAGTCATGGCGCGTACTCTGTCTGCGCTGCCGTACTCGTAAGTTGACGGCAATGCGGTGAATGTACCTTGCTTGTCGGATATGCAGTTTTCAAGGTGCCGAATCTATTTGAGACGGGGAGGTGCTCTTGCCAGAATCAAGGCAGCTCCTACGCGCTCACGCGGGTCTGACCGCACGGACTTTTCAGAACATAATTGATCACATTGATTTTGGGGATTTTGTAGGCGTTTGCCAGCCGGATGCAGCTGATTTCGCCCTCCCCCAGCAGGTCATAGGCCGCATGGCGGCTGATGCCCAGCATGGCTTGCAGATCCTTGACCGTTACAATGTCCGGGTACTCCGCAAACATGAGCTTGTACATTTCTCTGATTTCTTTACACTCCATTCGATCACCATCCTTGAATTTCAGCTTTCGCATATTTGCGATGTAAATATAGGATACTGCGCTTTTATGCGAATGTCAATAGTTTTCGCAAAATTGTTACTTTTTTCTTGCGCTTTTATGTTATGGTGTGGTACAATAAGGAAAATCCTGCAAAGAGAGTGAACGAAATGAACATCGGAGAGAAAATCAAGCGCATCCGCCAGCACCGCCGCATGACCCAGAAGGAGTTGGGCGAGTTGGTCGACCTCAGCGCAAACCGCATTGCACAGTACGAGATGGGGTACCGCGTACCAAAAAAGCCCCTGCTAAATCAAATAGCAGAGGCTTTGCGTGTTTCCCCGTTAGCGCTTTCCGATGGCGGAAACGGCCCGGCGAATGATATTCTGGAGCAGCTTTTCTGGCTGGACGAGGAGCAGCCCGGCGTTATCAAGCTAGTCCCCACCGAGCGCGGCACAGCACGGTATAATGCCAACCCCAACTTTGCGCTGCACTATGATGATAACGATAGCTGGCCGCCGCGCTCCCCGGTAGCCATGTGGTTTGATGATACGATTCTGGATGATTTTCTAAAGGATTGGGCTGCGTTTCAGAAGAAGTTGTATACAGGAGAGATCACACAGGCAGAGTACTTTGAGTGGAAGATTATGTGGCCTGATTGTGATAATCTACACATATGAAAACAGTTTTTCTATCTACACCATTTTTCCTATGTCACAAAGAACATAGTTGCTCATAGGATTGCGCATACAAAAAGGAGTCTTTTAAATGAGTTTGGGTTTATATGTTTCCAGCTTCTACTTTTTCCAATCAGGCAAGAATAGCTGTTATTTAGGGCTGAACTCCCCTGTTCAATACAATGATACGCAATACTCCCAGGCAATAGATTTTTTTGAAGCCTTTTTTGCTGTTCGCCGCACAATGGAAACGCTTGAATCCGAAAAGAAGTTGTATTACATTGAAACAAATCCCAATTGGCGCGGAGAAACCGAAAAATTTTCTTACATTGCTGCTTGCATACATTCGGGGAATTATGGGATAGAAAGCGACATATACGATGCAACATCTCACGAACAAGTTGGTTCAATTGAAAAGAATCAAGCAGGAATGGTTCCTTTCTTTGTATTTGTTGCTATTCCCAAAAAAGAGACGTCAACAGAACCCATTAACAAGGGCTTAATCCTTTTCCAATCTATGGGGATATACGGTACCAAATCTATCACCTGTAAGATGATAAATGAGTTTGCAAAAGATAAAATGAACGCAACTTTTCACACGTGTAATGTATCTCCCAGTGAATTCTTAAAAGCCTTTTTTGATTTAGGTACACTCAAACGGTTGAAATTGACCCGTAATCGCATCTCAGAAGACAACAGCGACCAATTGAGCGGGATTTCTTACGCCAAGGAAGAGCGAGTCTTGTCCTCCTTTCTCGGAAGAGCAGCCAATACTTTTATTGAGCGTTTAATCCATTTCGGTTTAGACAAGTCTGCGATTTTTGAATTAGAAAACGGCATATCTTACGACAATGTTACTGCAACAATAGACATCGGAGATGGTAAAGAAAGAACTGTTAATCTGCATAAATACGATAATCTGAGCATTCTTGAATACATACCCAGCCAATACGAAAAAGACAACGGTCATGCTGACGAGAATACCATCATTTCGTACTTATGTGCACGCGCGACAGAATACATTGAAAAAATGGATATGACTATTCATGTGATATCAAGACGCTAACGGAGGAGCTATCATGAGCGAAACACATTTTTGTGGTGCCTTGATTCTTGCAATCACATTCTTACTGATTATACGCTATTCTTTGCGAAAGAAAAATTCTTTTCTGAACATCCGTGAAATTGTCTGTGATTACTGGAAAATGCTTTCTTCTCTACGCCATCGCGTAATTTTTATGGCAACACCAATTAGCTTTGGAATTGGTCTGACGTTAATTTCCCCAATTAGCACGAGTGTTCTGGAAACGGTATGTACGGCAATTTCAATTTTGCTGGGGTTATTATTTGCCACATTAGGTGCAATCGCCAGTGGAAATGAGAAAAAGAAAAAGGGTTATCCTGCTTACGGTACAGTGTTCAATGAGACAATCAACACCATACTATATTTATCTTGCTTGTCCATTACGGATTTAGTAGTTCTTTTTATGGGACTAGCACTTGTGCCTTTATATGGAGCTTTGCAGCAAAACTGTATTGCTATACTACATTTTATCGGCAGCGTTACAGTATACTCTTTAACATTTTCGATTTTTTTGAATTGCTTGATTGTAATCAAGCGAATAGCGCGATTACTTACAATATAGTGTAACCTATAACTCGTTCGAAATTAGAGAATATTACCATGTACCCAAAAGCCTCTGCCAAATCAAATAGCAGAGGCTTTGCGCGTTTCCACAGTTCCACTTTCCGATAGCTATAATGGTCTGAAACGATATTGGGGAACCGCTTCTTTGATTGGACGGGTAGCGGTCCCCGCTACCAAGCTGATACCCGCCAAATATGACACAGCACAGTATGAAACCAATCAAAATCGTACTATGACGATAATGACAATTGACCATCGTGTTCCACAGTGGTTATATAGTTCGATAATACTATTTCAGGCGATTTTCTGAAGGATTGGGTTGCGGTTCAGAAAAAGTTGTATGCAAGAGAGACTATGCAGGCTGAATATTTTTGAAGAGTAAGATTATGTAGCCTAATTGAATTGTATTAAATGCGAGGAACCAGACTGCGATAATCAACTGAATTTGCGATAACATCCCATTTGGCAATCTGCATCTTCTTGATTTTTCTTCCATCACCAAAGTCGAGTAAATCTGTTCGTGATAAATTGTTCAGAATTTTATTTAGGCTTCCAATCCCCGCAGAAGACAAAAGAAACGCCTCCGCAGGATTACACAATTTACAATATGCCCAAAGCTGCCCCAGGTCGTGTAAATTTAGTTGCATTTTTTTGCTTCGATAAAAGCAATTGCAGCTTTGTTTCCCTTTATAATTATTCCTAGGACATCGATCTGAATGTCTAGCCCAACTGTTTGAGGATAGTCGGCAATTATACAAGTTCCATATGCCGAACTATTGCTCGTCAAATGCAGCGGATTAAGTCTCTCCGACCAATATTGGGTTACTCCCTGCGATGCCCCGCAAAGTTGGCATGCTGTCAATTTTTACGAAAACGGCTTTTCGGAAGATGTAGGCCGAGCCCTGTTTGGTGAGGGCGTTCTCTCTGCACAGCCGGATTTGTGCTCCCCCTGCAATACCTCGGACGGCTTTTTACAAAAGCGCTGGCGTATTGCAGATGGAAAACGAATTCTGTTAAAGGCTGGATCAGGCATTTATCAGCAAGAGCCCTACAATGAACTTGTGGCAACAGAGCTGTATGATAGCCTCGGTATGTCGCACGCTCCTTACTGGCTTGTAGAGCAGGGGACACAAACTATGTCCGCTTGTGAATGCTTCACCAACGAGCATACTGAACTTGTCACCGCAGCTCAATTTATGCGGTTACAGCCGCAGCCGCAGGGGGTATCTAACTGGCAACACTTTAATGATTGTTGCAAGGCAGTGGGCCTACTGGGAACGCAAAAAGAGGTCTGCAATATGCTGGCTACCGATTATATCTTAGCTAACACAGACCGACATCTTGGAAATTTTGGCTTCTTACGGGATTCCGAAACGTTGGAATGGAAAGGGCTTGCTCCCATTTATGACAGTGGTACAAGCCTTTGGCAGATGACCCTTACTCGATCCATCAGCGCAGAGGCAATGGTTCCGGCTAAGCCCTTTGAAACTTCGCAGCGATCCCAGCTAAAGCTGATTGCGCCCTATGTGGACTTGCCGCTGGAACGCCTTGATGGATTCTCCAACAAGGTGGAGAAAATTTTCCAATCTGCCGCCCGGTTTGATGATGGACGGGCTGAGAAAATCGCAGCTGCTGTTGAAGGCAGAATCCAAATGCTACGATCTAATAGGGAATAATCTGAAAAACTCTGAAATACAAGATATGAGAACCGACTACAAATTGTAGTCAGTTAGGAACAGCGGCAGTTATACGTTGATGTTTGTTGACTAATAGCAGTCATACATCAACTGGTGACAAATTGTCACCAGTTGATTATGAAGCGATAAAAACAGCGTCCCCAGTGAATTTAGGGGGACGCTGTTCTTATATATCCCATATGCACTACTTTTTTCAGATGGCTTTTCCTGCTGATTAAACTCTTTGTCAAAGGTGACCGTCTTTTGGAGGGCCTGTAACTATCTAGAACATGAGGACTATCAGCAATAGAAGCCGTAACTGTGGAGTTGCCCGCATTGATGGGAACACTTGCGGAATTGTAACTATACAAACAAAAGACCAGCTAGGTCTCTTAGTTTACATAGTGGTAAGAGGCTTATCACATCATATTGAATTCATTATGTTCAGTAGGCTCTGGTAGCTGTCAACATCATGGTATACGACATGGCTGGTAGACATCTCGTTGAACAGTTTTTTGGCGCAGGAGATTTTTGCCTGCTCGATGGGGCGCAATTCAAGGGTCTCCATCGTACCTTTGGTTTCAGCTACAAAGAAAATGTGCTTGACGGTGCCTTCGTAGAATGCGATTGCCCAGTCCGGCGAATAGTTGCCTACCGGCGTGGGAATCTGGAAGGTTCGGGGCAGCTTGGCGTAGACACAAACTTCCTCCGCGGCATCCAGATCTTCGGCAAACTTACGCTCAATGCTCTTGTCGGCAGAGCCATCGGTAAACACATAGTCTTGAATTGCCTTCTTGGCAAGAAACGCCTTATCAAAGCTTTTGGTAGCCTTTTCTGCCGTAAAGATAGAGCTGTCGTATTCTCCCTCAATGGTATTGTAGGAGATATGCTCCACAATCATAGTGGCCTTCTGCTCATTGATCAGCCGGATCACTTTAGAAATAAACTCCTCCGGGTTGTTCTTGAACATATAGAGCTTGTCGGCACGGATACCTTGCAGGATAGCAGATGCCGATTTGCGTGTCAGCTTTGCGCCATCGGCAATTTTTCCAATCAGATCATACTTGATCTGGCTTGTTTCCGCGTGTTTGAGGGTTTGTGTCCGGGTCTTTTCGCCCGTAAAAGAATCGCCGCGGTCAATTTCGTACTCATTCATGTTCGCCTTTTGGCGTCCAATGGTAGTCGTGTACTGTAGTTCCGAAACAAACAGCTTTTCGTCAATGTGGGCAATGGCCTTGCGAATCAGCTCGGCGCCGTCGAACTCCACCGTGTAGGCATACTTGTGGTTAATTTCACGCCACAAAGCCTGAAACTCTTTCTTGGCAAAATTCTCATTCAGCGGATTTTCCTTCACCTTCGATTCATGACCATCGGTGAACATATCCTTAAGGATGCTGTCATCATAAACCGCCTGAATAAGTGTATGAATCCCTTCGGACATAGGTTTCAGCTCATCGGGCAGCTCCGCGACCTGATTCATTGCGACATCTCGGCGATACTTGTCCGTGACCCTGCGCTTCATATCCACATAGCCGTTCTGAATCAGATAGAACTCGATAGCATCGGCCTTCTCACGGTCAATCAGGGTAGGCACGTCGTTTACCTTAACATACTTGCCCTTGAAGTACTCACTCGTAGCAACCGTGGGTCGGTCATAAAGCACCGTTTTAATATCCGATTGCAGGTCCGCAACGAAGGTCTTGTAGCTCTCGCTGGCAACAACCGTCAGGGTGTTGATTTCATGCACGCTGTCACCGCAGCTCTGCACATCCATACGGTTGCCGTTTTGGTTGACACAAAGGCGCAGGCCACGACCGACTTCCTGCCGCTTTGCGGTATTGCTGTCAGAATGCTTCAAAGTGCAGATTTGGAACACATTCGGGTTGTCCCAGCCCTCGCGCAGGGCAGAGTGGGAGAAGATGAACCGCGTCGGCTCCTCAAAAGACAGCAGCCTTTCCTTGTTTTTCAAAATCAGGTCATACGCCGAGATATCATCGGAGAACTCGCTGCCACGCTTGAGCTGGCTGTCAATGCTGCGCCCGGTTTTCTTATCAATGCTGAAATATCCCTTGTGTACACGGCTGACATCGCTGCAGGTAGACTTCAAATACTTCTGGTACGGCGTATCGAGCAGGGTTGTATACTCGTTCAGAACATTGATGTACTCCTGCTCAAACATCTGGCCATACTCGCCCAGAACCTCATTGCCGTCAGCGTCATACTGGCGATACTTGGCGACCTCGTCAATAAAGAACAGGGACAGGCACTTGATGCCCATGTTGTACAGCTTTTCTTCTTTTTCAAAATGCGACAAAATCGTTTCACGAATCTGAATGCGGCGCATATCCTTTTCGGAAACATCGCCCACCACATCGCCGGCCTTGATAACCTCACCGTTGGTAAAGGTCACGGTGCTGCGCAGCGGGTCAATTTCGGAAATGGTATAGCCCTTGTACTGCTCCATTTCCTGCGAAACATAGTAGAGATCATCGCCGACACCAAGAATACGGGTTTCACGGTTGATGGCCTTGTTGTAGGCAATTTCCAATTCAATTTTAGCCATCGGCGGCTTTTTGCTGGAAAGTACGATTTGCTCCAAATATAAATAGCTGTCCGTTCCGCGGAAGTTCTTGACCTCAAAGCCCTTGACCTCAATTTTCTTGACCAGCCGTTTGTTGAAGGCATCCAACGCATCCAGCACATACACCAGATTGTGATGCTTTGCGTGGGTGGCAGAATAGTTGAGCGCGAACAACGGGTTGAAATTTTTCAACGCCTTTTGCGTTACATCGCCGCCCATTTTCTGAGGCTCGTCCAAGATGATGATAGGGCGGTTTGCTTTGATAACATCAATCGGGCGGCGAGAGCCGAACTCATCACGTTTCGAGTAAATGATGCGCGCCTCTTTGCTGCGTCCGTCCTCTTTCAGAGAGGATGCAAACGCCTGTGTGTTGATGATCATCACATTGATGCCGGAATTGGAGGAAAAGTTGTCGAGTTGGTTCAGGTTGGAGCTGTTATAAACGAAGAAACGCGCCTTTTTGCCGTAATACTCCATAAAATGTTCGGTGGTGATCTCAAAGGATTTTTTCACGCCCTCACGGATCGCAATGGAGGGAACGACCACAATAAACTTGCTCCAGCCGTATTTCTTGTTCAGCTCGAACATGGTTTTGATGTAGACATAGGTTTTGCCGGTGCCGGTTTCCATCTCAATGTCCAAGCTGCAACGCCCCATGTCGTTTACCAACTCCGGAGAGAGCTTGATGTTGTTCTGGCTTTGCAGCGTGTGGATGTTTTGCAAAAGCTGATCATCGGACAGCGCCACAACCTCGTTTTTATAACCGGAATCGCGCAGCAAATCCTCCAATTCCATTTGTTCCGGGTTATCGGCAAGCGCCAAAAAGCTCAGCTGCTGCGGTTTCTGGCTCAGGGTGCCTGTGTCGCGGATATATGACACGCCGCTGCTGTACGGCTGGCCCGCAAAGACGTTGACCACAGCATCCACTGCATCAGTCTGGTATTGTTGTATTTTGAAATTAAACTTCATCCTTGTGGTTCACCTCCTGCTCCAGCATAAGAAAGCGGTCAAAATCGCTCTGGTACAGGCGGTCTTGTACCAGCCGGTATTTTTCATACTCGGTTTCTGCGTGGAGCTTTGCCTGCTCGGCGCTGATTTTACCGGTTCCTGTCAGCAGCTTTTCGCCGTTAAATTCCAGAAAACCGTCCAGACGCCTTGACCAATCCTCCATGCTCATGGGGATTTTGCGCCGCGCCTGCAATTCGGCATAGTCCAGATACAGCGACACGATGCGCTCCAAATAGTCCATTTCCTCTTGGCTCAGGTAGTTTTTAGCAACGGTCACATCGGCTTTCAGAATTTTCCCGTCCGGGGCATTCTCCCAAGTGGTCAGCCCCATGTGTTCTTTGGCGGCATCGGCGCGCTCGTAAATCAATTCGGCTGCCGTGTGGCGATGCACGGCAAAATGCATCTTGTTTTGCACAGTCTGGAAGAACTGCCGCGTTGTTCTGGCATTTTTGTCGTAGTCGAATGCAGTGGCATACAAATCCGTAACCTTTTGGTAGAACTTGCGCTCTGACAGACGGATTTCCCGAATCTGCTGCAGCTGCCGCTCAAAATATTCATCGGTGAACATATGGCCTTTTTTCAGCCGCTCCACATCCATTGTCCAGCCCTGAATGGTGTGGTCTTTGACAATCTGTCCCGCCCATTTGCGGAACTGCACAGCACGCTGGTTGTTTACCTTGAAGCCCACAGCAATAATAAGCTGTAAGTTGTAATGCGTCACTTCACGGTTTACCTGCCGTGCGCCCTCCGTTTGAACTATTCGGAATTTCCGAATAGTTGCCTCCTCTGTTAGTTCTCCGTCAGAATAAATCTTTTTGATATGCTCATTGATGGTGGGAAGTCCCACATCATACAATGCCGCCATCATCTTCTGCGTCAACCAGATATTCTCGTCCTCATACCGCATTTCATAGCTGGCATCGCTCTCGCCGGTGGCAGCCACAAAGGTCAGGTACTCGGCAGCAGAGCTATGAATGGGAAGGTTCTTTTTCTTGTCCGTCATATCACAGTACCTTCCTGACAGTTTCGGGGCTGTAGGTGGCGAAAATCTGGTCGAAATTGGTGGCTACGCTGTCGCTTGCCATCGAACTGTCGCGCATGACAAAGTAGTAAGGCTTCTGTTTGGCGATGGCTTTGATGGTTTCCTCCGAAACATCGCTGTCGAAACAGGCAATCAGGTAGTTGTCCTCCACATTGAACACCTTCTTGCCGGCAATGGTGGTTTCCTCAATTTTGCTGGAGAGCAGCACACCCAAATCGAGCATTACTTGGAACAGCAGATCCTCCGGCGTTCTGTCCTCTTTGATGTTATCCTCAAGGCGGGAGAACATATTGACCTCATACTCCGCAGGGTTATAGTAGACATCCTTCATGTTGGAGGTGTCGCACTTCAACACGCGAAAACCGGTGTCAAGATTCTGCGCAGTCAGTCCGGCTTCTTCCTTGATTTTTGCACCCGCACGGCGGATACGCTCCTTGCCGATTTCACAGATGGTTCTGTAGCCTGCTTTGTAGGCTTCGGATTTTTCATCGCATTTTTCGGGAAGTTGTACCATAATGAACTTGCGATGCCCACCATCCTCAGCGTTGAGTTGCATAACGGCGTGGGCAGTTGTGGCAGAGCCGGAGAAAAAGTCAAGAACAACCGAGTCCTTATCAGATACTACCCTCACAAACTGTTCAATATATGCAACAGGCTTTGGGAAATCAAAGCACTTTTCATCGTCAAATAGGGCTTTCAATTCTCTTGTTGCCGTTTGGTTATGTCCAACTTCTTCGGCAAGCCAAAGAGTGTTAGGTGTTCTGCCGTCTTGAACGTCAGACAAGAATCGTTTCTTCCGCGGGAATGAATTGCCGTCTTCGCCGAACCATACTTGGTTATCCTCAACCAACCGCATTAAGTTATCCTGCGAATAGACCCAGTGCTTTCCTTGTGGAACATCAAATTGCTTTCTGGTTTTCGGGCTTGTGACGAAGAAATGGCCATTACTTCTCTCGCCGCTTGCCACCAAGTCACCCGATTGCCACGGTCCTCTCGGATCGTTATCCGGATTCTTATACCGACTGTTCATCTCATCGGTTCGCGGTAATAAATGTATTTTTATCTTGTCAATTGATTTTGCATAGATAAGTGCGTACTCGTGGTTTTCAGAAAAATACTTAGCGTCATTTTTGATACTGTGAATCTTTTGCCATACAACGCACGCAACGAAATTACATTCGCCAAGTACTTCATCACAAATATTTCGCATATTCTTATACTCGTTGTCGTCAATGCTTATGACTATCAAGCCATCATCAGATAGCAAATCTTTAGCGAGTCGAATCCGAGGGCAAATCATATTCAGCCAATCGGTATGGAAACGACCGTTGCTTTCGGTGTTTTGCACCATACGGTTACCTTCTTCATCAAACTGACCACTGTTTGTAAGGTATTCATCCGTGTTCTGGGCAAAATCATCCTCATACACAAAATCGTTTCCCGTATTATATGGCGGGTCTATATAAATCATTTTGATTTTTCCGAGATAGGTTTCCTGCAACAGCTTCAACACTTCGAGGTTATCGCCCTCGATATAGAGGTTTTCGGTAGTGCCAAAGTCCACGCTGCCGGTGCTACAATAAGGTTTTCCCTCACTGTCTGCCCCGGTGGGAACTGTTTCATCTTCACGAACAGGACGCAGCGTCTTGTTGATGGGTGCATTGGCAAGCAGAACGGACTTTTTCTTGTCCGGCCAAGTGAACTGATAGCGTTCCTCGTTACCGTCCACCACCTTGCAGGAAATCTCCTGCATCAGCACATCCTTGTCAATAGCCCGCACAACCTCGCCGTTTTCGTTAATCGTTTCCGTCACGGCATTGGGAAACATCGCCGCCAATTTCTTGAAATTCTCATCAGCCTTGTTCGCTGTTTGCATTCTCAGTTTGTCCATTTTCAGTCACCTCTGCTGTTTCTCTGGGATTGAGATTGATTATAAAATCTGTTAGCAAAATTGCATTTAACGAAGCCTTTTTGTTGGGGTACTTCTTGTACCAACTATGCGCAATGCCATTACGGTTTGGTACGCCTTCCTTCACATCCTCAAGTCCGTAACATGTACTGATTATTAGATTATTATAATAATCTCCAAGGATTTTCTCATATCCATTGTCTACCACTAGCCCTTTAATATCGTTTTCCAATTCTTCCTTTTTGCGCTTCTTTATTGGCATTTTCTGTTTCAGAAGTCCCTCCCACATAGTTGCGAGACAGCTGACCGTCAATACATATTCGCCACGTATATGTGCCTCAATTGCTTGTCCGAGTATTTTCTTTATATGGGACTCTAAATTTGAATTTTTCCAACGCTTTTTTATTTCTAGAATTTTTTCCGTATTATAGTAAGTGAGTATAGCCTTATCCATTCTTGCAGTTCGCCGCTTGCTTTTTCCTCTACTCGTAACAAGAATTTGATTTATTTCCTTTAATAAGCCCACATTTGCATACAGCCCTGCATAAGGAAACCACTGGCAGTCATACATTGCCTGCAAATAGGCGCTCTTAAATTCTTTGATTCTGCTTGAAAGACCGCCAGTGGCTGCTATACTTTCAAAGGCCCGCAATATTGGTGAAAAATCATATTCGGTCAGCCACTTAACAAAAGGAGATTGGACATAATTTGTTAAAGCACTTGTTAATACAATTGATGCCTTGCTAGCCGTTTCTGCAATTGATGCCATATTTGAGTAAAAAGTCTTTATTGCACTAATTGAAGCTTCTATATTGGGATTCATCTTGAATTGAACATTTGAAGCTCCGTCTGCAAGTCTTTTTAGCGAATCCATTTCGGGCATCTGCTGCGCAATTTGAACTGCCATTTTGGAAATTTCTACTTGTGGCAATGTGCTTTTTATGGCTGCAACTGAAACAGCAGTATCTTTAATCAGAGCCTGACGTTCTTTCAGAGAAGATATTGCACTATCGATTATTAGTTGATTATTTTCTTGATTTTCGCTTGCCATTAAAGTGAAATTTAGAAGTTCACTATTCTGCTCACTAATAATTTATCCCTCCAATTCCGATTTGAGTTTCTTTATTCGTTGCACCAGCTCAAACTTCTTTTTTGGCTGCTTTTCCGCCCGTGCCTGTTTTTCCAGTTTGGCGATTTCTTTTTCAATCTTCTGTCGGCGCTCATCGGCGGCAATCTGCTCATCCAGAGTGTTGCCGCCTGCAATGCTCACCTCACCGATGTCCACTACGATGTTTTCCCAAACTTTATCAAGGGTCAACCCCCGCAGCTCTAGGGTGCAGCTTTCGGTGGGCTTCCAGTCCGTCTGCATCAGTTTGGTGCGGTAGATTGCCAGCTTGCTTTTTCCTTCAAATTCCAGAATAAATAGAATATTCTGCGGAATCAGCTTCGATAAAGCGGCAATCGTTTTCTCATCAAAGTTCTTTTTCTTGAGCGCAACAAGCAAAACAAAGAAGCTGCCGACTTCCTCTCCGGCAGGAATGTTGATTCGGCTCGGAGAAATTTCGTTTACAATGACAATGCGGGATATATCGGCATCGACTTTGTCTTTGGCCGCTGTATTCATCTGAAATTTGGCATAGATTGCTTTTTTAGGCAGCTGCTTATTCATTTCAGTTGACTTTGGAAGTCCGAGCATGGTATCACCTCACCGCACGACTAAAAAGCATATCAGCTCAAAGTCGTCAAGTCCTTTGATTTCGTTTGTCAGGAAGCTGATCTGTCCGCCGCCCAAGAAGCTGTCAATGTCGCTCTCGTCCTTTACCTCGATGATTGAGGCAATGGCGTCGCCAAGCAGTTTGGAAAGGCGGGACATATTTTTGCCGTCGCGGGTTTCTTTGTTAAACGGCTTATAGGCTGCGGGGATTGGCTCTGTCTGCCCTTTGCAGAGAAAACGCATTCTATCCAGCATCTGCTTCGGGGAAAGATGGTTACAGACAACCTCGCCGTCATCCCCGATATAAACCATATAGAAGGGATGCAGCCGGTTTTGGTTGTCGATGTTTACGCTGTTGGAGCGATTCTTCAAAACGAAAATCACGCCGGCAGGTGCGTCCTCACCGGCAGGTACAACCGAGTGCAGACCGAAGGGTGTTTTTTCGATGTCCGGGTGGTTCTTGACATATTCCAGCAAGTCCAGACGGAACTCGTTGAGCCCCAAATCCATAATGGAAATGCCGGTGGTCATATCCTCAATATCGACAACCTCGTCCTGTAGGCGCTTCAGCTGTGCTTTTCGGTATTCAAGGTCGGTCTTTTCGTCATTGCTGAGCAGGTTATCGTCACCCGTGGCGGTCATATCCACGATTTTCATACGGGTTTCAACTCTGGCTTTCAGGTTGATATAATCGTCAAGGGTCACATCAGGCCAGAAATTCACAAGTTGAATAACCTTGTTACGGCTTCCGATACGGTCAATACGCCCGAAACGCTGAATGATGCGAACCGGATTCCAGTGAATGTCATAGTTGACGAGATAGTCGCAGTCCTGCAAGTTCTGACCTTCAGAAATGCAGTCGGTGGCAATCAGAATGTCGATTTTCGTATTGTCGCCGGGCATCAGCAGTTCTTTGTCCTTGGATATAGGAGAGAAGCAGGTCAGAACCGTGTTTAAGTCAGACCGCAATCTCGGGCAGGTGGTGCGCCCCTCCACATTGCCGGTGATCATGGCGGTATTCAGACCAAATTTTTCTTTTACAAAGGGACCGACATTATTGTACAGGTATTCTGCCGTATCAGAAAACGCCGTGAAAATGATAATTTTCTCGTTTCCGGGATTGATAGGCGCAGTGATTTTATTGTTGATCACACGGAAAAGCTCGCGCAGCTTCAAGTCATGCTCCGGCGTGATGTCGCGCACCATATAAGTAAGCAGCTCCAGAACTTCGGCGTCTTTTTGCAGCTCCTTGCGCCACGACTCATAGTCCATATCCGCAAGGTCGATTTTGACCTTTTTGCCAAACGCGAACAAATCATCGGTATCTTGATCGTCGCCGTCAAACTCGTTCACATTGGAAATGTCCGTTAAATTCAATGTTGAGCCCGTGTGGTGGTTAAAACGGTTGATGGTGTCGATTGTGCTGTCGATAAGCCCTTTGATTCGTTCCAGCGTTAAATTGAACGAATAGACAGAGCTTTCCATACGCTTCATCAGGTTGATAGCCATCAACCTGCGGATGCCCTGCTCACGACTGGCCTGTGTAAAGCCCACATTGACAGTGTTGTCGCCGTAAAGCTCCGCGTATTTTTCCATTTTGCTCGGCAGAATAAAGTGAGAAGGCGTATAGATCGTCAGGTTCAGAAGCATCAGCTGCTCGAAAATCTCGTTGTAGTTGATGGCATCCTTCAAATCCGTCAGATGCGGGCGTAAAGAGATAGGCTTTAGGCGCGTGGGGAATGTACCGATGGCGCTTGTGTCATAGTATTTCTGAATGTGCTTGCGGGAACGGGCAATCGTGACACTGTCCAGCAGCTCAAAAAAGTCGAAGTCCAACATTTTGAGCAGGTTTTCGGTTGTGCGGTCGCAGGGGTCCCACTTGCTCCATGTGTTAAATGCTCGCTGCGCATTTTTGAAAATTTCGTCGATTGAACGGCTGGTATTGAGCTTTTCGTCAATATAATCGGTGTGTCCTTCGTAAGCCAAGGCAAGCTGATTTTTCAGGTCATTGAAGCGGTTGTTGACCGGCGTGGCGGAGAGCATCAGCACCTTTGTTTTCACGCCTGCACGGATGACCTTTTTCATCAGGGTTACATAGCGATTGTCCTTGGTTTCTTCATCCGGGTTTTCAATCAGCTTGCCGCCGTTGCGGAAGTTGTGGGATTCATCAATCACGACAAGATCATAATTGCCCCAATTTAATCTGCTAAGGTCCAGACCGTTTGAGTTGCCGTGGGTGCGGTTCAGGTCGGTGTGGTAAAGCACATCGTAGCGGAGTCTATCGGCAGCAATCGGGTTGTTGACATAGTTGTCCTTATAGGTGTTCCAGTTGTTCGTCAGCTTCTTGGGGCAAAGCACCAGGACGGATTTGTTGCGGTTTTCGTAATATTTTATAACGGCAAGCGCAGTGAAGGTTTTACCGAGACCGACGCTGTCTGCAAGAATACAGCCGTTGTATTTTTCGAGTTTGTTTATGATGGCGAGAGCGGCATCCTTTTGGAAGTTGTAGAGCATCCCCCAAATCTTACTTTCCTTGAAGCCGGTTGCCTCGTTTGGCAAAACATCCTCGGACACATCTTCCAAAAACTCGCTGAAAATATTGTAGAGAGTCACAAAGTAGATAAAGTCGGGCGAGTTCTCATTATAGGCAGCCGTGATGCTGTCGATCACCTCATCGGTGACGACCTGAAGCACCTTGCTGTCGTTCCAGATTTCATTGAAGTCAGCAAGCAAAGTGCGGGCAAGGGACTCGTCCTTTACGATTGTGGTGCTGATTACATTGCCTTTTTCGCAGCCAAGCTCAACCGTAGTAAAGTTGTTGATGGGGGTATAGCCTACGCCGTCAACTACAATTTGTCCCTGAATAGATTTGTCACTGACATTTGATTTGAAAGTGACCTTCTGCCTGATCCACTCTGCACATTCTCGTGCAATGGCTTTTTGGGTCAATTCGTTTCTGAGCTTGATTTCAAACTCTGTTCCGTAAAGATTTCGTTCACGGGTTAAGCGCGGAATGTAAAATTCACGGCGTTCTTTTTTGGCCTTTTCAGTCACAAAAGTCGGAGAAGTAAAAATAAAGCGGAGTTCCTCAATCTGTGATAGCTGCTCCTTCAACTCTTGAAAGGCATAGATAGAGAAGCAAGCCGCTGCAATGGACAGTTTGCTGCCTTGCTTGATTTCTACGGACAAATCGTCTTTTAGAGTCTTTGTAGTATTGTTTATTAGCTCCATTTTTCTACACCCATCCTAATTATGGCAAAGTTTGTGTCACATAAAGCATACTCTACTCAGCTTATGCGTCATAAAACTCCATGATTTCATCGGGCGTACAGTTAAGTGCCTTGCAAATGTTACCGATAATTTCGGTAGTTATATTTTCATCTCTTGCAAGTTTCATCATCTGATAATGCGTAATGTGTGCCGCTTCCTGCAAGTCTTTTTTCTTCATCTTCTTGTCGATTAAGATTTTCCAAAGTTTATTGTATCTGACAGCCATAGCGATTCTCCTTCGGCAATATACTATCATTCAAAGATAAAGAACAACCAATTTAACATATTATAGCATACTTTCCCTGAAAAATCATAAAAAAAGACGGAAATTCAAACTTATTTGCGGAAAATCAAGCCGCAGCGTTGAGCATTTATAGTTAAAAAGCAATTGAAACGCATAAAAAAGATCAAGATGTATTTTTATTGGTTGTTATGGGGCAAGATATGAAGAATTCAAAAGTCAGACGGTTTGATATCATTGCAAGGAAGATGAAAAGCCCACAGGCTAGATCTTATATCCAGCCTGTGGGCCTTGTGTATGATTTGTCCTTTATCTTGTCCTGCGGCTTGCCCCGAAGCTTATGCCCAAGTCTATTTAACAAGATACCCATAATGGCGCATCTGGCGGCGGATAAGGGCTTCACAGCGGTCGCAAATTTCTTGGCTATAGGCGGTTCGATAGCTATCGATGAGCGCCTTTACATCGTTTGTGCTAAAGTTGAAGTGAAGCTGTATGCCGTATAATTCCTCAGCAGCATCTAACTGTTCGTCAAAATATCTCGAAAAAGGCTTGGCTTCAACGGTTTTTAGACAATCCTCTAAGCTTCTTTCCAAGGGAAAATCCATATTGGTATCTGCCAAAAGAGACAAGCCGTTATCAAATAGGGGGCATAGCGCATAGGTATCGTCAGCGGCATTGTATTGAACAGCAATATTGTTGGTATGGCGATCTTCGTTTAGGAAGAATGCATCAATCTCCAGCATCGAGGTCAGATATTGTCCAAAGTTTTGCAGTCTGGTTGTCTGTTCAACGAAGTTTACCAGAAATTTTATCTGATTCTTGATTTCCCCTTGATGCGCTGTATCTACTGCAAGGCTCCCACCGGTAAATTTTCGATACAGCTTTTCCAATGGAATAAGGTCATAGCCGCCCGCGAGAAAATCAGCGCTTTTACAGCCACTGTAAACTCGGTCTTTGTACTTGATTTGCGAATACTCATAAACGACAAAGGGGTACTTAATGGTTGACTTTGCCAGCATGGCAGAAACAATCGTTTCCGCCAGCCCCTCATAACCCATATGGTCAGCCTTGTACCAGTATCCATCGCATTTCCATTTCAGCTGATTTCCCTTGGAAGTATGGTTCAGCGTTTCTTGTGGCTCAAGCCTGCTTAAATCAATCATTTCCATAGAGCCCTCCTTACGCAGCGATGTTACGGATCATCTGCACCCACTGGTTGTCCCCAGCCATGCGCCCATTGGTCTTTTCAATAATCAGCAGCGGATCAAAGAAAGGAACCTCCATCTCTCGGAGGATGCCTTTCAAACCGGCTCGGCTGGCGGGCAGACATCTTTCTTTCAAAAACTCCTCGAAATCCGCCCAGGACGGATTTTCTACAACACCAAACGCCCGCAAAGGGATTCGGTCAGTGTAGTTCTTCATGCGGACAACTTCGTGCTTGAAATCAACGTCAATGACCGTACATAACTGCTGACCATTCATGAAGTTCATCCGCATGGTGAAATCCGGGTTCTTGCTGAAATGCTCGGCGTTATAGATATACTTATATATGGTCTGGCGCGACACGCCGAACTGCTTCGCAATCTCGGTGTTGCCGATGCCTTTTCTATGCAGTTCCAAAACCTCTACGATCTGGTCGGGGGTAAGCTGCGCCTTGCGACCCGCATTGCGCGGATTTGGATTATTGATTTTCAGCATCTTTGCAAGTTCTCGCAATTCATCCAAATCAGATGTGCCAAAAATTTCTTTTATTTGCTTTTGGTAATCGCTCGGCATCCAGTATCCCTCCCAAGTCGTTTTCTACTATTACTATATCGTGATTTTGGGAAAATGTCAACAAATTAAAATATTGACAGCTTCAAGAATATCAGTCTTGTACGAATTACATTCTATTTCAATTATTTCTGTCCCTTATTCTTTGCGTCCAACTTTGGGCCTTTCTCTTTTGAATGTGGATACCCCTGTTTGACAGCTTTGACCATAATATGCTGATTTATAAAATATAAGCCTGTTGTATTTGGCTAGCTAATTTACCAGACAGTGTCTGGCAAATTGAGTTCTGCGTAAAAGCTGAATATGCCTTGGGAGATTTGTCTAACTAGATTTTAGGGCTTGCATATCTCAGATATCCAATTTTCCAGTCAGTGACTGGAAAATTGAAATGGGAACCATATCAGACCGATGGAAGCAGTCTTAAAGTGTTGGCGTTCACATGAGGTCGAATAGTCATCTTATCGGGCTTTGCGTGAACCACCGATTTCCTTGATGGCGGCATAGTGTTTTCCACATTTTCGGCTGATCTCGTTGAAAAAATCGGATGTCACAAATTCCAGTAGCCATACTTTGGGAATCATGTACTTGGGTGTCTGCAAGATGGTTTTCAGCAAGCCCTTGCTGCACCATTTCAAGATTGTGTGGCGTTGGTAGCCTGTCACCTCGCAGACTTGCGCAACGGTCAGTACATCCGGGTAATTTGCTAACTGTTGCTCGTACCATTCCTTGGCCAGCAGCCGTTCCTCGCCTTTGTAGTTCAGCTTGCGCTCCAACGATGCGGCAGGTTTCTTGTGTTTGGGGTAGTTGTAATACCACCCGCTGGGCGGAGTGTAGTGCATCGGGTCGGACTCGCGGCGGTAGAGATACTCGGCAACATCTTTCTTGGCGATTTTATAGCAACGTGTTTTCTTTCCGTTGTTTTTGCAGGGAACAAGTCCGCTTTGCAGAAGATAAAGCGAGGTTCGTGTTCCGATATGGCATACGATGCGGAAATCGTTGCGGCTCATCGGGTCCGGATAGGGCGTTAGGATTTCTTCAATTTTTTCTGCCAGCGGGTCTTTGCTTACAAGTTTTTTCTTCATTTCGGGTTCTCCTTGTTTGTAAAGTGGAACCCTAAAAATCACTTACTCATTTCTTTTGTAGCTTGCATTTTTCTCATTCGTGTCCGCAAACCTGCACCATTATCCGGCTTTTGTGGCAGGGCTTATCTTGCATCTTATCTTGCATTTTTCCCAAAAAGTCGCCATTTTTGCCTCAAAACAGGCGTTTTTACTTATTTTCGTACCTACATTGTTTTTCACTGGCTTATCAGTGTTTTCACCACAAACATCGCCCAAAATCAGCGGACAAACCAGCCTGCACTGACCCCTATTGCAGCTATAACGCCTTTTCAAAGATTAACTCGAAATGCGATAGGGCGTTTGTAGCGCCGCCAGAGTTCAAATCTCTGATGCTCCGCCAATCAACGGCACAACGTGCTTTTTTGAGCGCTTTGTACCGTTTTTTTATGCAAAAACGGAATTTTTGAGTTTGACAATTTCATTAGAGGAGAGAAAACGCCCTGTTTTGGAGAGAAATCACACTTTTTTAAGTGTCATTTTCCGGATTTGAACCCATTCCAAGCCCGTTCAGCATCGCTTCTGCCGAAGAAACCTTGGAAGCGTAGTCCAAATGCGAATAAATATTCGCGGTGGTAGAGAAATCGCTGTGTCCCAGCCACTCCTGAATCATCTTCATCGGGACACCGTTTGCCAAAAGCAAACTGGCGCAAGAGTGGCGCAAATCGTGAAAGCGGATGCGCCGCAGATGATAATTTTGCAAGATAATCTGGAACGAATTGGAGTCCTGCAAATAAAAGTCAATAGGTTTTGCAGAAAAAGTCCAAAAAAATACTCGGCAGATAGCCGAGTGAAAATGCGTACAGCAAACAGGACTCCCTCAAAAATCGGAGGCAGCCAAATGGCATAATGAGCATTACAGATTAGCCTTCTTCGACCTGAGTTGCGCTTTCAGCGGCGTTCAGGCACTCCTTAACGCGAGCATAGTAAATGCGCAGGAATTTGTTCGCGGCAGCGGTAGTGCAAACGAAGAACGGCTTTCCCTCGTCACGTTTCTTAGTGTAGAACTGGTAAACTGCTTCATTTTCAGGCTTACACTTAACGTAAGTAGAAACCACCTGAAAGAGCGCTTTCCTCAGCTGAGGTGACCCGCGCTTAGAAGTTGCCACACTGGAAAGCTGCATCTTGCCGGAGCCAACAACGCCGGGATCTACGCCTGCAAAGGCCACAATAGAACTGCGGTGCAGGAAACGGCGAACATCACCCAGTTCAGCCATGAGATGCGGTCCGGTAGACTTTCCAACGCCGTACATGGCCATAACAGTCTCGTACTCTGGTAACTGCTTGCAGAAATTCAGCATCTCGGCTTCCAGTTTGGACTGGTTTTCGCGCAGTGCAATAAGCTGGTCGGCGGCAACCGTAACCAGTAACCTGGCATTGTTGTCACGCGGCAGCGTGGTGTAAAGCCCGCAGCTGGCTGCGTAGAGAGCATCTGCTGCATCAGCACTAAAATGGTAGCCCTTTCTCTTGCACCATTTTTTGTATCGCTCTCCAAAAGTATCCGGTGACATACGGTTAATGCAGTCGCAATGCCAAAAGGTTCTGTAAAAATCTACCCACTTCAAATGTCCGTCTGCCTTTTCGGGGCTAGAGAACAGCTCGTTTACACCCGGAAAGGTCTTGTCAGACAAAGAAATAAGGTTGTTTGTGAGCATGACAATACTCTTGTTATACAAGTCGCATTGACGTGCGCACAACTTGAGTTGCTGTCTAATTGCTTCCATAGGAGTATATTCCCGCAATGTAGACCAGTTGTCAAGCCCATATTTAGCAATTTTAAGAGCATCTTTCGGATCAGACTTTACTTTGCGCAGAGACCCTGCTCCGCTTTGCTTAATAAGCAATGGGTTCAGGATGCTTACAAAGATTCCTTCGCTGTGAAGCAGCGCTGCTACTGGTTCGTGGTATCTGCCGGTTGCTTCCATTACAACGCGTGTATCCGGCTCCATGCAAAGAACATTCAACGCAAGACGTGACAGTTCAATATCTGAATGCCTTACCTCATATGGCGCGGCAACAAGCTCCCCACCGGGCTTCATGGCAGCTACCATACTCTTACCCTTAGAAACATCGATTCCAACTATGGTCATTCGTTTTCCTCCCAGTTTGAATTTGCAATGGCTTCCGCCTTTTACTTATTGCTTGTTCAATCTCCTAGGTAACACGAACGCACCGCTTTACGGTGGGACTACCTGCGTAAATCGAATGCTGCGAATAAGAACGGCGGCTGACTGACTCCAATGCGGACGTGTGAGTCCAGAATGATAAATGTCAGACCACTACATTCTTATTCTACAGCTTAGGCAACAAGTTGGATAGCAACACGACTGGATGCCGTAGGGCTACCCACAAATATATTGTAGGAGAGATAATCCGGCTTGATCAGATTGCCCATTGCGTCTACGCAGATGTAGTCTTCGTATTTTTTGTTGTAGCATCTACCGCACAGCTTGCGGTTTTCTTTCTGTTCCTCCTGCAAGGCCAGCAGCCGTTCCCGGAAAACCGGTACAAGCGGCAAGGTGCGCTTGCTGGATTTGGTTTTTGTGCCATTGGATTCTACAAGCACTTCTTTTCCGTCCAACCGAACCGTTGTGACCGTGTGGCAGATTTCAATGGTGTTCTGCTCAAAGTCCACAGCAGCCCATTTCAGCCCTACAACCTCGCTGCGGCGCAGACCATAAAAGGCGGTCAACATAACTGCCACCTCAATTTTACTGCCGCGCACAGCGTCGAACAGCGCGTTCATTTCGTCCTTGCTGTAAAAGTTCCCGGTAAATTCGTTTTTCTTTGGGCGGTCTACCTTGTCGGCAGGGTTCACATCGATCAGGTCTGTTTTCACTGCGTATTTCAAGGCGCGGTGGATAACCGCATGATAGTGAATGACCGTATTGGGCTTCACACGCTCCAACTGTTCCTGATAAAATGCTTGGATATGAACCGCTTTCAGGTCGCCCAGCGTAACGCCGAGATTTCTAAAGTAAGGAATGATCCTGCTGGAGCACAACAATTTCTATCTGCGTGACGGCGTGCCCTTCGTGCGCGCCCGCATGGATGGAGGCAGCTACACCGAGAAGGATGATACGATCCTCCCGCTGCCCTAAAAAGCACAAAAACACCCCCCGCCCCGGATGTCGAATCTTTCAGCATCCGGGGCGGATTTTTGTACGCATTTTGCCCGTTCGGGCGGGGTTTGCGCAAATGTCGAATGTATGGTAAAATACAGGTAAAATCAGCTTTTTGGGGGTCATCTTATGGGCATTGTAGTCATCGGTGCGGTTTTTGTGGACATCAAGGGGTATCCGCTGTCTACCTATATCCCGGGCGGGCGCAACGCGGGCCGGGTCGAGCAGGTACACGGCGGCGTCTGCCGCAACGTGGCGGAGGACATTGCCAATGTCGAGCTGCGCCCCACCTTCGTCAGTCTGGTGGACGACACCGGCTCCGGCCAGGACGTCATTGACAAGCTGGCCCGGCACAAGGTCAACACCCGCTACATTCAGCGCATGCCGGACGGCATGGGCACCTGGCTGGCTGTGTTCAACAACGACGGCGATGTCTGCGCCGCCATCTCGAAGCGGCCCGACACGACGCCGCTGACCGCATTATTAAAGGAAAAGGGCGACGAGATCTTTGCCGACTGCGACGGCATCGCCATCGAGTTTGATTTGGAGAAGGAGACCGTCAAGCAGATTTTGCACTACGCCAAAAAGTACCGCAAAAAGGTCTACGCCGCGGTCTCCAACATGAGCATTGCCATGGAGCGCCGCAGCCTCCTGCAGGAGGTCGACTGCTTTGTCTGCAACCAGCAGGAGGCCGGGCTGATGTTCTCCGACGATTACGGCCACCTGACGCCGGACGAGATGTGCGCCACGCTGGCCGCCAACGTGCGCAGCGCCAACATTCCCTGCATGGTCGTGACGATGGGTGAGCAAGGCGCCGTCTATGCCCGCACCGACGGCGAGAGCGGCATGGTGCCCGCCAAGAAGGTCGATGTCATCGACACCACCGGCGCGGGGGATGCTTTCTTCGCCGGGACGGTCATCGGCCTGACCTACGGCAAGACGCTGGCCGAGGCCTGCGAGATCGGCAGCCGCCTGGCCGCGTCGGTCATCTGCATCTCGGAGAATGTCTGCCCGCGGTTCCGCCCGCAGGAGTTCGGGCTGGATGTGCCGGTCACAGACTGATTTTTTTCGGTTTTCTGGCACGCATTTCCCTTATTTTGCCAATTTCCCGATTTTGCACATTTTGCTTTTTTAGCAGTTTTCTATCCGTATATTTTCGGCTTTTGTGGCCGTTTCAGTGCATTTCAGTATCGTAATTTTACGCACAGTTTTTCGAAAATTTAAAATATTTAGTTACCGTATAACCAAACATGAAAACAGACAACCTCATTCCCGCAGCCCCGCTTGACCGGCGGGAGCTTGCATCCGGCGTGCAGCTCTGCTTCACCCGGCTGGACGCGCCGCTCTGCCCGCCCCCGCTGGACTGGCCGCGGCTGCTCGTCTTTGATTTCTGCCGCAGCGGACGACGCGCCATCCCGGACGGCGCACAATATGCCATCGTGACGGAGGGTCATGCCGCCGTCAGCTTTGCTGTGCCCGGTGCAGACTTCTACCTGCCCGGCAGCCAGTACGAGGCGCTGCAGCTTTTCATTGACCCCGACGCCGTGCAGGCAGACAGCTTTTTGACGCTGATGGGGCTGGAAATAGGCGGCATCGCGGATTATTTTTGCCGCGGCGGCGTCCACTGCTGCCCGATGAGCGACGCCATCACGGCCATTGTGGACGAGGTCTGGGACGACGCCGCCTACGCCGCCCCCGGCGAGCTGCGCTATGCCGCCGTGCGGCTGCTGTATGAGCTGCTGCGCCTGCCCGACGAGGCCGACACGGCCCGCTGCCCCGCGCGGCAGGTCGAATGCGTGCGCGAGGCCGAGACGCTGGTTCTGCAGGACCTCTCGGTCCGCCGCCCGGCCCGGGAGCTGGCCGACCATTTTGGTTTGAGCGAGAGCGGCTTCAAGCTGTACTGCCAGAACGTGCTGGGCGAGGGGTATCTCGCCTACTTCCGCCGCCGCCGGCTTGAAAGAGCCGCCGAGCTGCTGCGCACGACCCCCCAGCGGGTGCAGGACATCGCCGCCCAGGTCGGCTACGAGAGCCAGGGCCGCTTTGCCCAGGCGTTCTACGACCAGTTCCGCCTGACCCCGCTGGAATACCGGCGCTTGTCAAAGTAACCCGAAAGGAGCGGAAAATTGAACAACATCACGCGCTCGATTTTCCGTGCCATTCATGAGGGGCGGTGGTTGAGCATTGAATACAAAAACCAACAGACCCAGCAGACCAAATACTGGGTCGCTATCCGCGGGCTGAACCCCAGGACCCGCACCCTGAACGTTGACGGGCTGCATCTGGGCAAATTAAGCGTGCAGGCGCTCGACCATATCAGCATTGACCGCATCCAGACCGCCGAGGTCGTGGACGGCTCGTGGTGCCCCGTCAACCAGACGCTCATCGACGACATCCGCGACAACCCCGGGCGGTACGCGGCGCTGTTTGACAACGCCGCCAACCTGCGGGTGCTGGACTATCTGGCCGCCTGCAACCGGCTGGACGCCACGCCCTACCAGTCCAACTACAGCCTGATCCATCAAATTGACGCCGACTGCTTTGCCGATTATAAGGAGGACACACTGGAGCTGACCGACGACCAGTTCCGTGAGCTGGTGGGCCGGTTCCAGCGCCGGGTCGAGGACCGCCGCCAGAACGCCGCCCGCCCCAGCCTGCCCACGCTGGGGCTGAACCTTATCAGTATTGACACCCGGCAGGGGCTGTACGTGCTGGCCTACCGCCCGCTGCGGCTCGACGTGAAAAAGCGCGCCCTGCGGGCCGAGCCGGAGCCGGTCATCTGCCGGGAGTTCACCGTCAACGGCAGCAAGCTGAGCATCCATCAATTTCTGGATGCCGACGACTATACGCTGCTGGACGAGTTCACGAAGCACGCCGAGACCATCAAGGACCGCATCACCCGCAGCAACCCGCGGGTGCGGGTCGATGACCTGCCCTACCTCGTCGCCATCAGCCGCGACTGCCCCGTGGACTTGGAGCATGAGTACCGCGGCATCCTTACTATGTTCGAGGACCCCTCCGGCGAGACGGCCACCGCCCCGCTGCGGGCCTTCTTCGGCGAGATGACCGCCAAGCCGCGCCGCCGCAAGTCCTACCCGCTGGCGCTGCTGAACAACAAGGTCAATCTGGACCAGCTGCTGGCCATCAACAACGCCATGCGCTACCCGCTGGCCTACGTGCAGGGCCCGCCGGGCACCGGCAAGACCAACACCATCGTCAACACGCTGACGACGGCGTTTTTCAACGAGCGCACGGTGCTTTTTTCCAGCTACAATAACCATCCCATCGACGGCGTTGTGGAAAAGCTGCAGGCCGTCACCTACCACGGCCAGACCGTGCCGTTCCCGATCCTGCGCCTTGGCAACAACGAGAAAACCGCCGAGGCCCTGCGCACCATCAACCAGCTCTTTGAACAGTGCAAAAAAATCCCCGTACCGGAGCGGCTGCTGGACAAAAACCACGCGGACCGCACGGCCCGCGCCAAACAGCTGACCGCCCTGCTGGAACGGTATGAGCGCATCCTTGATTTGCGGGAGCGGCGGGAGACCATCCGGCGCCTGCTGGATGCCCGCGGCCAGATGAACTTCCAGTACGAGCTGCAGGCCGGGCAGCTGCCGCAGGTGGACCGTGAGCTGGCCGCCTACGGCAGCATCGACTCTGCCGACGCGCTGGCACTGCTGGACCGCAACGAGGACGAGCTGCTGCGCTACCTCTACTATACCTCGGCCCGCTGCATCCGCCGGTTGGAGGAGCCGAAATACAACGATTTAATGAGCATCGTCCACAGCCCCGACACCGACAAGGAGCGGGTCACGCAGTTCAACAAGTATATCTCGGAGCCGGAGAACCTGAAAAAGCTGCTGCGCGTCTTTCCCATTGTGGCCACGACCTGCATCTCCGCCCACCGCCTGGGCGATCCGGAGCCGAGCTTTGACATGGTCATCATGGACGAGGCCAGCCAGTGCAGCACGGCCATGTCGCTGGTGCCCATCCTGCGCGGGGCGTCGCTGATGCTTGTGGGCGACCCGCAGCAGCTCTCGCCTGTCATTCTGCTGGACCCCGCCGACAACCGCACGCTGCGCCGCCGCTACGGTGTCACGCAGGAGTACGATTACATCGAAAACTCGATCTACAAATGCTTTCTGGCCTGCGACGCCGTCAGCGACGAGACACTGTTGAGCTACCACTACCGGTGCAGCCCCAAGATCATCGAGTTCAACAATCGCAAATACTACAACCACAAGCTGCACATTGCCAGCCGCGAGACCGACCCCACGCCGCTCGTCTATGTGGACGTGCCCAACGACACCACCGACGAGAAAAACACCGCCCCGCAGGAGGTGCGCCGCATCGAGGCATACCTGACCGCGCACCCGGACAAGCAGGTGGGCATCATCACGCCGTTTGCGAAGCAGCGCGCCGCCATCGAGGCCATGCTGCGCGCGAAGCACTTTGAGAACGCTGCCTGCGGCACGGTGCACGCCTTTCAGGGCGACGAGAAGGACGTGGTCATCTTCTCCCTGGCGCTGACCGACCAGACCCGCCCGCGCACCTACGACTGGCTGAAAACGAACAAGGAGCTCATCAACGTGGCGACCTCCCGCGCGCGGGAGCAGCTGTTCATCCTCTCGAACCAGGCCGCGCTGGACCGCCTGCACGCCGACAGCACCGACGACGATATTTACGAGCTGGTGCAGTACGTGCGCAAAAACGGCCAGTCCGAGGTGACCGAGAAGCCCGCCGCCAGCCGTGCGCTGGGCATCAAGCCCTACAGCACCAAGACCGAGGATGCCTTTTTGGAAAATCTGAACCACGCGCTGGACAACGCCTTCCTCGACGGCAGCCGCTGCACAGTCCGCAAGGAGGTACCCATCGCCCAGGTGTTTGAGGATAACCCCGGCTGCGCCGACCTGTTCTATACCGGGCGGTTCGACTTCGTCGTCTACCAGCGGGAAGGCCGCCGCCTGATGCCGATTTTAGCCATCGAACTGGATGGCCGCGAGCACCGCGACGACCCCGCCGTCCAGCGCCGTGACCGCAAGAAGGACCAGATCTGCCGCGAGCACGGCTTTGAGCTGATCCGCGTCGAGAACAGCTACGCGCGGCGGTATAATTATATCAAGAGTATTTTGATAAACTACTTCCGCAAGGTGTCGTAGCACCCGCAAACGGGCAGAGCCCGCGAGAAAGCCTCCTCACGAAGTGGGGAGGTGGCCGAGTGGAACGAGGCCGGAGGGGCTCTGCCCGCGCATCCCAGCGTAAAACCGAAAAGTCCTGCCTCCCTTTCCCGGAGACAGGACTTTTTCCTTTTTACCGCCAGTGAAACGTAACCATGCCGTAAATATAAATAAACAAAATCGCACCCGGCACAAAATACTTAAAAATCGGCTTCATCCAGGGGCGGACCTTCAGGCCCCTGCCGGTGTTGGCTTCAGCCACAAAATTGTCCCAGCCCCAGCCAAAGCGGTTGCAGCAGAACAGCGCCAGCACCAGCGAGCCCAGCGGCAGCACATTGTTGCTGACGATGAAGTCCCAGAAGTCCAGCCACGCGCTGCCCGGCGCAAACGGCTGGAAGTGCAGCACGCTGTAGCCCAGCGCCGTCGTCAGCGCCAGCAGAAAGATGCCGACGCCGCAGACCACGCAGCCCTTCGGGCGGCTCCACCCGGTCAGTTCACGCACCATGGCAAGGATATTCTCGCAGACGCCCAGCACGGTGGACAGCGCCGCAAACACCATGAACAGGAAGAACAGCGCGCCCCACCAGCGGCCCCCGGCCATATTGCCGAACACCCCCGCCATCGTGTCAAACAGCAGACTGGGGCCTGCCGTGACCTCCAGCCCGTAGGTGAAGCACGCCGGGAAGATGATGATGCCCGCCAGCACGGCCACGAACGTGTCGAGAAAAATGACCCGCAGCGACTCGCCCATGAGCGCGTGATCCTTGCCGATGTAGCTGCCGAAGATCGCCATGCCGCCCATGCCGACGGACAGCGAGAAAAACGCCTGGTTCATGGCCGCCACGATGACCCCGCCGTCAATGGCCGAGAAATCCGGCACAAGGTAGAACCGCAGCCCCTCCGCCGCACCGGCAAACGTCAGGCTGTGCACGGCCAGCACCAGCATCAGCACCAGCAACGCGCTCATCATGTATTTGGTCACGCGCTCCAGCCCGCCCTGCAAATTAAAGCTCAGCAGCACAAACGCCGCTATAACGACCACAAGCAGATAGGTCACGTTCAGCCCGGGGTCGGCGATCATCTGCGCAAAGCCGAAATCCGCGTTCTGCCCGGTCAGGAACTTGACAAAATAGTACAAGATCCAGCCCGTGACCACCGTGTAGAACGCCATGATGGCAATGTTGCCGATGAGGCTGACGACACCGAATACGCCCCACTTATGGCCGGGCTTTTCCAGGCGCTGGTACATGGTAACGGGGCTGGCCTGGGCGGCGCGGCCCACGGCAAACTCCATGACCATGACGGGCAGGCCCAGCACCAGCAGGCAGAGGATGTAGAGCAGCATAAAGCTGCCGCCGCCATTCTGGCCGCACATCCAGGGGAATTTCCAGACGTTGCCGCAGCCGATGGCGCACCCCGCCGACAGCATGATAAAGCCCAGGCGGCTGCTCAGGCGTTCGCGTTCGTTCATAAATCAGTTTTCCCTTTCGGTAGTGATTTCCGCGCAGACAATTTCCGTGCGGCCCTGGGTGCGGAACTTGTAGCCCCAGGTGCCCGTGCCGCCGCTGACGATGGCATCGCAATGGTCTGCAATGTGTTTTCTGCCGTAGTTGCGCTCATTTTTGGCAACCATGCCCACCGCACCCGCAGGCCAGACCTGCCCGCCGTGGGTGTGGCCGCTCAAAATCAGGTCCGCCCCCGCCGCGGCGGCGTTCTTAAAGTCCCGCGGCTCATGGTCGAGCCAGATCGTGTAGTGGTCGTCGGGGCCGCCGGGCATAAGCTGTGCCGCCGTGAAGCGGCTGCCGTTCGTGTACAGATAATCCTTGCGGCCCACGACGCGCACACCGCAGGGCAGCAGGACGGACGTGTCCTCCAGGATGCGCACGCCCGCGGCGGCGAACCCGCGCTCCAGATCCGCGCGGCCAAAGCTCGGCTCCCGCCAGTGGTGGAACAGGTCGTGGTTGCCGAGGACGTAATACTTGCCCAGCGGCGCGTCCAGCTCGCCAAACAGCTTGCAGAAGGCGTCCAGCTCCTCCGGCTCAGTGAACTCGTCGAAAATATCGCCGGTCAGCACAAGCAGGTCGGGACGGCACGCCTCGATTTTTGCTTTCAGCTCCGGGATGCGGGTGTGATCCATCGCCGCACAGGTGCGCGGGTGGACATCACTGACCTGCACGATGGTCAGCCTGCCGTTCGGCAGATTTTTCCGCGTTGTCAGGCTGTATTTTGTCGTACAGAGCCGCAGCGCACGCCGCCGCCCCCACCACATGATAAGGCCCGTCAACAGCCACGGCGTTATGCCGTCCAGCCAGATAATATGCCAAGCAGTCAGCGGTGTGCCGCCGATGCGCCGCAGCGCCAGCCCGATGGCGGTACCGATGCAGTAGAATGTCACAAGATGTCCGGCAAACACGATGCCCAGCCCGAGCGGGTCGCGGCTGATATACGCCAGCACGCCCATCAGCACAAGCGGCAGTCCGTAATACAGCACCGGCCACCGGGCCACCAGCTGTAAGGGCGGCAGCTGCAAAAAGTTCAGGTACAGCAAAGCATCCAGCGCCACCTGCCCGAGGCGCGGAAGAACGAATTGGAAGAAAGGATGATACATGGTTGATGCCTTTGTTCGGTAAGAGTGCCTTCCCCCTTGGGGGAAGGTGTCTGCGGCCCCGCCCGCAGACGGATGAGGGGAAGCCTTTTTAACAAAAACACCCCCGCACCTCGCGGCACGGGGGCTGAAATTTAATTTTTACTGTTCCTTCGCCTTGATGGCCGCGTCAATCGCGCGGGCAGCCTCTTTACCGGCACCCATCGCCAGAATGACGGTGGCGGCACCGGTGACAGCGTCGCCGCCGGCGTAGACCATCGGGCGGCTCGTCAGGCCGTCGGGACCGTTCGTGATCAGGCAGCCGTGCTTGTCGGCGTCCAGACCCGGTGTGGTGGAGCGGATCAGCGGGTTGGGGCTTGTGCCCAGCGCCATGATCATCGTATCAACGTTCAGAACGAACTCGCTGCCCTCCTTGACGATGGGGCGGCGGCGTCCGGACGCATCCGGCTCACCCAGTTCCATCTCAACGCAGGTCATACCCTTGACCCAGCCGTTCTCGTCACCCAGCACTTCCGTCGGGTTCGTCAGCGTCTTAAAGACGATGCCCTCCTCCTCGGCGTGCTCGACCTCCTCCTTACGGGCAGGCAGCTCGGCCATGCCACGGCGGTAGACGATGTAGACATTCTCCGCGCCCAGACGCTTGGCGCAGCGGGCAGCGTCCATGGCGACGTTGCCGCCGCCGACAACGGCGACAGACTTGCTCTTCATGATGGGCGTGCGGGAATCCTCCTTGTACGCCTTCATCAAATTGACGCGGGTCAGGTACTCGTTGGCAGAGTAGACGCCGTTCAGGCTCTCGCCGGGGATGCCCATAAAGCGGGGCAGACCGGCACCGGACGCGACATAGACGGCCTCAAAGCCGTAGTCGTTCATCAGCTCGTCGATGGTCAGGACCTTGCCGATGACCATGTTCGTCTCGATGTCAACGCCCAGCTCCTTCAGGCCCTCGACCTCGTGCTGAACGATGTCCTTGGGCAGACGGAACTCGGGGATGCCGTACATCAACACGCCGCCCGCAACGTGCAGGGCTTCGTAGACGGTGACCTTGTAGCCAAGCTTGGCCAGATCGCCCGCGACGGTCAGGCCGGACGGGCCCGCGCCGATGACAGCGACCTTGTGGCCGTTGGGCGCGGGGGCGGTGGGCTTGGTATGTACGTTGTTGCGGTACCAGTCGGCGACAAAGCGCTCCAAGCGGCCAATGCCGACGGCCTCGCCCTTGATACCGCGGACGCACTTGCCTTCGCACTGGTGCTCCTGCGGGCAGACACGGCCGCAGACGGCGGGCAGCGCACTGGACTGGGCAATCACGTTGTAGGCGGCCTCAAAGTCGCCCTCGGCGACGTGCTTGATGAAGCCGGGAATATCAATTTCAACGGGGCAGCCGCTGCGGCAGGGGTGGTTCTTGCACTGCAGGCAGCGCTTGGCCTCGTTCACGGCCATCTCCTCGGTGTAGCCAAGGGCGACCTCTTTAAAGTTTTTGTTGCGGACGTTCGGCTCCTGGCTGGGCATGGGGCACTTTTTCGGGTCCATGTTCGGCATAATTACTGCACCTCCTGCTTCAGCAAATTGCACTCGGCCTCGCGGGCGTGTGCCTCAAAGGGCTTGTACATCGTGCCACGGTGCATAGCCTCGTCAAAATCGACCTCAAAGCCGTCAAAATCGGGGCCGTCCACGCAGGCAAACTTGGTCTGGCCGCCGACGGTCAGGCGGCAGCCGCCGCACATACCGGTGCCGTCCACCATAATGGGGTTCATCGACACAACGGTCTTGACATTGTGGGGCTTGGTCGTCTTGACGACGAATTTCATCATGATCAGGGGCCCGATGGTAATGACCTCGTCAAAGTTTGCGCCCTCGACGATCTTCTTCTCCAGCGGCGCGGTGACAACGCCCTTCTCGCCGTAGGAGCCGTCATCGGTCATAATGATAAACTCATCGCAGCAGGCGCGGAACTCGTCCTCCAGAATGACCAGATCCTTGTTGCGGAAACCGACAATGCCGGTGACCTTGGTGCCCTGCTCGTGCAGTGCCTGGGCAATGGGCAGCGCAATGGCGCAGCCCACGCCGCCGCCGACGACGCAGACGTTTTTCAGACCCTCGATCTCGGTGGCCTTGCCCAAGGGTCCCACAAAGTCATGCACGGCCTCACCCTCTTTGAGGGAGTTGAGCTGCATGGTACCTGCGCCGACAACCTGGAAAATGATAGAAACGGTGCCGGCTTCGCGGTCAAACCCGGCGATGGTCAGGGGGATGCGCTCGGAGTCCTTCTTTGCGCGGACAATGATAAACTGGCCGGCCTTTGCCTTTTTGGCAATGAGCGGCGCATGGATGCAAAGTTCGGTTACGGTGGGGTTCAGCTCCCGCCGTTTGATGATAGTAAACAAAGCGATCTCTCCTTCTCTTTGTTTTTATAAATATACATTTATATTGTAGCGTATTTTGCGGGGAATGTAAAGAAGAAAGTTAAGGAAATGCGGGCGAAGTTCCGTTGTAGACTAAACGCATCACCTAACCGAGGTGATTTAAATACACAGAGACATAAGAAAAGCAGTCTCTAAAGTAAAAAAGTGAGGTCTACAAAATGAAGTACACTGTATTGGCAACCGAACACCGCGAAGGTTCTTTTACCGCTAAGTCTGGCAAAGATGCCGGACAGGTCAAAAACTACAATTTCTTCCGTCTGCATTGCGTGAAGAAAAACCGTGAGAACGTCGGCGGCGTTGAGGTGTTGCAGGTTCGTGCCACTCCCGACATTTACGCCCAGCTGGTCGCCGAGTGCGGCGGCAAGGAAACTGACATTCTGAACCGCAAACTTGATTTTGAGGTTCTGAAAGTCTACGAGAATTACATCCTCAAGGATTTCGAGGTCGTGGAGTAACGAGGTACAGCCCTATGGAGATGCACCCGCCACCACCACGACCCCCACCATAACCGCCAAACTGTGAACGTCGGTTTGGCTCTCCACGGCGCTACGTCCGTGGAGAGCCAAAAGCCAAGCCAAAACGAAAACAGAGGTGGTTAAAGTGGCAGACTCCCCAAAAGCTTATCAATTCATTTTCACGCTATACCCCGAAAGCCAGCAATATGCAATCGACTATGTAAAAGAACACTGGTCGTGCGCATGGGCTTTGCACGATAAAGATACCTACGATGCCGAGGACTTGAAAGAGTACGCAAAAGACCACGGCGGCGATTGCCCGCCGTGGAATGTGGGAGACCTCAAAAAGCCCCACGTTCATTTTGTGGTACGCTTCAAAAATCAACGCTATGCAAGCGGCGTTGCGAAGGAACTGCGAAACAAAGCCTTTTGTAGTGTGAGCAACACGGCAATTCGCAGATGCTTCAATCTCTATAAATCCTATGTGTATCTCTGGCATGAGAATGAAGAAGATAAATATAAGTACGACCCCGACATAGTAGGCTTGCACGACTTCGACCCTCCCGCACAAAATGAGGGCGTGAGCGAAGAAGAACAAGTTGCAACTATGTTCGATATGCCGAAGTGCCACTCCGTCAAGGAGTTGGCACGCTGGGCATATGATAACGGCTGTTGGTCTACGTTCCGCAAAAACTACAACCTCTGGAAAGACATTTGGCAGGAAACCGTGAAAGGTTGTGCAGATTATGCCGATATGGATTGATGCTTGTCACCAACCGACCGAGGTTATAGACGGCGTTACCCACGCCCGCCCTTGCCCCTGCTACTACTGCAATGATTGCCCGAACGCAACACTAGATTGCAAGATGGGCAAACAGTATTGTGTATACGACAGCTACAAAAAGAAGAACATTCCTACACCGTTCCGCTTTGAACTGCTGGATACCGTACATTACCTACATATACCGCAGGTCTACACGCGCTGTGCAGGGTGCATCTTTCGCCTAAAGCATGAATACTACAATATCTGCGAGGTTCGCCCCTTTAAAGAAGTTGTAGAAGATTTACCCTTTTGAGGTGCAATATGCGTATCACGCAAAAATCACTTATCGACTATAACCAGATTGACGGCTATATTCAAGTTCAAAAGTTTGTCGGAGAACGCAATACCGCTGCACAGCTTTTCAACATGAAGCAAGATATGAATATGCTGTTTGGCCGTCTCGCTCCTAACTATTCTTTGCTCGTTTCTGTTTTTGAGGATAAGTCGATTAAAGTCGAAATTGTTCCTCACGATTACAAGTTGTAACGCAAGCCCCCAAGCTGCGATTACATATAATTTTTGAAGAAAGGAGACGCAACTTTATGAACACTGTTCTTCTCGCTGGTGAAGGTGTTGAGGTTGCTAAGACTGCTGTGGACGCTGTTATCACTGCTATGAGTGATGTGTTTACCCTGAGCGGCAACATCATCACCCAGATCACCGGTCAGCCCATCCTGCTGTTCTGTCTGGCGGCAAGTCTGGTGCCTGTTGGCATCGGCATTTTCCGTTCTCTCATGAATGTCGCTCGCGGCTGATGGCCCCTGCGGGGGCGGGTTTTACCCGCTCCCGCATTTTTTGTTTCTACTCGAAAGAGGGTTTATATATGAATGATAACATGTTGCACCGTTACAGATTTCTTTCGGGGTTTTGTTTTGATTTGGTTGAACTTGACCTTTATTGTTATCCGTGGTTACCTTGCCATCCTAAGCGGGTTCGTGTGGCGCTCGTGTCCATTCGCAAGAAAAATGCCGCCAGCGGCGGCGGGTTTAGTGGAAGATTTTAAATAGTAGCCATGCAATCAGGCTTATGTTGGCGATAAGTCCAACAGGCCAGAAAATCATTGTTCCCAACATTCCCAAAACTACCCATATTACAATCTTTAGCCGTTCTCTGTTCTGTTCCGTCATCCTCAACTTCTCCTTTCGGTGGTGTTTATGAAAAAGCGTCTTGTATCTATAATTTTAACTGTATTTTTGGTTTTGTCAATGATGCCTTTTGCGGCTTTCGCTGATAACGCCATCGTTTGCCCTGCCTGTGGTGGCTCTGTTACAAAACAGGAGCGCAGACTTCTTACCGCGCATGACGATTTTTATAAATGCGATAAGTGCGGTAAATGGGCTTGGGTTAATAAACTCGGTTCGTTGAGTCTGTTTTCTGTTGGTGACCAACAAATTCTTAATGCCGCCGATTCTTCTGCGATTATCAATTTTTCGTTCAACAACGGTCACTTAATTCCAGCCGAAAAAGCCCCCTCCGGCATTGGTCGTAAAGACCTACCCGGCTATAACGACGACAACGGTACGCCAACTATTGGTGCAGACGGTTTTCCAACGCTCACCTTTAAAATGTTGTTAAATGGGTTCTCCACTAAGTTCGGCGGTACTTTTTTGTATGGGTCTCCTATCGGTTCATATTCCAATGGTACTTACTCTGTTTCGTCTATATACAATTTCACAGGCTTTTATGCAACAGATAACGCTACCAACTACCCTAGCGGATGCGTTTCATACTATTTTGATGCTCCTTATACCGGTTACTATCAGGTAACGGATGCTCCTTGTTCAGTTGAGATATTGTCAAAGAACTATTACGATAATACTTTTTCTGACGATAATTACGCTGGCATGGTGCAGATGTCTTATGATTTTACATATAGCAAACCTTCTTTGCCGTCACGCTTTTATGACAGCATGAAAAATGGTGAATCGCAAAATTTCAAGTCTGGTAAGGTGTACATTGTTAAAGGGCAACGCTACTTCTTTAATTTTTATCTTGAAACGTATTATCAGCTTAGTAATAGTTCGTCATCTTTCCCCTCATATTATAGTGTTTCTATAGATTTCCCTGCTCCTACAATCACAGTAACGGACATTGGTTCGATTGCCACAATCAACAAGCAAACCAACATCACCATCAACAACAACACTTGGAACGGCAACATCTACACCGACAACAGTACCAACTTAACCTACATCTACCCCCAGTATACCACCATCAACGAGAAAAACGAAACCGTTACCAATATCAGCACTAACCCCATCATCTACAACAACGAAACCAAGCAATACTACACCTACGATACAGTAACTAACAATTATTACTACATCACATACGAAACCTCCCCGACACCTACGCCGTCACCGTCTCCCGCTCCCGCCCCTACGTGGACACCGGGCGGCGGTGCAACTCGCGGCGGTGGCGTTGGTCGCCATCCGTCCGACACCGATGCGGCAGACTGGACACTTCACTATTACATCCTCAACAATCGCCGCTATGATGCCTACTACGCTTTGAAGAAAACCGAAGTAGACACTGAAACTAAATTACCGTGGGTAGACAACAAGAAGTATATTTCTACTACACAGATACCCATAGCCAACGGACAGTATACCGTATCCGTGCCGGATGGTGTATACTGGCGTGTCTGGTCGTGGGATGAAGCAAGCCAAACCCTAACCGGCGTGAATAGTTCCAACTGGCACAGCACCATAAACAACTTCCTGTTTAACGCAACAGGTGAGTACATTTTCGAGTTCTGCAAGGCAGACGGTAGCAACTTCGACACTGCCAAAGATGTAACCTTAAAATTGAAAAACGACAAAATCACCGATTACGAGGACGGCGGTACAATCGTCGAAGAACCCACACCCTCGCCCAGTCCTGAGCCTACGGAAACACCCTCGCCCACAGAACCCCCCACGCCTACCGCAACACCTAACCCCGGTGGCGGCACAGTACCCACGCCGGGCGGTGATTCTGGCGGCGGTAACTCTGGTAGTAGTGATTCCGGCTGGAATCCCTTTAAGTGGCTAACCGACCTACTGAAAGACATCGTAGAAACCATACTAAAAGGTCTGTGGAAACTCCTAACCAGTATTTTCGGCTTCATCCTCTGGCTGTTGTCTCTGCTGTTCAAGCTGTTTCCTTGGATGCCGAATAGCGGCATTCTCGCCCTTTGCGCTGGCGTGGTTGTCGTTACCGTTATCCGCATCATCAAATTTATTACAGGTAGGTGATACCATGAAAAAAGTAATAGTCCTGCTGGCTCTGCTCTGCTGTATGGTATGCTCTGCTGTTCCTGTGTTCGCAGATGCCGCCCCCGGTGGCGTTGGTCGTGACGATGTACTAAACGGAGATTTCAGCACCGCCGAAACCGCACAATCTGGCGACGACATGAAAGACGCTTTCAACGAGTACGGCGGCAAACTCCCCGGCATTATAGACGAGGTAAAACAAGGATGGGAAGAAGTATTTTCCGGCTTAGCTGGCGTTCTAAAATTTCTCGCCGACACCATCGGCGGCATATTCGGTATTTTGCCCGCAAGCTATACCGTGTATATCGTAATGCTGTGTTTGTGTATCGCTGTTTCGGCCATCATTAAAGTTTTAACGGAGTGACGCGCCTATGTTTATGGAATTTATGCAGAAAATTGGAGAATTGCTCTCCTTAAAAATCAACTTCTATGGTGCTTCGTTTAGCATCTTCGACTTTGCAATCTGGTATCTGTTCGCAACGCTGGTTATCTGGATTGTAAAACAACTGCTGTTTTGAGGTACGCTCATGTTAAAGGATAATTTCAACAAATTCTGCTTGGCTGTTATCGCGCTGCTGGTGCTGCTCTCCCTGCTCTTTACCATCCGGGCCAGTGCAGAAGAATACACTGCTCCCGAGGATGCAGCAGGATCATCGCAAGATGTTCCTGCTGCGGAAGAACACCCGGTAACACAGGTGCAAGGCGTTCAGACCTACGACCCTACTCTTTATGACAAGCTGGATAAGCTGCAAGAATCTGTGGACGCTCTGACGGCAGCTGTCGCGCCCTCTGACGACTCCAATAGTGCAGATGATGAAGTACCTGCACAAGACCCTGCCCCCGACTACACGGCCCAGATTTCGGGCATTTCAAACCAGCTTGAAATACTTACTCAACAGGCTACCGCAGAAACTGCCGAGCCTAGCGCATTTGAAAAGCCGTTTGATGATTATAGTACAAGTGAAGTCTTAACTCTTGCTACTGCCGTTTTCGTTCTTCTGCTCTTTTTCCTGCTTGCTGTTAAAGGCTACATTTTTTGAGGTGAAAATATGGCATCTTTATTTTACGACCTGCTGACGTTCTTCGGCATCAGCACCACCGCCCCGCAAAACCTCGGTGAACTGTTTCCGTGGTTGCTCTCTATCCTCGTTGCGCTGACCCTGTTCCTGTTCGTGTTCGGCATGATTAAGGATTTTGTACATACGTTTGGACGAGGTAAATTCTAATGGTGTACTTGCTCATTATCGCGTTCTGCTTCGCGCTGGCACTTTCCCGCATTGTGCGTTGCATCGTGTTCCACCCTGTTAAAAATATCTATTACTGCATTAAAGATTTGTACTGGTATATTCTGCATAAGGGCTGGAATAAGTGCCCTGTTGGTGCGCTCGATATTTACTGCGGTTACTTCGGCTCCGGTAAAACCTTGTCTCTCGTTCATAAGGTGATTGGCCTGTATAATCGGTATGATGATAAAATCGTATGGTGTGAACGCCGTAAAAAGTTTGTCACACAGAAAATTAAGGTGCTGTCAAATGTAGACCTGTCGATTCCCTACGAACACTTAGACAGTCTCGCGCAAGTAGTCAATGCCGCCAAAATCAACCGCAGTATTGACGATGCAAACGACACCTTAACCGTTACAATCGTCGCAATGGATGAACTGTCGGTGCAGATGAACAGCCGCAGTTTTAAAGATAACTTTAACGCCTATTTCCTCAACACCCTGCTAACGTGCCGGCATAGCTATATTAGCATTTACGGTTCAGCCCAACGTTTCCAGCATGTAGATAAGCTGATGCGTGATGTTACCCATACTGTAATTCAGTGTAAGAAAGTATGGCGTTTCCAGCTGTGGAGCAGTTACGACGCTTGGGAAATGGAGAACGCAACCAACGCCGAAATGATTAAACCGCTTCGCCGTGGTCTGTGGTTCGTCCATGATGAAGATTACCACGCCTACGATACTTTAGCAATCGTGGACAACCTCAAGAAAAAATTTGAAGATGGCGACATTCTAACGGATGCCGAAATCATCAATAACCAAGCCCCTGCCGGTCCTCTCGGTCTGGAAGTAACTACAAATCCTACTGCAAAAGCTAAACGCCGTATGCAAACCACGGTGAAAAAGTAAAAAGCGGCAAGCGCAAAAGCGGGGCGCGGGGCTATTGCCCCCGCCCTGCTTGCGCTTGCCCGTTTGCTTTATCTTATAGATTTGTAAAAACTGTGCAGACCTTGTATCTTGTGAGAACGACGGCCCCGACCGAGTTAATTGCAGCGCCTGCGCGGGTGCAACTTTTCCATAGTAGAAACTTTTATCGCGCGAAGGCAAGAGTAGAGCTTTACGGCAGCTGCTATTTTTCTCTCTATTTGCTTTAGCGCCGTCCGCACTACTTTGCCTTGTTGCCAACATTGCATGGCAAGAGAGTGCGAGAAGTTCCCCTAGTTGCGGTTATCGCTATATCTTGTTTGCCCTTTAGTTGCATATCGTTCCTTGCGCCGTGCTAGCACGGCGCTTTTTTGGTGTAAAAGTCAAGGGTAGGGGTGGAGATTTTTTTGCGGATCAGGCGCAGCGGAGCAAGCCTGTTCCGCGAAAAAATACTACCCCGACCTTTACTTTTATACCAAAAAAAATAAAATTTTAGTAGAACCAACCGAGAGGAGAACAAAAAGGATGTATGTAGAACCACGACCAAAAGGACGACATTTTAGACCAGATGATAGAATAGCAATACAAGCTCTGTATAAAGCTGGACATTCTCAAAGAGAAATTGCAAAAGAAATAGGTTGTTCTCAATCTTCCATCAGTAGAGAATTGAAAAAGGGAAAAGTACAGCAATTAGACGGTGCAACTTATATTTTCTATTATACCTACGATGCTAGCACCGCCCAAAGATATGCAGAATACCAGTATACTTCGCACAGTAACGGTCTGAAAATCGGCAATAATCACAACTATGTAAATGCAATAGCCGAGTGTATATCAATGGGATATAGCCCCTACGCCGCAATAGAAAAAGTCGGCAACACCTACGGTGTAAAGGTCACCAAGCAAACCATGTACCGCTACATTGCCGAGGGTCTTATCCCTCATACAACCTATAAAAATCTTCCAGTAGGACACCGCAAAAAGCGCAAAAAACAAGTACAATCAACTATGCGTTCAAAGAGTTTAAACCATCGCAGTATTGACCGCCGCTCAAAAGTTATATTGACCCGCGACAGCTTTGGACATTGGGAAATAGATAGCATTATAGGAACATCCGAGGGTAGAAACGAATCTTGCCTAGTAATGACAGAACGCCAGACTAGAGAAGAAATAGTAATCAAGGTAGAAGATAAAACTGCCGATGCCACTACAAAAGCAATGCAACAGCTAAAGCAAACATTCGGAGATGACTTTAACAAAATTTTCTTCACCATCACCCTAGACAACGGTTCAGAATTTGCTAATCAAAACGCCTTTGATGCGCTGGGCGTTCCCGCGTTCTACTGCCATCCCGGACACCCATACGAGCGCGGCAGTAATGAAAACAACAATAAATTACTGCGCCGCCATTTCCCCAAGGGTCAGAGCATGAAACACAAAACACAGTACCACGCCACACAAGCGCAACACTTCATAAACGGCTACCCGCGCGAAATGTTTAGCGGAAGATGTAGTAACGACCTATTCAGAGAACAGCTAGAACAAATAAACTTGAGCGACAAACAAAGAATTTATAGCTTTTTCAATATTTAAAAAAATGCAGGAGAACTTGTTCTCCTGCGCTCCTTAATCGTAAGTTCCGCGAACGCGGACGCATTGCGCATGCTATTAGGCGCGTTTAAATCCGTCGGAGACACCTTTTTAGTTTTTCTGGTGGAGAGCAACCAAAAAGACAGAGTATCACCGCGCTGGCGCGGCGATACCCAAAAGACGCTCACCAACAGAAAAACAAACTTTGCCTAGTCGCAATGTGAGCGAAAGAGACTGATAGAACAGATGCCCAGTTTTTCAAGCGTCTGTTTTATCGGTCTATTCGCGTTGTGCAAGTTGCACAGTTTCCCGCGCTACTTTGCCCGCTTTCCGCTACCGCCTTTGTGCGCTTTGCTGAATTATCCGTTTGGGTGTTGACTTTAGGAGGAAATGCGGGCGAGGAAACGGGAGAGATGAATCCCCCTACGGTTGGCGGAAAGTTCGCGGCCAAGATGTAGGGGGCGGCGTCCCCGACGCCCCCGGAGGGGTCAAGACCCCTCCCTACGATGCAAAAGATAAAGGGGATACAATGGCAAGGCTGCGGGCCGGGCATGCCCGGCCCCTACAGGGCGGCGTGAATGAGTTGCGGGCGAAGGCCCGCCCCACGGAATGTGGTAAAGTGGGATGTAGGGCGGCCTGCCCCCAGGCCGCCGCGGACGTTTGCGGTAATGAGAAGCCCTGCGGATTGTTGTAGGGGGCGGCGTCCCCGACGCCCCCGGAGGGGTCAAGACCCCTCCCTACGATGCAAAAGATAAAGGGGATACAATGGCAAGGCTGCGGGCCGGGCATGCCCGGCCCCTACGGACTACTGTGAACGGGTCGTGCACGAAAGGGGCGCGCGGGTGGCTGCCTCTCCCGTTCAGCCCCACAAAAACAAAAAAACGAGACGGCCACTGCCCCGTCTCGTTTTTTCTTAAAAAGAAGGAGAAAAACAGAACGTCTCGCCGGCGCCTGAATGCGAACGGAACCACCCCTCTACAAGTGATACCCTCCCTACGGATTCGGCAGGGCGCTCTGGTATTCTTCCTCTTTAGCTGTCGCTCGGAAGCTCTCGCTTTCGATGTACTTATAGTACACTATTTTTGTCGAATTTGCAAGATGCGTACTTGTACAACATGCTACATTTACCCCACCTTGTTTTGTATAGTTTGCACAATCGTTCACGGATAATTCATACAAATAGCGCCCGGAGCGTTCAAAGCCCCGGGCGCAAGAAATATGCTGTTTTCAGACCGGAAAAGCGGGTTTTCTCCGCTTATTCCACAGGAACGATCCAGCCCTTGGTGTCGGGCAGCTTGCCCCACTGGATGCCGGTCAGCGTGTCGTACAGCTTCTGGGTCAGTTCGCCGATGTGGCCGCCGCTGATGTGGGCAACCTTGCCCTCCCAATCCAGCTCCTTGACAGGGGAGACAACGGCAGCCGTGCCGGTGCCAAAGACTTCCTCCAGCTTGCCCTCGTCGGCAGCCTTCATGATGTCGGCAATGGCAACACGCTCCTCATGCACCTTGTAGCCCCAGTCCTTCAGCAGCTCGATGATGGAGCGGCGGGTGACGCCGGGCAGAACGGTGCCCACGCAGGGGGCCGTGTAGATCTCGCCGTCGATCTTGAACATGATGTTCATGGAGCCGACTTCCTCGACGTACTTCTTCTCAACGCCGTCCAGCCACAGCACCTGGGAGAAGCCGCGCTCCTCGGCCAGCTCGCCGGCCTTGATGGACGCCGCGTAGTTGCCGCCGCACTTCGTAAAGCCGGTCAGGCCCGGGGCGGCGCGGATGTACTCATCCTCAACATAGATGCGGACGGGGTCGAGGCCCTCGGCGTAGTAGGCACCGGAGGGCGCGCAGATGATGGCAAAGCGGTAATGCTTGGCGGCATGAACGCCCAGGCCCACATCGGTAGCGATGCAGAACGGGCGGATGTACAGGGACGCGCCGTCGGAGTGGGGCACCCAGTCGCGGTCCACATCGACCAGCGCCTTGACAGCCTGCACGAAGTCCTCCGGCGGGATGGGGGGCATGCCGAGACGGTCCGCGGAATCGTTGAAACGGTTCGCGTTGCAGTCGGGGCGGAACAGCTGGATCTTGCCGTCCGCGGTGCGGTAGGCCTTCATGCCCTCAAAAATTTCCTGTGCGTAGTGGAACACGGTGGTAGCCGGGTCCATCTCCCACGGGCCATAGGGGACGATGCGGGCGTCATGCCAGCCCTCGCCCGCGGTATAGTCCATCAGGAACATGTGGTCGCTGAACTGCTTGCCGAAGCCGAGCTTCGACTCGTCCTGCGGCTTTTCCTTCGGATGGGTCGTTTTGGTGATTTTAATGTCCAACATAATTTCACACTCTCCCTTTTATATTCAAGCGCACCGCCGCACAGCAGTGCGGGTGATGATTAGGTTTATTATAGCGCTGTCGCGCGGCGAGTGCAAGCCCTTATTTACAAAATGTGTATTTTGTGTTGCAAAAAGTGCAATTCGCGTTTTTCCCGGCTTTCCACAGTTTTCAACAGCGCCGCTGTGGAAAATGTGGAAAATAAACGTTTTTTCTACGTAGATTTTCCCGGTTTTCCGCTTTTGAACGGGTCCGGGCGGCAGAGTTTTCCACGCTTTCCACGAAGTTTTCAACATTTCCACGGTGGATAACCGTTATACGCCGTGGATAACTCGGAGTGAATATACGGAATGTGAACGGGGTGTGAACAGAAAAAGCGGCCTGCCCGCCTGCCCCGCGCCCAACCAAAAAAAGCGTGCCGCTCTCTTTCCCACAAGAGAGCGGCACGCAGTCCAAACTCAATTTTCTTTTCGGTGCACTACAAACATCACCATGCTGAACACCAGCATGAACGCTGCCAGCCCTGCCGTAATCAGCAAAATCAGCTGGAAGACCTTCACGTTAAAATTTGTCTGCAAATTCTCCCGCGCGGCGGAGACCACATCCGAACCGGAGGAAACCGTCGATTGGGCGTTATTGGCCATCTCCTCGGCGGCGGTCAGTGCGGCCTGGGCGGCGTCGGTGTCGCCCAACGCCTCCAGCGCGTCGGCCAGTGCCTGCCCGCCCATGGCAACCAGACGGTCATTCGTCTCGCTCTTGATCTTCTCGTGATTGACCGCGTTGGCCAGGTACTCGGCAAACAGGTCTGTTGCGCCGCGCACGGCGGGGGCGTAGTCGTCCTTGATCTGCCAGCCCTTGACGGTCCACATACCGTTCATGTAGAACAGCAGCTGCATACCGGAATCCTCCAGCAGAGCACTGTACACGGCGTCCGCAAAGGCCGTGCTCGAGGTATCCACCGTGCCGAAGCTCAGCGAGATGAACTCCTTGACGCGGTCATACTCGGTCAGATTCGCGTAGTAGCTGCGCAGCGCCTCGGCCAGGTCGGTATCCTTTGTCACCTTGGAGCCGACGACGACGGAGTCGAGGTCCGCCCGCAGGTCCCCGTTGCTGAAGCGGCTCAGCGTGCCGTCATCGTCTATATTAAAGGAAGCGCGCATCACCTCGGCGTAGCCCGCAGCATCGCCGGCCTGGCCGTAATACTGCCTGGCCAGCTCCTCACAGTCGCCGCCCCAGCTGCCCGTGATGGGTATGCCGTTGTAGACAAGGTTCATCGACGCCAGCAGGTGCCCAAAGTCGATGCTCTCTCCGTTGGGCAGGACGACGGTGTTCATATTCTGCAGCGACGCCAGCTCGGGGTCGCTGCTGTTGACGCAGCTCTCAAACCCGGCGTCGCGCACACCGGCGGTCAGCTGCCAGATCGTGGAGTTGTACTCCCCCGTGCGGGTGTAGGCCAGCGTCAGCTCGATCGGGTCGGGCGTGTCGGCCTGACTGGCCGAGTACTCCCGCGCCAGCGCCTGCAGGCGGGACAGGCGGTCCAGCACCGTGTCGTAGTCCTCCGCATGGGCAGGCAGTGCCGCCGCGCAGAACAGCCCCAGCAGCACAAACAGCATAGCCAGCAGGCGGGGCATACGGTTCGCTATAGAATTCGTAGTCAAGCACCTCCGGTAAAACAGGACAAAAGCCGGGGCAAGGCTGCGCCTGCGCCCCGGGTCTGACTTTTTAACCAATTTGTAATCTTTAGTATACCACATCCGCCCCGGGTTTGTCACCTGTTTTTTTGTGTGTATTCTGTGCGTCTTGACTTTTTGCCCCGCATAGGTTTTAATAGAGGCATTACGGAGGTAATTCTATGCACAAACAAACGCATAAACGCGCTTTTTATACCCTTGCAGGCTGCATTGCGGCGCTGGCGCTCTGCGTGGCGGCATCGCTTTTTCTGCTGACGCCCGCACCGAAAGCGCAGGACGTCACCATACCCGGCACGCGCGGGGACATTTACGCCACGGTACAGCTGCCCGGCAAGCTGGCCCGCGGGGAGGAGCTGCCGCTCGTCGTGCTCTGCCACGGCTTTACCGGCAGCCGCAGCGGCGACGGCCACTTTGCGCCGCTGGCCGCCGATCTGGCCGCCCAGGGCATTGCGACGGTGCGGCTGGATTTTCCCGGCTGCGGCAACAGCACCGAGCCGTTCACGGCCTACACGCTGTCCAACATGACCGACGACGTCGAGAGCGCTATCACCTACATGCAGCAGACCTACGGCACGGGCCGCACAGCGCTGGTGGGGCACAGCATGGGCGGACGGCTGGCCAGCCTCTACCCGCAGCGCAGGGGCGGCATCACGGCGCTGGCGCTGTGGAGCCCCGCCAACGGCGCGGGCCTGCGCGGCATGGAGTTTTTGAACATCGACGACTTTTCCGCCGTGGAAGCGCTGGCCGCTGAGGCCGAGGCGAGCGGCAGCATCAGCACCTGGGGCGTCGATGTCAGCGGAACGCTGTTCACCGAGATGCGCGATTCCGACCCGAACGCCGCCCTGCGGGAGAGCGCCCTGCCGACACTTTTGACCTACACCGGCCATGAGGGCATTTTGAGCGACACGACCCAGGCCGAGACGATAGCCGCCGTCGAGAGCCTGCCCGACGGCAGGGTCGTACTGGAGCCGTTTGCCGAGGGGAACCACAACTATCTATCCGAGGACGCCGCCACCGCCGCCGCGCTGGACAAAGCGCTGCGGGAGACGACAGTGGCGTTTTTGGTGGAGTATTTGAAGTAGGCCCGCCGCGCCTGCGAGGCCGACACGAACGGGCACCTGACGAAGCCCTTTGAGACCGTGACCGGCTGAAAACATCGGCAAAATACAGAAAGAAAATAAAAACCGCGGAGAAGCGCAAACTTTTCCGCGGTATTCTTATTGCAGATTTACCAGCACATAGTCCCCGCAATCGACAATCGCCCCCGCCCGGGGGTATCCCGGCAGGTCGTGGGCGTCGGCGTAGGTCTGCGCCTGCTCATGCAGGGCAGCGCTGTGGGTCATGTCCAAAGCAAAGCCATAGTAGCGGAACAGGTGCTCCGCTGCCTGGCCGTAGACGTCGTCCACCTCGGAGAAGGCCGTGACCGACCAGTTCAGCACCGAGTTGCAGTTGGTCTCGACGTACTTGACGGTGTCGCCGCTCTCCCAGCTCGTGTGCTCACGGAAGAAGCGGTACAGCGGGTGCTGCATCGGGTCAGCCGTCGTGTACCGGGTGATATTCTCCCCCAGCGTGTAACGGCCCACCAGCACCACGGGCTTGTCGGTGCCGTAGTCGCGCACAAGCTCGGTGCCCAGAGTGCGCACCACAGCGGCCTCCTGCTCGGAACGCTGGTAATCGACGGCCAGCAGATGGTTCAGGTACATGGCCTGGTGCAGACAGAGCAGCACCGCCAGCAGCTGCACGCTGCCCAGCAGCACAGCCCGCCGGGCCGCAGCGCGGCGCAGCACCTCATACACGGCCAGCCCCGCCAGCGCCACAAACAGCGCAAACACCTGACAGGTGCGGTATGGCGAGCACTTCCCCTGCACAAACGACAGCAGCACCAGTGAGAGCAGCATTCCCGCACCGGTGAGCAGCAGCAAAGGCCGCTTTTTGCGCACCGCAAGCGCGATAACCAGTACGATAAATACAAGCGCCGCCACCGCCAATTCAGCAATGGGCAGGTAGAAGCAGCCTCGCAGTGCGTAGTTAATCAGAATGCTCTTGACAAGCAGCTTTGCAAGATAGACAAACGGGTAAAATGCCCAGAGAATTTCGGTGGCGCCGTTGGCCGCAGCCTGCGGCGGCAGCACAAGATGGATGCCCGACGTCACCAGCACGCGCAGGCAGAGCCCGCCGACCAGCGCCGCCGCGTACCACAGTCCCTCGGTCAGGACCGCCGCAAGCCGCGGGCGCTCGGCGGCCAGCAGCTGCTCCAGCGTTAAAAGCGCAAAGACAGCCTGCACAAACACCGCCGCCAGTGACTCATAGGACGAGCAGACCACCA
>OLOO01000064.1_pt1 | contig 108421 bp, 91 predicted proteins | sample 1672621 | NCBI WGS metagenome assembly OLOO01 (sample SAMEA3136706, study PRJEB25190) | human gut metagenome | biome: human gut; feature: human-associated habitat; material: faeces | place: Austria | collected 2013 | reverse complement strand
GGAGTACCCGGCAGAGGTTAGAATCCTATGATACAGATAAGCAGTCTGTTCCTTATAATCGTGACAAAACAAGGAGCGTGATTTTATAGATACCTTATCTGCCACCTGCCGTCTGCTAGTGTATGAATTTTTCAAGTATCAGGAGTAAGTAAAAGTAGATTGACAGATAATATAGAAAAGCGTATTATAATAATAAGAGGTGGGATTTCCCACACAAATGCTTGCGTAGGAGGTGTTGATAATGGAAGCAATGAAAGATTATGTTGCCCATCTGGATAACAAAAAAAGAATTACGCTCAGAGGAGCTACTTATCAGTATTACAATGTAAAAGAATACGGAAATGGTTGCATCATTCTGGAACCTCGGGAACTGGCAGTGCCAGAGAGCATTTCAGCCAGAACTCTGGCAGATATGGAGCGTGCAGTAAGTAACTTTAAGAGAGGCGATGTTTCCCCAGCTATTGACCTGTCAGATTTTTAAAGGGAATAAGAGATGAATTTTACTATACGAATGGGAATCCCTGAAATGCAGGAACTTTGGTTAGATTTGCAGGAGAAATATCGTTCCGGTAATATAAAAAAGAAGGAAGAACAGTTGTATAAAAAATGGGGAAAGGCTTTAAAGCTGTTGTCGGCTGATCCGGGTTATCCGAGTCTTCAAACCCATGAAATAGAGCCATTATCCAGACGTTATGGAATGAAAGTGTGGCAATCTTATCTGGAAAATAAAACCAGTGGCGCAATGAGAATGTACTGGGTTTATGGATGATGAGCTTATAATAAATGTATAGAAAAAAGACAGAATATTTTCGGGAAAATGGGAGTAGTAAAAGAATGAGTGTACAGACAGATTGTGAAATGTTATCTGTTCAGGCAATGGAAGCGTATGCCAGAAAATATCACGTTTCAGGAAATGATGTGGTCGAGTTATTTCATGAAAATCAAGTTTTTGAAAAGATGATGATTCAACATGAATATCTTCATCAAATAAGTTTTGAAGAAGTATTAGAGTATGTAGAGAAAATTATCATGGAAGCTGCTATGAATTTGAAAATATAGATCTTAATAAGTCTCATAATAGAAGAGATTTTGGAAAAGGTTTCTATACTACGATTTTACAATCACAGTCAAAAGAGTGGGGGTACAGGCTTTCATTAAGAGAAAAAAAGAAGAAGTATTTTGTTTACGAATATCTGTTTGAAGAGAATCCTGTATTAAGCGTAAAACGGTTTGATGCTTTGAGTGGAGAATGGCTGGAATTTATTAAAGACAACCGAAGTAAAGGCGGATTACAGCACAACTATGATGTAGTAATTGGACCGGTTGCAGATGATAATACAATGGAGACTGTTCAACTATATATAGCGAATATTTTGACAGCATCAGAAGCAGTGGAAAGATTACGGTATAATAAAGTAAATAATCAGGTATCATTTCACACAGAGAAAGCGTTACAGTATTTACAGTTGGTAAGGAGGACTTCTTATGCCAGAAATGATTTATAGTTTTAATGGAAAAGATATCACTATGAATGTATGCATACAAATTAGAGATGTATTAAAATTATTGCAACAACATTATCAAATCAGTTTCGAGGAAGCAGCATTGAAATTTTATAAATCCGAAACGTATAAGACATTGCAGGAAACAGAAAATGGATTATGGGCAGAATCGGCAGAATATATAGCTGACAGGTATTATGAGGAAGCCGAAAGTAATCCAGTTGCCGTTTAAGGAGTGGTTGATATGTGCAAGACGATGCAGGTACGAGAGGCTATTACACAAAAATAAGAAAATCAGTTTTGTACCAATTTTGTACCAATCTGTAAAAAATATTAGTACAATGAGTGGGCAATTCCAATCGGAGTTGCCCATTTTTAAAACAAACAGAAATACAAATCGGTATTTAACGTTTGAAAAAAGGAGAAATAAACATGGCAAAGAAAGAAGAAAGATTTGAAGTTACATTCAGAGACGGAAGTTGTCTTAAAGATGAAGGAATTCGTCAAATCCTTGTAGATAAGAAGACTGGGGTTAATTACCTTTGTTGGAACTCCGGATTTGGAGCCAGTATTACACCTCTTCGGGATTCGGAAGGAAAAGTCATAGTCACAAAGTAAAATCGGGAATTAAAGGATAAAACTAATGAAAATCAAAAAGGTAATTATAGGAGTCACTATCGGAATAATCGCAGCAATACTTTGGAGCGTTGTTTTCATAAACTCATTAAATAGCATGGCTGGAATTGGAATCGGAATATGTCTGGGTATATCTTTTGGCATATCTGGCAGTCTTATTTTTTCAAAAAAAGATAAAGATAAGTGATGATATAACTTCCTGTTTGCCAACTTGCCCTTTGAGAGAGGAGAAATCCTTTTCTCAAAGGGCTTTTTCTATTTATACAGATATTCGCAAACTACAAGATAAAGCCAAAACTTCATATACTCTAAGCACAAGGAGGTTGAGGTTTATCAAAGATTTTATTTATTTCCCGGATAACTTTGCTGGAGGAGTTGCACCGCCGGACAAGGTGAAGTCGGAGGTGGACACAACTTGAGTATTTATTTTAAAAAGTTTCTTATCTAGGCCATCTGCCTTTCTTATCCATCAACGGTGCAAACGCCTGATGTGGTTCACTCTGGTACCAATAAGCAACACTTGCAACATCATCCTGTCGTTCAAACAGGCCTTTATAACATACTCCGATCTGCTGAATCGTAACTTTTAAATCTTCTTCAAAGCAAATCGGATCCATCAAATGCCAGCGATAAAAGCCTCGCATGGGTGGGCAATCATCATTATGATATGGGTTATGCACGAGTTCATCATGTGCGGAATAATAAGGGTATCCTAAAAATGGAGAATTATAAGTTTGCTCTACTGTCTTTCCGTTTACCTGGTGTGCAAAACTCCAGGAACCACCAAAATAGTCCTCGGTTCCGGTGCCGCAGATAGTTGGATATTCGTCATCTCCATCAATATAAAACTTAACTTCGCCTTCGCCCCACCAGTATCTTTCAAGTGTTGTTAAAGCAAGATAAGTACCAACATAATGGCCTTTTCCTTTGACATTGTCCAGAATCACATAATCCTTTGCGAGTTCGGTAATTCTTTGACGTCTCCACTGTGCATGAAAATAAGCGGTATCTTCCGGTAACTCATCGTATAAACAGTAATCTACCTGATAGAAGAATGCAGGAATTGGATTATCATGCTGATTTTCCAAAGTGATTTTTGCTTTTTTGCGGAATGGCATTTCAAAATAGCTGTTAAAGCCTCTGTTTGGAACGACAGAAATCGGCATAGAAGTCACAAGACATTCTCTTGCAAAACCGCAGCAGAAGAAGTCACCTAAAGGACTTTCGACAGATGGAGTTTCTTCATCATCCCAGTACATGCGAAGTACTAAATCGCGAAGTACATAACAATCGGCATCTGATGTTTTATTATCAACCGTAATCCAGATATGCTGGATAATACCCGGTCCATCCATTTCAGCTAATACGACCGTTTCATTTGGCATAATATCTTTTAAACATGGACTTCCTTTTCTGGAAGGACCAAGATGGCTTGCTGCCATCCCGCCCTTTCCTTTTTCACCAGTTGGATTTTCTGCATTTATCGCTCTGGATCTTCCATTTTTTAATCTAAAAATATCTGACATTATCAATTCCTCCGTTTACTGTTTTACACCGCCTGCCATGACACCTTCCATAATCTGTTTTTCAAAGATTAATACGAAGATAACGATTGGTAACAGGATAACACATCCAACGGTACTAATCAAATCCCATGGCATACTATATGAGGTTTCTCTTGGGATTGTGGTAATTGCAACACTGAGTACTTCTATTTTCTGTGCAAAAAACAATGGTGTAAACAAATCGTTAAGGCAGTTGATAAAATTAATGATTAAGATTGTTGCAATTGCCGGTTTCATTAAAGGCAGCGTGATATAGAACAGTTTCTGGAACATATTCGCGCCATCAATCTCTGCAGCTTCATCCATTGAAACTGGAATTTCACTTAAAAAGTTGCCTAAAATTAACATGGTAAATGGAATTAACGCACTTGTGTACATGATAACCAGTCCTGGGAAGGTATCAATTAATCCGAACTGTTTCATTAAATCGTATAATGGTCTTGCGGTTACGATTCCCGGAATCAAAGCAGAAGCCACGATTGCAGCGTATACAAGAGTAAGTCCTTTTCCGGAATAACGAGTAAATGCATAAGCGGACATCAAACAGATTACAGTGGATAAGATTAATGAGCACACGGTAATAATTGCGGTATTTAAAATCTTTTCGCCCAGATTCATTTGTGTAAAGATCCGGATATAGTTATCCAGTGTCGGGTGCTTCGGTATATAATGAATTGGGGAACTAAACAATTCATCTGCCGGCGAAATAGATGATGTAAAAATCCAAAGTAATGGAAGTAAAATAATAAAGGCAACGATCAAGATTAAAATCCATTTGAATACAGATGCCAGAATTCTTTTGTTTTTTGGTTTCATTTTCCACATCTCCTTCTATATTTAATCAAATTTCTTTATCGCCTTAAGCTGGATAAAGCTTAAAATGGTCATAACGATAAACAAGCAAACCGCGATTGCAGATGCATATCCAAGATTCAGGTTTGTAAAGGCTTCCTGCATGATTCGATATGCCAGTAATGATGTTGAATCGCCAGGACCTCCTGAGGTCATCGCATATACTAAGTCAAAACTTGTCAATCGCCACATAGTAAAGAAGATAGAAAGACTTAATATCGTTTTCATAATGTTTGGCAATGTGATGGAAAAGAAGGAACGAATCGGTCCGGCTCCATCAATCTTTGCCGCTTCATAAATGTCAGCGGATAAAAACTGCAGTGCAGCAAGTACTAAAATTGCGAAGAATGGTAAATCTTTCCATAAGTCAACTGCGATAACTGCGCCCTGTGCAGAATTTGCATGCACAAGCCAGTCAAAGTGAAAGTCCGGAACAAATTTGCGGATTAAATCATTGATTAATCCGTATGCGTCGTTGAATGCCCATCTTGCAGCAAGTCCGGCTACTACCATTGGCATTGCCCATGGAATCAGTACAATAGTACGTAAGAATTTTTTACCTTTAATCTTCATATTTAACATTAATGCAAGAATTACGCCGAGTATCAGATGGAAGAACATGGATACTACCGTAAATATTACAGTAAATCGAATAGAAGATAACAATTTTTGATCGCTAAAGATTTTAATATAGTTTCCTAATCCGATAAACTGAAAGTCAGTTCCTTTTAACAAGCTCATGTCATAAGTGCTGTTGATAAAGGTCATAATGATTGGATAAAGTGTTGTAGATGCTCGTACAATCACTACCGGAAGCACCAGAAGCCATGCGATCCATAGTCCCTTTGTCTTCTTTTTCATTGCTATTTACCTCCTGTGAAATCTCTGAGATACGATATGAACGACTTTATTTTACGACATAAGTATCAACAGATTGCTGTGCCTTTTTACAAAATTCATCGAGTGTTAATTCATCAGATACATACTGCTGGAATAAAGAACCCATATCACTGATGAATTCCATTGCCTGAGGAGCCATAGGACGCGCAAGCAGTTCAGTATCTGCTACGTATTCTCTGATTTCATCCAAACCTGGCAGATCCATTGCAGCTAACTCATCGCTTTCCAATACATCGGTTCTTGCCGGCAGTCTGGAAGTCATTTCGGTGTAATCCAGCTCGCCCTGTTCACTAGCTGCGTATTTAAGGAACTTCTCTGCGGCTGCTTTATTTTTGGAAGCACTGTTCAGGACATATCCCCATGTAGACATATAAGCGGTTTTGTTCTCAAATGTTGGCATAGGTGCAATGTGCTGTTTATCCGCACCATATTTTCCGGAATTAACAAAAGTCTGGATTGCACCTACATACATGAAGATGGAAGCGTAGTCGCCATCAAAGAATTTCTGCATCATTGGGTCATACTGATCGGCAAGCTGAGAAATCGGAGTTTCATTATTTTTCATCATGTCGTACATGAATTTTACCGCTTCCTGCGTTTTCGGATTAGTCCAATCATAGTAATCTCCACCAAATAAGTTTACAAACGTTCCGATTGAGTTAAATACATAAGTTTTTTCCCATGCATCGCCATATCCGTATTTGCCGTCTGCTGAGTTTGCTTCTACATATTTCTCGAAGTCTTCTTTTGTTTTAATCTCAGTAAGACCTGCGTTTGCCATCTTTTCTTCATCTACCCAGAAAGCAAGAATATCCATAAAGCAAGGAACAGAATAAGCATTATCGCCAACCATTGTCATTTCTTTCATATATTTCTCCGGGAAATTCTTCATAACTTCCGGTGTCATAACCGTATCCTGAAGTGGCTCTAAGTATCCGGTGTTTTTAAATGCACTCATCATTTCATCATTGATTGTAATCACGTCGATACTGTCATCGCCTGAGGAAAGGATGGTTGTGATTTTGGCCTGACGGTCGTCTGTGTTGGTTGGACACGCAATTGTTTCGATTTCCAGACCAGTTGCTTCTTCGGCTTTCTGGATATATTCATCAAATGCTTTTCCATAAGTGGTGTCCTGTGTCATTAAAGTGATTTTGTTAGAATCTTCATTTTGCTTAGCTTCTGAGCTTCCCCCTGATTTTCCGCAGCCACTACAAAGACCAACGAGCATGGTTGCTGTGAGTAATACACTAACGATTTTTTTCTTCATTTTCTTTTACCTCCAATGTTTAATAAATATAATTTTCTGTCACTGATTTTTGTTAGCTTAATCATAAAAAAATACAGGTCAAAAATAAATATATTTTTTTATGCATGATTTATATTATTTTTCGTTTTTAATGGAAATGATTGTATTTTTTCGTTTTCTTGATTAGAATTAGGTTGGAAGGAGTGATATGTGATATGCAGTTTGTTAAAAGATTAATCAATACCATCAAAGAACGTTTTCGCTTAAAGCTAATTATTTGCTTTATTCTTTGTGCGATTTTTCCTCTTTTTATATTGGGAACGATTTCTTACAAAATTTCTTACAATATAGCAAAAGACAACATGCTAAAAGAAACCAAAATAGCGTGTGAAAAAAATCAAAATCTGCTTGAAAACCGAATGACTCAGATAGAGAGCTTAGCAGATTCGATTCATTTTAATTTATGTGTGTTATGCACAACCCCGGAACAGCCGATGTCAAAATATCTTGATACCCTTTCTTCGGTGCGAAACAATATTACTTCGATGGCGGATTCTTTTAATATTTATCATGTGAATGTTTTTCTGCCGGAGGACAGTTTTGTGTCAAATGAAGGAATCACGTTTTGTTCTTTATCGGAAATGAAAGATTATAAAGTACAGTTAAGTGATTTTGCTGATCAGGGAATTAAACCGAAATGGTTGTTTCAGAAACAAGTGAAGTTTCCATATATGGTAAGTAAAAACAAAAATCCTGTAGGCGTATTTTCATGCTATCGGTCTGCAAAAATTAATTCGCAACAATATTGTTTTGCGCTTCACATAACGAGCGATGAATTAAGCTACTATCTGGATGAATTTTCAAAAGAGAATCCTTCAGTTTCTTACATAATAGACACAGAAGGAACCATCTTAGCAAGTACGGATCAAACACAAATCGGTACATCTTTGACTAATGAAAAACGGAATGCGCTTACTCAAAACAGAGAGACGTCTCATATTTCATATAATGAGTGTGAAATTATTTCAGCTCCGGTACACAATCAGCTGTTTTTGATTACTGAGACACCGGATTACTATATTCGTCAAAGTGCATCGATTCTTGTAAAAATGATTTTCGTGTGTTTCATAATCGTGGTTCCGTTGACAATGTTTGCAATTATCTGGGTAGCGGATCAAATGACAAATAAAGTCAATCGTTTGTCACATTCTATGTCTGAGCTTAAGATGGATGACGTAATAGACGCAACACAGATTAATGAGTTAGTTCCGGAAGCTTCTTCTCATTTAGATGAAATTGATACGCTGACGGTTACTTGTGCTAACATGATTACAGAGTTAAATGCGAGCTTTGAAAGTAATCTAAATTTAAAAATACAAGAAGAAAAATTGAACTATCAGTTGCTGCAGTCGCAAATTAATCCTCATTTTTTATATAATATTTTGGCATCTGTGCAGAATTTATTGTCATTTGGGGAAATTAGCAAAGCAGATAAAATGCTTGCCGATTTATCACGGTTTTACAGAGGGCTGTTGCGCACCTCAAATGATTTGATTCCGATTAAAAAAGAGTTGGAAATTGCATGTTTGTACATGGAGATGGAGGCATTGTGTAAAGATAATCTGTTTGATTGGGATATAGAGCTGGAAGAAGGCATCGAAAACTTTCTTATTTGTAAATTTACCTTACAGCCGATTTTGGAGAATTCAATTCAGCACGGTTTAAAAGGCAATGGAATCCATATGCATATCCATATTTCTATCACATATGATGATGATATGATTGAAATCATAATTTCGGATGATGGAATGGGGATGTCTCCTGAGAAATTAAATGAAATTCAGGAAAGCATTGAATCCAAACAGATTCATTATGAGAAGCATTTTGGTATCAGCAATATCAATTCACGAATCTGTTCTTCCTTGCAAGGTCATGGTACACTTAGAGTAGAGAGCAATAAAGATTCAGGAACAACGATTCATATCAGAATTCCGCAGTTACTGGAGGATTAGTAATGTACAAAATTATGATTATAGATGACAATCATATCTCTGTTGATGGGATTTGTCATAATATTGGCTGGTCTGATTTAAATGCAGAAGTTGTTTGTAAAGCTTATGATGGGCAACAGGCACTTAATTATTTGCAGAATAATCCGGTAGATTTGATTATTTCAGACATTGAAATGCCGCAGTTAGATGGGTTATCGCTTGCCGAAAATGCACTGAAACTGAATTCCTCTATAAAAATTATCCTGATCAGTGCATTTGATAAATTTGAATATGCCAAACAAGCGATACGGCTGGGAGCATTTGATTATATAGAGAAGCCACTTGATTATGCTTATCTGGAAGAAATCATTCGTAATGCGCTTGATATGCTCGATAAAGAGCAGAAGAATCTTGCAATCTTAAAAAAGAGTCGTCCAATCATGGTTGACAATTTTTTCCATAAATTAATACAATCTTCAAGCGATGAAGCGCGATATACACTCTCAGATTATGCAAATTATCTTCAATTAAACTTGGAATATCATTACTATCAGGCGATTGTCATTCGAATACAAAACGCAGTAGAAATCAAAGAAAAAAACGGAATTGAAGAGTATCATATAAAGTTAATGAGCATGTCGGATACGATAAGAGAACTTTTTGATAAAAACTTTGCTTTGGTGCATACTTTGTCAACCTTTGATGAAATCGTGTTGCTGCTTGGGCATAATTATTCAAATTCAAAGTACTTCTACAGTACGTCATATGGATTGTTGACAGAGTTAATACAGATGTATAAGCATCATCTTTTTGAAGTAAATATTGGAATTGGCAGCATTGTTAAATATTTGTGGTCGTTGTCGGCTTCGTATTCAAATGCATTAAAATCACTGGAATATCGTTTTTTCTTTCCACAGAAAGATATCTTTACAATCAGTGATACAGTAGACAAAGATTATACTGTAGAGTTATATGAGGTTTCCGGAAATGAAGAACTGATCCAGCTGTTGTGTAAAAATGATTTGGATGGAGTAAAAAAATGGATTCTTTCATTTTCAGAAGAATTGACGCAAAGCTATAAAAACAAACAATTTATCTTTTTGCGTGTCTATCAGCTTTTGGGGCATTTACTGAAATTTCTTTGTGACATGGGGCTTAACATCAATGATATGGAAAAAGACATTGTTAAGACGTATCAACAGCTTGATGCATTCTCGACAAGTACAGAAATTTTCCAATGGCTGTTTCATTTATGTCAAACAATTTCGGATGAAATGAACCTTTCCACACAAAGCCATCAAGAGCATGTTTGTGCTGCAACGCTGGAATATATACAGCAGCATTATCCGGAGAACACGTTATGCTTGAACGAAATTGCGGAAAATGTACATATTAGTCCGGCGCACCTTAGTGCGCTATTTAAAAAGCAGCGCCAGCAAAATATTTCGGATGTAATTACAGACATTCGGATTGAAGCAGCGTGTAGTTTATTAAAAAATACCAGTCTTCCATTGAAAGAGATAAGTGCGAAAGTAGGCTATTCAAACCAATATTACTTTAGTTCTTGTTTCAAAAAGAAGACCGGTAAAACACCTTCTTCGTACAGATAAAAAATAATCGGCTGCTTTCTGTATTATTTTCAGGAAGCAGCCGATAGCTTTCTACTCGGAGATTATGCTTTTTATTCGGTTTTGAAACAAAAAAGTTCAAATTCTAAAGTTCGTGTAGCTACAGCATTATAGAGTAGCTGTTTTTTGAATTCGATATTCAGTAGGTGTCACTCCATAATATTTTTTAAATTGCTTACAAAAATAATCAACCGTTTCAAATCCAACGTTTTCAGCGATAACAATTACTTTTTTCTTTGTTGTAGTCAAAAGAATTGCTGCTTCCTGCAATCGATATTTTAGCAAATAATGCACAGGTGTATCATGAAGATATCTGTGAAACAAGTTTAACGCCGTGCTTTTGCTTACCATGGCCTGTTCGGCAATCTCTTCTAAAGAAAGTTTTTGGTCAAAATTTCGGTGAATGTATTGCATCATAAGTTGCAGTCGACCTTGTGATGAGACAATATTTATTTGTTTTTCTTTTGATAAATCTTCTTTTACATGGGAATAAATCAGATGCCAAAGTTCCTGTACAAGACAAGAGGTGAGTAGTTCCATTTCGCATTCTTCTATTTGGAGTGATATTATTTTTTTCATAACATGTAAAGCTTCTTTTTGCCAGGGGATTTCTGGTGAAAAAAACAAACAATCTAATGCTGATTTTTTAATGGGTTCAATGTACTTTTGATAAATTCGGCTGTTTGAAGCTGCAATAAATGTTGGAAGCAAGAGAAAATTTGGAATGACGGCTCCTTTTTCAGAATAAAAGCGATGAAGAATTCCGGAATTAACCCAGAATCCTTGTCCTTCAGTTATGGAAAACTGTTTTTCTCCTGCCCAAAATATAGCATTTCCTTTTTCAACAAACACAAATTCGAATTCGTTATGCCAGTGCCATTCGATACAATTAAAATCAAATAAAGACAGATTGTCATAATAAAAGTGAAATGGATAATCGCTACGACCATGCTGAATTGTTTCCATCATATTTTCATCTGTCAAAATTTTATTGTAGTAGGTGTTATAATCCATGTTTTTTCTCCGTATTTCTTCTCCATAATTTTTAAATTTACGATATTATACAATAAATATCTGATATATTCCAGTGAAAAAAGAGTGAGATTGTGTTATTGTACAGTAGACGTTTTTGTGAAAAAGAACGTAGAATAAAAAAATAAGCAGAAAGGAAATTTTTTAATGAAAAGCAAGTATAGAAAAACATTAATTGCCTGCTACTTAGGATTTATCACTCAGGCAATCACCGCAAACTTTGTGCCGCTGTTGTTTTTGATGTTTCACAGGACTTATCAGATTTCACTTGGTAAGATTGCTTTTATTTCAACAGTGTTCTTTTTTACACAGTTGCTTGTGGATTTGTTTTGTGCAAAGTATGTAGATAAAATTGGATATCGCAGAAGTGTTGTTGTATCTGAAGTATTGTCCGGAGTAGGTTTGATTGGGCTGGCTGTTTTACCGGAGCTGCTGCCTTCTCCTTATGTTGGAATTTTAGTCAGTGTTATGATTTATGCAATTGGAAGTGGGCTTATTGAAGTACTTGGTAGTCCAATTGTAGAAGCATGTCCGTTTGATAATAAAGAGAGTGTTATGAGTCTTTTGCACTCATTTTATTGTTGGGGTTCAGTTGGAGTAATCTTGCTCTCTACTTTATTCTTTGCAATTTTCGGAATTGAAAATTGGAAAATTCTTGCATGTATTTGGGCAGTGATTCCATTGTATAATATCTTTAATTTTCTTTCTTGTCCGATTGAATCTTTGACGGAAGAAGGAGAAGGTATGAGTATCAGCCAATTGTTCCAAATCCCTATTTTTTGGATCGCAATTATTCTTATGGTTTGTGCCGGAGCAAGTGAAATTTCTATGGCACAGTGGGCATCTGCTTATGCAGAGTCCGCACTTAATATTCCAAAGAGTCTCGGAGATATTGTAGGACCGTGTCTGTTTGCAGTCATGATGGGAATTAGTCGTTCATTTTATGGAAAATACGGTGAAAAATTAGATCTGATAAAATTTATGATTGGTTCAGGAGTGCTTTGTCTTGTTTGCTATTTGCTTGCAGCATTAGGTCCATTTCCGATTTTAAATCTTGCAGGTTGTATCGTATGTGGCTTTTCAGTCGGAATTATGTGGCCGGGAACAATTAGTATTACTTCCGGTAAAATTCCGCTTGGAGGAACTGCTATGTTTGCATTACTTGCGATGGCAGGTGATTTGGGTGGCTCAATCGGACCTGGTGTGATTGGGGTTGTGACTCAGAATGCAAATGATAACCTGAAAGCCGGCATGTTGGCTGCCTGTGTCTTTCCGGTAGTTCTGATTTTATCGGTTCTTTTTATTAGAAAAAAAAGAGCTGAAATTAAGCCAATAAATCAAAAAACAGAATCTTTTTTATGAAATAAAGTTTGAGGTGCTCGCAAAAAGCGGCACCTCTTTTTGCGTTACATTATTTTGTTTTGATAGGATTCTGAATTCATTTGATATAATTACGAAAACAGACTATACTTAGGATAATAAGGTTTGCGTTTGCAAGGTAAATAAGCCAAAGTACGACAAACGAAAGGATGTCATGCGGCTTGTGGTATTTTGCAAATGTCTATAGATACCCATGGTAGAAAGGAAACGTTTATGGAGCATTTGCGTTGTGTAGTAGAGCGAATTACATATCAAAATACAGAGAATGGCTACACAGTTTTGAAATGTGCTGTGAAAAATTATAATGACCTTGTAACTGTGGTTGGCACAATGCCGGATACTCATGTTGGTTCCGTATTATCGCTCGACGGTATGTGGAAGATGGATGCCAAATATGGACGGCAGTTTTCTGTACAGAAATTTGAAGAAACCCTTCCTGCAACCGTATATGGAATAGAAAAATATCTGGGTTCTGGTTTAGTTAAGGGTGTTGGACCGAAGTTTGCAAAGAGAATCGTGGAAAAATTTGGAGAAGATACCTTAGATATCATAGAAGAGACACCGGACGAACTGCTGAAAGTGCCGGGAATAGGAAAAGTCAGAGTAGATCGGATAAAAACGAGCTGGCAGGAACAAAAAGAAATCAAGAATATTATGCTGTTTCTGCAAGGTCATGAGGTCAGCACTTCTCATGCAACGAAAATTTTTAGAACGTATGGAAGTGAGAGCATTGCCATTGTAAAAGAAAATCCTTATCGGCTGGCAGATGACATCTGGGGCATTGGATTTAAGACAGCGGATTCGATTGCGCAAAAGATGGGAATTGAGAAAGGAAAATTTGTCCGACTGCGCAGTGGTATTTTTTATACCTTAAATAAACTTGCAGAGTTGGGGCACTGTTATGCTACAAGAGAACAGTTGATTGAAAAAGCCAGTGTCCTTCTGGAAGTAGAACAGCCGGAACTGGAGATTACATTAGACGAAATGCTCCGTACGAATGATATCATTCGAGATGTGTTTGAAGAAAAGTTTGAAGAAAAGGAAGCGATATATCTTCCACCTTACTATTTTTCGGAAAGTGGATGTGCAAAGAGATTGGTTCATTTAATGTCAGGCAGACAAAAAAAGTGTGAGAACCCGGAAAAAATTTTGGAGAAAGTGGCACAATCATCTCAAATTACTTATGATGAAATTCAGTGGCAGGCGGTGAAAACAGCCATTTCATCTAAAGTTATGGTGCTGACCGGCGGACCGGGAACCGGTAAGACAACGACAACATTAGGAATTATTTCCGCATACAAACAGGCAGGATGTGAGATTATTTTGGCTGCGCCCACAGGAAGAGCTGCAAAGCGAATGTCCGAAGCAACAGGCATGGAGGCAAAGACCATTCACCGACTGCTGGAATATAAGCCACCGGAAGGCTATCAGAAAAATGAAGACCAGCCGTTGGAAGGGGATGTTTTGATTTTAGATGAGTGTTCTATGATTGATATCATGCTCATGTACAATCTTTTAAAAGCGATGCCGGAGCAGATGTCTTTGATTTTGGTTGGAGATATTGACCAGCTTCCAAGTGTAGGAGCAGGTAATGTCTTAAGGGATATTATTGATTCGGGACAAGTTCCGGTGGTACGTCTTAACCGGATTTTCCGTCAGGCACAGGGAAGTCGGATTATTATGAATGCACATCGAATCAACAAAGGGGAAGGGATTGATATGCGTGGCGGAAAAGATGCAGATTTTTTCTTTGCGCCAAAAGAAAGTAATCAGGATGTCGTAAATACGATTGTCCAATATTGTAAGACAAACCTGCCGCGATATTATCATGTAGATCCTTTGCAGGACATTCAGGTATTGACTCCGATGCAGAGAGGAGAATGTGGAGCGATTAATCTGAATCAGGTACTGCAAGAAGCAATGAATCCATCAAAAATCTTTTTGAGAAGGGGTGGAACGCAGTATCGGCTGAATGATAAAGTTATGCAAATTCGAAATGACTATGAGAAAGAAGTATTTAATGGAGATATCGGTACAATTACAAAAGTAGACATGGAAGAGCGGGAATTGACCGTTTTATTTGAAACAAGGGAAGTTGTTTATGATGTGACAGAACTGGATGAACTGATGCTTGCTTACGCAGTTACAATTCATAAATCACAGGGAAGTGAATATCCGATAGTCGTCATGCCATTTACGATGAGCCATTTTGTGATGTTACAGAGAAATCTTCTCTATACAGGAGTGACCAGAGCGAAAAAAATTTTGGTACTGGTTGGTGAAAAGAAAGCAATTTATTATGCGATAAGAAATGAAACGACGACCAGAAGAAATACCTGTCTGGCAAGGCGTTTACAGTCAGATAGTGAAGAATCAAAGGAAGTAAAAGTACTGCGTTCATGAGCAAGTAGCGAAACGGATTGTGAAAGTCTGCTTTACAGAAATTTCAGAAAGGAGAATTTCGGATGATTTACATTACAGGAGATTGTCATCGTGAATACAGGAGATTTAATACTCAAAATTTTCCGGAACAAAAAGAAATGACCAAAGAGGATTATGTGATTGTCTGTGGGGATTTTGGCGGAGTATGGAGTTTTGAAAAAGAAGATAAAGAAGAAAAACATCTGCTCGACTGGCTGGAAGAAAAACCATTTACGACGCTGTACGTGGATGGGAACCACGAAAATTTTGACCGGCTTTATGGATATCCGATTGAAAACTGGCAGGGTGGAAAAGTGCATAAAATCAGACCATCGGTATTACATTTAATGCGTGGACAGGTCTTTGAAATCTGTAATAGAAGCATTTTTACCTTTGGCGGAGCAAGCAGTCATGATATCAGCGGTGGAATTTTAGAAATGGATACACCGAATTTTCGCAGAGAGATAAAGCGTTTAAATCGAGTGGGAATACCGTATCGTATTAATCATTGGAGTTGGTGGGCACAGGAACTGCCATCTAAAGAAGAGATGGAAGAGGGACGAAAGAATCTTGCAGAGCATAATAATACGGTAGATTTTATTGTGACGCATTGCTGTGCTTCGAGTACTCAGCAGCTCTTGGGGAGAGAGGGATTTGAAGATGATATTGAGACAAGATATTTGGAGGAGATACGACAGAACATAAACTTTAAGAAATGGTTTTTCGGGCATTATCATGATAATCAGAACGTGACAGAAAAAGAAATATTGTTGTATGAGCAGGTGATAAGGATTGCATGATATGATGTGATTAAATTATAAAAAGACGCTGCCCCGTAGAGGATGATTTTTCTATGGGGTGGCGTCTTTTGAATGGCTGACTTGTATCAGGCACTGCTCAAAGTCAGTCAGGATGTTGGTCGGCTTTTGATGTTGTCCGACGCTGATTCTTTTGATTCGTTTTCTTTTTTCTGCTGTTGTTTGAAGTTTTTAACAAATTCAGGATATTCTTTTTGGTGCATTTGATAATGCATGATAAAGTCAGTAAATGGTTCAGGTTCTGATACAATTTCTTGTGAAGGATATAAACTGTTTTGTCGAAGTTGAAATATCAGGTTCATTTTTTCGGCTTCATCTTGGATAAAGTAGGCATTACTTTTTATTGAAGACTCAAGGAATACAGAACAATTAGTAAAAACAGCTTTATCCGATGACAAAAGTTTTGCAAGATTTTTATCTTTGCGAAGCTCTTCCAGCGTATCATTATCCAGAACAAGCGGAGCAGAATTTAGCGCTAAAATTCCATGCAATAATTCAGAAGTTTGAGGATTTGTATAATCTTGCCGAACACGGAAAACAGCCATTTTTTGAAATAAGGGTTCATGAATCTGGTTACTGGAGAATGTCAACATACCAGCAGGAATATAATGACGAAGGTCATAGTTTAAATTTATATATCGAAACATAAGAGTCATTGCCCGGCGGGCATATTTATCAGATAGAAAACTATAAGCGATAGAAGAATTTTCAAGTAGTTTTAATTCACCGGTGAATTCAAATGATGGCTGAGGGTCGCCGCAAAATGTTGTATTTAATTGTACTTCTTTCAAAGTTATAATGGTGCGTCCTTCCTTTATGTCAATTGTCATTTTAGCTTCTTCAATTTTACCGTTTTTACCGGATTTTAAACGATCATAATGATATCTGGTATTGAAATAATAGCAATAGTAATCATTGGCATAATATTGATTGGTAAGCTGATGAATCCCAGAGTCTTTAAGTTTCCCTTTTGTAATACGGGAAAAGTTAAATTCAGATGAAGAAGGAGTCTCTGTTGTTTCCGGAAGCTCACAGATACTCCATAAAGGAATATCAAAAATCTGCGCAAGTGCGACAAGCTCTGGAAGTTTTACTTCTCTGTCAGATTCACCATCGAGCATAGCGCGTATTTTACTGGGTGAGGTTTTGATGTTAAACCGTTGAAACATCATATCTGCGATACCGGAATAATTTAAAGTCTGTTCCCCGAGAGCCTGTTCAAAATCTCTCTTCCATTTAAATAATCGTTTCTTTACAAGGGAATTATAATCTTGATTTCCGTTTGAATTATCTGAAGATTTAGAGTTCATAAAAGTTCCTCCCAATAATAAAAATTTAAAGAAGTATAACTATTTTCATCATATCATTGGTACGACAGGAGTTCAATGTGAAAAAATGCCAAAAATGAATCATATTATATTAAAAATAAAAAACATAAAAATCAAATCTGTTATAAATAAAGTTAATAAGACTAATGATAAAAAATAATAAATATGATAATATTACAGTACATCAGATATCTGACCTTTCTAAAATTTTTTTAATAATCAGAGATTTTCAATTTTAAAAGAACAGAGTTTCAATTTTAAGATGGGAGAGTTTCAATTTATGGAAAATTAGAGAAAGATGAAAGTATAAAAGTATGTTTAAATAACAAGTGTAAAGGACAAGGGATAAGTTTTTAGATGGTAAAAAATAAGGGAGCGTGGTATTATGTATAAGTGACTTTGCAAAAATGGATTTATAAAAATCAGAGATACAAAAGAGAAACAGAAGAGAAAATCGGATAGAGAAGAAAAAATTAAGAAAGAAAATATATCAGAGGGGAAACGGAAAATATGAGCGAATTTTCAACTGTATTATCGCGGTTCGTGAAAGAGAAAGATGTCAACGTATACCGTCTGGCAAAATATTGTGGATATGACAGAGCTAATCTTTATAAAGTAATGCGTGGAGAGCGGAAACCGCCGAGTCTGGAAGTTTTAAATCTGCTGTGTGAATATATGCATCTTTCACCGGCGGAGGAAGAAATTTTAGAAGAAAATTATGAGATTACAATGGTAGGACACGATAACTATTATCGAAGAAAAAATGTAATGAAATTTTTTTCTGACTTTTCAATGACCAGTAACTTGGAAAATGTACTGCCAACAGTAGAAATTAAAGAGGATTTTGAAATTCCAAATTCAAGTTATATGCTGCTTCGCGGCAATTATGAAATTAATTCTGCACTTTTTCATATTATTGCAGATGAAACAAAAAATCAAAAAGGACATATTCAGATACTGGCACAGCCGGAACATGCGTTAGGAAATCTGTTGGCAATGCGTGGAAATACTTCAAACGAAATAATAATTGACCATATTATCTGCCTGGATAACAAACCGGAGATTGCATATTCAAAATCAAATTATACGTTAGATTGTCTGAAGCATATTCTTCCATTATATAATTACAATTACGATTATAACACCTGGTATTATTATGCAGACCTTGGTTCATTGGGAAGAAATTTCTCTGTATTTCCGTATATGATTTTAACTTCAAAATATGTATGTATGCTGTCGGATGATTTGCAGGACGGATATTTAAGTAATGACCCGGAACTGATTAAAATGATGAAAGAGCGTTTTGAAAAATACCGGAGACGGGCTCATCGGTTAGTGGAAAATGTGCAGGGTGAAATTGAACAGCAGTATATGATTATGGGAATGTTAATGGCAAATCCTTATCCGAAATATGCATTTCATATGTCTCCATGTATGATGGCAGTATTAGACAGAGAATTGATTGAAAAATATCTGGTGCCTCAGCTTCCACAAAGAGAAGAATTAGTTGAGGTATTATGTGAATATATTTCAAATCTTCAAAAACAGGATATGACTTATGTCTGCTCAATGGAAGGAATTTTACAGTTCATTGAAACAGGAATCATCAGTGAATTTCCGAAAGAAATGTATCAGCTTCCGGATAAAGAAGACAGAATGGAGTTAGTGAAGCGACTTTTTGATGAAGAAAAAGCCGGAAAAGTACATATTTTGAAAAAAAACATTGGAGATTTAAAGGCAGAATTATATTTATGCATTACACCGGAAAGCGGATTGCTGCGATTTGCAGTTCCATCTAAGAATGTTTTAAAAGATATCTCCTTAGAAGAATCAGGTTTGGTTTCGGTGTTCTATGACTTCTGTGAAAATTTAAGCCCGGAATTATTTTATTCGGAAGAAGAAGCAAAGAGAATTATTTTCGGATAAATGTAGTTTCAGAATCTTTTGGAGCAAAGGATTTGAGAATATCTATAATAAAAACAGAGTTTTTTGGAAGAAAAAGCCGGAAAGCTCTGTTTTTTATTGCACAAAAGTAGAGAAAACAGGTAAAATAAAAGAAAAATTGTCGAGAACAGGGGGAAATGATTTGAAAGTTTGTATGAAATGCAAGAGAGCATTTGAAGACGAAAAGAAAGTTTGTGATTTTTGTGGGGAATCACTAATTGAAATCAGAGAAACGGATGGAGTAAAAAAAGAAAGAATAAAGAAAAATCTAATTGTATTTGCAGTGGCCGGAATTGCGATCGCATTGGTGGCGGGACTTGGAATTGGTTCGCTGACAATGAAACAGCTTGTAACTGGAAAAAATGAAAAAAGTGCGGTGCAAAGCGTTGAAACAGATGAGGAAAACGTGCTCGGAGAAGTAAAAAAAGAAAAAGGTGTTTCAATAGAAGATGAGGAAGAGGAAACGGACGAAGATGTAGTGCCGGAAATTAAAGTAGGGGAAACCTGGACGGTAGATGGACTGTGGAAGGTTACGATTAATTCTGTGACGGAAACGGAGGAGAGACATACAGACACAAGTTATGATGGAGATAAAAATCCAGAAGCAGTTTATATTGTAGATTATACGTATGAAAATTTAGGATATAAAAGTGATTCTTCAGGATTAGGTATTGATTTAAGTGGAGTTTATAGCCAAATTGTAGATTCAGATAAAGAAATGGGGTATAGCTATCATGTTTATGTATTATCAAATCTTACTTCACCTGATTATGTACCAGTAGGAGCAAGAATGACCGCACAGGTAGCGATAGGAGTGAATCATAAGGGAACATTTTCTATTTTATATGAAGGGCGTGTAGAAGATAGAGAAAATTTGTATGATTCTAAAGTTTACAGAGCAAAGTTTATCTGTGAAGTAAAAGAGTAAGGAGCGCAGGAGTATATTTAAGAGGAAAGAGAGAAAGAAATATGGCATTAATGGAAAAGTACGATGCATTTATCAGCTATAGTCATGCAGAGGATAATGCAGAGATTGCGGAGGCACTTCATAAAAAACTGGAGCATTATCGGATTCCTTCTCAAATTCAAAAAATAACAGGAAAAAAGAAAATAGAACGTGTCTTTCGCGATAAGGAAGAACTGCCGCTTTCAGCAAATCTGACAGAAAATATTTATACCGCATTAGATAATTCGGAGTATCTGATTGTGCTCTGTTCACCGGAATCACGGGCATCTCAGTGGGTACAAAGAGAGATAGAATATTTTGCAGGGGTTCATGGAAAAGAGCGTATCTTTGCGGTATTAATAAAAGGAGAACCGGAAGATGTATTTCCTCCAGTTCTCTGCGAAAAGACAGAAATAAAAACAGATATCAATGGTCAAAATTACATAATTACAGAACCAGTTGAACCGCTTGCGGCAGATGTCAGAGGGTATTCAAAAAAAGAACGGTTAAAAAAATTAGATGCAGAATTCTTACGCCTGATAGCAGGAATCCTGCAGTGTCCTTATGATGAGTTAAAACAGCGGCATCAGGAATATCGAATGAAAATTGCAATTGCAGCAATGAGTGCAGTCATGTTTCTTGGAATCGCCTTTGGCATGTATTCAGCATATCAAAGAGATCAGGTCAATACAGCATATCAGCAGTCATTAATAAACCAAATGAAGAATCTGTCAGAAGAATCGGAACGATATCTGGACGGAGGTGACAGAATAAGTGCATTAAAGACGGCGCTTGAAGTTCAGCCAGAAGGACAGAGTAGTATTCATCCAATAGTACCAGAGCAGATTTATGCTTTAAATAAGGCTCTTTATACCTATCAACATTCAAGTAATTATATTTACAAACCTGAAAAAATGAAAACCATGGATGGAGCAGTAACAGAGGTAAATGGATTCAGTTCAGATGGAAGTTTATTTTTTGCGCTTGATTCCTTTGGTCAGGCTTATTTTTATGATACAGTTACAGAAAAAGTGATCTGGAAAATAAATGCAGAAAAAGTTTTTGAAACGACAGGGGAAAATTTTATCTGGGGCAAATTTAACGGAAACCATTCGATCGTGATGGCAACAGAACATTACTTTGTGGCATTGGATGTAGAAAAACAATCCTGTGGAGCGATTGCGAAGACAAAAAAGAAGAATCAAAAAGACCAGCCAATGGATTTATATAAAAATAAAGTGGCAGTGTGTTATGAAGTAAAAAAGGCAAATGCCCAATATGACAGTATCAGTCTGTTTATTTATGATATGGAGAAAGGGGAACTTTCGGAAACTTATGATTACCTTTCAGAAAAAGAGACAAACGATACAGGAGAACTTAATCAAGTCAGTAAAATAGTTTATTCTGAAAAGGGAAATTATTTGGCAGTAGCGAAAAAAAGGCTTGGTCGGGAAGTTAATGAAGAGCAAAAATCGACAGTTTATATTTATGATACCCAAAATGGAAAAATAATACAAAAATTCAGTGAAAAAAATGTTTCAAAAATTTGTTTTATAGATGAAGAGGCTGTTGCAGTAATTGAATATGATTGGATAGACTATGATATGGAAGTACAGGAGAAAATCTATAGTCTTAAAGATGGAAAGGCTTTATGGCAAAGTGAAAAGATGAGAACTGCTGTGACAAGGGCAGAAGATACGCCAACAGCCGGGTGTGTTTATCTTGGAGAAGCATATATAGATTCTGGAACACTATATGGAATAGTCGGTTTTAGTTATGCAGGAAATTTGACCTTAGTAAAAAAAGGTTACTGGGAAATTGGATTTCAGCGAATGTTTGAAGCTGATGTTGTAAATATTCAAAGAATAGATGAATATAATTTTTTAATTGGACTTGATAATGGAATAGTTTATCGGTATATAAGTGGGACATGGGATAAAATTTTAACGGTGAATGCAAGTACGAATCAAGTATATTATAATGCAGAGACAGATAAAATTGTTCAGGCTAAGTCGCACGATTTGATATTTTCGAAGAAAATGTTCGATGAATCCATGAAAAAAGAAGGAACAGAACAACCAGAACTTGAAAATGATGTAACTAATAATGCGGGAGAGAAAGTAGTTGGAACAAAGCACAGTGCAGAAGTCGAAGGCGATTCAATCATTATAACAGACAGAAAAAATAAAGAAATTGTTTTGACAATTCCCATGTATCAAGCGGAAAATACGGTTTATGGATTCTTTAATAATGATGAACAATTTTTGGTATATAATGAGCAGTATGATGAAATTGTAGTATGGGATATTGAAACACAGAGCATATTAAAACAACAAGAACTGAATTTGGAATCTACAGGCAAAACAAAAATTATTATAGATGAAGAATTGCATTTTTTTGCATTAAGTCTTGGACAAGAATTTATTTCATTTACAGATGAAGGGGCACAGTGTAATGTATTAGATATTTTTTACTATGATGATGATTTTAATATTTATCGCTACGCAAGTATTCCGTATGGAGATGTTGATTTTAAAAAAAAGAAAATATATGTAAAAGATTTAGATAAATATTACTCGGTATCATTTTATAGTTATGAAGAACTCGTGGAAAGGGCAGAAAAAATTTTAAAAGAAAAATAGAATTAATAGTGGCGAAAAGCGATAGTGGCGGAGTTTTCTGGTTTGGCAGAAAGCTCCGTTTTTTGTTGTAGAATTTCAGCAAGGAGTTTCAAAATTTGAAAAAGATGGGAGAGTTGAAATTGGGAGAAGATGGTTTAATTAAGACAGAAACAAGGAGGAATATAAAAAAATAAAATCTTAAGTAAGATGGAGGTGGTTGCATCAGAAAAAAATAAAAACTGACCACGAAATATGACACGTATTGTGGAAATACACAAAAAAAGTTAAAATTATAGCAATATATCAGGAAAAATGTAAAAAAGGAGAAGGATGATGAAAAGACAAGTTACTTTTAGGGGAGGTAAAAAAAGGTTTTTACAGAGACAGAAAAAAGAAAAGGAGTTATTTTAAATGAAAAAAACAGGAAAAGCATTAAATAATATAATTAAAATAGTTTATATACTTTTAGCAATTATATGGGTTGCAGCCAGCTTGATATTCCTTTTAGCAGTTGAGAATTTAGATTCAGTTGGCAAAGCATTTTATTTTCTTCCAGTTGTTGTGATGTTGATTGTACTTGTAATGGGAATCATACATTTATCAAAAAATAATTACAAAACTAGAGATGCTGTAGCACTTGCAGTATTACCATGGGCTTTTATTATTATCGAATTTATTATGTCACGTAGAATGTCTACTGAGGTAATGGTGGGTTCATTCTTTCAGAGTATTATAACTGGAATCATAGGAATTTTGATTTTTATTGTGAAATACACAAAGCAGGATATTCAGGAAAATGAAAGCTTAAGCAAAATATTAGATAACATGATGAAGGCAGTGTATGCAATCGCAGCAGTTATCTGGGTCGTTTTGAGTATCTTCTTATTTACGAAGCTTAGAGAGCCTGTTACAGGAGCAAAGATAATCATCTACTTTATTCCATTATTAATAGTTTTGGCAATTATTGTAAGTCAAATTTATTTTCTTATGAAAGAAAAACATACGATCGTAAATGCTTTAATAGTCACAGTATTGGGCTGGGCTTGGACAATTATTGGATTCATTAATTTATCGAGTAGAGCCTTTGATTCATTAGGAATTACAATATTAGTGGGCTATATATTTCCGGCACTGGCAGTGGGAATACTTGGAATTATAATTGTAGTGTTGATGGCAATTAGAAGAAAATATAGTAAATAAGAAGTGCGGATGAACCTGTGGAGAGGAATCTCCGCAGGTTTTTAAGCAAAATGTTCACCAAAATGAAAAGTGAGAGGAAAAGTTGGGATATGAAAAAAGAAAGAGAATCCGAAAGAATGAAAAAACTCATTAAAAAAATAGCAATAGCAGTTCTTGCAGGAACAATTGCATTTTCAGTTGTACCTGCAACAGTGCAGGCAGCAGGCTGGAAGCAAAATAAAAATGGGTATTGGTGGCAGGAAAATGATTACAGTTATCCGAAAAATCAGTGGAAAACCATTTACGGAAAACAGTATCATTTCAACTCCAAAGGCTATATGGATACAGATTGGGCGAGAGTGGATGGAAAATGGTACTACTTTGGTGGAAAAGATGATGGTATAAAGAAAACTTACTGGCAAAAAGTAAGAGGAAAATGGTACTGGCTTGGAAGTGACGGAGCGATGAGAACAGGCTGGCAGAAAGTATATAATAAATATTATTGGCTTGGAAATGCCAATGACGGAGCAATGAAAACTGGCTGGCAGAAAGTAGGGGGAAAATATTATCTGCTAGGCAATAATGGGGATATGAAGAGCGGTTGGCAGACTGTTTATGGCAAGAAATATTATCTTGGTGGAGCAAACGATGGCTCAATGAAGACAGGATGGCAGAAAATAGGGGGATATGATTATTACTTTGGTGGAGTAAATGATGGAGCGTTAAAAACAAGCACTTGGGTAAATGGGTATTATGTAGATGAATCAGGAAAATGGACAGGGCAAGAAAGTTATAAATATTCTAAAGGAGAGTGTGTGTCAGAATTTGGTATATCGCATAATAAAGGAGAATATTCGTATTTAGGATTTTGGCATAGTTATGGAGAAAGTGCTTCATGTGAGGATTTTATATTTCAGTGGAAAGAGGGAAAATATGAATATTCTGTAAGAGGAGGCCGTTCGGGAGAGATGTTTACGCTTAAGTTTATTCCTACGAAAGTGGGAATGAAAGTTCAGGTGAGACAGAATGATGGACAAGGTTATTCTTGGATAGAAAGTCATACGAGCAAAAATGCAACAAAAGGTAAGGATTTAATAAATGAGGAATATAAGAAACTTAATGGAAAAATAACAAGTGGAGTTGCATCTTATAGTCAGGCAGAGCAGAATCCGCCAATTGTTCAATCAGCAAGTCCGTTCGAATCTGGAGAAATAGTAGGAGAAATACCATCTGAAGAAGAAAACCAAACTTCAGAAGAACAAACGGAAGAATCTACGCAGGATTTGGCAGAGCAAGAAGAAAAGAGTGAGATAGAGGAAGATTTAGAAGATGATGAAACAGAATCAGAGAATGAGCAGAAAGAAGAGATACAGAATGAGACTGATGAATCTGAAACAGTAGAAGAGGAGACTTCTGTTGACTAAAGATTTTAAATACAAAAAAACGAGTTTCAAAAGCGTAACAAATAAGAAGAATTGAAACTGACAAAATATGATTTAATTAAGATAGAAAGTACATTACATAAAAGAGGAGGGAAAGCATATGTTCTGTGGAAATTGTGGAACACAAAATGATGACCATGCAGTTTTCTGCCAAAACTGTGGGGCGAGATTAGACGCTGGAGGGCAAAACCAGAATCAACAGTATCAACAAAATCAGCAGTGGCAGCAACAACCAGTGCAGCCGGATAATTATAGCTATCAGAGTGAAAGTTCAGCACCAGTTGTAACGCCTAAAAAGAATATTGGAAAACTTAAGATTTTAATACCGGTTGTAGCAGTAGTGGCTGTTGTATTCTTACTTTTTAGTCTGCTTGGCGGAAGTGGTGGATATGAAAAACCGGTAGACAATTTTATCCAGGGAGCACTGGATAAAAATGCGAAAAAGCTTGTAAGCGCAATCCCACAAGCGTACATAAAAAACTCAGGAATGAGTAAGAAAGAGTTAATTAGTAAAGTTCAGGAATCACTTGACGAAGCAGGGGATGTGTATTCTTTGCTTGGAGAGGATGTGGATATCAGCTATAAAATTATCGATGCAGAAGATATTGTAGGGGAAGATTTACAGGACATTAAAGACGACTGTAAAGAAAGTGGAGTAAAAGTATCAGCAGCAAAAGATGTTGATGTAAAAGCTACAGCAAAAATGGAATCGGGAACGGATTCAGAAACAATGACGATTCAGGTAATAAAAGTGGGTCGTAAATGGTATATCAATATAGAAGAACTTTCAGGATTGCTGTAGGAAGCAGTATAAAAGAAGACATGTGGAGAATCAAAACTCTGCATGTCTTTTTGCTTGTCAGAGAACAAAAGGGTTAAAGCACCGTTTCTGTAAATGAAATTTTAGGTTTATGCAATTATCGTAGCGTGATATAATAAAAATGAAAACAAGAGAAAAAACAGTTTAAACAAAGGAGTTCGAAATGGAGGAAAAGCAGGAACTTACCTTAGAGGAAAAAGAAGAAAAAGTCCGGGATTTTCGTCCGATAGATGATGCTTTTTTTGAAACGCTGGCAGATGATATCGCATTTTGTCAGGAGATATTAAGAGTAATTCTAAGTGATAAAAAGTTAATTGTAGAAGATGTAATTGTACAGAATAGTAAAAGAAATCTGTATGGACGTTCCGTAAGACTGGATGCACTTTGTACTCTTGGAAATGGAACAAAATGTAATATTGAAGTACAGCGTTCAAATAACGATAATCATTTAAAACGAGTAAGATTTAATGCGGCAAGTATATCGGTTGTGGATTCACAAAAGGGAGAACACTTTCGTAAGATGGAAGACTTATATGTGGTATATCTTTCGGAATTCGATGTGTTTCATAAAGGATATACAAAGTATCATGTGGACAGTGTGATTCGGGAAACAGGAGAGATAGTAAAAGATGGTTTGGAAAGAGTATTTGTAAATACAGAAATTAAAGATGGAACAGAACTATCTGAGCTGATGTCGTGTTTTCTGGAAAAAGAAGTAGATAATCCGAAGTTCCCGGAGTTTTCCAAACGAATGAGATTTTTGAAACATGAAAAAGGAGGTTTGGACGCAGTGTGTGAAGTGATGGAAAGATATGAAGAGATTGCAGCGAAAAAAGCAGCAGAAAAAGCTACGAAAGAAGCATCAAGAAAGGCGAATATTAATGCAGTAAAAAATATGATACAATTTAACATTTCAAAAGATATGATTTTGACCAAATATTCGAAAGAAGAATACGAGCAGGCTGTGAAAGAACTTGGTGAGGCGCAGTCGGAAAATAAATAAGGATAAAAAGAGATAGAAGAAAGGCATGTGGAGAATCAAAACTCTGCATGTCTTTTTTGCGTGTTTGTGTATTAATGGAAATAAAGTCTGACGACAAAATCTGACACGTATTGTAAAAATGTACCAAGAAAAGGTAAAATTAAAACAAGAAAATTGAGAAAATAAAACAAAAAAGGAGAATAAAAAAAGAGAAGAAAGTGTATGAAGAAGTTTATCAAAAAAATGGCACTTGCATTTTTAGTTGGGGTACTTGCATGTGCAGTTGTGCCAGCGACGGTTCAGGTGGCAGGAAAATGATTACAGTTATCCAAAGAACCAATGGAAGACGATTTATGGAAAGCAGTATCATTTTAACTTTAGTGGATACATAGATAGAAATTAGAAAAAAGATTTTTTATTTTGAAAACTTTCATGTTTTCAAAAGATGATTTCAACCTATCATTAAGCCTATAATGTTGAAACTACATCAGCATGGTTTAATAGAGACAGAAAGACAAAGGAGGATAAATGGTATGACGAAATCAGAGAAAGCGATGAGTGTATTAATTGGAATTTTATATGTGTTACTTGCAGGAGGATGGATTTTTTCGGGGATTCATTATAAGAATTTTGCAATCATGCTTATGGAATCTTCAAAGATTGGAATCGTATATTATGTACTTCCGCCGATTGCAATTTTTCTTCTTGCAGGTAGTAGTTTATGTGAATTGGTAAAAAATAAGAGTACAGCGATGAATGCTATTTTAAGCATTATTTTATCGCTGGCTATTTTCGGAACAGGAATGTACAGTTATTCGAGATTAGAGTATGGAACAAAGGATTATGTATTGTATACGGCGAGTGCATACTTGATTGTTTCGGCAATTACGATTAGTGTATCCTCTATTTTAGTGATGCTGAACTCAGCGAAAAAGAGGATGAAATCTGAATAGAATAAAAGAAGAACAAAAAAGGCATATGGAAATACTTTCCCTGTGTCTTTTTTGAGAATAAAAGAGTAAAAATTCAGAAAAAGAATATACAGAAAAAAATATTTGGTTTAGAATATAAGAAAAAAGAATGGGAGTGATAAAAATGGCATTTTGGGATAATTTTGAAAAAAAAGCAACGGATGCAACCGCAAATGTGATGTCGAAAGTAAAAGGAGTTTCTGACATTACAAGATTAAATTCTATGGTTACAGAAGAAGAAAACCGGATTAAAGATATTTATTTTAAAATCGGTCAGACTTATGTAAAATTACATGGGCAAGACAATGACCCTGGATTTTCAGGTTTGTTAAATGTTTTAAAAGCTTCTCAGTTAAAGATTGAAAAATACAAACAGGAAATCATGGATATTAAAGGTGTTCAGAAGTGTGAGAGATGTGGAGCAGAAGTACAGAATGGAGCTTCATTTTGCATGAGTTGCGGAGCACCGATACCGAAGGTTCAGCCTCAGCCAATGAATACAGGAAGAATTTGTGAAAAATGTGGAGCACAAGTAGCGCCAACTGCTCGTTTCTGCACAAGTTGTGGAACTCCTTATATGGAGAAAAAACCACTAGATATGCCAATGCCATCACAAGTTTCTTCTACTCCAATCGGGTCGACACAGCCACAGACAGAGGAAACTAAAAAATCAAGAGTTTGCACCAACTGCGGAGCACAATTACAGGAGGGAATCGTATTTTGCACGAACTGTGGAATGCCTGTAAAAGAGGAAATGGCGAAATCGGTTTCATTAGAAAAACCAGAGATTCAACCGGAAGGAGTTTATGTTCAGCCAGTCCAAATTGCTAAGCCGGTTCCACCGGTTCAGCCGGAACCAATTCAAGAAGAGGCGATTGAAAAACAGTGGGAAAATCCAGCGAAAAACGTTTGCCCGAATTGTGGAGCGACACTTGCAGATAATGTCAGGTTCTGCGTTCAGTGTGGAACAGAAGTAAAACAACCGGAGACGAATCAGGAAGAACCGACAATGAGGGTGACTCCGGTTACATTTGCAAAACCAGAAGAACCAAAAAGATCAAAGTTTTGTATAGGATGCGGAGCACCATTAGATGCGGATTCTGTTTTCTGCACAGAATGTGGAAAAAGAGTGGAATAAAGATAATATGAGAAACAGGCATGTGGAAAAGAGTTTTTTTACATGCCTGTTTTTTAAGAAAATAAGCTGACGACGACTTTTGACACATATTGTAAAGTCTCATTGAAAAAGTGTAAAATTAGAACAATAAGATACAAAAAAGAAAGAGAAAAAGAAATTTAGAAGGAGAATGGATGCGTATGAAAAGAATCGTCAGAAAACTAGCGACAGCAATCCTTGCGGGGGCACTTGCATTTTCAATGGTGCCGGCAACGGTTCAGGCAGCAGGATGGAAACAGAACAAAAATGGATATTGGTGGCAGGAAAATGATTACAGCTATCCAAAAAATCAGTGGAAAACCATTTATGGAAAACAGTATCATTTCAATTCCGGTGGATATATGGATACGGATTGGACGAAAGTAGATGGGAAATGGTACTATCTTGGCGGAAAAAACGATGGCGCAAAGAAAACTTACTGGTATAAGGTAAGAGGAAAATATTACTGGCTTGGAAGCAATGGAGTTATGAGAACCGGCTGGCAGAAAGTCTACAATAAGAAGTATTATTATTTAGGCGGAGCAAATGACGGTGCGATGAAAACCGGCTGGCAAAAAATCGGCAGATACTGGTACTGGCTTGGAAATGATGGAGATATGAAGAGTGGCTGGCAGACCATCTATAAAAAGAAATATTACTTAGGTGGACCGAATGATGGAGCAATGAAGACCGGATGGCAACAGATTGGAAGATACTGGTACTACTTTGGAAAGAGTGGGGAATCCAATGAAGGTGTGCTGAGAACAAATACCTGGGTTGGAAATTATTATGTGGATGGAAATGGAAGATGGGATACATCGAAGACGAAGAAGACAGATAAACAGGTATTGAATGAGTTTATAAGCGGTGGAGAATATAAAAGTTACACATATGGATATTCAAATTTAAAATATGTAATTACAGATATAAATGCAGACACTGTTCCAGAATTGTTGATACAATCCAATGAAAAGGGTTATTTTCATACTACATGGGTATTTGCTCTGAATAAAAATAAGCGCATTATTCCAGTTACATTAGATGATAATGATTCAGAGAGAGTATATATAAATACATATGGAATTAATGGATATGGTTCTTTTGCGTATTCGAAGAAATATAATGCTGTAAAAGTATCTCCGACATTTAGACCAAATAATAAATTAAGTGTTGATTCATTTTATAAATTACAGGGAACGAGTTTAAAATATTCGTTTGGAGTAGGCCATGATGAATGGGATAATCCTTCTACTTTTAAATATGATTCAAATGGAAATAAAACTGCAATTACAGAAAGTGAACGAAATGCTTATACAAATGAGTTTACAGATTTTTCTTGGACACTCCTTAGTGGCTCTACAAGTAGCTATTCTGAAACAGATGAATCTCAATCGGTTGTTCAGAGCATAGAAGAGAATGAAGCGCTAAATGAAGCACCGGCTGTGATTTCGGAAGAGCCACAGAGTGTTGAGGAGAACACCGAAGAACAGGAAACTGAACCAGAGGTGCAGGAGGCGGAAACACCGGAAGAAAACGTAGATGAAATAGAAACACCGGAAAACGAAGATACAGATGTAGATTCAGAAGAAATCATTGAAGAAACTGAAGAAGTAGAAGAATAAAAGAAAAGGTAAGAACCTGTGGAGTGGCATCCGCAGGTTCTTCGATAATAAGGAGAAAATGAATATGGATTATAGTGAATTAATATCCTGCTTTCAAGATACATTAAAAATATCAGAGAATGAGCTTTGTGATGAAACTAGAGAGGCGATTCAAAATACCAGAGTGTTAAAAGAAGATATTGCTTCGAACGTTGAAATTGAATATAAAGATGCTTTAGAGAGTGCAAAGGTTGAAGTGGAGGTAAATACAACATTTCATTCTGCTAAGAACTATTTGAAAGATGGAAAGGTAGCTGTTTTGAATTTTGCAAATCCTAAACATCCAGGAGGGGGAGTGCAAAATGGTGCGATGGCGCAGGAGGAGTGTTTATGCAGAAGTAGTAATTTATATGAATGTTTGAAGGATAAAAAAGTTTTTGAAGACTATTATTTCTATCATGTAAAAAGAAGTGGAGCCTGGTTTACTGACCGAATGATTTACAGCCCGGGAATTACGGTTTTTAAGGATGATAGTCAGGTTCCTGTTTTGATGCCGGAAAATGAATGGTTTCAGGTAGATGTAATTACCTGTGCAGCTCCATATCTTGGAGGAAATATTACGATTGATGAAGAGGAGCTGAAACAAGTATTAGTTAAAAGAATAAAGAATATTTTAGATGCAGCAGTGTTAAACCAAGTACAAATAATTATCTTAGGAGCATTTGGATGTGGGGCATTTAGAAATCCTCCTAAAATTGTTGCACAGGTATTTTATAAGGTGATTTATGAGTTGAATTATAGAAAATACTTTAAAAGGATTGTATTTGCAATTAAACCGTCGGGAGAACACTGCAGAAATATTGAGGCATTCTCAAAACAATTTAACCAAATCAAGTAAGTCCCCTGCTTCAATTGCGAAAAGTAATAAGCAGGGGTGGGGACTTGCTTGTATCAGGAGGGGCAAGCCCCTTCTGATAAGCTGCATAGCAGCTATTTGGTTATGAGCAAGTAACGAAGCGGATTGCGAATATCCACTTGACTGTAGAGGCAATAGAGGAACAGAACAAAGAAAGAGAAGGAAAGAAGATTAGTTTTTGGGAAATGCGTAAAAAGCTAACTGGAAAGTAAAGAAGGGGAGGTTACGGTCAGAATTTTTTATAATAATTCATAGAGATTTTATAATACCAACCTTGACAGTGTGAATAAGAGTTGGTATTATAAATGCACAATTCTTAGAACTATTTAAGTAAAAATTAATTTTAAATCAAATCAAAAAGAAAATATCTTAGGTAATCTATTTAAATTCTATAAATTCCATAAAATATTTCAAAATTTGAGTCTAATAGAAAAAAAGTCTGACCACAAAATCTGACACATATTGTGGAAATATACCCCAAAAAGGTAAAATTATAAATAATAGAAAAAATTTAATATAGTTACATTATGTAATGATGAAATAAAAATCGTTATTTTTTGGAAGGAAGCATTAAAATGGCGAAATATAAAAGTAAGATTAAAAATGGTCAGTTAATGGTAAAGGCTAAACTTTCGTCGAGCGAAAAAATAAATGAAAGAGAATTAGATTTTTTTTCTCAAAGACATATTAGGGGATTATTAAAAGCAAAGTTTGTCAGAAGATTTGGAAGAACATCCATTCAGTATACAGGACCGACAGCAATTAGTCTTTTTGAGTATTTGAAAAAGCCTATAACAAAATATAATCTGTTGTTTATTTTGGAACAAATGATTTTGATGACGCAAAAAATTCAAGTGAATTCGATGTCTTTAAATAAAGTTGTTTGGAATATAAATCAGATTTACATAAATGAAACAACTCGAGAATTACAGTATATTTATATGCCATTGGAAGTTATGAAAGATGATGTTGATTTGTTAGGTTTCTTTAATGAAGTAATTTATGTAGCGACTCCTGTACCAGAACAAAATTCTGATTATATTTCCAGATTTGTATATTTTTTTAATGGTTTAAATGATTTTGAACCAGAACAAATTGAGAGTTTTATTTACAGAGAAGATAGAAGTGTAATTAATACATTAAAAGAATATACAGGAAGACAAAGTGATTTTATGACAGATAAGCAAAAGGATTATTATGAGCACTATGATGAAGAAGATGAATATGGAAAAACAGAACTATTAGATGAAAATGAAGAAACGGGATTGTTGGAAGATGAGAATGAAGAAGGAACAGATATTCTGCAGGAAGATTCTCAGACACATTTTCCGATATTATACAGAGTGTTGACAGAAGAAAACATAAGTATTAACAAACCGGTTTTTAGAATTGGAAAAGAGAAAAGTTATGTAGACTATTTTGTGTCTAATAATAGTGCTATAAGTCGAAGTCATGCAGATATTATTACAAGAGAACAAAAATGTTATGTCATGGATTTAAACTCTAAAAATAAGACGTATGTTAATAATCAACAAGTACCAGCTCAGCAGGAAATTGAAGTTTCTAATGGGGATTGTTTGAAATTGGCAAACGAAGAATTTATTTTTTATTACTAAATAAAAGCGGGATGGGAGATTAATATGCATTATATGGCTACGGCAGATACAGATATTGGAATTAAGAAGCAGACAAACCAAGACAGTATATTGATAAAACATGGGCAGTGTGAAAAAGGAGAAATTCTTCTTGCTGTTATCTGTGATGGAATGGGAGGTCTGAAAAAAGGTGAAGTTGCAAGTGCAACGGTGGTAAAAAAATTTTCGGAATGGTTTGACTCAGAACTGCCATTTGAACTCAAAAATCTGGATATGAATATTATCGCAGATAAATGGAGTCTGCTACTAAAAGATTTGAATCTGAAAATTGCGGAATATGGACAGCAGGATGGAATAAGACTTGGAACAACTTTTACAGGGGTTTTGTTTATTGATGATCAATATCTTGCTGTACATGTTGGAGATACAAGATTATATCAACTGGATTCCGGATTAAAGCAATTGACAACAGACCATACATTTGTAGCTAGGGAAATTAGAAGAGGAAATCTTACTGTAGAGCAGGCAAAAAAAGATAAGCGTAGAAATATGCTATTACAGTGTGTGGGGGCATCAGAAAGAATTGAACCTGAAATTTTAACAGGTACAGTGCAGCAGGGAGCATATATGCTTTGTTCAGATGGATTTAGACATGAGATTTCAGAATCAGAGATATATGAATCGCTTAATCCAGTAAATTTGATAAATAAAGAAGCAATGCATAATAATGTGAAATATTTAATTGAACAAGTAAAAAAGAGAAATGAAAAGGATAATATCTCAGTAGTATTAGTGAAAGTAAACTGAGAGTGGTGAGTGCGGATGGCAGAGATTGGTTCAGTAATTGACGGAAAATATGAGATACTGACAGAAATCGGACATGGTGGAATGTCAGTTGTATATCTTGCAATGGATACCCATTTAAATAAGCAGTGGGCAGTAAAAGAGATTAAGAAAAAGGGTAGTGGAAAGAACGACGAAATCATAGTAAACAGTCTGCTTGCAGAAGCAAATATGATGAAGCGATTAGACCATCCTGCATTACCAAGAATTGTAGATATTATTGATAATGGTATCACAATTTACGTTGTAATGGACTACATAGAGGGTGAATCGCTTGATAAGGTCTTGGAACGGTACGGAGCGCAGCCAGAAGATTTGGTAATAGGATGGGCGAAACAATTATGTGATGCCCTGACTTATTTACACTCTCAAAAACCTCCGATTATTTACAGAGATATGAAACCGGCTAATGTTATGTTAAAGCCGGAAGGAAATATTAAGATTATTGATTTTGGTATTGCGCGAGAATACAAGGAACAGAGTCTTGCAGATACAACAGTGCTTGGAACAAAAGGGTATGCGCCACCAGAACAGTATAGCGGGCAGACGGATGCAAGGTCTGATATTTTTGCTTTGGGAATGACGATGCATCATCTGCTTACAGGGGTTGATCCTCGTGCAGGAGATGCCTATGCACCTGTAAGAATGTGGAATCCGGAATTATCAGAAGGTATAGAAATTATTATTGATAAATGCGTACAGCCGGCACCGGAGAAACGGTACCAAAGCTGTGAAGACCTTTTGTATGATTTGAGTCATCCTGAATTAATAACAAAAGATTATAAAAGAAGACAGAAAAGAAAATTAAATGCATTTATTGCAACAGGAGTTCTTACGGTTGCATTAGCAATAACAGGGGTTGGATGCAGGGTAGCATCTGCTAAAGTAAATAATAACAATTATGATATCTTAGTATCACCATCAGAAGCAACATCCATAGAAGAGAAAATCAGCAGTTATAAGCAGGCAATTAATATTTATCCAAATCGTTTTGAAGCTTACGAAAGTATGCTACAGGCTTATGAAGATGAAGGAAAATTTGGAAAAGAACAAAATGATGAATTTTTGGCTTTATATAATGCACATAAAGATGGCTTTGATAAAACAAGCGTAGAATACGCAAATCTTAACTATAAAATTGGAATGATGTATTTCAATTATTATACAAACGATGATGGAAGTTATAGTTTTTCAAACCGTGTACAGAAAGCATATTCATTTTTTGCTGTAAATCACGACAACAAAGAGATATCAAAAGAATTTGAGTCTAAAAATATTTCTGACTGCTATTACAGAATCTGTTATTTCTATAAAAAATACATATTAAGTTCAGCAACAGTAGAAGAAGCATCAAAAGACAATTATGAGGAATTATTGTCAACAATTGAAAAAACATTAGCAGAAGTAGAAAATGCAGGAGCTTATGACCAGTTAACCTTATACAATGGAACATTTATGTTCCTGTATGACCAGAGAAGCAGTATGGTTCAGGTAAATGTAGATAAGGATTTAATTACTCAGTTGCTGGATAATGTTTATAAAAAAGCAGAAAAATTATCGGTACAGAAAGAGCAATCACAAGAACTTAAAAATGAAATTATAGATAATTACAAAGATTATAAAGAAGCGATTGAGCGTGCTTATGCAAATGCAGAAGAAAGACAAGGACTTCAAGAATCTAATGGAGAAGAGGAGACAGAGTAATGGCTGAGACATTATCAATGATATCAATTATAGCGTTTGTCCTGGCAGGAATCTGTCTGGTAGCAACAATTATACTATTTATTTACTTTAAAATACCGTCTATCATTGGAGATTTGTCTGGAAAAACAGCCAGAAAATCCATTGAGCAGATGCGTCAGAATAATGAAAAGACCGGAAATAAGTCTTATAAACCGAGTAAAGTAAATGAAAAAAGAGGAAAACTGACAGATTCGATAAGAGAGACATCAAAGATGGTTCAAAAACCAAAAAAAGAAGAGGAAGAAAGACCAGAAACAGGATTATTAGATGAAAATAAAATAGAAAGTATAAGAAATGATGAAACAACTGCTCTCAATGGTGAGGATGTTTTTGAATCAGGATTTGATGAAAATGAGACAGTTCCACTTAATGACTACGAAAGCCATCAAGGACCAAGAAGTGGAGGAATGCCGATTCGAGTTCTTGAAGAAGTGATACTTACCGATTCAGAAGAGGTGGTTCGATGAAACAGAAATTATCAGAAGTAAAAGATTGTTTCTGGTTATCAATGATTCTTATAGGAATCTTATCATTTACCTTTGTACTTATGCCGATTGCAAATTATACAGAAGGAAAAGTACAAAGAATCATTTTATTTTTAATTGGACTCCTATTCTGGGGAGCACTTATAAGTGGATATTATTTTTTGACATTAACTTATAAAAACTACAAAAGAACAGTTTCTAAAAAGTTTTTAAAAGAGCATGAAGAGACACATGCTTTTGAATTTCTTGCAGTATGCTCCAATAAAGAAGCAAGAATAGTAGACATTATTTTGTTAGTTGATTTGGCAGTGTTGCTGATTATCAATCTTTTGAAAAAAACGAATGGAGTGCTTCCTTATATCGGGTTAGCTGTTTTAGTTTTTACGATTCATACACATTGTATGTTTAATGGAAATATTTATAGAAAAATGAAATGCGAAAGGAAGAAAAAGAAATGAAAGGGAAGGAAAATCATAAGATAGGGAGCAGAGTTCTGGCAGCAGTTCTGTCCATTTTGATGGTACTTAGCTTAGTGCCAACGTCGACATGGACTGTTTTGGCAGCAACACCAGAGTATCCAGAAACTGTTACTATCACAGTAAAAGATGAAGCCGGACAAGCTTTGTCTGGAGCAATAGTAGATTATAAAATTAACTCTGTGATAAATGGAGAAGAATATCAAAAGAACACAGTATTAACAGATGACAATGGAGTAGCTGCTGTATTGGTATCCGGCGATTATGTGGAAAATGATTTAACAATCTGTGCAAGTATCTCAAAAGATGGATATGAAACAGATGAAAGTATCAAAGATTATGCGATAAACGCAAGTGATGAAAATTATGACATTATTTTAAAAAGTAAAAATATTGAGGGAATTACTGTGACTCCTGTAAATGCAGTCTATTCAGAAGATGAATCCGGTAAAGCAGTGGAGTATGAAGCAGTTGAGGTAACAGGAACTCAAGAAGGCGATACAGTAACTTATTGTATAAATAATGAAGAGTGTGGAGAGACAGTACCGATTATCAGTGATGCAGGGGACTATCAGATAAAAGTTACGGTTAAAAGAAATGGGTATCTGGATTGTGAGCAGAAAGTTACGGCACAGATTAAAGAAGGTACATTATCAGAAGAGAATATAAAAGTAACACCGTTGAATAGAGGTTATAAGGAAGAAAACGGTGAAATGGTCAAAAGTAAAGCGGTTGAAGTAAGCGGACTAAGAGAAGGTGATAGTGTTACTTATCAGATGGATGGACAAGAATACTCAACATCTCCTGAGATTGGTGCGGTAGGGAAGTATGAGATAACCGTTAAAGTTAAAAGAAATAATTATGAAGATTATGAAAAAACTTATGAAGCAGTCATTACTCCGGTTGACATAGAAGGTCTAAAAGCAGAACTTTATTCTGGAGTATACGATGGAGGAGAACATGATTCAGTAGAAAAGATAGATGGAATAAAAGATGGAGACGTTATTGAGTATAAATTAAGTGAAGATGGAGCAGAGGATATAAATAGTGAAGATGGATGGTCAGAAAAGAATCCAAAAGTTAAAGATGCAGGCAGCTATATTGTAGGTATTCGAGTAAAAAGGGGAAATAATTATAATATAACGAAGATTATCGAGTTTTCACCACAAAAAATAACGATTGAAAAGGCAGAAATTAAAGATGAAGATTTTTATTTTGAGAATAAATTAGGCGAAATAGGTGATGATAAACAACCATACAAAGAATTATCTTTAAATGATGAAAGTGGTAGATTTGATTTTAAAAGTGTTGTATCAAATAAAATATATGAAGAAGATATGAGTATAAAATATTCTGCTACAAATGCTTCAGAAAATGATACAGAAGATATTAAAAATATAGTAACTATTAGTGAAGATAGGGGAGAATTAATTGCAAGAAAAGTTGGTAATGTTAAAGTTACTGCAACTTTACAAGAATCTAAGAATTATAAAGCGAAATCTATAAATTGCTATGTGACCATTGTAAGGCATGTAGCTAATAGTGGAGATTTAATTAATCTTGATACAAGTGAGAGGTGCTATGTAGTAGGAACCGATGAAATAATATCTGATAGAAGTGCTAAAGCAAAATTTGAAGGCGATGGCGATATAGGCAAAATTTCATATTCAGTTTCAGCTACAGATAGTGAACTTACGGCTTTAGGAATTAGTTTTGATTCAGATAGCGGTAAATTAACAGTGGATAATGAGAATTATAAAAAATTGTGCAATCAGTTAGAAAATAAGGGCTCAATTTTTCTTGAAATTACCGCTAAAAAAGCAGAAGTAACAAAAGGTCTGATGATAGATAATAAAAAAGTTAAAGATGCAACAATATATGATTCAGATGAGGCGAATTATAAAGTAGAGGTGAAGTTTGCTGAATCACCACAAAATATGGGATATACCATGTGGGATAAAGTTAAAGATGGGAAGCAATTAGAAGATTATAATGGAGAAATTGAAATTGATAAAGATGGTAAAGAAAAAAAATGGTTTAATACCAATGTAACCATTAAGCCAGCAGAAGATTATTATCAAGTTGCAGAAGTAAAAGATGATGAGAAAGAGATAGTTTTTAACGATTGTGTAACTTTTTCAGACCAAGGTAAACGAGATAGAAAAATTTATTTAAGAAAAAAAGATGGTGGAATAACAGCACCAATTAAAACTAAAGTTAAATGGTTAGATAGCCAAGCACCACATAACGTTGAAATAGAATATTCAAAACCACGTAAGTCTCATGATGAAAATGAAAAAAAATGGAGATTTTATGATGATACAGTTGAAGTAAAGGCAACATTCACAGCACAAGATGATACTTCAGGAGTGAAAAGGTTTGATTGGTATTATAAAAGAGAAGATGGAGTAAGTGAGTCAAATTTAGAAAATGCTAAGGGAACAGTTAACGTTAAGACTATTGAAAATGAAGAGACTGGAGAGACATATTACCAAGGAACAATAGATTTAAAATTACCAAAAGAAGAAGCAGAAAAACTAGGACAAGAAAAGTTAGAACAGCTTAGAGGAAATTTAATTGTTAAAGCAGTAGATAATGCAGGATTGTCAAGTGCTGAATATACAGATACAGGTAATATTATTGTTGTTGATACCATAAGTCCAACAGAAAAAATATCTCGTGAATTATTAAATCCAACAGAAAATACACCTCAACCAAATATTGTAGAAGAAGAAGGAGTAAATCATTATTATTATGCAGGTGCTGTCAGATTTACATTTGACATTAAAGAGGCAAACTTTTTTGCTGAGGATGTTGTAATAAAGGCAGTAAGGTCAGATAAGAATAATGAAGATGTAACTCCGATGGTAGAATGGAACAAAGTAAAAGATAAAGATGAATATATTGCAGTCGTTGACCTTAAAGATGAAGGTGACTATGTAGTTACGATGGAATATAAGGAACGTATGGCGCATACAAAGGGGCATTATGCTGAAGAAAATGCAATAAGTGTTTATAAGTCAGAAGAAATAACCATCGACACCACCCCTCCAGAAGTTTCATTTGACTACAGCAACGGAAATAATAAATCAGCTTCTGCTGACAACAGCCAGAGTGCAACCGTAACAATTAAAGAACACAACTTCCGTGCCAGTGATATTGAAGTTGCAACAGATGTTAAGAACATCAAAGATGAAAAGATAGAAGACGCAAAAGACCTTCAGGAAATCTTAAGAACTGCTGACTGGGAAAAGAAAGCAAATGATGAATATGTAGCAACTCTTTCTTCTACCGATTCAAAGAATAAGGCTTTAGTAGATGGTATTTATAATGTAACCATTAATTACAAGGACCTTGCATTGAATCCGGCAAAAGAGGAAAAGAGTGGAGAATTTATTGTAGACCATACCGCTCCGTCCACAAGCTCCATGAAAGTAAGTTACTCCACTCCATTGTTAGAAAGAGTGATTTCTGCGATTACATTTGGATATTATAATCCGGATGTGAAGGTTGATTTTGAAGCAAAAGATATTACTTCTGGTGTAGATTACTTTACATGGTCTTATATGAAAGAAGAGGGAGCAAGTGGAGTAAATGTAAGCTCTTATGCAGACACAAAAGTAACAGCTAAGCAGGATAGTTCCGATAAGTCCAAGTTTACAGCTTCCATTACTCTGCCAAACAGAAGTGCAGAACAGTTACGTGGAAGAATTGCATTTACGGCAACAGATAAATATAGCAATGTAAGTAACAAGATTACAGATACAAAACATATCTTAGTAGTTGATACAATTGCACCAACAATGACAGCAGAATATACAGAGTCTTCTCGTACAGTAGGAAATACAATGTATTATAACAAAAATATGACAGCGACTTTTACTGTTACAGAAGCGAACTTCTATAAAGAAGATGTCGTGATTGAGATGTCAAAAAATGGTGGTGCATTTAATCCAATCAATGTAGCATGGAATGATTTATCAACAGATGTACATGTTGCAACTTATACAATTGAGGCGGCATCTGACCATTCTCAGGATGCAGATTATATTTTCAGGGTAAATTATACAGACCGCAGTAATAACAAGATGGCAACCTATACATCCAATACTCTTACGATGGATACGATAAATCCTGTAATTGATGTAGTTTATTCAAATACAAATGCAACGAATACGTTAGGTGATTCCGAAAATCATACCAGACAATACTTTAAAGATACGCAGACAGCAACTGTTACAGTTACGGAACATAACTTTGAAGCAAGTGAAGTTGCATTTACAATCATTGCAAGAGATGTAACTGGAAGAGAATTAAATGCAGACAGTTTAAACAGTAAATCAGAATGGAGCAGCAATGGAGATACGCACACAATAACGATTACTTATCCGGGTGATGCAAACTATACATTTGATGTAGCGTATACAGATTTAGCAACAAATGAAGCCGCAGATTATGCGGAAGACTACTTTACAGTAGATAAAACCGCTCCATCCAGTCTGAATATTTCCTATAGTAACAGCGTACTGGAGACTATTTTGCAGGCGGTCTCATTTGGATTCTATAATGCACCGACAACGGTAACAATTACCGCAAATGATGATATTTCAAGTGTACATGAATTTAAATATGATTGTACATTGGCATCTGGAGTCAGCTCAGTAAATGCAGAATTAATTAATCAGGCAATCGATGAATCTGGAGTTACTTATTCAAATGGTCGTGACTCCGCAACTACCCAGTTTAATATTCCGAAAGGAACATTGGGAAGTGGAAATCAGTTCAATGGTTTTGTTGGATTTACAACAGTGGATAGAGCTGGAAATGAATCAGCAAAATTAAATGATACAAAAGAGATAGTAGTCGACAATATTGCACCAACAGCAAATGTAACCTATAATTCTCCGGTACAGGTATCAGGTGGAATTTCTTATTACGATAAAGCGGTAACTGCGACAGTAACAGTTGATGAAGCAAACTTTTACAGTGATGATGTACAGGTTACAGTAACAAAAGACGGAAGTACTTATCCGGTAATTCCAAGTTGGAGCAACAACAGTGCAGATATCCATGTTGGAACATTTGAATTGAGCGACGATGGAGATTATTTTGTAACGATTGATTACACAGATAAATCCAGTAATAAAATGGCTACTTATACATCTGAACAGATGACGGTAGATACGAAGATTGAAAAACCGGTTATTACTGTAAATGGAGAAGAAGCAGACGGAAAAGCATTTAAAGATGAAGTAGTGCCGGCAGTCAGCTTTGAGGACATCAACTATGAAAGTTATGAAATTAAATTAACCAGAACTCGATATGATGAAAAAGATACGGATGTGACTGAGACATTTATCGGAAGTGAAGTGCTCACGGATGAAAAAGGTGGAAGTGGAAGTTTTGATAAATTCCCGAAGGAACAGGACATTGATGGAATTTATAAAATGACTGTTTCAATGAAAGATAAAGCGGGGCATTTGGCAGAAACTTCTGCAACGTTTACAGTTAACCGTTTTGGTTCTGTGTATAAGTATAATGGTTATTTAAGTTCATTGATTCAAGATGGTGGAGCTTATGTACAGCAGGTGGAAAGTGATTTGGTTATCACAGAATACAATGCAGATAAGTTAGTGGACAACTCTTTGGATATTGAAGTGTTAAGAGATGGAAAACCATTATCAGATGTTGATTATGAAGTAACTCCGGAAGTCAATGATAAAGTTGCAGTAGGAGACAGTGGCTGGTATCAGTACAAATATACTATTCACAGAGATAACTTTGCAGAAGATGGTGTTTATAAAGTATCTGTTTCTTCAAAGGATGAAACTGGTAATGCACCTGAAATAACGAACTACAAAGATAAGAGTATCTTATTCAGAGTAGATAGTACAGCACCGGAAATCGACAGTATTACCGGATTTGAAGAAAGCATTATCAATGCTCGGAGTGTCAATGCAAAATATACAGTTTATGACACAATCGGATTAAAATCTGTAAAAGTATACGTCAATGACAAAGAGGTAGATAATATTACAGATTTTAGTAAAGATGCGAATAACTACAATGGCAAGTTTACAGTATCTGAGAAAAATGAAGCTCAGAAAGTAAGACTCGTTGTAGAAGATTTGGCGGGAAATGTGACAGATACAAACTCTAAGAGTTTTAAGAGTGCTTATGCATTTAATAAAGTAGTCACAATTTCTACGAATTTCTTTGTTCGTTTTATAGCAAATAAACGTCTCTTATTTGGAACTATTATCGGAGTAGTGGTAGTTATTGGAGGCACGGCAGGATTTGTATTTTTCAGAAAGAGAAGAAAAAATGCTGCTGGAAATGAAGAGTAAAAAGATAAAATAGCTGGAAGTGTTTCCTGTGCGGATCTTCCGCACAGGAAACCAGCTGTTTATCAGATATAAGGTTATATAAATGGTATGTGAAATTATATGTAATAAACAGCGATAACCGGAGGAGGGACAGAAAAGTGAACAGGCTACTTGAAGACGGATGCATTTCGGAAATGGAATGTGGAAATAATTTTGCTTATATTCTGAATGATAATGCATTATTTTTATCAACAGATTATAAAGTGCTTCAAAGTCAGGAAGAGGGGCATTTTGTTAAATGCATGAAATTATTATTTAATGGAAAGACACAGTTTTATTATTTGACAAACGGTGCAAAGTCATTGAAATCCATGCTTTATAGTGTTGATGCAGACAGTTTTATAAAAATTGTGATGAGCATCATTTCAGAGATTTTATTGGTAAAACAAAATGGTTTTTTATCGTGCCAGAATATAGACTTATCGTTTGAACGGATTTTTATCAATCCAAGTACATATAAAGCAACGCTGGTATATCTTCCTATCAGTAAGGGATTTTATCCAGATGATGCAACGGCTGAAAATGAGTTAAGAATGAATCTGGTTAAGGTTTTAAACGAAATTCCAAATTTATCATCCTTAAAAACAAATGAGTTTAAAGAAGATTTGGCGAATGGAATGTTGTCAATGAAAGAACTGTATGACAGCATGAAAGGAATAAAAATACCAAAAAAACAAGTCAGCGAAAATACAGATGAAGAAGTAAAAGGAAACTTAAAACTCGTAACAATAAATTCACCTGTAAATGTTGAGATTAAAGTGACAAAAGATACTTTTGTAATTGGAAAAAATGCGAGAGTAGTGGATGGTGTTGTATCGTTCAATAAGATGATTAGCCGTGTACATTGCAAGATTACGAAGAATGACGGAAAGTATATGATTACAGACCTTGAAAGTGCAAATGGAACTTATGTAAATCGAGTAAGACAGCCGGCAGGATTACCTTGTTATATCAAGAATGGTGATATTGTCCGTCTGGCAAATAGTGACTTTGAAGTAGTAATTTCGTGATAGGGGGAAAGTATAAATGTCCAGACCAAGAATTATCATAGCAGATACGGACGTGAATTATATACAGTCCCTGCAGTTGAAATTTATAGAAGAATTTTTTGAAAAAATAGATTTAGAGATTATTACAGAACGAGAATATTTTGACGAACTGTTTTCCGTACCACAAAAAGCAGAAATATTGGTTGTGTCAGAAGATTTATATGAAAGCAGTCTTCAAAGACATAATATCAGCAAAGTGTTTTTGATGGTAGAGCAGGATGAAAACGATGGAACGGAAGAATTAAATGTTAATAAGATATTTAAATATTCGAGTATTAAAGAGATATTTAATGAGATATTAGGAAAAAGTGCTTCTGTTTTAAATGTGGAAAGTGATGAAAAGCAAGAACCCCAGATTATTGTTGTAACTTCTGCGTCAGGGGGAGTTGGAAAAACAACAGTTGCGATGGGACTAAGTGCAAGTCTGGCGAAGAATTATAAAAAAGTACTTTATATTAATTCGGAACAATTACAAACATTTCAATATTTATTGAAAAATCAGACGCCGATAGCAAGTACAGAGGTTTATGCAAAATTTGTAAGAGAAAAAGAAGAAGCCTACAAAGAAGTGAAATATTTAATTCGAACAGAAATATTCAGCTATCTGCCTCCGTTTAAAGCAGCACTGATGTCACTGGGAATGTCGGTAGATATTTACTCAACGTTGGCCGCAGCAGCAAAAAAATCAGGAGACTTTGATTTTGTTGTTATTGATACAGACAGTGTCTTTGATAATAAGAAAGCAAAATTATTAAGTATGGCAGATAAAGTTATTTTTGTTACAAATCAGAATAAGATGTCCGTTATGGCAACGAATGTATTGGCTGAAAACATAAATGGAATTAATTCTGAGAAATACTTTTATATCTGTAATAATTTTGAAGAAAACAAAGAGAATACTCTGTCGATGTCGGAAGTTCCGTTGAGATTTTCGATTAATGAATATATCGGGCATATAGAAGATTATGATAAATTGAAAAGTTCAGATTTTGTTAATTATACAGGATTTCAGAAAGCAGCATATTTGTTTATATAGCAGATAGGAGAGAAAAGAAGGAATATGAATGAAAAAGCAATTGTTGAATTTATTAATAAAAATGATAACAGCAAGACTGAATTAGAGATTCCAATTAATATAACAGCAAATGACTTGATTATAGCATTGAACAAAGCTTTTAATTTGGAAATGGATATTGAAAATATTTTTAATTGTTATTTAGTGGCAGAGAATCCAATCGCTTTTCTTCATGGCAATAAAGAGTTATCGGAATATGGCATAAGAAACGGCACAAAAATAATTTTTAAAAGGAGCTAATTTATGGATTATCAATATAAAGTAATTGTGAGTAATCAGGCATTTTACAAAGAATTTGAAATTCCAGCAGATTTAGAACGAGTAAAACTAGGAACAACATCAAATTGTGAATTTCGTTTAAATCCAGATTTTTTCTTTGAAGAAATTGAAATAGGATTTGAGAAAAAAGAAGAATGGAATATTCTTTGTAACGATAATCTCTATATCAGCAGAGGGGATATTAGAAAATTATTATTTACAGAATTAAAACATGGAGATGTTTTAAATATTTGTTATTCAGGTTCTGGTGAGGCTGCGTTTGAACTTCGATTTTTAATTGATTTTGGTTCAGATGGAACAAATTATAGTTTAAAAATTGATTTAAATCGAATACCGGAATTAATAATTGGAGATACATACTCAGCGAATATCGAATTATCAACAGAATATAGTAAGAATACATCAGTTGCGATAAAGCAGACAGCCAGTGGTGTGTGTTTAATAGAAAAATCAGCGTTATATGGAACTTATGTAAATGGAAAACGAATAAAAGGCAGAGCGTTTTTAAATGATTATGATTTTATTTCAGTAGCGGATTTCTCTGCATTTTATAAAGAGAAACAGTTGTATTTTAGTAAGACCAATATTCGTTTGAATGGAATTGGCGATTTGGTAGAACAGGTGGATATTAGTGAAAAGTATCCGTTGTTCATTAGGAATACAAGAATAAAATCAAAATGTGAAGAGAGTTCTATAAAAATATTAGATCCAGCAGCAGTACCTAAAAAACCAGAATTGAATATCGTAACTTCATTGCTTCCTTCAATTGCAATGTTTGCGCTGGTAGTCGTGTTAAGAGGAGTATTAAATAATACAGGAGGCTCGTTTGTATTGTTTAGTATTTGCTCTATGGGACTTGGAGTTGTTACTTCTGTTATCAGTATCTTAGATAAAAAGAAAAAATATAAAACGGAATGTGAAGAACGTTTAAAAGTATATAACGAATATATCGAAAATAAAAAAGGTCAGATAGAAGAAGCGAGACAAGAAGAAGTTCAGTGTTTAAAAGAGCAATATTATAGTACGGAACAAGATTTAGAACATATAGAAAAGTTTGAACCATGTTTATTTGACAGGACACCTGAAGACGAAGATTTTTTAGATGTATATTTGGGATTAGGAACAATATTATCAAAGAGAGAAGTTGATTATAAACCACAAGAAAAACTAGAAGTTGGAGATAGTTTATGTCAAATGCCAGGAGAGTTGGCGGAAGAATATAAATATCTTCATAATGCACCGGTTGTTGCAAAATTGAAAGAAGCAAATGCAGTTGGTGTTGTGGGCAAAAAAGAAAAATTATATGAAATGTTTAAAATTATACTGATAGACATTATCAGTAGACAATATCATGGTGATATTACAATATACACGTTATTAGATGAGAGCCAGAATAAATATGACTGGTTAAGATTATTACCACATATTCAGGGATTAAAAAGAAGAAATGTAGTATGTGATGCGGAAAGTAAAAATAATATATTTGAGAATCTTTATAAAGAATTAAATGCTCGAAGCAATATGAAAACACAGATAGGATATAATGTTGTGTTTGTTATGAATGAAAATGGAATAAAAAGTCATCCAATATCGAAGTTTATTGAAAATGCATCAGAGCTAAATACAGTATTTATCTTTTTTGAAGAGAAAATGGAGTTACTTCCATTACATTGCGATAAAATAATAAAACTTTCAAATGATAATCAGGCTATGATATTTGAGAGCGAAAATAGAGCGGATGCAAAAGAGTTTATATTTACAAGTGTATCCGATGAGAGATTAAAAAAATCTATAGAGATATTAGCACCAGTATTTTGTGAAGAAATAAGTCTTGAAGGTGCTTTGAGAAAAAGTATTTCACTTTTTGAACTGCTTGGAATTTATAGTGTAAGTGATTTGAATTTAACTTCGCGTTGGGCTAAATCAAAAATATATGATTCAATGGCAGTACCATTAGGAGTTAATGTAAAAGATGACATTATTTATTTGGATTTACATGAGAAGTTTCATGGACCGCATGGTCTTGTAGCAGGAACAACAGGTTCTGGTAAAAGTGAAATTTTACAAACTTATATTTTAGGAGCAGCTACTTTATTTCACCCGTATGAAATTGGTTTTGTAATCATTGACTTTAAAGGTGGAGGAATGGTAAATCAATTTAAAAATTTACCACATTTGATTGGTGCGATTACTAATATTGATGGTAAGGCAATTGACCGTTCTTTAAAATCTATTAAAGCAGAATTGTTAAAGAGACAGGCCTTGTTTGCCGAAGCAGAAGTAAATCATATTGATAAATATATTAAGGCTTATAAAGAAGGAAAAGTAAAAGTAGCATTACCTCATTTAGTAATAATTGTAGATGAGTTTGCAGAATTAAAAGCAGAACAACCTGAGTTTATGAAAGAACTTATAAGTGCTGCGCGAATTGGACGTAGTTTAGGCGTTCATCTGATTTTGGCGACTCAGAAACCAGCAGGGCAAGTAAATGATCAGATTTGGAGTAACTCTAAATTTAAGTTATGTTTGAAAGTGCAGACGCAGGAAGATAGTAATGAGGTATTAAAATCTCCACTAGCAGCGGAAATACGAGAGCCAGGTCGAGCTTATTTACAAGTGGGTAATAATGAGTTGTTTGAATTGCTTCAATCGGGATTTTCAGGAAGTCCAGAAAAGATGGATGCTGGAGGACAGAAATCATTTGATATATATGCGATGGACTTTAAAGGAAATAGAAAGATTATCTATCATCAGAGACCTAAAAAAGATATAAGCTCCAGAACTCAGTTAGAAGCGATTGTAGATTATGTACATAAGTATTGTGAGCAAAAATCAATACAGAAACTTCCGGAAATTTGTCTGCCAGCTTTAGAAGAATCAATCGTATATGATAAGCAGCGTTATAAAAATAAGAAAGATTTGAATGTTAGTATTCCTATTGGTATTTATGATGACCCAGACCATCAGTTACAAGAACTTGCTAAGATTGAGATTGGTACATCTAATGCAATGATAATCGGTTCTTCACAGTATGGTAAAACTAATTTATTAGAAGCTATTATTAGAAGCTTAGCAGAAGAGTATTCTCCAGAAGAAGTAAACTTATATATTGTAGATTTTGCATCAATGGTTCTTAAAAGTTTTGAAAAGATGGCTCATGTGGGTGGTGTAGTGTGTCCGTCTGATGATGAAAAATTAAAGAATTTGTTTAAATATCTTGGAGATCAGATTAGCTATAGAAGAGAAAAATTACTTTCAGTTGGTGTAAGTTCATTTATAGCATATAAAGAGGCTGGATATAAGGAGTTACCTTTAATTGTTGTATTTATTGACAATTTTACTGCATTAAGAGAATTATATCTTCAAGACAATGATATACTATTGAATTTATGTCGAGAAGGAAATTCTGTAGGTATTTCATTTATTATTACCAATCTGCAAACGAATGGTCTTGGGTATAAGTATATGGCAAATTTTGCATCTAGAATTGCTTTATTCTGCAATGAGCCTAGTGAATATTCTTCCATATTTGGAACTTGTCGTATTCGACCAGATGAAGTAGCAGGAAGATGTCTTGTAGAGATAGATAAAAATATTTTTGAATGTCAGACATTCTTGGCATTTGAGGGAGAACGTGAAATTGAAAGAATTCAGAATATGCAAGAGTTTGTAACATCAATGAATACAAAATATGTAAATCAGAAAGCACAGTTAATCCCTGAAATACCAGAACTATTAAGTGAAAAATATATATTTGATAATTTTGGAGCACAAATACAAAATGGAAAATATATTTTGGGAATCAGTTACAATACTGTTTCTCCAGTATTTATAGAAGTTTTGAAAAATAACATGCTTGCCTTATCGGGTAAAGAAGAATCAGGAAAAACTAATTTCATAAAATATATGATTCATGCAATGCAGACTAAAATTTCAGATATAGATATATTTATTTTTGATAATTATAAAAAGAAACTTTCTTCTTTAAAGGGAATGAATGTTACCTATGAGATTGGAGCAGAACAATGTAAAGATGTACTGCTAAATTTTGATTTCTATTTACAAAATAAATATCAAAGATTGATTGCTGGAGATGATATTGGAGATGACTGGAAAGTACTTGTATTAAATGACGAAGACTTATTTACTTCAATAAGTAATGACAAAGCGCTGCTGGCTATATTTAAAAATATTGTAGGAAAATATAAAATGTTGAATGTTTTCGTAATATTAGGCGGTATACCAAACGCTCAAGTAGTATATGGAGCTCCAGAAATTTATAAGATGGTAAAAGAGTCTAGAAATATTTTATTCTTTGATGATTTAGAAAATTGCAAACTGGTAGATGTCTCCTTATCGATTATTAGACAGAATAGAAAGAAAGTGGAAGTTGGAGACGCATTTTATATTTTAGGTAATGATTGCTATAAGATAAAAACTCCATTAGCAGTCAAATGATTTAGATATGATTGCATAAGCAATTATATATAATAATTTTTAATCAAAGGAGGAAATAAAAATGGCATCAGGACAAATTAGAATGACACCTGAAACAATGAGAATCCGAGCAAATGAATACAGAACTGAGGCAGAAAATGTTCAGGCAGTAATTGAAAAAATGGATTCATTGTTAAATGCACTCTTGGATGAGTGGGAAGGTTCTGCATCTGCTGCTTATGCACAGAAATTTGGAGAGCTTCGTCCTTCATTTGTTGCAGCTAAAGATTTAATCGATGACATTGCTACAGCATTAGATAATACTGCTGAAGCTGTCGAATCTACAGACAGTCAGATTGCTAGCCAGTTCTTACGTTAATATTAAATTTAGTAGTCTAAGAGGTCTTAAAATGTAGGTGTTCCACCTGTACTTAGGATAGTAAGTGCAGGTGGAAATTTTAAATAGAATTGGGTGATTAAGTATGAAATCATATAATGATATTGTTTATAACGAATATGAATACAGTGAGCAAAAAACGTATATTACATTAGGGATAAATGTAGGAGTATGTACAAAATATTTTTTGATAAATAGAAAAGAAGTATTTTATTGTAATTTAGCATTTGCCAATATCTTGGCATCTTATATAAAGAAAATTTCAGATATAAATTTGAAAATAAATGTTGATAGAACGATTTCAACATATACGTATATATTGGATAATCAAACAAAAAAAATATCAGAAGCGATGATTACTGTTTTAAGAAACATTTTTGAAATTCAACCGGATAAAGAAATTTTTGAAAATGTAAAAAAGGAATCTATAGATAGATTTAAGAAAGTTTATAAAAATGGAGAATTTCGTGGCTTTTATAAAGCTTTTGAATATGCTGATTTAAATAAAGAGTTTAAGTTATTAGAATTAGTTCAAGGATTGGAACAAATAACATTTGAAGAATTTTATGAATGTTATTCAAAAGTGTGTGTGCCGGACAATGCTTGTTTGTATGTAAATGGGGCATTATGCGATATAGATGATGAAGTAGTGTTGGAAATAAATGAAATTTTGAACAAATTTTCAGATACAGCTGTATTAGGAGGCAGAATTAAAGACCCTCACTTAAAAGAAGATGCACATTTACTTGAAATTTCAAGGGAAAATTGCAATATAGATATTTTGAGTTTTGGATTTGAAAGTCGAGTTAGTACATTGGATAAGCTAATGTATGTGGTGATTGAAACAGATAAGGTACCGTATACAGATAAAACTTTACATATAGATGAGTTTGATAGTTCGTTGATTGTTAATCAAGGAGAATTGATGAAACTTAAAAATTATTTTAAGAGAATGTGTACAGAGGAACAATTTTTACAAGCAAGAGAAGGGATATTAGGAAAATATAATGAATGGTTAGAAAAGAATCCAATAAGATTTAATGATTTAGTGTGTGAATTAATGCTTAATGGTATTTCGATTCTTGATTACCTATCAATATTAGAGAACGTAGAATATAAAAATTATAAAGATATTGTGGAAAAAATCAAACCAATTGTATCAGAAGCACAAATTGTAATGAGGAGGTAAGTAGTTATGGGAGAGTTTATACTGAAACCGAACGATTTGCAGAAGCAGATTGATGAATTTTCATCAAAAACGGAGGCTGTTTCTGGAATTGAATGTAAAATGGAAAAAGATGGATTGCAATTGCAAAGCATTGATAAGTATGAAGAGTGTGTTAATGCAATGAATGAATTAGTTAAAAAATTTACAGATTTTGCAATGATGGACAAGAATTCTATCCAGAAAATAAAAGCGAAGTGGATGAATACAGATAGCGAAATTGCAACAAAAACAGTAGAACAGATTGGTGAAGATAAAAAGAAATCTTAAAGGGGGATATAAATATGGCAAGTCAAGGAAATCTTGAATTAAAATCGTCTTCTTTAGTAGAAATTTACGATGCGGTTTTTAATTATCAAAAAGAAATACAAGATGCATTATATGCTCAATATAAGATTGCTTATAAAATTTCATTTACTAATTATATGAAAGGAAATACTGCTGATGCTTTTAAGGAGTACTTTTCCAAAGGAACAGTTAATATGATTCAGGGAATTTTAGAATTATCCTCTGAAATGACAGCGATTATTCAGTTGATTGTTGAGGTGTTTTACAAATTTGAGGGAGCGTCAGATGGAATAATAAAAGAAGCTCAACTTGATAGTATAGGAACTGATTTAAATCAAAAAAGACAAAAATATAATCAAATGGGAAATGAACTTGGTCAGGTAATAAACTTGGCAAGTAAATATATTTCGACAACAGATTTAAAATATATAGAAATAGACGAGCGTTATGTAGATGTAGAAAAATCAATAAGCAAGATGAGACAAGACATATATGAAATTGAGGAGGAGTCTGTTAAAAATGCAGAGCAACTGTTAGAGAGAATAAACAGCTTGAAAAATTTAATAACTGAAACGATGGGATTGTGCTACAAAGATGGAAATTTTATACCAGAATCATCAGGATTATTAGATCAACAAAGTTGGTATTCCAAACAAGGAAATGCGACATTAGCTTTGCTATTAAGTGAAGATCCGTTCGAGTATGATGCAGGTTCAGTATCAATATCAGAGGACCAATGGGCTGCTGGATTATGTTCAGATGTTTATGCTTATGCAGGATATTCTTGGATGAGTGCAGAATATGAATGTGGACGTGAAGATAGTTCAATATTTGTAAAAGCAAAAGGCTCTGTTTTAGAAACGAATGGATATGCACAATTAACAAATGAAATAAAAGCTCAGGCAGATGCAGATGTAGGATATGCGAGTTCGGATATAAAAGTAGGATGGGGTGATGGATATTATGGAGGTCATGTCAAAGTAGAAGTAGGCGGTGTAAGAGTAAATGGTTCGGTGATAGTTGGAACTGAAAATTATAATGTTTATGTAAGAGGAGATGCGAAAGTTGCATGTGCAGACGGAAAGGCTGCTTTTGAATTTAAAGAAGATGGGCAATTTGCAATAGGGGTTGATGGAAGTGCTACATTAGCATCGGCAAGTGTAGAAACAGGCTTTAGCTCTTGGGGTTACAAGGCGTATGGTGAAAATGCAACGAAAGAAGAGAAAAAGGATTTATTTAAGTTATCAGCAGGTGTAAGTGCAAGTGCGGGTGGAGGCGTTGCAGCTTATGCTGAAAGTAAGAAAGTAATAGAAACAGATTACGTTAATGTTAATGCAGTATCTATAAAATTAAAAGGAGAATTTATAGCAGGAGCATGTGTTCAAATTACAGTTCCTGTACCGTATGTTAAATGGCCTTGGTAAAGGAGAAAGAATATGGCGGATACAACTTTAGAAGAGTTACAGAAATCATTACAAAAAATAGTTGATTCTATTAGAGCAAAGAAAAATGAACAGCAGACTTATTTAGATAAAGCAAATGAAGTTCAAGAAGTCTATAATAGATTATTACAAGATAAAAGAACAATGAAGGAATATAGAAATGAAATAAAATCTTTTTATGGAACTTCATATACGGATTTTGTAGGGGATAATTATAAAAATAAATACAAACCGAAAGTAAAAGATTTATTAAATTCGTATGACCAAGTTATTAGACTAATAGACAGAAATTTAGATCAATTAAATAATGAGATATTATTATATAAAAATCAAGCCTCTAATTGTTGGGGAATATTGGGAAGTTTGCAGAGATCATATAATACCGTTAAAACTAAAATTCAAAATTGGACAAATTAGGAGGCTGGAGAATGAGAGATGTTATAGTGAAACTGGTTGAAGCACATCAAAATCAATTAAGAGATTTTGATGTAAAAAAAGAATTAAGGAGCATTCAGAGCTATATCAGTCAGTTGAAGGTTGAACTTGATGAGAAGAGTATTTATATACTGGTATTAAAAGCTATTTATGATAACTATTCGAAAAGGGCAACTACAGTTATGGTATTTATAAATAACATGGAAAAGAGCATTAAGGAGTTACATGGCATTGTTGAAATTGAGGTTGTGAATTCTGATGTGGAGTTTGCAAGGGCTACATTAAATTTTGATGAAAAATTTATGGGAAAGGTAGAAAATAAGGAAGCTATTTTGATTCATTTGGATATACCTGTAAAAGGACTGACAGAAGATAAAGTTTTTGAGCAAAATGATTTGGAGGTGAAGTTCACAGACGTACGAGTTACTTATGTGGAATAAATATGAGAAAAATTTTAAATTTGGTATGTGGAACAATTGTAGCAGGTTGTTTGACAGCATGTGGAAGTAGTACAAGTGGTGAAGTATTAACTGCAAGAGAGTTTCAAAGCAAAATGGAAGATGAGGGATTTACAGTTGTAGATCAAACGGATTCAGCGGCAGATGATTCTTATCAAGAAATATATGTGGCAACAGAAGAAGAAAAATATTCATTTGAATATTATTTTATGAAGAATGATGAGTCAGCAGATACCGTGTATCAATATGCTGTCACAAATTTAAAGAATACATATGATTCTGATAGCAGTGCAGAAATTAATGAAAAAGATAAGGGCACAAATGCAAAGTATGAGGTTAGTGCATCGGATTATTATTGCAATGTATTGAAAAAGGATAATACAGTTTTGTATATTACATCGTATGTGGATTATGAAAAAGAAGCGAAAGAAATTATAAAAAATTTAGGGTATTAGTGATGTTTTGGAATAAAAAAGAAAAATGTACGCAAGAAATAATGGGAACTTTAATTAAAAAAAAGTGGAATGGAGATGTATGGTTTTTAACTGTAGAATATGAAGTTTCAGGTATTAAATATAAGGTAACAGAGCAATTAACTTATAAAATTACTAAAGTACGAAAGATAGGAAAAATCCCAATAGGGTATGACTCGATTTCTGCTATTAAAGACAGAGAACTAGGTTCAGAAATAAAGGTAATGTATAATCCGGAAAAACCAAAGCAAAGTTATCTTCCAGATAATAATGGGAAAAAACTGAATTAATAGTTTGTTGTCATTATGAAGTGAATGCAAGTTAATTGAGAGGGGAGAGATGTATGTCGGGAGAACAGTTGATAGTAGATGATGTGTATTTTAAGAATCAATTGAGTTCATATTATTTGAGAATGGGTGTAAACATTATCGATAAAATGTTTGAAAATTATATAGAAAAAATGTTTGGAATATTGGGAGAATCAATTTAGAAATTATAAAGAACCGTAAATTTGTTTGAAACTTCATTTTGATATCTTATGAGGAGAGAAGGTGAACAATCAAACTGGGAGGACAAAAAGAAAAACTTTATAGTGAAACAAATATATATGAGATGGAGCTTGCTATGAGGCGGGCAGGAAAGATATATGTAAATGACTAAAAAGTTACAAAGACTCGTGTTATAATAATCAAAAACCCACCAAGGAGGTCCACCATGTTCATTGATTCCCACATCCATCTTTCCCATCCATCCTACTCCACCCCATTTTTATATTACTCTCCAGCCACCCATTCCCTTTCAGCCACCACGCGCTCAAACCTAATCGAGGAATTTCGTTCTGCCAAAATCTCAGCAGTCATCGAGCCTGCGATTGAGTTAGAATCCAATGAACGACTTTTAGACCTCAGCAGAGAGTATCCAGATTTTGTTTTCCCGGCAGTAGGAGTGCATCCGACAAGAACGCCACAGACGCCTTGGAGTGCGAGAAAGCAGGTTGAGGAGTGGTCAAAGGATGAAAAAGTGATTGCGATTGGTGAGCTGGGGCTGGATTATCACCATGCTAGAAGAGAACAGTATCGGTTAAAGCAAAAACTGTGGTTTATCTGGCAGATTCTTTTGGCAGATAAACGTAATCTTCCTGTCATTTTACATATTCGTCTTGCGGACCGGGATGCCATTCGGATTTTACGATTCTTTAAAAAGAAACTGCATGGTGGAGTGTGTCATTGTTTTACAGGAGATATCAAAACTGCAAAGATTTACACACATGAATTTGGTCTTCTGCTTGGAATTGGAGGGTATCTTTTACAAGGAACTGAGACCAGCAGGTCATTAGAAGAAGCAGTGAAAGAGACACCTTTGGAATCTCTTGTTCTGGAAACCGATGGACCGTATGTAAAACCAAAAGCGCCGGAGGGGATTTCCGGAAAGCAGTGGAAAAAGAGCAGAAATACAAGTCTGATTATTCCGGAAGTGGCAAAGCGTATTGCCGAAATCAAAGGAATTGATGTAGAGGAAGTAGAGCAAATCACGACAAAAAATGTCAAAACCCACTTCAAAATTTAACTTTTTTGTCTTAAAATGGTAACCAGATGGTTGACGTTGATAGAGAAAAATAAGCGAATGATTTGAAGGGGGACATTTTATGACTACATCAGACCTTGTAAAAGAAATGTGTCAGAAACAGGGCATCAGTATCGCTGCTTTAGCAAAAAAACTGGGACAGACACGGCAGAATTTCTATAAAAAACTGCAAAGGGACACCTTAACCCTTACGGAACTAAAGCAGATAGCCGAGGTGCTGGATGCAAATTTTGAACAGCTCTTTCGTATGCCGGACGGCACAAAGTTTTCTTTAAAAAGTGAGAATAAAAAACGAACGGTCTTACCGCTTGTTGGCAGTGCGTTTGAGCCGGGAGGGGCAAAAGAGGCAATTGAAAGGATACAGGATAAGGAACTTTCCGAGATTGCACAGGCAGAATTGTATTTTTTTTCAGCACAGGCGGAAAACTGTGTGAAGATTGTGGAAAACTATCTTTCCAGTGAGGATATTATGTTGAGACTTTCGGCAGATATGCTGTATACCTTTGCAAATCTTACGCTTGGAAATGCAAAGGAAGCGCAGAGTTCCAGAGAAGACGTCTATAAGTGTTTAAAATGGGTATTTCAGGAGGATGAGACAAACGAGAAAAAGGCATCCTGTGTCTTTGCGTTTTATGTCATCAGCATTTTTATTCACATTCCACCGGAAGAAAATATTCCGCCTTTGGAAAAATATATTCCATATCTGCCAATTGGTCAGCGTCTGTTTGCGAGCAGCCTGCTTGCACATGAGACTTATCTTAGAATGGAGTATGCCAAAGCGCAGGGAATCGTTCAGTCTGCGATGTTGATGTCGGACGGAACCTATCCGATATCGATGATTTATTTAAATTGTGTGGCTGCGATGTGTCAGATTAATTTAAGAGAGCAGGAAGAAGCGAAAAAATCAGTTTCTTTTGCGTTGGAAATGGCAAGAAAAGATGGATTTTTAGAACCGTTTATCGAATATCATGGCTTGCTTCAAGGGGTATTAGAGGCCTGTGTCAGAAAAAGTGAGCCGGAAGTATATAAAAAATTAGTAGATGGAGTGATTGCATTTAGCAGAGGCTGGATGAAGATTCATAATCCGAAGATGCAAAAGGCAGTTACGGATTTGCTCACACCGCTGGAGTACTCCATTGCGATGCTTGCCTGCCGTGACTGGACAAATCAGGAAATCGGGGAGCATCTGGGATTGTCGGTTAATACGGTAAAACATTATGTTTCGAGAATTTTGGAAAAACTTCATATTGATAAACGGGATAAAATAAAAGAATTTGTAAATCAGTAAAAGTTTGGCTATGACGAACAAAAAATCTATTCACATTATAAAATAAGAATAGGATTCAAGAGAAAAACAGAGTGTCTGTTTCGTATGATGAAATACGGAACAGGCACTTTTTTGATGTCAAACGGGCATGTGAAACGAAATCCGTTTTTGATAAAATTAATATCAAAGAAGTAATGGTTATTGAGCGAAAAATTACCTTTCAAAAGCAAAGCAAGGAAAGACTGCGAGAGGGAATAATTCAAAGAAGGGGAGGGGAAATATGAAGAAACGTCTGATTAGTATGTTGCTGAGTGCAGCATTATTTGTCACATCTATACCGATGTCGGTTTCTGCGGACAATCAAGTAAATGAAGGGAATGCGAGTACCGCAGTTTCAAGTGAAGGCAATCAGGGTGAAACTCAGGAAAATGGCATTGATTATAAGATGAATGGCGGTGCTTTTACATCGGGGTATGAAGCACCGGACACTTATCCGGCAGGCGAACTGCCGACAGAGGAAAATATTACAAAGGCGGGATACGAGTTTGGCGGATGGTATGAGGATGAAAATTTTAGTGGGGAACGCATTACATCCTTAGATACAGCGGATCATTCCGGAGCTATCGTACTTTATGCGAAATGGATCGAGCGTTATTATTATATTGATATTCCACAGACGGTATCGGCAGATGGCGGTACGCTTTCTATTTCAGCAAAAGCAGGTGGATTTTACGACAAAGATTATGTGAGTGTGTCAGTTGCGTCAGAAAATGACTGGAAGCTGAAAAACGGAAAGCATGCATTGGGTTATGAACTACGAGGGGAAGAGGGCGGTACAAAGCTCGAAAACAATTCGGTTGTAACAAGTTTAAGTGCAGAGGAAAATAAGACAGAGGAGAATTTTAACTGTACCGTAACGGATACACCGAGTTATACAGGGGAATATACCGATAAGCTGACGTTTGATATTGCATTTGAAGAGACACGTTATACCGTTCATTATGAGACAAACGGCGGTACGCAGTATCAGGACACCAAAAATGAAACAGGCGAAAATGTTGCATTAACCGACCAGTCCTTTCCGGCAGGAACGGCCCTTGCAAATCTGCCGGAGCCGGTCAAAAAATCTGCAACATTTATCGGCTGGTGTTATGATGCGGAATGTACCAAGTATGTTGACAGTAAGGACAGGCTGTTAGGCGATATTACGTTATATGCGGCTTATACCGATACCCAGCCGTTAGATACGGTCACGATGGAAACTTATGCGAGAGCGTATGATGTGGCAACGGATTTCACCATTTCGATTACCGATACGAGTGGAAAATTAACGGCAGAAGAACTTCGGCAGGCATGTACGATTAAGAATGTAAGTGACCCTTCGGAAGAAATTGTATTAAGTATCATCGAAAACGGCGACCAGACATTTACCGTTGGAAAGGAAAACGGATGGACGGAAGGTGCTTCTTACAAACTGGAATTAAAAAACAATGCGCTGTATTTTACCGGCTATGACACAAGCATCCGTGAGTATGATTTTACAGTTTATAAGGCAGAAATTGAAAATGCAAAGTTAAGAAGTGAACTTAAGTACATTCATACAAATGATTTAAGTGATTTAACCGTAAATGGTCAGAAAGCAAAATCAGTTTCCGTCGCAGTTATGACAGTTGGGGCAGATGGTTCCGTACAGGAAGAGGGAAGTGAAACTTCCGGAACATTTACTTATACCAAACAGAAATTAAGTGTTGGAGATAAGATTGCAGTCTATTCAGGTGATGTGATTCCGACGATGGAACTGTCGTCCGGAGAAAACAGTGATGTTTCCTTTTTTGAAATTACAGCAGTAAATGGAACGTCTTACAGCTATCGTGGCGCTGAGGCAGAAGATGTATTATTTATGCCGGACGTAATTCCGCTTCTTGCTGAGAAAGATAAGGATGGAGATCTAGACAATAACAGTACGACAGTTGCTGTTAGTGATTTGACCTTTGGCGATGACGAAATGAGTCAGGCAATGAATCTTAACAGTGAGACAACAATTGACGCCGGTGATTTTCTTGCATTTTATACGGACATTAACAGCGAGACACTTTTCTATGGGGAGATTCAAAGCGTTACCGTTTCAGGGGAGGATTACATATTAGACTATGTGCCTGTTTCGTGGGAAGAAATTCAGATAGCAATGGATGTGTATCGAACAGAGAAAGTAGATGGAAATGAACTTTTAGAAGATACCGACCGTGGCGAGTTTGAAGATGAAATCGAACAGCAGGCAGTTGAGAGTGGATTTGCAAATGAAGTGGTAGAGCGGATTGCCGAAGCAGCGATGCAGACGGAGTCCTTTGAAGAATTAGAACAATCCTTATCCAATGATTTGGGCGCGGGAATTTCATTGCAGCCGAATACAAACATAAATAAAATCATGCCGTTTGCAGGAGGAAAGCCTGGTCGTGTGACCGCAGAGCTTGACCACGTAAAGGCAAATCTTGGAACGACCTTAAAGCATTTTGATGGTGATATCAGTGGTGTGCGCATGGCACTCGATATCGGTGTGAAGATTACCATCAAAGTTGCACATGGCGCAAATATTGAAATTTTAGTGACAGCGACATTTGAACAGGAAGTTCGTGTCAACATTAATGTAAATGGAAAAGCAGTCTGGAAGAGATGGGGAATTTTCCCGTATATTGCAGATTATCGAGTAACGGCATCCTTTGATTTATATGAATATACCGGAATCGGTTTAAATGTAAACTTTAAGGTCGTAGAATCCGGATTTATCGATAATGGCTCGAAACTTAGAAAAGGTGTCAACAAGATAACAGAAGAACTTAAGAGCATGATGGAAAATGGCGAGGATTATCTTGCGGATAAATCGAAATTGTCAGGAAGTCTTGGTGATTCAGGAGATGATATTTCGGTTTCTAAGAGCCTTGCCGAGCGATATTCGGAACTGTTAGAAGAAGATTCAGACTGGGTGGAAATCTATAACCGCAAGCTGCTGGAACGGCATTTCCGTGTCTTATTAATTATCGATATTGAAGTACGTTTAGACTTTGTAGTATCTGCAAATGTCAATATTTCAATGGGTATGAGTTACTGGTATAAAAATGCAAAACGTTATGTGTTCTGTGTAAAAGTAAAAGACAGAAGCGCAACCAGTGATACGATTGATTTATGTGAAGAACAATACGAATTTACCGCTTATGCGATGGGAACGCTTGGACTTCGGGCAGGAGTAAGGCTTACAATCAAGGTGGGGCTGATTTCTACGAAACTTGCCAGTGTGGGGATCTCCGCAGAAGCCGGTGGATATGCGCAGGTTTGGGGTTATCTGTATTATGAATTAAAATATGCGGCATCGACGGGACGGCAGACCAGGGCAATGGGTGCGATTTATCTGGAAATCGGTATTTATCTTGAAATTAAATTCCAGGCGCAGGCACTTGCCAATGCATTTACTTACAGTCCGACTTTGTATGAAAATGAATGGCCGCTCTATCGGGTTGGAAGTCTTGAGAGCGTCCTGGATTTTGTATATACGCAGAATGAAGTTGAAGAGATTAGCATGAAGCGTGACATTCAGTCGGTACAGCTTTCTGATAATTACTTCAAGATGCAGTACATGCACATGAAAGATGGCTTAAACGATGGAAAATATTTTGAAAAGATTTATGATGATAATTCAAAATACTTTAACATCGTGATGACAAATCCGGCATTTAGTTATGACCCTGCGACAAACATCATCAGCGTTGACCCGCAAAACAAACCGGAACAGGATGGAGAAATGATAATTACCTGGAAGAACCAGGAGGGCACATTTAATACAAAAGCGATTACAAGAAAGATTTCTCTGCACTGGGATAAACTTCGGGATGGTTATTACATTGCATTCCAGAGTAACGGCGGTTCTTATATTGAAACAATTGTAGGAAAATACAATGTTCCGATTCAGGCACCGAAAAATCCGGTACGTTTAGGTTACAATTTCGCAGGATGGTACAGCAATGAAGAACTGACCAAACCGTATACGATTCCGACAAACATGCCAGACAATGATGCATTGGTTTATGCAAAATGGGAAGCAGCGGATGTGGATTACACGGTTGTGGACTATGTGGAAAAGACAAATGGTGTCTATGAAGCGCAGACTCCGGTGAAATATAAGGCAAAGACAGGTTCTAAGGTGACACCGACCCCGACGAAACGGACAGGATTTGAGACTCCGCCTGAGATTACCGAGACGATACAGGCAGATGGAAGTACGGAAATCGAATATTATTATGCGAGAGAACAGCATAAAATCACATTTGAATCTGAGGGAGAAATTCTCTCACAGGGAATTTATAAGTACGGAAGTCTCATGCCGACACCGGCGGTATATCGACCGGGATATGAATTTGATGGATGGGACAGCGAAGTTCCGGAAAATGTTCCGGCAGAAGATAAGACTTATCGGGCAAAATGGAAACCATTAGACGGTATTGCTTATTCTGTAAAATATTATATCCAGAATCCGGATGGAGAAGGCTATGAAGTGGGTGAAATCAAGACCTTCTCCGGAAAGACAGCAGAAGAAGTGACTGCGCCGGAAGCAGATTATGATGAGGCAGTTTACCACTTAAAAGGGCAGCTTCCAAAAGGCAAAGTAAAAGCAGATGGAAGTCTGGTATTGAAAGTTTACTATGATTTAAATGAATATAAACTGACATATGACCCGGATGGAGGAACACTTGACGAGACAGAAGTAAGTGCAAAACCAGGCGATAAGATTTCACTTCCGGTACCGGTTCGGGATGGATATACCTTTGAAGGCTGGTATTTAGACAAAGCACATGAGCAGTTATTTGGCGGAACGATGCCAAGAGAGGACTGCACAGTTTATGCAAAATGGGAAACACAGAAAGTAAATTATACGGTAAGACATCTTCAGGAAGTGGTTCATAACGAAGAAGTCGAGGCAAACAGCGTGGAAATCGACCCATCCATTGCGGAAGAAGAACCAATAGAAGAGAATAATTTTGAATTAGTGGAAGAAGAAGTATTCTCTGCAAAGACAGGTGAAATGGTAACTCCGGCAGTGAAAAGTTATACAGGATTTACTGCACCGGAAACCGTTACAGAAAAGGTTTTAGGAGATGGAAGTCTTGTCATTGAATATCGTTATCAGAGAAATATGCATGAGATTAATCTGGTATTTGATGGCAAAGAAATCATTCGTTACTGGCTTCAGTATGGCGCATCGATTGTTGAGACCCCGGGAAGGATGGGATATCTGTTTGGCGGATGGTACACTGATGATACTTATCAGACTGCATTTAGCGGAACAATGCCGGACAATGATTTGAGCTTATATGCAAAATGGGAACCGACAGATTCCGAATACATCGTACGACATTACAAACAGGATCTTCCTGCAACCGATGAAAAGACTTATACGCTTGTGGAAGAAGAAGTGAAAACTGCACTTACAGACAGTGAAGTGACACCGGAAGTAAAAACTTATGAAGGTTTTGTTTCTCCATCGGCGAAGAAAGAAGTCGTAAGTCCTTATGGAGATACCAGCATTGAATATTATTATGATCGGGTTTCCAATCCGGTTACTTATGTACAGAATAATGGAGAAGCAGACAAGGTTGAAGATACTTTATTTGGTGAAGAAATTTCCTATATTCCAAAACAATCCGGTTATGCATTTGTCGGCTGGTATTTAGATGAAGCATTGACTAAACCGCTTGAGAAGGCAGAAATGCCGGCACACAGTCTGAAACTTTATGCAAAATGGGAGCTTGGAAAGAAATCCTATCGTGTCAACCATTACATTCAGGAAGTGCGACTTGGTGAAAATTATGAACTGGCTGAGAGTGAAAACTTTATCGGCACAGCAGGTGAAATGGTAGCACCGGAGGTTAAGACTTATGAGGGATTTACCTCACCGGAAAAACAGTATTATGAACTTCAGGTATCGGATGATATGGAAGTGTTCAATTATTACTATCAGCGTAACAGCTACAATGTGACAATAGACAGAAACGACGGCAGTGAGAACATTACATTAGAACCGGTGTATGAAGCCAAAATCGAATATCGTCCGGAAAAGATGGGTTATCAGTTTGCAGGCTGGTATCTTGACAAAGAGTTAAAACAGGAATTTGATGGAACAGTTCCAGCGAAAGATTTGACTCTGTATGCAAAATGGGAGGCACAGGATGTTTCCTACAGCGTGCGCCATTATCTGCAAAATGCAAATGATGACGGATATACCTCAGTAGGTACAGAGAGCTTTACAGCAAAGACTGACAGCAGTGTGACACCGGAAGTTAAGACTTATGCAGGATTTACCTCACCAGAGACACAGACAGCAACCGTAACGGCAGATGGAACATTAAATATTACTTACCGTTATCTGAGAAACACCCATACCTTGACAGAGAAATTCTGCGATGGCAGGGAAGATAAGATTCAGACGATGCGGTATGGTTCAGCGATTGCGGGCGTATCAAAAGCGGGTTACACCTTTGCAGGCTGGTATCTGGATGAGAACTATGAAACTGCATTTACCGGAACAATGCCGGATCAAGACCTGACCTTATATGCAAAATGGGAAGCAAAGAAAATCAATTACGTGGTAGAACACTATCAGGAAAAGGCAGATGGAAATGGTTATGTTTTAAAAGAACGTGAAATCAAAACTGCCAATACCGACAGCACTGTGACACCGGAAGTAACTTCTTACACAGGATTTACCTCACCACAGGTACAGACAAAGAAAGTAGACGGCGCAGAGATGACAGTGATTCAGTATCACTATACAAGAAATGTTCACCGTCTGACCTTTGTTCTTGAAAATGGAGAAGCAGATAAGGTTTCCGATGCTCGTTATCAGAGTACAGTGACTGCACCAAATCCAAAACGGGAAGGTTATACCTTTGTCGGATGGGATAAAGAAGTCGTTGAGACGATGCCGGACAATGACGAAACTTATACGGCAGTCTGGATGAAAAATACTTACACAATCCGCTTTAACACAGAAGGCGGAAATGAAATCAAAGAAATGACTCTGGAATATGGCGAAAAGATTACCAAACCGAAAGATCCAAAACGGAAAGGTTATGAGTTTGTTGGCTGGAACATTGAAATTCCATCGGAAATGCCGGCAAAGAATCTGATGTGTACCGCAATATGGAAGAAAGAAACTTATACCATCAGCTATAACTTAAATGGCGGAAGTGCTTCTAATCCGGAAAGCTACGATGTGGAAAGCAGACCAATTCGTCTGGAAACTCCGAAACGGACAGGCTATACCTTTACCGGATGGAGTGGAACTGGGCTTTCCGAGAATAAAATGACAGTGACGATTACAAAAGGTTCAACTGAAAACCGCAGTTACACCGCAAACTGGAAGGAAAATACTTACACCATCCGCTTTACCACCTGTGGAGTCGGAACAACCGGCTCAATGAGTGAGATAAAAATGAATTATACACAGACAAAACAATTGCCGGATAACAAATTTGTTTGTAAGGGCTACACCTTCATCGGATGGTCTTATAAAGCAAATCAGACCATTGCATATTATAGAGACCACGCATGGGTAAGCAAACTTTCGGATGCAAATAATGGTGTTGCAACCTTGTATCCGGTATGGAAAGCGAACACGTATAAAGTAACCTTTGATTACGGATATGATAACAAGAAGTCAGAAGTTAACTGTGTATACAACAAAAATTATTCGCTTCCACAGAATGTAACAAGATACGGCTGGACCTTTGAAGGTTGGAAACTGAAAAATGCGACAGCAGTAACCTATAAACCAGGCAAGAAAAATGCAAAACTTGAAGATGCAGAAAATATTGTGTTGCATGCAAGCTGGAAAGCAAATAATTCGTACAGTTATCGTCCATCAAGTTCGTCAAACAGATATCTGGTTACGGATGACCATGAACTGACTAAATTTACATTCTATGTGGATGGAAATCAGACTTCTGTAAAGACAACCGGCGATACGGGACAAAATCCGGCAAGATATCATCTGAATATGACGAATCTTTCTTATCAGGCAGTTCATAATAGCTACAGCAAGATGAAGATAAAGATAAGCTTTAAGATTACGATGGAAAAAGATGGATATGCAGATTTAAGAGTTTCTTATCATTCCAGAACAGAAAATAAGACTTATGAAAAATGGAAAACCGAGGTAGAAGACATCAAGGCGAAGAACGGAGAGACCGTAACGTATACTTATACAAAAGACGGCACCGATGCAGATAATATCACATTGGAATTTGACGCACATGGAAAAAATTCTGATAAATATTATCTCAGCAACTTAAATGTAGACGTTACTTATGAGTAGTGAGCAAGGGGGAAGTGCAGATGAACGGCAAAAATAAAACAAATAAAATACTAATCGGAATTATTATCTGCCTGATTGCAGTGATTATTGGAGGGGCAATTTATTTTACAAGAGGCACAGACAAAGACAAGGAAAATAAAACTCCGGATTCGGCTTTCGAGCCGAATCTGGACTCCAACGCAAGCGAGACTGCCTCAAATGACGGGAACAATGAAGAAGCTGATAAACCGGAAGGAATCCGGATTCCGGGATATCCATCAATTACAGTTCCGGCAGATACAACAGACATAGAAATGAATCTGGAAAATCCGGTCGGAAATCCATGCTACTTTACATTTGAACTGGTGTTAAAAGATACAAATGAAACTCTGTATACCTCGAAAATGGTAGAGCCGGGGAAAGCAATTACGAACGTAACACTGTCGCATGGACTTGAAAAAGGGGAATATCAGGCTGTGATAAAGATTTCGACAGCATCACTTGAGGATGGCTCTGCAATGAACGGAGCAAATGTAGAAACTACCTTGATTGTACAGTAGTAATGTAATGGGCGCTCTCCGAGAGCACATAAAAAAGACAGGAGGGAAACTATGAGAAAGAAATGGCTGACTGTCGGAATCTTTTTTGCAATGATGCTTGCCAATACTGTCTATGCAAATAATACGACAACGGTAAGTTATACAGTAAATCCGGCATATACAGTGCTGATTCCGGTGGATACAGAAGTTGAATTTAATCAGTTATCAGAATCATTTGGAAAGATTCAGGTAGAAAATGCACAGCTTGATGAGGGAAAATGCATTGAGGTTTCTTTAAGTTCTGACGGAGTATTGAAAAACAAAAATAATCGGAGTGATGTGATTCCTTATCAGATTTTAAAAACGAGTGAAGCGACACCATTTGTGTCAGCGAGGTATCACACGGCAGGAGAAGCGACACCGCTTACCATCAGTATTAAACAAGATGACTGGAACAAAGCACCGTCGGGAGATTACTCAGATACTGTGACATTTACGATTTCCTACGTGGATGATAAATAAATGAGAGGGGAAGTATTATGAAGAAAAAAACAATTATGGCAGTTTTAATAGGAATGACAGTCATAATGACACAACAGAGGATTATCGTTTTAGCAGCGACCACTTCAGGTGATCGGCAAAGCAGTACCGTTAGTGCAACTGTACCGGATAAACATACGATTACAATCGATAAAGATGCGCATGTTACGATTACTTATGAGGACTCAAAAGATGAAGGGGAGGGAGATGCATTTCCGATAGAACGCTTTTCAACTCCAACCTTTACGCTTGAAACCGAAGACGGATGGGAGATTGATAAAATCCTTTTAGATGGCGTAGATATCACCAGTCAGTTGAGCAATAAAAAGCTGACGCTGCCATCCGTTTATCAAAATCAGACGCTGAAAATTTCAACGAAAATCAAACCGGCATATACCGTAGTGATTCCACAGGATACCAATGTTCAGTTCAATAAATTGACAGAAAACTTTGGAAAAATTTCAATGGAAAAAGTATGGTTGGAAGATGGAAAATGTATTGAAGTATCGATGAGTTCCGCAGGAAATCTGACGAACCAGAAAGATTCAAGCAAATTAATTCCATATCAGATTTTGGAAGAAGGAAAAGATACTCCGTTTACATCAGCAAAATATACGGCGCAGGGAGAAGAAACTTCTCTGCTTATCGACATTAAACAAGATGACTGGAATAAAGCGGCATCCGGTTCTTACTCTGATACTGTTACGTTTACAATCTCTTATGCAGACAGTGAATGATGGACGTGTCTGATTTGTCATCTACTGCGTTAGCGTCAATCACCGTAGCTCCGCTACGTTTCATTCCGCTGCCTTGTATATGAAAAAATCATTCAACGTCAAATATCAATGTAGTAGAGATTTGCTATACATTATACTTGTGAATTGGAGGAGGATAATGTGAAGAAAAAAATCGCTGTGCTGGCTGGAATCTGTATGCTTGTCAGTGTGCAGGGAACGGTTTTTGCAGCCGATAGGAATTCGCCCGATGATTTGTCAGACCAGACGGTTCAAAGCGTAATTCGTGCAGACGTGCCCGATTCCCATAAGATTACTGTAAAAGGAGAGCATGTTACGGTCAGTCTTGAGGGAGGAAACCAAGAAGAAAACCAAGAAGAAAACAGTATTCTTGTAGAACGGTTTTCAGAACCAAAGTTGAAATTCAGCCCTGAAAAAGGATGGAAAATAAAAAAGGTTCTGCTCGGAGATACGGATGTCACAAGTCAGGTAAAAGATGGAATAATCACTCTGGCATCTGTGTATGAAGATTTGATATTAACCGTCGAGACTGAAAAAATCAAAGACGAATCCGGCGCAAAAACAGATTCCAAATCAAACACAAGCTCCGGTCAGAAAACAAATCAAAACAGTAAAAATAATCAGACAAGCACAACAAATGGAACAAAAACAACTGCAAATTCAGGCAGTGCAACAACTGTGGGACAGGGAATCAAAGCAGCAGTGACGGAAGACGAAATGAATGTGGGAATTTATGGAATCGGAGCGGTTGCAGCAGGAGGAATAGCAGTGTGGTGCTTGAAAAGAAAAAAGAAAAAAATCTGATTTTTGGTATATTGCAAAATGGAAATGGAATATGCCATAATGCCAATAGGCAAAGAGATACAAGTCATCCATAGGTGACAAAAAACGAAAGAGCCAGAGGTGGGCAGACCTCTGGCTTTTTCTATTCCCATTTTTGCAGCAATTTATCCCTTTTCTCAACTAACAAATTAAACTATTGCTTGTGATACACAAATATAAATGGTACTATAAAAGAGAAAAGACTCCTAAAAAAATTAAGAAAGGGGCAAGTTTATGGGAAGAGAAGGAGAAGTTAAAGTAAAGAGTCTGCAAAAAGCAATGGAAGTATTAGAGTGCTTTATACAAAAGCAGCCGCTTGGAGTAACAGAAATCAGTGAAAAACTGGGGCTGTATAAGAGTAATGTGCATAATATTCTGATGACTTTTACCGCACTTGGATACTTAACACAGGATGATGAAACCGGAAAGTTTCATCTGGGAGTATCCGTAATGACTCTGAGCCGGGCATTTCGTGAAGGACTTGATATTACAAGAGTCGCAGTACCATTTATGCGAGAAATTGCAAATGAGGCAGGAGAGCTGATTTATCTGACAGTTCCAAAAGACGACAGTGTAATTTATCTGGAAGGAATTTCACCGGATAATCAGAGAATGGTCAGTAAATCGGTTGCAGGAGAAGACTGTAAGATGTATTGCACTGCTGTAGGAAAAGCGATGCTTGCAAATATGCCGAAAGAGGAAGTCGAAAAATGTATTTCAGGGAAGCTTGAAGCGTATACAGAAAATACGATTACAGATAAAAAAAGTCTCTTAGAAGAAATTGAAAAAACACGAATTCGAGGTTATGGAATCGATGATATGGAAATCATGTTTGGCATTAAATGTGTGGGAGTTGCACTGTTAAATCATGATGGAAAAGTGGAAGGTGGACTGAGTATCAGCGCCCCATCGCTTAGAATGAGTGACGAGAAAATTGAATTATATGCAAATATACTTAAGGAATATGCCGCAAAGATACAAAAAATGTTATAAACTTGTGCAAGTTTACTGAAAAATAAAAAAGCAGAAGAAAAATATTGAAAAAAAACACAAAAGATGGTAAAGTAGAATTATCAAATAAAGAACGTAGTTCTCTAATAAAGAACAGATGAAAGAGGAACCCGACAGGAAGTCGGGTAAAAAAATGAACGAAAATAAGAACACTGTTCTGCAATAGAGAACAAAGGAAAGATTTAGGGAGGATAAAAAATGGCAAACAAACCGTATGTAGTAGTGGAATGGAATGACACAGAGACAGATGCAAAAGGATGGATGTGTGCGTACAACTTCGTTGGACATTATTGTGGCGGTGGAACAAGAATGCATCCGACAGTAACAAAAGAAGAAGTAATTCGTCTGGCAACAACAATGGGATACAAATATAAAGCATGTGAATCCCAGACAACAGGTGGATGTAAAGCAGGTATTGCTTATGATTACAAAGCTCCAGATGCACTCGATGTATTAAAGAGATTCTTAACAGCAACTGCTCCTTATATTAACGCAGGTGTTTCCATCGGTGGAGACTTAGGTGTTGATTATTCAGACGTACTTCGTATCTTAGATGAACTGGGAATCGGAATTCCTCAGACAAAAGCAATGAAAGAAGACCCAGATATCCATCAGGGAATTGTAAACCATGACAGAGCAGAAAAAGAATTAACCTATGACGGATTTAAAATGTATGACATGATTACCGGATATGGTGTTGCAGCTGCAGCTGATGAAGCCTGGAAATTAAAAGGCGGAAAAGAAGGCGCAAGCGTAGTAATTCAGGGATTCGGATGCGTTGGTGCAAGTTGTGTTAACTCTTTATATAACATGGGTTATAAAGTAGTTGGTATCGCAGATGTAAACGGACTGGTTTACTGCAAAGACGGATTGAATATTCCAAAATTAGTTGAAACAAGACTTCCAAAAGGTGAATTAAACCGTGAAGCATTTGAAGATAATTATGAAGTTCTTCCAAATACCGAATGGATTTCAGCAGACTGTGATATCTTAATTCCGGCAGCACTTGAAGATGTTATCAATAAAGATAATGCAGATAAAATCAAAGCTTCTCTTCTTGTTGAAGCAGCAAATATTCCTACCACTCCGGAAGCAGATGAAATCCTTCAGAAGAAAGGCGTAGATGTAGCAGTTGACTTTATTTCCAACCTTGGTGGAATTCGTATTTATGAAGCTGTTATTTTCCGTATTGTAAAAATTGAAAATATGAATGATGAAGAAGCAGCAAAAGCAATTGTAGATGATACAGTAAATCTGATTCGTAAACAGACTAAACTTGTATTTGAAGAAGCAGCAAAAACCGGAGAATTTACAAGAGACGTTGCAAGAAGATTATTTACACCGGATAAATCTGACACACCGGATATGTAAGAAAAAACTTACAGAAATACAACGTGAAAGAAGTTGGGGGCTGTCGGAAAGACAGCCCCCTTTTTCAGTTTATGGGATGAGAAACATTCTAAATTAGAAAAAAGAGGAGGGTGCCTATGGAATCAAAGGCGAGAAAATATTTGACCATTATTGCATTAGGGCTTGCAGGAGGTTCAATTTATTTCATTCCTTATGTAAAATATGTGTTTTACGATGCACAGATTGCGGCAATGGGAATCAACAATACACAGTCTGGTTTATTACTGACTATGTATACGATTGGAAATATGGTTCTTTATATTCCGGGCGGATATCTGGCAGATAAGGTATCAACGAAAAAAGCTTTGATTATATCGCTGGTAGCGACATCCGTTTTAACGTGGGTTTATGCATTTTCATTAAATTTTGTCGTTTCTATGATTATATGGCTTGGTCTTTCCTTTAGTACAGCTTTTGTATTCTGGTCAGCACTTATGAAAGCGGTACGAATTGTAGGAACAGAAGAAGAACAGGGATTCATGTATGGTTTATATTACGCTTGTAATGGAATCGCAGCAGCTTTAACAAGTTTTATTTCTCTGTATGCTTATAATACAGCAGGCGAAGACATTAAGAGCGGATTTGTACGTGGTGTAAATGCCAGCGGAGTTGTTGTTCTTATCGCAGCCATCTGTTTAGTATTCTTAATGAAAGAAGATGCAGGAAAAGTTACAACAGAAAGTGACGATGATAAAATTTCTCTTCCAATGGTTGGAAAAGTTTTAAAATCCCCTGTTGTGTGGATTTTATCAATCGTAATCTTATGTGGATATGGATTAAAATCCAGTGTTTCTTACTTCAATCCATATTTAACAGAAGTAGTTGGCGTCTCAGCAGTTAATTCAGGTATTTTCTCAATTATTAATAACTATCTGTTGTTATTACTTGCACCGGTTGGTGGAATTTTAGCAGATAAGGTATTTAAATCAACATGTAAATGGTTGAGTGTATCATTTGTGATTCTTGCAGTATTATTCGGTGGAGTTTTATTGATTCCATCTGATATCAGCCCAATGGTAGCAAGTATTTATACGTTACTTCCGGGTGCGGTTACAATGATGATGTATGGAGTTGTATTTTCATCAGTCAGTGAAGCCGGTATTTCGAGAACAATGACTGGAACGGTTATTGGAATTTCATCCATTATTGGGTATCTTCCGGATTCCATTTATTCCGTATTATTTGGTAAGTGGCTGGATAATAAAGGTGCAGCAGGGTATACAAATATCTTTATTTTCCTGGTTGCATCCGGAATCTTAGGTGCGGTTCTTGCATTTTGGATTTATCGTCATGGAAAACGTGCACAGCATGATGCGTGATGCATTAGTAAAAATATAAGAAGGAGAAGCAAGTTATGGGTAAAGAGAAAACAGAAAAGGTGTATACAAACCCGGTAAGATGCAAAGGTTGCGGATATTGTATTAATGCCTGTCCGCAGGAAGCAATCAGTGTTTCCGATCATGTAAATGCAAAAGGTTATAACACGATTGTAGTAGATGAAGAAAAGTGCGTGGTATGTGGTATGTGTTATCGTGTATGCCCGGATTATGTATTTGAGATTAGATAAGGAGGTCAGTCACTTATGGCGAAGGTATTATTAAAAGGAAATGAAGCGCTGGCCGAAGCCGCATTAGCAGCGGGCTGTCGTTTTTATAGTGGATATCCGATTACTCCTCAGACAGAGATTCTGGAGTATTTATCATGGAGAATGGAAGATGTAGGCGGTGTATTTATTCAGGCAGAATCGGAACTTGCCGGAATTAACATGGTGCTTGGAGCAGCGGCTGCAGGTGCAAGAGCACTTACTACTTCATCCGGTCCTGGATTTTCTTTAAAACAGGAAGGAATTTCTTATTTGGTAGCAGCAGACCTGCCGGCAGTTATTGTTGATGTTATGCGAATCGGAAGTGGTCTTGGAGATATTGCACAGGGTCAGGGAGACTACTGGCAGTTGACAAGAGGTGGTGGACACGGAGATTACCACACACTGGTACTTGCACCGGCTTCCGTACAGGAAAATGCAAACATGATGGCAGAGGCATTTGACCTTGCAGAAAAATATCGTCATCCGGTTCTGATTGCATCCGATGCAGCGATTGGACAGATGATTGAAGCAGTTGAAATTCCGGAATTTGTTGAGCATGATATCAATAAATATGACTGGACCATCAAAGGATGTAAAAAAGGCTGTGAACAGCGTAAAATTCAGAACGTTTATTATACACATCCTGATTATGAAGGCTATTTATCCTCTAAATATGCACAGATGGAAGAGGAAGAACAGCGCTATGAAAATATTCAGGTAGAAGATGCAGAAGTTGTGCTGGTTGCTTATGGAATCAGTTCCCGTGTAAGTAGAGAAGCAGTAGAAATTGCAAGAGCACAGGGCTTCAAACTTGGTTTGATTCGTCCGATTACTTTGTGGCCATTCCCGAAAAAAGCATTTGAAGAAGCAAAAGAAGCAAAAGCATTCTTAACTGTTGAAATGAATATTTTAGGACAGATGGTAGATGACGTAAAACTTGCAACAGAAGGCAAATATCCAGTGGATCATTATGGTTCAATCTTTGAAATTCCTGAAACAGATGGAATTATTGCAAAAGCAAAAGAAATGTTAAAAAAGGGGGAGATATAATATGAGATTAGTAGCTCCTGAAACGATTACATTTACCCAGAGTGGTTTTTGTCCGGGATGTGGACATGGTTTAGCAGTACGTTTGATTGCTGAAGTTATGGAAGAAATGGGCTTAAGCGAACAGCTTTTAGCGATTGTAGACGTAGCCTGCGGTTCATTAAATATTGACTCCTGGAGATTCGATACAATTATGGCAGCGCATGGAAGACCAGTCGCAACTGCAATTGGTGTAAAAAAAGTTCGTCCGGAAAATCCGGTTATGGCATACATCGGTGACGGTGCAGCCTATTCAATCGGTATGGCGGAAACCATGCATGCAGCACTTAGAAATGATAATGTAGTGACAATTGTTATTAACAACAGTTTATATGGAATGACAGGTGGACAGTGTGCACCGACTTCTCTTCCGGGACAGATTACAACTTCTACTCCAAGAGGAAAAGATCCGAAAAAAGCAGGTATGCCATTCCGCGTAGAAGAAGCATTTACCGGTTTTGATATTGCATATCTGGCAAGAGGTTCTATGGCAGATGCAAAAGGCATGATGCAGGCGAAAAAATATGTGAAAAAAGCATTTGAAAAACACATGAAGGGAGAAGGATTCTGCCTCGTAGAATTATTATCTCCATGTCCAACCAATCTGAATATGACTCCTGTTAAGAGTGTGGAACGTATTAAAAATGAAATGATAAAATATTTCCCACTGGGAGAATTTAAAGATAAGAAAGAGGAGGAATAGACATTATGGCAAAAGAAATTATTTGTGCCGGATTTGGCGGACAGGGCGTACTGACAGCCGGAATGCTTTTGATCAACGCCGGTATGGAACAGGATAAAAATGTATTGTTCTATCCTTCTTATGGTTCTGAAATGAGAGGTGGAACTGCAAACTGTACAGTAAAAATCAGTGATAAATTAATTGCAAGTCCAATTTCAAAGAAACCGGATATTTTATTTACCATGAATACACCGGCGATTGATAAATTTGAAGAGAGATTAAAACCAGGCGGACTGCTTCTGGTAAATTCTTCTATCGTTCCGGACGACAGAAAATATCGCGATGATATCACAGTCGTAAAAGTTCCGGCTACCGATATCGCAGCAGAAGTAAAAAATCCAAAAGGTGCAAATCTGGTTATGCTTGGAGCACTTGCTGCTCACAGTGATTTATTTTCTATTGAATATATGGAAAGTGCAATTGTTTCTTTTTTTGAGAAAAAAGGAAAAGGCAAATTTAATGAGAAAAATGTTGCCTGCTACCGTCGTGGTGTAGAAGGAAAGTAAAAACTGGAGGTAACGGAAAATGAATTTAAATAAACTGTTGAAACCAACATCCGTAGCCGTTATCGGTGCAAGTGAAAAAGAAGGATTTGGTGGAGATGTTTGTAGAAATATTTTAAGTTACGTGGAAGATAGAAGCCATGTGTATTTTATCCATCCAAAAAGAGACAGTGTTTTTGGAGTTCCATGTTATAAATCCATCAGCGATGTACCTGAAAATGTGGATTTAATGGTTATCTGTACTTCACAGAAAACAGTGATTCCGCTTTTACAGGAAGGTGCCAAAAAAGGTGTTGGCGGAGCAGTTGTATTTGCTAGCGGTTATGGTGAAGTTGGAACAGCGGAAGGAAAACAAAATGAAGCAGAACTGATTGCAGCAGCAAAAGAACTCGACATTGCGGTTATGGGACCAAACTGCGCAGGTTTTGTGAATTATATTGATAATGTACAGGCATTCGCATTTATCTCCGCAAAAAGAGACAGAAAAGGAAGCGTTGGTGTCGTGTCTCAGAGTGGTCAGCTTTGTCTTTCCATGATGGATGACCCGGGAATGCGTTTCTCTTATAATATTTCAGCAGGAAATGGAAAAATCGTTCAAATGGAAGATTATATGGACTTCCTTGTGGACGATGAAGATACAAAAGTAGTCAGCATCTATATTGAAGGTGTTAAAAATGCAGATAAATTTGCAGCTGTATTGAAAAAAGCAGCTGAAAAGAGAAAACCGGTTGTTATCTTAAAAGCCGGACGAAGTGCAAAAGGTGGAGCGATTGCTGCTTCTCATACAGGAAGTCTGTCCGGTTCCGATGCATCCTTTGATGCAGTATTGAAAAAATTCGGAGCAATCCGTGTAGATGACCTGGAAGAATTAATCGCAATGTCACTCATGCTTTCTACTATGAAGAGAATGCCGGAAAAAGCAACATTTGCTTCTATGAACTTATCCGGTGGAGAAACAGGAATTTGTGCCGATGTAGGAAGCTTAAATGGAATCGAATATCCGGATTTCACCGAAGAAACTCTGAAGAAATTAAAAGAACAGCTTCCATCTTATGCTTCTCCAAACAACCCGCTCGATATGACTGCAAGTCTTTCTTATGATGCAGACCTCTATGCAGGAGCACTTCGGACGGTTATGGATGACCCGAATATCGGTATGGTACTGATTGGATATACTCTGCTTCTTGAGATTGCAGACCCGTGTATCCATTACATGTATAAAGGAATTGAAAAGGTAGTTCAGGAAAAAGGCGGTAACTGCAAACCGATTGCCATGATACCATTTGCGGAGAACACAAGAAATCCTGAATATCAGGAAAAATTATTCCAGATAGGCGTACCGGTTTTACCGCCTCCGGTATATGCCTTCAAATTACTCCGCCATCTGGTTGACTTTATCGCTTATGAACCGGAGACAAAGACTCTGGAACTTGCGGTAGGACATCCGAAGAGCGAAGAAACACAGGCATTATCTGAGCATGAAAGTAAACAGGAATTAAAAGTATACGGTGTACCGGTACCAGATGAAGTCATCGTAACATCAAAAGAAGAAGCAGCTCAGTTTGTAAAAAATCATCCGGGTCCATTAGTAATGAAAGTAGAATCAGCTGATATCCTCCATAAGAGTGATGTGGGCGGTGTAAAATTAAATGTTTGTGGTCCGGAAGCAGCAGAAAAAGCTTATGAAGAAATCATGGAAAGTGTAACCGCAAAGAGACCGGATGCACACATCAATGGAATTCTGACAGTTCCAATGTTAGATGCCGGTGTGGAAATCATCATAGGCGTAAACAATGACCCGCAGTTTGGACCAATGATCATGGTTGGAATGGGCGGCGTCTTTGTAGAAGTCTTTAAAGATGTGGCTTTATATCCGGCACCTCTGAAAGAAGAGGAAGCGCTTGAAATGCTGAAATCACTGAAATCATTTAAACTTCTTAATGGATATCGTGGAACTGAGAAATGCGACATAAAAGCATTGTGTCAGACAATCGTAGCAATCAGCAATTATGCCCAGGCCAATAAAGATGTTTTAAAAGAGCTGGATATCAATCCATTGTTTGTATATCCGGAAGGTAAGGGTGTCGGTGTAGCAGATGCTCTGATCGTAAAGAGAAAATAATGTATTAGCTAGTCCATTTGGTAAAAAATAAATTCAGAGATATCCCGTAGAAGTCAAAGATGACAGACTACGGGATATTTCTGTTTTATAAAAATTATAAAAAAACGGCAAAACCATATGGAAAGAACGCTGTGTGATGGAAGCAAAATCTTTTGCAAAGTGGGATATTTGCCGATAATAAATAGAAAAAGAATGAAAAATATAAAATAAATGCACAAAAATTATAGAAAATTAAACTGAAAAAAGTTAAAATGTATAAATATATTCGGCTTGAAGTGCGTTGGCTTTGCGAATATGATTTGTGGAATCTTCTGGGAGTTAGAAAGAAGATTTGGGGACTGATGGAAATTGGCAGAAACGAAATGTAATTAAAAGGATTGAACTGCTTTTTAATTATATTTAAAGAAAAGGGGGCAGTTCATTCATGAAGAAACTGTTTGAAAACATAGAAAAGAAAATATTTATACCGGCGTTTTTGGTATTAATTGTACTGACACTTACGATTTATCTGTTTCCAGGTCAGGTAAACGGAGTGATTTCGATTTTATTTTCACTTTGTACCCATGAGCTTGGCTGGCTGTTTATGCTGACCTGTCTGGCATCATTTGGATTTATGATTTGGCTGACATTCAGCAAGTATGGAAAGATTAAACTTGGAAACAAAGATGAAAAACCACAGTACAATAATTTGTCCTGGATTGCGATGTTGTTTACAGCGGGGGTTGGAACAAGTATTGTAATTCTTGGATTTTTAGAGCCGATTTATTATGTGAGTGCACCACCATTTGATTTGGAACCGTTTAGTAATGCTGCATATGAGTATGCACACATGTATGGGCAGTTTCATTGGGGTTTCAGTGCATGGGCATTTTATAATCCGGCGATTGTGGCAATTGCCTATGTGATGTATGTGCGGAAAGAAAACAGTATCCGCTTGAGCAACGCCTGTCGAAGCGTGCTTCATAAAAAATCAGATGGATGGCTTGGACACATTGTGGATATTCTTGTTGTGTTCGGTATTGTAGGCTCGATTTCAACATCTCTTGGAATCGGTGCACCGGTGCTTTCTGATATTATCCGTGAAGTGTTTGGTATCCCTGCACAGTATGATTTTACTGTAAAAATTATTGTGTTGATTATCTGGGTATTAATCTTTGGAACAAGTGTGTATCTGGGACTGGATAAAGGAATTCAGCGGTTAAGTAATATTAATGTTGTGCTGGCATTTATCTTTATGGGACTGATTCTTTTGATTGGACCGACAATGCAGATTTTTAAGATGGAAGTAAACTCAATCGGTTTATATGCATCTGATTTTATCAAGATGAGCACTTATACAGATCCATTTGGAGAAGGAAAATTCTCCAGTGAGTGGACGGTATTTTACTGGGGATGGTGGATTGCTTTTATGCCGATGATGGGAATGTTTGTCGGTAAGATTTCAAGGGGAAGAACTATCAAAAATGTAATGTGGGGACAGCTTCTATGGGGGACACTCGGATGCTGCTGCAGTTTTATGATTTTTGGTGGATATTCTCTTTACCTACAGCAGTCCGGAAAAGTTGATTTGGCGACCATCCTTGCAGAAGAAGGAAACAGCGGTGCAATTATTGCAATTTTGCAGACCCTTCCAATGTCTAAGATTATGATGCTGTTCTTGTGTATTGTCTGTTTTGTCTATCTGGCAACAACGATTGATTCGTGTGCTTATGTACTGGCCGGAACAACGACAAAACGCTTATCCTATAAAGAAGACCCTGCAAGATGGAATCGTATCTTATGGGCAGTTTTATTTTGTGTCTTATCCATTGGGCTTATGATTATTGGTGGATTGGAAGCTGTAAAAACGATTTCGGTGTTGACGGGACTGCCACTGATTGCAGTGTTGATTGTGCTGATGGTTTCAGTGAAACGAATGTTGAAAGAAGACGAAGAAAAGGAAGAAAAAAGGAAATAGAAAAATTTTAACTAATTAACATTCAAGAATAGCCGCTTAGTTTAGGAGACGTGGGCGGCTATTTTTGTGATTTATGATTATCTTTACCTATTTACTTATAACAGTCAGTTTCAATTTTTCTAAAAATAATCACTGTTGAAACTCTCAGGATATGATTCAATAAACTTAACAATAAAAATAAAGCTGAGAAAGGGGTTTATAAATGATAAAGGTTATAAAAAATCATGGAAAAACAGTGCATGCATATCGCCTGGGAGAAGACAGTGAAAAAATTCAGCAATTAATAAAAGAGAAAAAAATCATTCCGCTTCCGGATGATAAATTCGAAGTGAAATCCTCAGAAACGCTTTCAAGTCAAAGTGAGCATGGTGAAATTGCAAGGGCGGGAGATTTCATTAAAGTGGACAGTGATGGCAATCCCTATCCAAATGGTGCAGAATGGTTTTATCGAAATCACAGACATTTGGCAGGAGATGAATATGAACAGCTTCCGCAGACTTTAGACGCCTGGACGTGCAATGAGAAAATGTGCAGGGAGATTGAGTTTTTAATTCAACATAAAGGACTTGTAATAAACGAACAAGAGGAGGCAGATTATTTTGTAGCGCCACTTTGGGGAACAACAGAGACTGCCGCAAAAGATGCTGTAATTGTATTTTACGGAATTACATATACAGAGAATGGTGAGATTATGGATGTGGAGTTTAATTTTGTCAAACGCACAGAATTTGATAAAACCTACCATGTGATGTAAGTGTCAAAAGTAACTTTTGACACTTACATCATCATATTGCGGAATAAAAAGTCTAAAAAATAATGCATTTTTACTGCGAGTTTTAGCTATATGGCTAGTGTACAAAATTTGATAAACTGATATAATAAAATTACGAATATATATGTAAAAAAACAAATTTGTGCGAAATCAGCAGAAAGGAAGGTATTGTTATGGGTCTTATTAAAGCGGGAGTTGGAGCGGTAAATGGAGTATTGGCGGATCAATGGAAAGAGTTTTTCTATTGCGAAGCGCTGGATAAGGATATTTTGGTAACTAAGGGACAGAAACGCGTTGGCAAACGTTCCTCTAACACAAAGGGCAGTGATAATATTATCTCGAATGGAAGCGGAATTGCAGTTGCAGACGGTCAGTGTATGATTATTGTCGAGCAGGGAAAAATTGTTGAAGTCTGCGCAGAGCCTGGAGAATTTGTTTACGATCGTTCAACTGAACCAAGTATTTTTACAGGAAAACTGGGTGATGGGATTAAAGAGACGTTTAAGACAATCGGCAAACGATTTACATTTGGCGGAGATACCGGAAAAGACCAGAGGGTTTATTACTTTAATACCAAAGAAATCATGGATAACAAGTTTGGAACACCGAATCCATTCATGTTTGATGTGGTAAATAAAGACATCAATATGAGAAGAACTGTTCAGGTGCGCTGCAATGGTGTGTATTCTTATAAAATGATTGACCCATTGTTATTCTATACACAGGTTTGTGGAAATGTAGAGCGCGAGTATACCAGAGAAGAGATTGACAATCAGTTAAAGACAGAATTTATCGATGCCCTGCAGCCGGCATTTGCAGCACTTTCCGAATTAGAGCTTCGTCCGGCACAGATTCCGGCACATACAAAAGAATTAAAAGATGCCATGAATCGTGCATTAAAGATAGAATGGACAGAACGAAGAGGAATTGAAGTACAGGCGATTGCCTTAAATCCAATTACACTCACTGAAGAGGATATGAAGAAAATCAACCAGATGGAGGATGCAGCAACACTTGGCAGTAATCCATTTATGATGGCAGGACGTATGACAGATGCAACTGCAAATGCAATGGAAAATGCAGCTTCTAATCCAAATGGGGCAATGAATGGATTTGTCGGGATGGGCATGTCGATGAATGCAGGTGGAGCAGGTGCAGGCTTTGGCGCAGCGCAGAGCTTTTATAATCAGGGAGTTCAGCAACAACAGGCACAACAGGCACAGCAGCAGATGCAGCAAATGCAGCAGACCGAGCAGCAGACAGTACAGAATCAATCCGGGCAGCAGTCTCAGGATAGTTGGAAATGTGCATGCGGAGCAGTTGTAACCGGAAAATTCTGTACCGAATGTGGAGCAAAGAAACCGGAACCAATTCAGGCAGGAAGATGGAAATGCAAATGTGGCGCGATGGCAACCGGAAAGTTCTGCCCGGAATGTGGCTCACCTAAACCATTAGAGGATGGATGGACCTGCACCTGTGGAACAGTAAATCAGGGAAAATTCTGCCAGAACTGTGGAGCAAAGAAACCATCGGGTGCACCGTTATATCGATGTGATAAATGCGGATGGCAGCCGGAAGACCCGAAGAATCCACCTAAATTTTGTCCGGAATGTGGAGACCCTTTTGATGAGAACGATGTTCAGTAAAAAATATAGTTTAGAATCTTTTGACATTTAATTTGTGAAAAGTTTTTTGATGATTGTGTCAGAATTTCTAAAGTATAAGTAAATGAAAGTTATTACATCATAAGAAAAGAGAGGGGGAAACTGCATGGGAAATTTACAGGAATATAAGTGTCCGTGTTGTGGAGGCGCAATTGAGTTTAACAGCAAACTTCAAAAAATGAAATGTCCATACTGCGATACAGAATTTGAAATAGAAACCTTACAGGGCTATGAAAAAGAACTTCAAAATGAACAGTCTGACGATATGACATGGGAAACTTCTGCCGGAAGTGAATGGCAGGAGGGTGAAGCAGAAGGGCTTAGAGTCTACACCTGCAAATCCTGTGGCGGAGAAATTGTTGCCGATGCAAATACTGCTGCAACATCCTGCCCATACTGTAATAATCCGATTGTGATGACCGGACAGTTTGAGGGAAGCTTAAGGCCGGATTATGTGATTCCGTTTAAATTAGATAAAAAAGCAGCGAAAGAAGGTTTGATGAAACATTTAAACGGAAAACGGCTTCTGCCTAAGATTTTCAAGGACCAGAATCACATTGATGAAATTAAGGGAGTGTACGTTCCATTTTGGCTGTTTGATACAGATGCAGAGGCACATATCCGATATCGTGCAACGAAAGTGAGAAGCTGGAGTGATAGCGAGTACGATTATACCGAAACAAAACATTATATGATTCACAGGGGCGGAACCGTTGGGTTTGAACGAATTCCGGTAGATGGTTCCTCTAAGATGCCGGATGATTTGATGGAATCGATAGAACCGTTTGATTTTAAAGAGGCGGTAAAATTCCAGATGCCGTATCTGGCAGGATATTTGGCAGATAAATATGATGTAAGTGAGGAAGAAAGTGTCGGAAGAGCAAATAAGAGAGTGAAAAAATCGACAGAAAAAGTATTTGCGTCTACTGTCAAAGGTTATTCTTCTGTGACAACGGAAAACAGCAGTATACAGTTGCAAAATGGAAAAGCAAAGTATGCGCTGTATCCGGTTTGGATTTTAAATACGACCTGGAAGGGAGAAAAATATCTTTTTGCGATGAATGGACAGACTGGAAAATTTGTTGGAAACCTTCCGGTGGATAAAGCGGCAGCAGGAAGATGGACCGCATTGCTTACAGTGATATTTGGAGCTTTGAGTTATGGCATTATCTGGCTGTTTTGGTTGTTTGGTGTGTTATAGAGGGAGGGCGGAAAAATGAAGAAACGAATTTTTGCAGTTTTTTTAACCATACTTCTTTTTATGCTTTCCACAGTGGGAGTCTGGGCGTCAGAGGGATCAGATGACAGCGGATTTTCAGGGGAGTACGAACGCCTGACTGATTCAGCAGGACTATTAAGCGAGGAAGAAGCACAGAATATTTTGACAAAGCTGGATGAAGTAAGTAAGCGCCAGAAGTTTGATATTGTAATTCTGACAGTAGATAGTCTTGAAGGCGCAACAGCGACGGAGTACGCAGATGATTTCTTTGATTATTATGGCTATGGATATGGCGAAGGGAAAGATGGAATTTTATTCTTAGTCAGTATGGAAGACAGAGACTGGGCACTTTCAACACATGGATACGGAATTACTGCATTTACAGATGCAGGATGCGATTACATAGCAGAACAGTTTAAGAGTTCACTTTCAGATGGCGAGTATGAGAAAGCATTTGAAATTTATATCGACCAGTGCGATGCATTTGTCACACAGGCGAGAGAAGACCGCCCTTACGACAATTCCAATCTTCCAAAAAAACCACTTGGAATGATATGGATTCCGGTTGCACTGGTGCTTGGATTTATCTGTGCATTTTTAATTGTAGGAGGAATGAAACGACAATTGAAAACCGTGGCAAGAAAAACAACGGCCGGAAATTATCAGAAAAAAGGCAGTCTAAAAGTGACAGAAAGCAGTGATTTATTCTTATATGAAGATGTAACCCGTACAGCAAAACCAAAATCCAGTGATGGGGATTCCGGAAGCAGTACCCACACTTCATCGTCGGGGGAAACACACGGCGGAAGCAGTGGAAAATTCTAGCAAATTGGGCTGAAAGTTAGTCTTTCAAAGGGGAGTATATAAGGGTATAATGAAAGAAAAATTAAGACCAATTTTGTTAGAGAAGGGAAATTAAGACATGAAGATTGCAATTTTAGGTGCTGGAAGAATCGCAGTACATATGGCAGAAACACTGGCTGGAATGGATGATGTTGAGGCTTATGCAGTTGGAGCAAGGGAACTTGAGCGGGCAGAAGCTTTTGCGGAGAAATATGGATTTACAAAGGCTTATGGTTCTTATGAAGAAATGCTGGCGGATAAAGAAATTGATTTAGTCTATATTGCTACGCCACATTCCCATCATTATAAACACGCAAAAATGTGTCTGGAAGCAGGGAAAAATGTGCTGTGTGAAAAATCATTTACGGTAAATGCAGACCAGGCAAGAGCACTTTTTAAACTGGCAGAGGAAAAAAATCTGTTAATCACAGAGGCAATCTGGACCAGATACATGCCGTCAAGAAAAATGATTCAGGATATTGTGGAAAGTGGAGTGATTGGAGAGGTAACTTCTCTTACTGCAAACTTAAGCTATGCAGTTACAGAAAAAGAAAGAATCCGTAAACCGGAACTTGCAGGCGGTGCACTGCTTGATGTCGGAGTCTATCCGATTAACTTTGCAAGTATGGTACTTGGTGAAGAGCTCAAAGATGTGCAGTCGAGTGCAATTTTTGAAGGCGGCGTCGATATTCTCGAAACCATTATTATGAATTTTGAAGGAAATAAAATGGCAACGCTTCAGAGTGGTGTCAGAGAAATTTCTGATAGAATGGGAAGTATTTTTGGAACAAAAGGCTACATTCAGGTTCAAAATATCAATAATCCGGAGAAGATTACAGTATTTAACCAGAATCATGAAGAAACAGCAAGCTATTTTCCTCCAAAGCAGATTACAGGATACGAATATGAAGTCCGAGCTTGTAAAAAAGCATTGGAAGAGGGCAAAATTGAGTGTCCGGAAATGCCTCATGCTGAAACGGTAAGAATCATGGAAATTATGGATGGTTTGAGAAAAAGCTGGGGATACGAAATTCCGGAAGTGGAGTAAACTAAACTCAAATAAGTATGTCAGATTAATATTAGAATAAGTGATGAAACAAATGTCCATATAGACAGCAAAACAAAATCCCCGATGTTGACGCATCGGGGATTTTTACGTTCTAATTATAAAATTATAAAAGAAACAACCAGATATGCTTTTAATTTAAAATTTTTAAAAATACCTAATAAAACATATTTACATAGTATGAAATAGGTGTTATAATGTGAACCATAGTAGAAAACCAATATAAAGTTGATAAGATAAGTATGAAATAGAGATGAAACAAGCGAGAGGGTGAAAACAATGAAAGAGATATTATGCTTTGGAGATTCCAATACCTATGGATTAATTCCGAAAACAAATGGAAGATATGACAGAGAAGTAAGATGGACGGGTCTGCTTCAGGATGCATTAAAAAACGATGGATTTCACGTATTAGAAGAAGGATTGTGCGGAAGAACCACAGTATTTGAAGATGAATTCCGCCAGAACAGAAAAGGCAGTGACATGCTTCCGGTATTATTAGAATCCCATAATCCAATTAATATTGTGGTATTGATGCTTGGGACAAACGATTGTAAATCTTATTATCATGCATCTGCTGAAGTAATCGGAAAGGGAATTGAGAAATTAATCGAGCAGATTTGGAATTATTCACAGTCCGTGAAAATCCTGCTGGTATCTCCGATTTTACTTGGTCAGGAAGTGTGGAAAACCGAGTTTGACCCTGAATTTGATACCGATTCCATTGAGACTTCAAAACAGTTAAAAGCAGTGTATGAGAGAATTGCCAAAAAACAGAATATTGAATTCCTTGCGGCTTCAGATTATGCAAAGCCAAGTAAAGAAGACCAGGAGCATATGTCTGTAGAAGGTCATCGAAGATTGGCAGAAGCAGTGATTGAAAAAATAAAAAATTCCGCACTCAGCGCATAAATTCGGTAAGATGGATGTAAAAGTAAATGAAATAAAAAAAGGACGCTAAGATAATCTCTTAGCGCCCTCGCTTATGGTGACATTATAGTAACGGATTTAGAAAATGTCAAAAAAGATTTAAAAATTTTGATTCTGTCAGTCGCCTTTTAAGACTACACGAATTCTCTTATAGATTAAAAATACAATCAAAGAAGTCAGTGTGTATTTAAATAAGTTAAATGGGAAAATAATCAAGGCTGCAAATGTCAGAAGATTATGAACAGAACCATGAACGGCACTTCCCATCTGAATAAATGCATCAACCGGCATTCCGAATGCTTTTCCGTAAGCCGGAAGCAGAATAAATGCATTGATAAAGCAGGCTACAACAGAGGTTAAAAGTGTTCCGGCAATCATTCCGAGAACAGCATGTTTTCTATTTTTCATAGAACGATAAATGAAACCGGCCGGAACAACGAAAGCACATCCAAAGATAAAGTTGGCAACATCACCGACACCGGCTGTCATTGTACCCTTTGTTACCAGATGAACTAAGATTTTCACAAGTTCCACCCAGACACCTGCAAGCGGTCCCATTGCAAAAGAACCAACTAATACCGGAACTTCAGAAAAATCCAGCTGATAGAAACTTGGTGCTAAAAAAGGAATCGGAAATTCCAGATTCATCAAAATTCCTGCGATTGCACCAAGCATCGCAATCTGTGTAATTGTTCTTGTACGACTTCTTGTCGATACATTTCTTCTTAATACCTGTTCACTCATTTTTCGTCTCTCCTTTAAAATTTATGATTTTATTAAGAGAATCCTTTGAAAATTTCTTAGTTTATAGTATAGATAACAAGTTAGCATAGATAAGTTTCCATAAACTAAAAAGCCCTTGGAATTTTTTCCAGGGGCTTGAGCACGTATTTAAAAATTTGCGCGTTCTTCTCTCATCCAGACTATACTGTCGGTTTCGGAATTTCACCGAATCAGCCGCTTGCGCGGGTCGCGGACTATACCGCCGGTAGGGAATCTCACCCTGCCCCGAAGAATTCTCTTTTTCTTTGTCCTCATTATACTATATATGTATTCTGGTTTCAATAGTGAATCTGTTTTTCACAGTTCGCTTGAATTTACCTTTGTTTCCGAGTATAATGAAAATAATTATAGGATGTTTTCTATTTCTATAAGTGAGAATTGAGGAGGAACTTATTATGATTAAGTGGAACAATTTAAACACTCTTTCTTCATTTGAGAATCTTTCAAAAGTAGAACGTGTAAAACTCGCAGAGGTAATGTCAGGAGAAAACGGTGCAGACCGTGTGAAAAAATACACAATTCCTATGGCAGCCGGTCTTTCTTACAATTATGCAGCAAAACAGGTAGATGATGATGTATTAGAAGCATTAACCAAGTTAGCGGAAGAAGCACAGCTTGCAGAAAAATTTGAAGCCCTCTACAATGGAGAAGTCATCAACACAGGAGAAAAACGTCTGGTTCTTCATCACATGACACGTGGTCAGTTAGGTGAAGCAGTAGAAGCAGATGGTGTGGATAAACGTACTTTCTATACAGAACAGCAGAAGAAAATTGCAGATTTTGCAAATAAAGTACATGCCGGTGAAATCACAAATGCAGCAGGCGAGAAATTTACAACAGTAGTTCAGATTGGTATCGGTGGAAGTGACCTTGGTCCTCGTGCAATGTATCTGGCACTGGAAAACTGGGCTAAGAAAAACAATACATTTAAGATGGAAGCAAAATTCATCAGTAATGTAGATCCGGATGATGCAGTAGCAGTTTTGAATTCTATTGATGTTGCACATTCTATTTTTGTACTGGTTTCCAAATCCGGAACAACTCTGGAAACACTGACAAATGAATCTTTTGTAAAAGATGCTCTGAAAAATGCAGGCTTAGACGCATCCAAACACATGATTGCAGTTACAAGTGAAACTTCTCCGCTTGCTAAGAGTGATGATTATCTTGCAGCATTTTTCATGGATGACTACATTGGCGGTCGTTTCTCCTCTACATCAGCAGTAGGTGGTGCAGTTTTATCTCTGGCATTTGGCCCGGAAGTATTTGCACAGTTCTTACAGGGTGCAGCAGAAGAAGATAAACTTGCAATGAATAAAAACGTCTTAGAAAACCCGGAAATGCTTGATGCATTAATCGGTGTTTACGAACGTAACGTATTAGGATATCCGAGTACAGCCGTTCTGCCATACTCTCAGGCACTGAGCCGTTTCCCTGCACATCTTCAGCAGTTAGATATGGAATCCAACGGTAAATCTGTAAACCGTTTTGGTGAAGCAGTAGATTATCCAACCGGTCCGGTTATCTTTGGTGAACCAGGAACAAACGGACAGCACTCTTTCTACCAGTTACTGCACCAGGGAACAGACATTGTACCGCTTCAGTTTGTTGGATTTAAAAACAGCCAGATTGGTACAGATGTTGTAATTCAGGACAGCACAAGTCAGCAGAAACTCTGCGCAAATGTAGCAGCACAGATTGTAGCTTTTGCATGCGGAAAAGCAGATGAAAATAAAAACAAAAACTTTAAAGGTGGACGTCCATCCAGCATTATTATCGGAGAAGAACTGACACCGGAAGCACTTGGTGCACTCCTCGCTCACTTTGAAAATAAGATTATGTTCCAGGGATTCGTATGGAATGTAAACAGCTTTGACCAGGAAGGTGTACAGCTTGGTAAAGTTCTTGCAAAACGTGTCCTTGCACATGAAACAGATGGCGCATTGAAGGTATTCAGTGATTTATTAAACATCTAATTCTTTAATTTTAAATTTTTAAGAGAAAGTCTGTCTGTATAGAAAAATCTTGCGGACAGGCTTTTTTTAGGATGAATGTAAACTTATAAAAACAAAACGGTTGACATTTAATTCTTTTATGGATATACTAAATTTTATACGCAAAAACATCGAAAAATGAGAGGAAAGTATATTATGTCAGAATTATCCATCACATTACGTTTAGAAAACTGGGACGAGAGCAGACCGCTGACTCGTGAGGAAGCTGTTGAAATTTTAAATCTTCCGGAAGAGGAAATGCCAAAACTTCTGGATTGTGCTTACGCACTTCGTACGAAATATAAAGGGAAAAAAGTCAGTGTACAGCTATTAACAAATGTGCGTAGTGGAAACTGTTCCCAGAACTGTGCGTATTGTGCACAGTCTCGTGATTCCGAAGCTCCGATTGAAAAGTATCGCAGAGTTTCCGATGAAAAATTATACGGAGATAATGATTTGGTGGATGAAAAACATCTGGCAAGACATTGTATTGGCTTAAGTGGAATCGGTTTCTCCGATGAAGAAATTGAAGACTTGGCAGATCGTATCCGTGAAATGAAGAAAAAGGAAACACAGATTTGCTGTTCCATCGGATTTTTAACAGAGAAACAGGCAAAAATGTTAAAAGAAGCCGGGCTGGACCGCATCAATCATAATTTAAACAGCAGTCGTTCTTTCTATCCGGAAATCTGCACCACTCATACTTATGAACAGCGTGTAAACAATATTAAAATGCTTCAGGGCTTAGGTTTTGAAATCTGTAGTGGCGGAATTATTGGAATGGGCGAAAGCAAAGAAGATGTAGTAGATATGTTGATGGATTTAAGAGAAATCAATCCGGAATCCGTACCGATTAATTTTTTACTTCCAATTCCGGGAACAAGACTGGCAGACAGAGATATTTCAGAATTAACACCGGAGTATTGCCTGAAGGTGCTTTGTCTTGCAAGACTGATGATTTCAAAATCAGATATTCGATGTGCAGCGGGACGTGAAGTTTATTTCAAAGGAATTGAGCCGACTTTATTTAAAGTAGTGGATTCTATCTTTGCTTCTGGATATCTGACCGCAGGCGGACAGGGAATCGATGCGACAATGAAAATGATAGAAGAAGCCGGATTTACCGGAGAAATTGAATCGACAGATGAAGAGTAATAGAGAATCATAAAGCCCAATAAAGAAATAAGGGAAAAGACAAAGAAGCTGAAAAAATCGTTTCTTTGTCTTTTTTTGTGCTATAATCAAAAAAATAAAAAATAAAAAAACTTACAGGAAGGACGAAAATCATTATGAAAGAAAAACAAACCGGCAGTTGTGAAAGCTGTACCTATTATATTTACGATGATGAATATGAAAGTTATCTTTGTGATGTCAGCATGGACGAAGATGAGTATATGAGACTGGTTTCCGATACGCATTATCAGTGTCCGTATTACCGAAATGGAAATGAATATGCAGTAGTAAGAAAACAGATGTAAAGAACAGTAGTAACAATATAGAAGCAGAAAAAAGCGAATAGTAATCACGTTAGAAAAAGAGGAGAGAGCGATGACAAAAGATTTGACGACAGGAAAAATTATGCCGATACTGGTAAAATTTACGGTGCCGCTTGTCCTTGGGAATTTATTTCAGCTGACCTACAATGCAGTTGACAGTATTATCGTGGGACATTTTGTCGGAAAAGAAGCACTTGCGGCAGTCGGAATCTGCAATCCTGTCAGTACACTGATGATTTTATTTTTAAATGGACTGTGTATGGGTGCAAGTATTTTGATGGGGATTCAATATGGGGCAAGGGATTATAAAACTTTGCACCGCCAGATTAGTACAACGATGCTTTCAGGTGTTGTATTTTCTGTATTTTTAACACTTATTTGTGTCATTTTTGCGGTGCCGATTTTGCGGTTACTTCAGGTAGACCCATCGATTCTGGAAATGACAAAAGAATATTTGAGAATTATTTTCTGGGGACTGGTATTTACTTTTTTATACAACTTTTTTTCAAGCACCCTTCGAGCACTGGGAGACAGCAGTTCTCCGTTGTATTTTCTGATTATCAGTGCAGTTTTAAATGTATTTGGCGATTTGTTTTTTGTCGTGGTATTAAAGGCTGGATGCAATGGCTGTGCGGTTTCGACGGTATTAAGTGAAGCATTGTGCTGTTTATTCTGTGTAATTTATATTCAGAAAAAAGTGCCGATTTTGCGATTGGGAAAGAAATGGCTGGTGTTTGATGCAAGTCTTTTAAAGCGAACGATTGCTTATGGATGGGCATCGGCAATGCAGCAGGCGACGGTACAGCTTGGAAAGATTGGGATTCAGGCGATTGTCAATACGATGGGAGTTTCCGTTGCGGCGGCATTTGCGGTGGTAAACAGAATTGATGATTTTGCATATACACCGGAACAAAATATCGCACATGCGATGACGGCACTGATGGCGCAGAACAAAGGGGCAGGAAAGAAAGACCGTATGCGGGAAGGATTCCGTTGTGGATTTATATTGGAAGTGATTTATGGAATTCTGGTTTTAATTATCTGTTATGTGTTTGCAAGACCGCTTATGATGCTGTTTGTAAAAGATGAAGAGGTAATCGGTCACGGTGTGATTTATTTACAGTTGATTTCACTTATGTATATACTTCCGGGAATTACGAATGCACTTCAGGGATTTTTCCGTGGAATTGGAGATTTGAAAGTTACCTTAATCAGCAGTTTTACAAATATGGGAGTGCGTGTACTTGCAGCCGCTCCGATGGTTTTTTTATGGGGATTTGGAATTGAAGCACTTCCGTATTCTTATCTGGCAGGATGGATTGGAATGTTACTTGTGGAAGCACCGCTGTTAATTAAGATTTACAGGAAGAAATAAGGCACAAGCTGAATAGAATAATAAAAAAGAAAAATAAGAAAGCAGAAATCTATGAAATTAGAGCTTTTGCACATTTCAAAACAATATGGCAAAAAAACAGCAGTGGAGGATATGTCTCTTGTTTTGACAAACGGCGTGTGGAGAATTTCCGGAAATCCTAAATGTGGAAAAACAACTCTGCTTCGTCTGATTACAGGAAGCGTGAAGCCGACAGAGGGAAAACTCTTTTATAACGAAAGAAATATTTTTGAAGATTATTCACAATACAAAGCAGTGCTTGGTTATCTGCCGCAGCATTTTAAACCGGACCATTTATTTACGGTAAAGGAATATCTGAATTATATTTCAGCTTATAAGGGCTTATCGAAGAAACAGACAAAAAGAAGAACTGCAGAGGCACTTGGAGCACTTCGTTTGTGGGAAGTGCGGGACAAAAAAATAGCGAGACTTTCAAGAGGAATGAGACAGAGAGTCGGAATGGCACAGGCAGTTTTAAATAAGCCGAAGGTTTTAGTTTTAGACGAACCTTCGGCTTATTTAGATGAAAGAGAAGAAAATCTGTTTTATGAGCTGGCAGGAGAATTTTTTCAAAACTGCATTGTGATTATTACAGAGAGAAGCAGTTTGGATGAGACGAGAAGCAGATGCGAGGAAGTAGCGGACTGGAATCTGACGATGAAAAACGGGAAAGTGGGGAGTATTTAGAATGAACTCAATAAGTGCGAAATTAAAATCGGAAATAAAACGAACATTGTATACAAAATGGATTTGGTTTGCAGGATTTTTGGCATGTCTACTTGGAAAGATAACCCAGATGGCAGGACAGGACAGCATTACATGGAGGTGTATTTTTATTGCTTCGGCAATTTTAATCAGTGAAGTTTTTTGGCTGTTTGAGCTGAAAAGCCCGAAAGATGAGGCAGTACTCTGCACGAAATACGGAAACCGGTGGATGCATCAAAAAAGAGCAGTGATTCTGTGGGTGCTCGTGTTATTGATTTTATTAATTTCCGGTTTATAATTTTGTCAGAATAAAACAAAGAGACATTCGATTTTTTTCGGATGTCTCTTTTGCATATCAACCGTTTTACTTAATCAATCACTTTTTTGATTGCATCAAGCAGTTCGTCATAAGTTTCATAAGCCGGAATTTCCGGATATTCTGCTTTGATTGCTTCTGTACTTTTAAATAAAAATCCTGCTTTACTTGCCTGAATCATACCAAGGTCATTATGGCTGTCACCGCTTGCGATTGTGTCATAACCAATGGACTGTAATGCTTTTACAGTAGTATATTTGGATTTTTCACAGCGCATTTTAAAGTCTGTGATTTCTCCATTTTCTGCGACAACGAGAGAGTTACAGAAGATGGTCGGATAGCCGAGTTTTTTCATTAAAGGTCCGGCAAACTGGGAGAAGGTATCGCTGATAATGATAACCTGAGTCATTTCTCTTAACTTGTCCAAAAATTCCTTTGCACCGGGAATCGGGTCAATCTTTGCGATGGTTTCCTGAATCTCTTTTAATCCAAGGTTGTGTTCTTTTAAAATGTTTAAGCGGTATTTCATCAGCTTATCATAATCCGGCTCGTCTCTGGTAGTTTTTTTGAGTTCCGGAATACCGGTTTCCTCTGCAAATGCAATCCAGATTTCCGGTACGAGTACGCCCTCTAAGTCTAAGCAAACGATTTCCATTTTTTCCTCCATTCTAAAGCAGGTTGATAGGGTCCATTCTATCGAACCCTGCTTTTGCTTAAGTATTTATCTATTCTTATCAAAACCTATTATATTAGAAAACGAAAAAAAACGCCACTGAAAATTTTACGTTTTAATGCGATAAAATTTTCAATGACGCTTAGAAATCATTTTAGAATCAAATACAGGATTCAATTAATCTTAAAATAAATGATTGAATTGTACTTAAATAGTGGTAGGTGATTTTTTATTTCTCAATTGGAAACCAGCCAAAGTCAACGCATCTTCCAAGGTCCCAGCTGTCCCAGCCAACCCATCCAGGGGTGTTTACAGTATCAGTCAGCAGTTTGTAGCTCCAGTAGAAGTATCCGCTTCCGGCATCCCATGCATCTAACATGGCTTTTGCAAGTGTGTTGTAAATTTCTTTTTTCGTTTCAGCACTGATACATTCTTCGCTTAAACCTTCTACACCATTTAATACTGTCTGTCCGCCTTTGGTGTCATGTCCAACAGCGAGAGAATTGAATAAGCACCATTCCCCACAGATAACCGGGAAGTATTCCTGCATTTCTGCGATGTCTTTTTTGAGTTCTTCTACATAAGAAACATAGTTTTCTACGTTCTGTTCACAGCCGTTCATCTCAGCAACCATCAGGTACTGGTGCGTATCAAGTACAACGTTTTTATATTTTTCTTCACGCATGAAATCTTTCCATGCTTTTAAGCGGAAGGCATCATGGAAAACAACGTATTTTTCTTCCGGCATGTGTTTGCGGATTCTGTCGTAAGCCTCCAAATAAAAACCGCGGATAAATTCCATTGTATTTGGTTTTGTTCCCTTTGCTTTTTCAGGGTCAACTGCCGGATAGCGTTCTGCTACGTTCATAGATTCCCACATATCTTCAAGTATAGGCTCGTTTAAAATTTCGATTCCCCATAAGCCTTTTCTTGTACCGTATCTTTTTGCAAGTCTTTCAAGAACAGTGAGTTCAAATTCAACTTCGTCCGGATCCTGTGACCATTTGCAGATACCACTGATTCCGCCATTATCAAATCCGTTCTGGCTGTCCGGTGCAGTATGTAAGTCGATTAAAATCTGAAGTCCATATTTTTCAGCCCAGTTAAATGCTTTGTCAAGTTCTTCGATACATCCGATAAAGGGCTCTCTGTCGCCAAAGATGAAATACGGAACAGGGATTCTGACTGCATCCATTCCCATCGATTTGATTCTTGTGAAATCTCTTTCTGTGATATATTCAGAACGATGGATTTTGATTTTTGCCTCATAAACTTCTTTGGAAAGTTGTGTTGGAAGATAATATTCATCTTCAGCAGTTGTTCCATCGAATAAAGATGGGCTCATCCATTTTTCAAGTACCAGCCAGTTACCAAGATTAACACCTTTTACTTTCATGTGTTCTGTTTCCTTTCTCTTTTTTAAAAAATTTTTTATTTAAAAATGTGATTCATTGTTTTTTGCAATCGTTATTTTACCCATCCAAATCTTAAATTTATATCATAATTATTGGAAATTTATCACTTATATTGTGAAAAATCTGTGCTATAATGGAAAAGCAAAAGAAAATGCAAAAAGAAATGCAGGAAGAAGGGAGCGTGAAAATTTGAATATAGATTATCTTGCATGGCATGTTTCACATGAACTTCATACATTTGTAAGACGCTGGAGCGGTGAATTAAAACCGGATAATAAGCCGGAAATTTTTTGTGCCAGAAAGGATTTAAAAGACGATTATTTTTCTTTTTCAGAGTTTGAAGATTATATGAATCAATGTCTGGCTGGAAAATTTGTGTCTGCGTGTCCGGTAGTTTTTTCGGCAGGTTTAAAAGAGAATCAAGTCGCTTATGCCTATCTTCAGGCAGGAGATTTTTACTATTTAGTCGGACCGGTACGGTTTGATTCAAAGGTTCGTCTGTATTATCATATTGGAGAATTTGAAATCCCAAAGAGCGATTTTAATGCGGTATTTAGTTCTGAGTTTTATTTTTTCTGTTCTAATATTTTACTGATGTGTAATCTGTTTCGCAAGGAAATTTTGACAAGGGATGATATTGTCTATGAAAACTGTGAAGAACAGATTCGAGATTCGGAAATTATGGAAGAATACTCGGCACTTATCTTTGAAAGGCAGGAACTTGAAGAACCACACAATCCTTATGAACAGGAAATTCGAGAACTTACCAGTATTGAACTGGGTGACATCGAGATGTTGAAAAAAAGTATTGGAGAAGATTATCTTGGAAAGACCGGCGTGCTTTCTAAAGATGAACTGCGCAATACAAAAAATCTTGGAATTGTGGTTATGACGCTTGCGAGCAGGGCGGCAATTCGAGGCGGATTAATGCCGGAAATCTCGTATTCCATGAGTGATGTCTTTATCCAGAAAATCGAAGAAATGACAGATATTGTGGCGATTTATACGGCAATCCGTCAGTTTGAAATGGAATATGCAAAGCTGGTGGCAGAAATCCGTAAGCAGGATGAGAAAAAATCCAAAGAAAAGCAGAGTATCTGGGTGGAAGCAAGCAAAGAGTATATCTTTAAACATCTGCATGAAAAGATTCGGGTGCAGGAAATTGCAGATTACCTGCACTTAAATTCCAGCTATTTATCTGAACTGTTTAAACAACAGGAATCTATGACACTGACTGATTTTATTTTACAGGAGAAAGTAAAACTGACGAAGAATCTGCTGACGTATTCGCCGTATTCTTACATAGAGATTGCAACTTATCTGGGATTTTCTTCGCAGAGTCATCTGGGAAAAGTCTTTAAGAAATATACGGATATGACCCTTAGGCAGTATCGGGAACGGTATGGAAGAGAACAGATACAGGAACGAAGAAAGGCAGAATTAATATCAAATGAATGAGGTTGAGGAGTTAACCGAATCAAAAAGAAAACAGCGAAGCGGAGGAAAAATATCCGCTTGATACAAAAAAGAAAGAGGAAATTAAAAAATGGGAAATGACTTATTTGAAAAAGCACCGATTCCGAAAGCTTATTTCAGCTTTGCGCTTCCGGTGGTATTTAGCATGGTGATTTCGCTGGTTTATAATATGGCGGACACCTATTTTATTGCCGCTACCGGAAATACGAATCTGGTTGCGGGTGTTTCACTTGGCGCACCGATTTTTACGTTAATGATTGCGCTTGGTGATATTTTTGGACTGGGCGGAAGTTCGGTGATTTCACGACTATTCGGCAAAAAAATGGATGAGGACGGAAAGCGTTTAAGTGTGTTCTGTTTTTATGGAGCAATTGTATGCGGAATTGTTGTAGCAGTGTTGATGATGTTGTTCCGTGCACCGATTTTAACTCTATTAGGTGCAAAAGCGGATACCGTGCAGTATGCATCGGATTATTATACTTGGCTGGTAATCGGTGCTCCGTTTATTATTTTATCTTTTACGCCGTCTAATCTGCTTCGAACGGAAGGATTTTCAGTAGCATCTATGACAGGAACGGTGCTTGGCTCTGTGATTAACATTATCTTAGACCCGATTTTTATCTTCGTGCTTGGCATGGGAGCAGCCGGTGCAGCGATAGCCACGGTAATCGGAAACATCGGTGCGGATTTATTTTTTGTATTTTTCTTACTGACAAAAAGCAAACGTTTGTCCATCAATCCAAAAGGATTTTTTATCAGCAAAAGAGAACTTGGAGATATCTTTGCCATCGGAATACCGGCATCTGTTACCAACTTTATGCAGAGTCTTGGAATTGCGCTGACTAATCGTTTTTTACTGGTCTATGGAACAGACAAAGTGGCTTCGATGGGAATCGTAATGAAAATCAATATGATTGCAATGCTGATTTTAGTTGGCTTTGCTTTTGGTTCACAGCCGTTAATCGGATATAATTATGGTGCTGGAAATAAAAAGCGTCTGAAAGCGATTCTGGCATTTAGTTATAAATTTGAATGTGCAATGGGAGCTGTGCTGGCACTTATTTTATGTGTTTTTGCAAAGCCTTTGATTTTGATGTTTATGAATCAGGAAAGCATCGTAAATGCAGGAGTTCCGATGCTCAGACTTCAGCTTGCAGGTGCAGTATTTACTGCGGTTACACTCGTAAGTACCTGTACGTTCCAGTCCGCCGGAAAAGCATTAAATGCTTTTCTTTTATCTGTCAGCAGACAGGGCGTTATCTTTGCAGTTGTGATTTTTATTTTGTCTAAAACAGTGGGCTATTATGGAGTACTTTCGGCACAGCCGGTGTCAGATTTTCTTACAGCTGTGCTTGCCGTGATTCTGGTGAGAAGGAGCGTATACCGAGAGATACGATAAAAAATTAGAAAATACCGTTATTGTGGTTTACAAATTGTCAAATAAAAGGTAATATACTTTTATAAAATATTTTATAAAAGGAAGCTTTTGTATGGCGGGAATAGAGAAAAAAAATGTTACAAAATCTAAAATTGTGAACTACATTATCAATCATAAGGCAACGTCTAAGGTAGAGTTATCTAAAGATTTAAATATCAGTATGCCGACAGTATTGTCTAATGTAAAAGAATTGCTAGCAGGTGGAATTGTGATTGAAACAGGAGAATACGAATCAACAGGTGGGCGAAAAGCGAAAAAGATTAGTATTAATCCTGCATATCGTTATGCGGTTGGAATCAGAATCACTGCAAAGCATATAGGGTTTGTGCTTGTAAACATGAAGTATGAAATTGAAAAATATGAAAGAATACGGCTGGAATTTTCAACAAATACTTCTTATTATTTAAAAATCAGGGAAGAATTGGAGGCATTTCTTAAGGATGTAGAAAACAGGGAGAGGATTCTGGGAATCGGTATTTCGATTCCTGGAATTGTTAACTTGGAGAATCGAATGTTGGTGAAATCTCATGCTCTTCAATTAGAAAATTATAGCTTGAATTTTCTGGAACAGGTGTTTTCACTGCCGGTATACTTTGAGAATGATGCAAATGCAGCGATGAGAGCAGAAGATTTAAATAGATATAAAAATGCGTTGTATTTATCTTTAAATAATACTTTGGGTGGTGCGTTTTGTATTGATGGAAAATTAATCTTGGGAGAAAATCAGAAGGCGGGTGAGTTTGGGCATATCATTCTTGTTCCAGGCGGAAAGCAATGTTATTGTGGAAAGCGTGGATGTGCAGATGTTTACTGTGCGGCGAGCGCACTGACGGATGATACCAGCCAAACATTAGAACAGTTTATGCAGCAGTTAGAAGAACGAAAGGAAAGTGCACAGCAGGTTTGGCAGGAATATTTGGAATATTTAGCGGTTTTAATTTCAAATTTGCGGATGGCTTATGACATGGACATCATTCTTGGAGGCGAAGTGGGTGGATATCTTTCAGATTATATGATTCCATTGGAAGAAAAAGTGATGAAATATAATGGGTTTGACCATGATGCAAGATATTTGAAGATATGTTCTTATAAAAGAGAAGCTTCTGCAGTAGGTGTGGCAAAGTATTTTTTGCAGGAGTTTATAAAAGATATTTAGTTGCTTGTAAAAGAGAAAAAGTTCCAGAGAGAAAGCAGTTTAAAGAATGTTTTCTCTCTGGAACTTTTTTTGCTTTCTGGAAAAATGCATAAATTCACAGAAACAATCTTGTGCAATAGGCAGAATTAAACGTTGGGATATTGACAAATTTTATCTTTTGAATAATAATGTAATTACTTTAATAAAATGTTTAATAAAAGAATATAAATAAAGGAGGAAATACATTATGTTACAGCAGGTAATGACAAATCCAGGAGAAATTATTTTCAGAGAGGTACCAGTTCCAGAGGTGAAAGACAATCAGGTGTTGGTTAAAATTATGAATATTGGAATTTGTGGTTCTGATATTCATGTATACCATGGAAAACATCCATTTACAAAATATCCGGTTACACAGGGACATGAAGTGTCTGGTGAAATTGCAAAGATTGGAAAAGATGTTACAGAGTTTCGTGAAGGACAAAAAGTAACAATTGAGCCTCAGGTATATTGTGGAGAATGTTATCCATGTCGTCATGGAAAATATAATCTTTGTGAAGAACTCAAAGTTATGGGATTTCAGACAACAGGAACAGCTTCTGAATATTTTGCAGTAGATGCGTCGAAAGTAACACCGATTCCAGAGGAGATGTCTTATGAAGAAGGTGCAATGATTGAACCTCTTGCTGTAGCAGTGCACGCTGTAAAACAGATGGGCGATGTGAAAGGAATGAATATTGCAGTGCTTGGAGCAGGTCCAATTGGTAATCTGGTTGCTCAGTCAGCAAAAGGAATGGGAGCAGCAAAGGTTATGATTACAGATGTCAGTGACCTTCGGTTAGAGAAAGCAAAAGAATGTGGAATTGATGTATGTGTCAATACAAAAGAAAAAGATTTTGGTGAGGCAATGATTGACGCCTTTGGTCCGGATAAAGCAGATGTAATTTATGACTGCGCAGGAAATAATATCACAATGGGTCAGGCAATCAAATATGCAAGAAAAGGAAGTGTAATTGTTCTTGTGGCTGTATTTGCAGGCATGGCAACAATTGACCTTGCAGTTGCCAACGACCATGAACTGGATATTAAGAGTACAATGATGTACCGCCATGATGATTATGTAGATGGGATTGCACTCGTAAATGAAGGAAAGGTACATTTAAGACCATTAATTTCTAAGACTTTTGCTTTTAAAGATTATTTGAAAGCATATCAGTATATTGATGATAATCGTGAAACAACAATGAAAGTAATTATTAATGTGCAGGAAAAATAGAACGATAAATTTTGGAAGGATGGGGTTTAGTCAGAAACGCTGATAAGGAGGAAGTTATGGGAAGTGAGAGTAAGAATGGAAAAGTGCCGTTGATTAGTAAAATCGCCTATGGATTTGGAGATGTAGGCTGTAATTTTAGCTGGATGTTTGTCAGTAACTTTTTAATGATTTTTTATACCGATGTGTTTGGAATCAGTATGGCAGCGGTATCAGCCTTGATGCTTTTTTCAAGATTCTGGGATGCAATCAATGACCCGATTGTAGGAGGACTGACAGATAAAACAAATACAAGATGGGGGAGGTATCGCCCATGGCTTCTGATTGCGGCTCCAATTACGGCGGTGCTTTTGATGCTCTCCTTCTGGGCACATCCAGACTGGTCGAATACAGCAAAAATCGTTTATATGGTAATTACATATTGCCTTCTGGTATTAGGCTATACTTGTGTAAATATTCCGTACGGAACACTTTGTGGAGCTATGACACAGGATATTGATGAACGTGCAAAAATTAATACTTCCCGTTCCGTGTCAGCGATGATTGCAATCGGAATTATTAATATTGTGACAGTGCCTTTGATTAGTAAGCTAGGAAGCAGTAGTGCCAAAAAAGGCTATCTGCTTGTTGCGATTATTTATGGATGTATCTTTGCAGCCTGTCATTTCTTCTGCTTTGCAAAGACAAAAGAACAGGTAACAATCCCTGAAAAAGAGAAAATTTCAATTAAAGTACAGCTGAAAGCAGTTATGCAGAATAAACCATATCTGCTTGCACTGGTTGGACAGGTATTGTTTGGATTTACATTGTATGGAAGAAATGCTGATATTTTGTATTATTTTACTTATGTTGAGGGAAATGCTTCTTACTATACCACCTATTCAATGTGCATTATTATTCCTTCTATTATTGGTGCAGCATGCTTCCAGCCAGTATTCCGTAAGTTAAATAATAAAGGAAGAACAGCTTCTATTTTTGCATTACTTACAGGTATCGCAATGCTTGCTATGTATTTCTTTAATGTAAAAGAATCACCAATCACATTTTATGCATTAGCCGGTATTACACAATTTTTCTTTTCAGGATTTAATACTGCAATTTATGCCATTATTCCAGACTGCGTGGAATATGGTGAGTGGAAAACAGGACTTAGAAATGATGGATTCCAGTATGCCTTTGTTTCTCTTGGAAATAAAGTTGGGATGGCAGTAGGTACTGCGTTTCTTGCAGCATTACTTGGAAAATATGGATATGTGGCAAATCAGACACAGAATCCGGAAGTAATTGCAATTATGAAACATGCATTTTCAACGATACCTGGAATTTTGTGGATTGTTACAGCAATTGTTCTGTTTTTCTATCGTCTGAATAAAAAACGCTATAATGAAATTGTGGAGGACTTGAAAAATGGCAAAAGAGGTTGATATTGTCGCTTTAGGAGAACTTTTGATTGATTTTACAGAGGCAGGAAAAAGTGATTCAGGAAAAAAGCTGTTTGAGCAAAATCCTGGTGGCGCACCGGCAAATCTTTGAACTGTAGCCTCACGTATGGGGTATCGCACGGAATTTATCGGTAAAGTCGGAACGGATATGCATGGGAATTTTCTGAAAAAAACTTTGGAGGAAGAAGGAATCGGAACAAAATATCTGATTTAAGATGAAAGATATTTTACAACTCTTGCTTTTGTAGAGATTGCGGAAAGTGGGGAGCGTCAGTTTTCTTTTTCCAGAAAACAAAGTGCAGACACACAGCTTTGTGCAGATGAGTTAAATCAGAAATTGCTTGAAGATTGTAAGGTATTTCATTTTGGTTCGTTGTCATTGACAGATGAACCGGCAAGAACAGCAACAATAGAAGCTGTAAAAATAGCAAAATCATCAGGTGCACTTATTTCTTATGACCCTAATTATCGGGCATCATTATGGGAAAAGAAAGAAACTGCTGTAGAACAGATGAAATCCATGATACCTTATGTTGATGTGATGAAAGTGTCAGATGAAGAACTAGTTTTGCTGACAGGAAATAAAGATTATAGTCAGGCAGTTAAAATACTTCTTGATATAGGACAAAAGTTAGTGGCTGTGACGCTTGGAAGCGAAGGGGTTCTTCTTGCAACAAAACAGAGACAGGAGAAACTACCAGGATTTAAAGTGAAAGCGATTGATACGACGGGGGCTGGAGATTCTTTCTGGGGAGGCTTTTAAAGTGAGTATCTAAAACAAAATAAAAAAATTGAAGAGTTTACATGGGAAGAACTTAAAAAGTGTGCAAAGTATGGCAATGCAACGGCGGCATTGTGTGTGCAGAGAAGAGGTGGAATTCCGGCAATTCCTAAAAAAGAAGAAGTAGAAAGTTTGTGTAAGTAAATGATGCAAAGGGGAATGTGAAAAAAATGGATTTTCACGTTCCCTTTGATGTTTTATCGAGAGATACGATAAAAAATTATATTTAAAAATCCAAAAAAATCAGTTATTTTATTTCCAAGTAAAGATAAAATGTACTTTTGAAATGTACTTTCAAAACATTCCAAAAGTAAAAAAGTACATAGAAATAAAAAGTTCCAGTTTAGTTTTTTTAAGAACTATTCTGGAACTTTTTTGTACATATCAGGAAGGGTTCGTACGAAGTTGTATATTGGAGATAACCTCCGATGCACACTAAAATTATTAATAATTGGAAAAATGCACCGTAATCGTACAGATTTCGCTGTCTGTTCCAACCCGCATTGCCGGACCCCAGACACCGACTCCGGAAGTTACAATGCTGTTCAGATTACCTTTTTTTAAGTAACCGCAGGGATTTTCCCAGAATAATTTTACCGTTAGATTTCCGGGAAAAATCTGTCCATCGTGAGTGTGACCGCATAACTGCATATCTACGCCGGCATTATCAAGTTCTTCAAGTTGTTTTGGCTGATGTTCCAGGACAAAAACAGGTTTGGTTTTATCTACGTTCGAGAGCAGTTCTTCGATAGTTTTTCGGTTCGTTGTGCCGTCTCCTGGTTTTTGAATATCTTTTCGGCCAACGAGATAAAAGGCATTGTCAATACAGGTGACTTTATCATCGAGAAGAGTGATATCGGCATCTTTTAGAAAACTTTCAAATCTCGGGTCACGGACTTCGTTTTCTTTTGATGTAACTGAAAATCCACCTAAGAGCCGTTCTGTTACATCATGGTTTCCGAACACAGCATAAGAGCCATAAGTACTTTGAATCGTAGAAAGTGTTTTGGCAATTTTATCTGGATTTTGAACGGCTTCATATTCGTTGTCAAAAACGTCGCCCGCAAATACAACAAGGTCTGCATTTTGTGCATTGATTTTCTTTACCATGCGCTGCATCTGCCTGTCATCGACACTGTAACCAAGATGCAAATCTGCAGCGAGAACGATTTTTAAAGAATCATGTCCGGCGCAGGATTTTTCTACAGTAATATCATAAGGCGTCACTTTTACGTGTTTGGAATGTAAAATTCCATAAGCACTGATACCGCAGATAAGTGCGGTAAGCAGAAGTCCAACAAATACATAGCCGGCTTTACAAAAGAAAAACTCATGTATTTTTCCAGTAATTTGTTTTAAAATCAGCCGGAGAATATCTGCGACTGCAATAAACATTAATAAATATAAAAATGTGCCAAGCCAGTAGTTGCTGATTCGCTTTACAAGTACTTGAAATTCAGAGGCAGGTAGTAAAAATGCAAAAAGCAGAGAAAGCGCCAGCAGAGAATAAATAGTAAGATAAGGCACAACAAACCATTTGGAATGAAAACGCTCAGAACATGCAGTCAGCCATTTATGGATTCGGTGCAGGATGTAGGCGTTTAATAAAATATAAATGGGAATGATGAATATTAAAATCATAATAGGGCTTCCTTTTTGTTTTTCAGAATAGCACAAATGGCAGGAAGAAGCAAATGAAGGGTGGGCATTTGATTTTTGATAAGAAAAGACATATAATAAGTATAGCTAAGAAATGCGATTATACTCTAAGTGAGTAAAAAGAAGTTCGGAGTGCCAGCTCTGAACTTCTTTTTTTCTGATTTTTTATGCTAATCCCTAAATTGCTTCTTCTATGATATCAGCAAGTTTTTCTGTTGTAATTTCCATAAACAGTGACTGCATCGGTCCAAATGAATCAATAATTTCCATTAGTTTTTTGCGGTCATGAGGATTTTCTTTTAATTCTTTATACTGACCAGCACCATAGATGATGCGGACTGGCCCTTCATAAATAAAATCTTTCATGAGCTACCTCCAAAATAAAATGTTATATTAGTGTGTCCGTATAGTAGAAATATTAATATACTAGGGTAACCCGAGGGCAAGAAAAATTTTATCATATCTAAAGTTTACAATGTAGAATAAAAAGGCTAAAGGTGGAAGTTAGTTTTTTATTTGAATTTTCACAGAATGTTCACAAAAAATTAGCACTCAACTCTTGACAGTGCTAATAATACGTGCTATAGTACAACTAGAACAAAGGAAGAGGGAAATAGAGAGAGACAAAGAAATAAAAAAGCCTTTCCCCTCTGGTTTGACCTAAGTTCCAAAAAAGAAACAGGTAAACAGCAATTAAGATTTTGAGATAAAAAAGGAGAGATGACTTATGTTGATGCCTAGTATTTTTGGAGAAAATTTATTTGATGACTTTTGGGAATTCCCATTTTTTGATAACAGTAAAGAACAGAAAAACATTGAAAAGAAACTGTATGGACATCATAGCAAAAATATGATGAAAACAGATATCAAAGAGACTGAAAAAGGTTACACCATTGAAATGGATCTGCCAGGATTTAAGAAAGATGAAGTCAAAGTAGCACTTGAAAATGGTTATCTGACCATAGCAGCAGCAAAAGGACTTGATAAAGACGAGAAAGAAAAAGAAACTGGCCGCTACATTAGACGTGAACGTTATTCAGGCGCTTGTGAACGTAGCTTTTATGTAGGAGCAGATGTAAAACAGGAAGACATCAAAGCTCACTTTGAACATGGTATGCTGACTCTGTTCGTACCGAAGAAAGAAGCAAAACCGGCAGTGGAAACAGATAAATATATTTCCATTGAAGGATAAAAATATTCCTTTTAGATAAAGACAGATAAGTAAAACGCTCTGTGTATTTCTTTTAAAAAGAGATGCACAGGGCGTTTTTGGTTTCAGTCAAATAGATATTCGTAATCCAATTTGTTGCCTGATTAATTCAGTCAAATAAGTTTTCTCTTGTAATATTCTGTGCCCATTTGCCCTGACGGTAATGATGCAGTACCCAGGGCCATTTCACAAATTCATCTGTACATAATAAGAAATAAACCCAGAGAACCGGAAGTTTCAGGACAAAGGCAGCGAAGAATCCAAGTGGAACTGCGTAGACCCACATATCAATGGTATCACAGATTAATCCAAATTTGGTATCACCACCGGCTCGGAATACTCCGGCAATGAGTGCGGTATTTACAGCCGAACCCATAATATAATAAGTGTTAATTAAGAGCATATATTTTAAGTAGTGCATTGCCTGATCATTTAGAGAGGCAAATCTCATTACAAAAGGTGTGATTGTCAGTACGATGACACCACCGATTGCTCCGGCAATCACAGTCATTTTTAACATTCTGGATGCATAAACTTTAGATTTTTCCAAGTCACCTTTTCCCATAACATTGCCAAGCAGAATGGTTCCTGCACTGGCAATCGCAAAACAGAACACGGAACCAATATTACGGACTACTGTAACCAGAGAATTAGCAGCTACAGCATCGGTACCTAAATGTCCAAGAATAACAGAATACATGGAAAAGGCTACACTCCATGAGACATCGTTTCCAAGTGCCGGAAGTGATAATTTAATAAAGTCGTTTAATAAAACTTTACTATGGATAAACATATAAGCCGGATTTAGTTTTACGTTTTTACTCAGAAAAGAAACAATGATGCAGGCAATTAGTTCGATTAGTCGAGAAAAAGCAGTTGCAATGGCAACACCGGCTGCTCCGAGTTTTGGAAGTCCAAATAAACCAAAAATAAAGACCGCATTTAAAATAACATTTAAAACAAAAGCAAGCATATTTAATGCCATACTGATGGTTACCCGTCCGATACTTCGCAGAATTGCAAGATAAACTTCGGTTACGCCCCAGCATAAATAAGTAATTCCCATGATTCTTAAATAAGAAGAGCCGATGGATATTAACTCCGGGTCAGAGGTAAAGATTAGCATCATGCGGTTTGGCATCGTAAATGCAATCAGGGCAACGACACCGGAAATTGCGATTGAAAAACGAAGGGCAATTCCTTCGATTGCGTGAATCGCCTGTAAATTATTTTGTCCAAAGTATTGTGCACATAAAAGTGATGCACCTGTGCCAAGTCCATAATATACCATAAACAGGATATTAGAATAACTGGCAGCTAAAGAAACTGCGGAAATTGCAGATTGCCCGACATAATTGAGCATGATTACATCGGCGGAATTGACGGCTGCACTTAACAGATTTTGGATGATAATCGGAAGTGTCAGCCGGAACATTTGACGGTAAAAATCATCTTTACCGGTTGAAACTATATTTTTCATAAAAATCCCCCATAAATTATTCTAAAATTCATTATAATGTATTTGCGAGAAGATTTCATCCTTTATTCTGACGGATTTCTACGTTATTTTGACTGTGATGTTTCTTTTGTCTGCAGGGTTCACAGAATTTTCACAAAAAATTAGCACTCACCTCTTGTTATTGTGACGTTGGTTTTGTCTAGTTTCATATAGTCCCGTAACGCCCTAGTTACAAGGGTTTCACGGATTTTGAAAATTTGTAGCTGTTCATCAAAAATCGTCATTTTTCAGAAATTTGGGGTCACAATTGGCGTCAGATAGCACACCAGAGAGAAAAATTAAATATTTTATAGACTATGGAACGTACACTTTTGGCGTTCCTTTTCTATTTCCAGTCGTTCAGAAATGGACGGCTTTTTTCATACCCAAAATCGAAAGGAGAAAGAGAAAATATGAATAAGCTAGTAAAGCGATTGCTGACAGGAACGCTTGCTTTTGCAACCATTCTCACGGCATTACCAGTGACGGCGGTTCATGCTTCCGGCAATCAATACTGGACAGAATCAGCAGAACGTGTCGGCTACATTGAACACGTTATGAATGATGGTTCTATCAAATCTACATTCAATGAGGGACACATGAAAGTTGAGGGCGAAACTGCCTACTGCGTGGATATCAATACCAGTTTTAAGAATGGATATAAAACACGTTCTGACGCAAGCTCCCGTATGAGTAGCGATCAGATTGCGGACGTTGCTCTTTCCTTAGAGTACGTCAAGCAATATACCGCTTCTCATACGAACTTGAATTACAAACAGGGATACTTGCTGGAACAGTGTGTTGTCTGGCAGAGGTTGAGTGAACAGCTCGGCTGGCAGTGCGATAACGTCAGAGCTTCCTATAATGAAATCTCACAGGCAGTACAGAATGAAGTTTACGCTGGTGCGAAAGCATTTGTGAAAGCAAATAAGGGACGCTATGAATGTGGCGGTTACATTTATACTGGCGAAGGACAGGACATCGGACAGTTCTGGGCAAAGTTAAATGTAGGAAATGCAAAGGTCAAAAAGACTTCTTCCAATCCCACGGTCACAGATGACAACGCCAACTATTCCTTTGAGGGTGCGACATTTGGTGTCTATTCTGATAAGGGCTGTAACAGCCAGCTTGCCACACTTACTGCCGATGGAAACGGCGATACCAAAGAAGTTGAGGTAAAAGCAGGAACAATTTACATCAAAGAGCTTTCTGCTCCAAAGGGTTATAAGCTGGATTCTATTGTCCATGCCTTAAATGTGGAAGTTGGAAAAACAGCTACATTGACTGTTACTGACACTCCAAAGGTCACAGAAACTTTGATTGATTTATTCAAAATTGACATGGAAACAGGAAAATCTACTCCACAGGGAACTGCTTCTTTAGAGGGTGCAGAGTTCACATGGAGCTATTATGACGGATACTACAATGCAGATAATCTACCTGCAAAAGCTACCCGTACATGGACAACCAAAACCGTTGCCGAAAAAGACAGTGACGGAACTATCCGTTATGTATCCAGACTTGCCGACAGCTACAAAGTATCCGGCGACAGCTTCTATACACAGGACGGTAAAAATGTACTGCCACTTGGTACACTCACTGTCACAGAAACAAAAGCACCAAACGGCTACTTATTAGATGGTGCATATATGCAGGCTGACGGAAATTCCGAACAAATTAAGGGAACATACCTTACACAGATTTCCGAAGATGGCGAACTTGCCGTACTTTCTGGAAGCAATCAGTATTCCGTATCCGACAAAGTTATCCGTGGCGGTGTAAAAATCCAGAAACGTGACCTTGAAACAAAGGATACCAAAGCACAGGGAAGTGCGACCTTACAGTACACAGAGTTCAATATCATTTCTTTAAATGACAGTCCTGTACTGGTTGAGGGAAAATTATACAACAAGAATGAAACCGTAAAGAAGATTCAGACAGGAATTGACGGAATCGCTTCTACTTCTGCTGACTTGCTCCCTTACGGAAATTACAGATTAGAAGAAAGCA
>OLOO01000042.1_pt1 | contig 127658 bp, 172 predicted proteins | sample 1672621 | NCBI WGS metagenome assembly OLOO01 (sample SAMEA3136706, study PRJEB25190) | human gut metagenome | biome: human gut; feature: human-associated habitat; material: faeces | place: Austria | collected 2013 | reverse complement strand
TATATACCAACAACTAAAGACGGATGGAAAATCAAAAGCGGTACAGTATCCGTCAAAGCAGACAGATACTATGTGTCAGTTCTTGTAGAAATTCCCGACGTTAAGATTGCTAATAATAGCAATGGTGGTATAGGAATTGACTTGGGTTTAAAAGACTTGGCGATTGTTTCCAATGGTAAAACTTATAAAAATATCAATAAGTCAACAAGAATTAAAAAATTGGAAAAGAAACTGCGTAGAGAACAAAGATGTCTCTCACGAAAATATGAGAACTTAAAGAAAGGAGAGTCCACTCAAAAGAATATACAAAAGCAAAAGCTCAAAGTACAAAGACTTCATCATAAAATAGATAATATCCGTACTGATTATATCAATAAATCAATAGCTGAGATAGTGAAAACCAAGCCATCTTATATAACTATTGAAAATTTGAATGTATCAGGAATGATGAAGAACAGACATCTTTCAAAAGCTGTTGCGTCACAGAAGTTCTATGAATTTAGAACCAAGCTTAAAGCAAAATGTGATGAAAATGGTATTGAATTAAGAGTCGTAGACAGATGGTATCCATCATCCAAAATATGTCATTGCTGTGGTGCTATCAAGAAAGATTTGAAGCTTTCAGATAGAATATATCGTTGTGATTGTGGCTATGTTGAGGATAGGGATTTCAATGCTGCTCTTAATCTAAGAGATGCTTTAACTTACGAAGTTGCATAATAAACGCAAACGTAAGTATGTACTGCGGGCTATCGCAGGAATTTACGACTGTGGAGTGTACACGAACTTGTGAGTAGCGTATTGTTTACAATCGCCAAAGCATACACATCGAAGCAGTAAGAAGTATCCGCAAGGACTTTAATTTCTCGATGTGTTTGAGTATATTTGAACACATTTTGAGTGGCAGGAATAGAAAATGGATTTAATTACAAATTTATACACTCGGAGTTGTTTTGATAGCCGTCTTACATTTGGAGATGATTGCCCCAAGATAATCGAAACATTTGTCAAATGTGTTTACGAACCTTATTATACTAAGAACGGTGATTTGCCATCTATATTTTTTGATTGTGTTTCCGGCGCACGGGCACCACAGAGAGCCGCAACAGACAAAGCTGTTTATATATGGTCTAACGACATAGAACCCACCATGGAGGAAATTAATAAGAAATTTAACTGTAGTGTGGAATCGTATGAGAATTATGATAAATATTGCGAATTAACCCACAATAAATCAAAAGGATGGGTTGGCGGCAATCAGTATATTTTTTGGACAGAGCCGTTTAATGCAAAATGTGCAGCAGAAACGATAGCTGTTTTTCTTATTCCGCTGTTTGACTTTGTTTGCACTGCAAAAGAGATCAAAAACAAATTCAAACCAATTGTTGATGGAATAAGCCAAGGTTCGTATGATAAATTGTTCGAGTTAGCCGACAAAATTTCAGAAGAAAAAGGATTATCGAAGATTGTGTTAAATGCTCAAATTGCCGATCTTACGCAGTATAAAAAGAAACGCACTCTTGATCGACTACACGATAGGATTAAGAATTATGAATCGGATTATAGACATTATGTAGCCAATGCGACAAAGGTTTACGAAAACTTGTTGGATTGCAAAAAACAATTATCATTATACAACGATAATGATAATGATAATGCTGCATTGATAGATATGCTTACAAACAATAGTGCGATTTCTAATGTGAAAATTAATGGAGGAGACCTTGAGTTTGTAGTATGTAACCCGATTACTCAGTATGATGAAGATGCTTTTGCCGAAATATTAAAATCAGAAAATTCCACTATTAATAATATGCCAAGCGTAAGTAAGGATGTTTTATGTTGGATGGTTGATGGCAGAATTGATCTATTAACCGAATGTGGAATCGGTATAAGTCTTGATAACAATTCTTTTGATGCTTACGAGACATATATATACGGTTATATGCCTCATCCTCATTTGGCTTTATTTGATTGCTTTGGAGGTTTTAGAATAGATATCGCAACTGCATTAGCAGAAGGCAATATCTGCTATGCAATACAGCTTATTCTTACTGCGTCACAAAATTTGAATTTTATGGATTCTACGGTGATGCATAGGTTGGGAGCTCTGCTCAATGAGGCAGACTACTCGTGTATTATGGATAAGGAGTCTGGAGAAGTTATGACAGTAAACGAATGGAACGAAAGGAGAAAATAAAATGCAACTTTTAAAGATACCGACAGGTGTGGAAACACCTACAATATCTTTCACTCCATTAGCTTTTGCTAAAATGATGATGCTTGTTGAGGTAAATGACAAAGAGGTGGGGTGGCATGGCACAGTTGAAAGGCAAAACAACAACTTTGTTATTACTGATATCTTTGTATATCCTCAAGTAGTTACTCGAACAACCGTTGAGCCTTCTCAGGAAGAGTATAACGAATGGCAGACTGAGTTGCCAGATGATATACATAACAGTCTTAGATTTCATGGGCATTCTCATGTAAATATGGGAACATCGGCATCATCTGTTGATACAGAATTTCAGCAAGACATTGTGAAAATGATTGATAATACTGATTTTTATATCTTTATGATTATAAATAAAAAAGGTGATTTTAATATATATCTTTATGATGGTGTGCTTAATTTAGCATATAAGTCTACAAGTAAGGATACTCAGCCTGAGATAACATTAAACACAAATAATATTCAGTCGTTTGGAAAAATACTTTGTGTTTCACCTGAAGTTTACGACACATTGATGTCTTTCAAGGAAGAATCAAAAGATATGGTTACAGAACCAAAGCCAGTATCGTATTCGTATTATGAATATCCTTACAGCTACGGCAATGCTGGTGTAAAAAGCCAGAGTTCTATTAGACTATCTATTGGAGAGATTCAAGATATATTTGGTGTTGCTTATTTGGACGCCAAAAATGTACATGATGAGTTGAGTAATCTTGTACATAAAGGAGCGGTAACTAACGATAGGGATTCATTGATTGAACAGGCAAGTCTGTATATATATTAAGGAGGTCTTACGGAATGGACTTAAGTAAATTAGGAGATATTAACCCATATCAGAAGGAGCTGTCAACCACTATACATATAGTTGGATGCGGAAGCGTAGGTAGTACGCAGGCAGAGCTTCTTGCAAGATATGGCTTTTGCAAGTTTAAATTATATGATTTTGATTTCGTTGAAAGTAAAAATCTTTGCAACCAGATGTTTTTTAATTCTGATTTAAACCACAACAAAGCAGAGTCATTAAAAAATATCTTGCTTTCCGTTAATCCGGATATCGAAGTTCAGGTGTTTGATAAAGGCTATATTGATCAGAGACTTAACGGAATCGTAATTCTTTGTGCTGACAATATTGATTTGTGCAGAAATATTTGCAAGCAGAATAGACTTAATCCATACATAAAGGTAATGTTGAATTACCGTACTGCAAGATACGATGCACAGCACTATGCGGTAGAGTGGAGAGATAAACCAAGTGTGGATAATTTGATTAAAACAATGAATTTCACACATGAAGAAGCAAAAGCCGAAACTCCAGTGTCAGCATGTGGAATAGAGATTGGTGAATCTATTGTTGTAAGAGATATTGTACTTAAAGGCACAACGAATCTGTTTAAATGGATTACCGAAAGAAAATTAAGCCCTTTGATTATATCTTCTCCATATAAATTTGACACGGTAGTAATGTAAAGGAGGGACAATCATGTGCTACTATGTGTGTTTGCCAAAAACCGAATCGAAGCCTAACATTTGGAGTTGGCTTGAAGGAGATATACATTCTCCACAGTGGTTATGGGGTACTAAATCTGCGGCAGCCACAGTAACTCGCAGAGTTGATTTTATACCTGTGAGTGCAAAAGAAAAATACAATGTCAATTTTATTGTTGGCACATTGGATGCCTTTAATAAAAAATGGAGTTATCTTGGACAAGAAATTGAAAAACATTATTCTCATTTCTATATTCCAAAAAAGAAATTAGATGAATATGGCAGAGTTAAATGGAGAGAAATCTGTGCTCCAGATGATGAATTATCTGAAGCATTGAAGGACTTAAAAGAGATTTTCGAGACTGCGGGTGTTTCATTGCATCATACCAACGCATACGCTTATGTTCGACATAGAACAGCCTCGGATGCAGTTTCCAAGCATCAGTATAACCATAGTCGCTGGTGGATAACAACTGATTTTCAAAACTTTTTTGGTAATACTACCAAAGAGTTTCTTATGTCTATGATGGCACAAATATTTCCATTTAGTGCAGTTATTGAACGAGATTTTGGAAAAGAGTGTTTAAGCAGGGCGTTGGATTTATGTTTTCTTAATGGGGGCTTGCCACAAGGAACTCCAATCAGTCCAATGCTTACTAATATTATGATGATACCATTTGACTACATAATGACAAAAAAGTGCCGTGAAAAAGACTATATATATACCCGATATAGCGATGATATACAAGTTTCACACCGCAGAAAGTTTAATCCAGACGAAGTTCTTAGATTTATCCATGAAACACTAACTCAAATTCACGCTCCGTTTACGATTGAGAAAGAAAAAACAAAGTTTAAAAGTGGAAATCAGTTCGTATTAGGTGTTATGTATAATCAAAATTGCGACATTACAGTCGGTCATAAGAATAAAAAAGAGTTCAAAGCTACATTATTTAATTATATGTGTGATAGGCTAAGCGGTAAAGTTTGGGAGTTGCCACAACTCCAACAAATGATGGGTAAATATGCATATTACTCAATGATTGAAAAAGAGTATTTTGAAAATGTAATGAAGGAGTATTCTCGTAAATTTAAGCAGGATGTTATGAAATGTATCAAAGCAGACTTGCGTAGATGCTAATAACATCTGGTGGGATTTTATTAAATTCTTAATGAAAATTCATTGCAAGTTTTTCGGAAACCATTTTGCTTGCAAATATATTGAGCAGTCGCCAAGCGGTTAAGGCACTGGACTTTGACTCCAGTATCGTGGGTTCAATTCCCACCTGCTCAGCCAAACGGTATTGTGTAGCTTTATAACCTTGCGGTTCAAAATAAAAATCTACTGTTATTGTAGAAAGACTTTATACTGATCAGTTACTCAGTTTGGCGTTGAATGGAATGGTAGTGTCCCTTGACTGTTGTTCCGTCAGCCTTCAATCTACACAATACCGAATATGACACAGTAGTCCAACGACAGAGACAGCAGACTTAAAATTTGCAAAGTGAGAGTTCAAATCTCTTCTGTGTCACCATATGGACTGTTAGCTCAACAGGTTAGAGCGTCAAACTCATAATTTGAGGGTACAGGGTTCGACTCCCTGACAGTCCACCATTTACAAGTGAGTGCAATCGGCACAAACTCATTTTGTAACCTCCTTGACGCATGACGGATAAGCGTCACCATAACGGTCTGTGGTTGTTCATTAGAATGAACTGAGTCCGTCCAAATAAAAGAAAGGAAAGAGCCCAATGAAGAAGTTAAAAGCTGAACTACATAGAATGCGATTCTGGATAAGTGCAATATCAATATTTATTACAGTTCCATTATTCGTAATTGCTCGATTAGGAGCAGTGAATGAACGAAAATCAGAAATGCTCGGTGGCGAATTGTTGATTTTGTTCATTCCATTCATTGCAAATATGATATACATAAACATCAAAGACACAATAATTGAGCATCGCAGAATGACGATGATTCTCAAAAGGAAGAAAGTTCCAAAACCCACAATTGTGGTTAAAAATATTAAGAGCGTAAAGGAGAATACATAATGTCAAAAGTAGTTAAAAGTTACAAAGGTTTTAATAAAGATATGACTTGCAGAGGCTTTCAGTATAAAGAAGGCAAAGAATATAAAACAAGTAAAGCTGTTGTTTGTAATGAAGGTTTTCATGCATGTGAACACCCTTTAGTTTGTTTGGATTATTATCCACCAAATACAAGTATATATCATGAAGTTGAACAGACAGGCGAATTTTCATCCGTTTTTTGTGGTAGAGATTCAAAAATTGCATCAACTAAGATTAAAATTGGTGCAAAATTAAGCATAGCCGGACTTGTTCAGGCTGCAATAGATTTTACCAAATCCAAAACCGTCACAATGCAGGATGCTACAGAAGATTACGGTGTGTCCTCGGCTACAGGAGATAGCGGTGTATCCTCGGCTACGGGAAATAGCGGTGTGTCTTCGGCAACAGGAAGTGGTGGTGTGTCTTCGGCTACGGGAAATAGCGGTGTGTCTTCGGCAACAGGAATTTGCGGTGCATCTTCAGCTACAGGAGATTACGGTGCATCCTCGGCTACGGGATATTGCGGTGCATCTTCAGCTACAGGAGATTACGGTGTGTCCTCGGCTACAGGATATAAGGGTGCATCCTCGGCTACGGGATATTGCGGTGCATCTTCAGCTACAGGAGATTACGGTGTGTCCTCGGCTACAGGAGATAGCGGTGTATCCTCGGCTACGGGAAGTGGCGGTGTGTCTTCGGCGACAGGATATTGCGGTGCATCTTCAGCTACAGGAGATTACGGTGTGTCCTCGGCTACAGGATATAAGGGTGCATCCTCGGCTACGGGATATTGCGGTGCATCTTCAGCTACAGGAGATTACGGTGTGTCCTCGGCTACAGGAGATAGCGGTGTATCCTCGGCTACGGGAAGTGGCGGTGTGTCTTCGGCGACAGGATATTGCGGTGCATCTTCAGCTACAGGAGATTACGGTGTGTCCTCGGCTACAGGTGATTGCGGAGCGTCCTCAGCTACAGGTTATAAAGGAGCGTCCTCAGCTACAGGTGATTGCGGAGCGTCCTCAGCTACAGGTTATAAAGGAGCGTCCTCGGCTGATAATTCTACAGCTGTTGCAGTAGCGTGGGGTTATAAAAGCAAGGCAAAAGGCTGTATTGGTGCTCATATTGTTTGTGCTGAATGGAAATATGATAAATTTAAGAGCGATTGGTTTTTTGTTGGAGCAAAGATGTCAATAGTTGACGGCGTAAAGATTAAAGCAGATACATATTACACTTTACGAGACGGTGAATTTGTAGAGGTGGAAGAATGAAGAAAAGAATACTTGCTTGTGTTGTGATTATTGCAACAATCTCAATGTTAATGATTGGTTGTACATCTGTAAACAGCACAGACGAAACATCAGACAGAATAGATAATATGTTCGTGCGTGTGGGATGGAATAGTTGCTTAGATTCAGGGATAGTGTATGATACTGAAACTAAAGTAATGTACGCACTATCAGAAGTAGCATATAACAGAGGAACAATGACTTTGCTGGTTAATCAAGATGGCACTCCAAAACTTTGGAAAGAATAATACGAAGGATGTGATTGATAATGTCCGTAGAGAAAAACCAACTTCTTAAAGTTGGGGATAGGGTTAAAATACTTCCGACAATACTTGCAGACTATCCTGATTTTCCGTATGTAGAAGCAGCAGGTAGAGTATGTGCCGTGACAGGCAATGGTACTCAGATAGCTGTTGAGTTTTCGCATCCTCACAGTTACTTACACGATTGTAACGGAGCATCTAAGCAGGATTCTGGCTGGTGGTGTCTTAGGAGCTATTTGGAGTTTATACCTGATAATTTGCCAGATATTTGGGAATATATTAAATAAAAGTGAGGTTTTATTGGAATTTAACTGAGAAAAACCACGAATAAATTCAACATTTAAACAAGATAGTGTAAAGGTGTAAAAAATGATTGATTGTAATATTACTGCAAATTATTTCGCTGAAAAGCAACGAATGACGAAAAGAGCAGGGAATGGGCTATGTAAACTTGGCTGTTCTAACTGTCCTTTATGTAGTGGAAATAACAATAAAGGGCTATCATGTACAGGTTTTGAAATGCTCTATCCCGAAAAGGCAATCGAAATCGTTCAGCAGTGGAGCGATGAGCATCCACAGAAAACATATCTTACGGAGCTTTTGAAAATCTTTCCAAACACTCCGCTTAAGGATGATGGAACTCCTAAAGGTATATGTCTATATGAATTAGGGGCGACGAGTTTAGATAATTGCGAAGTAGACAATGCGTGTGCTAAATGCTGGAATCAGCCTATTAAGGACGGTGAAGAAATTAAATGATTAAATCATATAGAGCTAAAGAGGAAAATACAGGCAAATGGGTGTATGGCTATTACACTTTATATCCTAACGGTAATGGATTACATCCTTGCATACTCACTGGAATAGAATCTGGATGTATTATACCTAAATTTATTGATTTGGTTACTTTAGGAAGCTGTACCGATATGACTGATATAAATGATACAGAAATGTTTGAAGGAGATATCATTCAAATCAGTAGTCCTAATCAAAGCTATAATTATTTAACTGTAATTTATCATAAGTTTTGTACTTTGTGTATAAATGTACCCAAAGAGGGCTCTAATGTTTGTGCTATTGGACTTGCCCAGAGTGTTTGGAATGAATATGAATGCACAGTTGAAGTTATCGGCAACATCTACGATAATCCCGAACTTTTAGGAGATGAAGAAAATGACAGTAATGACACCTGATGAATACAGAAAAAAGCACTCCCGTTGTGCTACTTGTAAATATTTTGTGCCTGAGTATACAAATGGTTATACGGGTATGTGTGATGTTAAAGAGCGATTAACGAAAAGAACTAAAGGTAGATTTTGTAAAACATATAAGTTTATCAGTTTTAAGGAGGATTAAATAATGATTACATATAATACACAAGTAATGAAAATTATGCTTGATGAAGGTGCAGACCGTGTATTGGGTAAAAAAACTCAAATTTATTAAAAAAGAGGGTTAAAATTATGTTAGATGTCATCACAGCTAATGAAATTGTTAATGCTTTACAATGTAAAGGACACAATATTGAATGGGCGAAAGACCATTATCTCAAAGATTTTACAACAATGGATTCATATGTTAATGTTTCCATATGTAATGTTGATTATTGGGTTATGCCAATAATCGCATTTAAAAACACAAATGCAACTGTATTAGGTTTTATTTATGAGCGTACTGTTTATGAAGTTGGCAAATATAGTCGTAAAACCTCAAGACTGTTCACGAACATTTATAATGCCTATTTTTCCAATAATAATTATGATAGAGCTTATATGGAAAAACGGTGTAAATAACAAAGCGTTATATTTTGATTTTGACTGGACAAATGCCTATAGATATGATGAAGGTATTTGTGATGTTAAAAAACGATTAACAAAGATACACTTAAAATGTTAGAAGCAATTGAGTAGGAGGCAAAAAAATGAAAATATTTTATCACAATGATGCTGATGGTAAATGTGCAGGTTTCTGGGTTGGGGAACTTGTCTATGCAAAGGAACTCGCCTACGCAGCAGAATATATCGGTTATATAAAAAGTGGTTGTTTTGCAGCTACTGTAATGGCACTTATTTTTGCCCACACTGACTTATATGTAAAGGATGACGATAATAACAATGAAGAAAAGTCTACACAAGAGGGTGAATGATAAAGGTAAATGGTTTCAAGAAGATGTGTGTGATAAACGATATGTTTGTCATACAAATAAACATCTTACTTGGTGTAAAAGATACTTAAATCGTTCATTCAGGCGTAAGAATAAGCAAATAAAAGAGGAGTTTTAAAAACGAAATGTTTAAGCTTTTAAAGAAATGGACAAGAAAAAACGCAATGACACAAGTCACACCAGACGAATGGCGAAAGAAAAATCATAGTTGTTTAACTTGTAAATATTACAACCAAGAAGAGACGACATGCAAAGCAAAGAACGAACTTTGTTCGCCGCCTCTGACGGGAAGTGCAGGTAACAAGTGTGTAGTTTATTCGCCCGAAGAATTCATTGATACTAAAAAATCAAGACGCACCACTGCAAGGTGGTTAGCAAGTCGTGAATCATATTGTAAAGGAGAAGTGTACTGTTCGGCGTGTAAGTGGTTTACTGGAAAGGACGCCTCTCATAAGCCAATGTATAGCAACTATTGTCCACACTGTGGAAGTGTTATGGAAAATGCAAAGAACTAAATATTAAGGAGCGATATAGATGCAAGATAGTCTTGGTGACAGAATGAAAAGATATGAGAATGTAAACAGAACATATCTCACAAGAAGAACTCCTGTAATAATCAGAGTTGACGGCAAAGCTTTTCATACATTTACTAAAGGATTTCAGAAGCCATTTGATAATTTTATGATTAGAGCTATGCAGACTACTATGCAATGTCTCTGTGAAAATATTCAAGGGTGCGTGTTTGGGTATACGCAATCTGATGAAATTACCATAGTGCTTGTAGATTACCAAACATTGGAAACAGGCGCATGGTTTGAATATAATGTTCAAAAAATGTGCAGTGTTGCAGCAAGCATGGCGACATTATATTTTAACCAATTTTTAAGTGGATTTTGCGAAGAACATATAACTGAAGCATGGACACATACAGATCCAATGGATTATGAATGGGTGTATTACAAAGCTATGCAAAAAGGAGCTACATTTGATGCTCGTGTATTTAACATTCCAAAAGAAGAAGTGTGTAACAATATTTTTTGGCGGCAACTTGATGCAATGAGAAATTCAATACAAGCATACGGTAGAGCATATTTTACCGATAGGGAATTGTATAAGAAATCTACTACAGATATCAAGAGTATGACACTAAGTATAGGACATGATTGGGATAAATTATGTGTATATAAGCAAAGAGGAAGCAGTTGTATTAAACGGGCGACAAATGACGGTCATTCTCAATGGTATGTTGATGAACATATGCCTATACTCAAAGGAACTGATAGAGCATATATTGATAATTTGATTTATATTGGAGAGTAATACAGCATGAGTGAAAAAGAGTGGCTGAGTAAAGGATTGGACAAAGCAGTAATCCCACTCGTGGAGTTTTTTAATAAGAACGGATTGTCTACAGTAATGTCTTGTCAAGGACATAATAAAACCAATCAGTCAATGTTCTGGATACAATTCGACAAGTCCGTATCTGAAGATGATATTTTGAATTTTATGAAGCATCATTCTAATAAGTACGGTTCATTTTGTAGTTCTGGAAGATTTGCAAAAAGAATTTTCGGATTCCGTAATAGGTTCAACGGTGTATATGAAAAGGATGAAAGTTGGAATTATTTTGCGGCAACAGTTGATGCTGCCCATAACGATTTAAGAATGTGGGAAGGTGATACATATACATATGAGGAACAGACAGGGAAGATTTTAAAGAATGATGAATGGATAAAAGTATAGTTTTACAGCTAAAACCGTGATTTCCGTTTTTATCCTTTAATAATTGCATTTATAGCAGTAAAATAAGCAGATAAAAACAGATATTGCGTAATTAACAGGAGAAGTGAAAGTATGAAAATTTATATTATTACAAAAGGAGAATATTCAGACTATCATATTTGTAATACAACGACCAATTATAAAAAAGCAAAGCGATATAAAGAAGCTTACTCTGGTTATTGGGGGGAAGCTTGTATTGAAGTATATGAGGATGGCGAAAACGGTAAAGAAAACTATTGTTGGGTGTATAATCCTATTAGCAATACAGCAGAAATAAGTGACTACAATGTAGAGGAAATCATAAGAAAGGTAGAGGGTAAAATTCGCAGTGTATATGTTTATGCTCCAGACGAAAAACACGCCATTAAAAAAGCACAAGATATGATTGCTAAACACAAAGCCGAACAGGCTGGATTGTAAATCGTAAATACATATAAGAATTTGAAACAAGGGAGAGTACGCTCTCCCTTTGGCATTTGCATTGTCGAAAGACTGCTTTACTTAAAGTAAAGTATTAGAAAGGTTAGGAGCAGAAGACTCATCTTGATGGAGGATGCTGCTGAGGGCGAGTCGTGCAGACGAAAAATGCGACCAATAAACGAGAGATAATTAACACTCAACCCAAGATTCGCTACTAAAACAATCCCACGAATCCACGGTTCGTTACTGAAGAAGACACATACGGGCTACGATTACATCAGGAATTTCGACGACCAAGCTTCCTGAAGGCGTCTTATTGCTGCCATAATTATATTTAGAAATGCCAAAATCTAAGGAGGAATTTAAGTAAATATGTTTGCTTTAACTAAAATTGATAGTATACCAGACAATTACCAAAAATATCATATACATAATAATTTACTAATATCTAATAGAATACGAAGTCATCTGGTTCAGAGGTTTCCTGATTGTCATTGGGGAGTCACAAACAATGATATTTATATTAATGTGAGTCTTAAATCTTCACCTTGGGAGAAAAATAGTAAAATTGTTCATGCGATTGCTGATTATGCGTATTATTATGCAGATAGCTATAATTACGATCGCACTGATATAAATTCTGATTATTGTAATATGAATTTTTTCGGTGTGTATAAGAACAATATTATTGCGAAAGATTATACACAATTAGGAATAACAAGCAAAACTCAACAGATGGAGCTTGAATTTATGCGTCAGTATAACGAAGCATTTGCAAATGAATAAGAAATAAAACAGCGAAGATTTTTTGTCTTCGCTGTTTTTGTTGTAAGGAGACATCTATGGAGAAATACAATTATGTCGAAGCAGTTAAAGAAAATGTCAGAAGTTATATTAGAGATAATATAAAAATTCTGGAATACATAAGCAGAGACGAAAAAGAAGAGATAATTAGTAATGGGGTACTAACTGAATATATGAATCCTTTGTTAGTGCAAGCAAATAAAAAGTTCGCAGACATTGAAAATTGGACAGCCGAAGAACATTTGTGTCACAATTTTGATTTACTATTCAAGGCAGTGAATGTGTTTGGTTTGGATTTTGAACAGACATTAACAGGACAACCAGCATATGCAGATGGCATAGTAAAATGTTATGTTGTAGAAAGAGCGGTATCTGAGGTTCTTGATGAGTATGAAGATTTATTAGATACGGAGGAATGAATATGACAGATGTTTACAAGATATTGAACGATGGTACAGTAAACAAACACACATTTACACTATCGGCAAAACAAGCTCTAATTGCTTGTATTATGCAAGAGAGGTTTCATAACTATAACACTTGGGAATATCCATGTGACATCAACGGCATTGTGTCTCACAAAAGAGGTAATATTGTTCGTTTTGTGTATGACTGTGGTGATTATTGCTTTTGGTGCAAACAAAAGAATGAGGTGTTGTAAATGAGTAAAATTATTTGTTTTGAAAAATGGGATTATGATTGTGGCACGCTTAACCAGATGAGTTTTGAGTTTGATGATTCTATTACAATAAATCAGATTTCTAAGTTGGCAGACAGGATTTTAAATGACTACTACGATGAATCAGAAACCAATGACGAAATCGAACTTGATGAAGTTTATATTTATAACAAATGTTATGAATTTTGCAAAGAGCAAGGACTTATATTTAACACAATCAAACCTGATATTACTGTCAGTTTAGACACGCAGAGAGTACATATAAAAGAAGAATTTTATAAATAATTAAAATACGCTGTGATACCGGCGAAACGGTCAGAAAGTTTAAAATATTGCAGGCAAAACAATGTTAAAAGCAACAAACATATTATGGGATGTTGATTATAATGATGACGGAGAATTGCCGACAGAAATTGATATACCTGAAGGAATGACAGACGAGGACGAAATATCAGACTATCTATCGGAAGTAATAGGATATTGCCATCAGGGCTATGTATTGGAGGAATAATAGAATGACAATCAGAGAATTTTTAGAAATGGCAACAGATACAACAACGGAAAATATTGTACTTTATAACTATGAAGAACAAGGAAATTTTTACGATGGCAAAATTGATACTTTAATTGAAAATGTTGACGAAAATCCGAAATCGGACTTAGCTACAATACTTAACAGCGAGTTACAACAATGGGATGTTTGTGACGGAAAATTAAATATAAATTTTGAATGGCTTGATATATATGACAAACTAATTTTCAATAAGTAAAGGAGGAAACGAAATGAAAACACTTGCAGATTTTAAACGAGATGCAGCAAGCGGAAAAATCAAACTTGAAATGGTGGAACGCTATGGAAAAACAGGAGAAGAAATCCCAGAAAGATACAGAGGAATCAGAGCGATTCAATCTGTAAATACTGTAGAAATTATGCTTGAAACCGCCGATGGATTGACCAGCAGTTTGGATTTTCCTCCAGCAAAGTTAATTGAATATGACGGAAAATCCTTGACCATCTATGAGGGAGGCGAAAGGGATTTAACCGAGCAGGAGAGGAAAATTCTTGCAGACTGGCAGAAAATCGAGGATGACTACTACAAGCAGAATCCATACGGTAATGCCTACTGGAAAAAGAAGGACTATTTCAAGAAATGCCCTTGCCCTTGGCTTGCTGGTTATGAACCCGTAAAAGGCAAGTATTATAATTACAACGGAAAAATCCTTGATAATCAGGTTAGAGGAAATGCAATTTTGAAGTACAATGTGTATGAACAGTAAGGGATGAAAATATGAACAACAGAGATATTGAAATCCTAAAACAAAACTACGAAAGGTATAGAGAAAGGTTAAAGAATAGCATATACAAAGAAGATATGGATATATCAAGCAGTTGCTTTGTATCCTTCGGAACATCTGGCTTGACGGCTTTCAAATTCAACAGAGCAAAATGTAGATGGAAGAAGAAAACAATCAATGACTGGAAAAATCTTTCTTTTGATGAGTTTATGAAGAAGTTTAGAGAAACGGAATGGGAGTGGGAATGTAGGGGTTAGAAATTATCGAGGAGGAATAATCAAAATGTTTGTTGTGAAGTATCACGCAAAAGGACATCGGACGAAATATCTGGGAGACAAAAAGGAAGTTGTAAATAAAAGATGTGCTATTGCTTTTGGTGAGGGCTTGCGGGGGCAATTCGAGCAGGTAGAGTCCGAGCATTGCACTTTGGAAGATATAAAGGTATCTGACACGGCTGAAATGATGTATGAAAATAGTTATATTAAAGTCGGGAACATTAAATGGTAATACAACTAATATTTCATTGATATTAAGGAGGAAATACAGATGAGCAATTACAATTATTATGAAGCTGTACACGATGATATTGTAACAGCTATTTTTGATAATTATAGTAATGAACAGATTGTAACAAATCTCAGAAATGATGAAGAGAAGTTTAAGGAAATACTTCATGATGATTTGTTTTCTGAAGATTCAGTTACAGGTAATGGTTCTGGAAGTTATACAATGAACAGAGTAAAAGCTGAAGAAAATGTTAATAATAATTGGGATTTATTTTCTGAAGCTCTTGATAATTTTGAAGATAATTTGAGCAGTTACATATATGGTGATACTCTTGATTTTGAAAAAATTGATGTAGTGATTAGATGTTATGTACTCAGGCATACGATAAATGTAGTTGTTGACGAATTGAAAGAACAGTTTAAGGAGGAATTATAATGTTACGGAAAATAATTACAAAATCAGATGCAGCTCATGAATGGGTAAGAGAATTTAATGCTATTGACAGAGGCATTATTGAAAAACTTATGTCAATAGATATTGATGACTGGCAGGAGGTTACAACGCCTCGTGTATGCGATAGAGTGTATTGCTTTGATTCGGCAACATATGGAGAGGTAGTCGATATTGATAATAATGATTATACAATTAACCTTGACGATGGAACAGAAATCACTTTAAGTATTTCTGATTTTGAGGTTGAAAGGTATGACTTATTGCCGATGTGGGGAGCGATGTGGTCGTTTGGCGATAGTCTGGATGATGAATGGTTGTCAGACCATGACGGCATTAAATTAATGTCAGAATGTGGTTTCAGAATTTTTTACTCAGGAGAGTTCGGGTATTTCTTTGGCATTGATGGAGCAGGATATGATTTTTACGAAGCACACTGGATACCTCTTTACGAAGCAAGAGGATTACATTGGCACGAAGAGGAGTGTTAAAAAAATGAGAATATATAGTGAATTGGATTTAAACACATTTGAAGCTTGGAGCGGAGCAGCTAACACTCTTGACAGAATACGCCGTGAAGGCAAGTGTGGGGAATTGGAAAGTGTTCTTGAAGAAAACTACCCTGAAGGAATTAATGAAACAGAGTTAAATGATTTATTGTGGTTTGACTCAGAAACGGTTTATGAATGGGTGGGTTTACAAACAGAATCGGAGATTGAATCTGAAATCGAAGAAGCTAAATTAGAGCTTGCTGATTTAGAAGATGACTTAAAAGCTTTAGATGAAGATTATAACACCGATTGTGAAGATGTTTCAGAAATCGAGCGTGAGAGAATTTGGATAGAATCTTACAAAGACGATTACAATTCTTTAATCAATGATATTGCAGAAATTAAAGCAAACATTGCCGAGTTAGAGAGAGAACTGAAGGAGATTTAACTATGACTCAAATAACTAAAAAGGAGTTTATTGAAACTCTGTCAAATAATGAAACCATTTTAGTTGATAGTGGATTCTACTATAGCGATGGAACATGCATTAACGCTATGGAACGAATTACGACCATTAACAAAATTGTCAAACGCAGAACCGTAACAGAAGAACATAGTAATTATATTGTGTTTAGTGATGGTAGTCGCCTTGGCTTTAATCAGACTGGAACGAAAAAATATTTCAGTTACACAAATACATATGGTTTTCATTTCTTAATTCAGAGAACAGAAGTATATGATGACTTTGACGACAAATTCTATAAGAATTATATTGTGTATATGGTGGCTTAGGGAGGTTAATTATGCTTTTACTTGATGCATATTACTTTAAAAATTTACCTGTTCTTTTAGAATCTGATACTGGCAAAACGATATATAGGAAATTCATGAATATTGCAGATGAAACAGCACAAGCTTGGTTGCAAGGTGTTGTAGATTCGACAGAAATTTTGCATATAGATATACAAGGGTTGGATGTGCTTTGGAATCTTGTTCAAGAGTATGGCGTACCAACCGCAAAGAAAATGTATAGGGAGGTTTAATTATGGATTTAACAGAATTCTATCCTGAAGAAATAGCTGAAGCACTATGTAATTTAGCATATGATAATCCTACAACAGAAGTTATAAATGGCTGTAAAGACGGTTTGCTCGGATTATTAGCAACAGCTAAAAATTTATATAATCCAGAAGGATACAGAGTATTGTATAAAGTGCTGGAAACAATTGTAGATGTACAGGAGGTTTGATTATGGGACAGTACTATAATGTTGTAATTAAGAATAAGAATACAATAATCGCATACAACAGAGAAGTTGACGGCAAATATACAATGGCAAAATTGACAGAACATTCGTGGTGGTATAATCCATTTGTTTCTTCAATTACAAAATTGTTATATAAAAATCCATGTCAAGTGGCGTGGATAGGTGATTATTCTCAAACGGAATGTACAGAAGAAATCAATCCGATACTCTTTGAGTTTGCTTGGGGAGATGAGGTTGAAAAGCACAGCATACATCAGGATGAAATGTATCTTGACGGCAAGTATCTTGTTAATCATACAATAGGAGCATATCTCGATTGTGACAAGTATAAAGCAAGATGCAATAATAATGATTGGATTTTACATCCATTGCCATTATTGACAGCCGTAGGCAACGGTTTGGGCGGTGGAGATTATTATGGCATCAATAAAGATCAAGTTGGCGGTTGGGCTTGGTGTACAATATCCGTTGAAGATAATATTCCGGTTGGATATAAAGAACTTGAATATATATTCAGAGAAGATTAAAACGGCACTTTTAAGGAGAAATATAAATGAATAAATCAGAGTTTTTGTTATACATTGAAGAAAACTTCAATATAACTGGTGAGAGTTATCGACTGATTAGTAATATTCTTGATTTCGTTTCAAACAATGCTACTAATGAGAATGAGCAATATAATATGTTATGCAATCTTCTTGATGGAACAATCGGATTATCAGATATGGAGTTGCGTAAAGTGTATCTGTAAGTAATTACTTTTAAGATTGTTTAATAGTTATATTCATAAATGAGGTGCAAAAATGTTATATAAATGGTATGACGGCAAAAAGTATAGAGCTAATAAAAAAACAGAAGCAATCTTTATAAAATGGAAATCAATTGATAATGCTGTGGATATGAGAAAAAATAAATTAACTTTAGTACAATATGAAACTATACCATATATTTGGCACGATTTGGTGCAATTAGGTGTAGGGAGAACAATCTCACCAGAAGTTGCAAATTGGTTTAAGAAACAAGACTGTAAGGTTCAGATGGATTTAGATGGCATTAATTATATAATAATGATTTGATTACGGCAAACAGAGATTATAACTCGAACTTGTTTATATAACATTATATTAAGAAATTAAGGAGAGAAAGTAATGGACTATGGTGAATTTAAAGAGAAAATAAGTCTTGATGTAGATGACGCTATTGGAGTGTGCAACGATTTATTGAATAGGCATCGTGATGACGAGAAAGCGGAAAATATTATTTTGGAAGCTTTTGCTGAGTTGTTCGATTGTTCTGTGGACAGCTTATTGGATTTTATTTATCAGGAAGATAATGAGGAGGTGGATGATTGAATATGAAAAGTTTAATGCTATGGAAAGATGATTTTAAAAATGAAAGAGATTGGATTGCACTTTGCAAAGCACTTGATATACCAAAAGATACAGTTGAAATTGAAATGAACTGCAATGTGTGTGTACACAAATCGCACTATACTTCAAAAAAAGAGAGATAGGGATTATGAAACATTAGGTGAACGAATATTAGAAATAGAGCATAACAAGGAGGAATAAAGTATGTATAAATTACCAGATAAGTTAATTGATATTCTTATAAGCGATGATATAACAATAGCTGAAGATGACAAAAGTGCGTATGTGGAGTTATCTTTTTTCTCACCTGAAGGACAGGATTGTAGTTTATCAATTGAAAAAGGAAATAACATTGAATGTTTCTGTAATAATATTTATGATTATTACGATAATTTTGATGTATCTTATGAAACATATCTTTGGTTAGATTCAGATGGGCACGGAAGCAATGGAGCACCTTATGATATGAAAGATGTATATGAAGATATGGAATGGTGTCAAAATAAAATTTATGATATTTTTGTGATTGTACAGAAATACATTGACGAAAATAAGGAGAATGAATAATGAAAGGCTATAAAGCATTTAACAAAGGTTTAGTCTGTAGGGGTAAACGGTACGCAGAAAACACTGTGTTTGAAGAAGAAGACGCAGAAATTTGCAGAAGCGGGATGCACTTCTGCAAAAATCCGCTTGATGGTACTTGACTATTATCCTCTTATTGACAACGAGGGTAATGTTACAGAATTTGCAGAAGTTGAAGCACTTGATGATGTTAAAACAAATGACGGCAAAAAGTTTTGTACAAAAAAGTTGAAAATTGGTGCAAAATTAAGTTTGTGGCAATTTATAAAAGCAAGTTTTGATGTTGCTTATCAGAATATAAAATCTCAGGTAGAAGTGTCGGAAAGTACAAGGTTTGCAGGTGACAATAACGCTAAACTTATAGGAGGAGGTTATGCTAAACTTGTAGGTAGTAACTATGCTGAGCTTATAGGAGGAGGTTGTGCTAAACTTGCAGGTGGTAAGTATGCTAAACTCATAGGTGGTGACTGTGCAACGCTTGCAGGTGGCGCTTGGGCTAAGCTTATAGGGGGTGATGATACTGACCTTGCAGGTGGCGATTGTGCTAAGATTGTGGGTGGTAATGGTGTAACACTTGCAGGTGGTTATGATGCTATAATCGTAGGTGATAACGGTAGTGTAGCTAAAGGCAAAAAGGATCTATAATTGTGCTGGTTGAAAGAAATGATAATATGAACATTGTTAATTTTAAAGCCGTTCAAGTTGATGGAGAGGAAATTAAGGAAGATGTCTTATATAAGCTCGAAAACGGTGAATTTGTAGAGGTGGAATGAAATCTACAACTATTGAAAAATATTTGAAAAATGAATGTATAAAGGATAGTTTATAAGGAGGATTAAAGTATGGATATATCAAAAATACAGAAGATATACAACGATATTGATCGGGTAATCAATTCTTCAATGCTGGATAAATATGGAACTATCGAAGATATTTTTACATCTTTGTGTGGGCGTTATGATGAGATGTCGATTTTTGAGTATGCTGTTAATGTCTTGATTAGTCTGGACAAAGGACGTTTTTATCGAAAAAATCTTGAAAGGTATATGGACATATTTTGCGGTAACGCACAAATGGTAAAGGCATTGCTAAATAAGCAAGGAGAAATTATAAAACAGTATCATGATTTTCAATTAAAATGGATGGCTGCACACGGTTATTCTCTAATAGATTTTTTAAGTAAAATTAACGATTGTTATGAGGAGTTACAGGCAAAAGAGCCAGTGTTTGAAGGTTGTCTTTACGATAAGACTCTTGATATTTGGGATGCATTTGATTTGTTTGAAGATACAGGGTTTAAAGGTGGAATGGTTTATCCTTGCTTTGATGAATGGTTAGACAATGAATGTACAGAAGATGACGACTAAAAATAAAACCGATATTTTAATGCCGATAAAGAAAAAGGAGTGTGTAAAGTGGACAAGATAGAGAGCATGTTTAGTGTTAATGGTTATAATGAAGATGCTGACACATATGTACCCTACGGATTGTTTGGAACATATATCGAAGCCAAAACTCATCTCAATACATTATATTGCCCTTGCTGAGAAAAGGTTTACTCACAAACAGGAGAACAAAAGAACCGATAGATTGGCTTAACATTGTGGAAAATAATAAAATATTAGCGAGTTTCACTTGAAATATTGTTGATATTATGATATAATAAAGGAGAATACAAAATGAGACAATATACAATTGACGATGCAAAACGGTTGATAACTGATTTTTGCGAAGAAGAATATGGAACAGAGAATGTTGACTTTTCAAACCTTGAATGTATCGGTATTGCCTATACAACAACAGAAGATGAACGGTTTGAAATCCAAACAAACATTGATTTGATACACAATACAATGGATACGATGATTGGCATATGAGTATGTCGAATTGGTAAAACATAAGGAGGATATAATATGCTGTTAAGACCAAAATATTTGTCAAATGGCAACGCTTGTATTGATTATAAGAACGGTGTTGTGATTCTTACAGTCATCGACAAGGCAAGCGGTCATGAGTATACAGTGGATATGTATGGAATTGACCGAAAAACTTTCAAAAATGGTGATTGGCAAACACTATTTGAAAAAGTAAAGGAATGGCAAATCTGGAAAAACAATAAGGCATTAGATTTCACAGATGGTTTTGCTTTAACTTACGATACAGACAATTGCGAGATAGTCTTTGTTGAAAGGAAAACTGGTGACACACACACATATATATATAGACCTTGCCCAGATGGGAAAGGATATTGTACAATCACAGGGGAAGACGAATGTGATGGTTGCAAGCTTAATGCAGGGTACGATGGCTATGGTGTTAGACCTTGTGGACAACAACACTGCTGGTGGGGTTGTGTTTTCTGTACAGAGAATCACTATTCTTATCGAGAGCCATTTGAAGATAGCAAATAAAATGGAGGTATACAAAATGAAAAAAGTATATGAAGTAAGAATGGAAAATTGGGAATATCGCAACCGTAAAAATAATCTTACTACAAAACAACTTGCCGACCATGCGTGCTACTGCGGAGGTAATTGTTTAGGCGATACTTATAATGTTATCGGCAGATTTAACACTTTAGAGGAGGCTCGAAAGTTGTTTGAATCTTCAAAAGATAAGTGTACAACAACTTGGGGATTGGAGCATGGACTTCATACATACACTTATGATGTGTTGTACATCCAAAGCATCCCTCTTAATGAGGATGATGAAGAGGATTATGATGCGGATGCAGAGTGGGAAATTTGGGATATTTATGTCGCAGAATTAGCTTAACAATTAGAACAAGTACAAAATTTAGATCGGAGGCGACCATATGATGAATGATTCTCAAAGCATTAATGACATTTTAACTTCTATCTTTAAAAGTGTAGTGAAAAAACAGTGTGAGGAGGAGTGAACAAATGAAAGCTAACGCAAAAATAACTATTTCTCGTAATATCAATAATATAAATCAAATTATTATATCTATTACAGATGATGACTTTAAAAAAGATATTGACATTTTAATTGCTCCCGAACAGTTTGCACTCGCATTAACAGGTTTAGGCTATCAAGATTGCATTATTGACAGGCAGTAATAATTGTTGAGTACTAATCTACGGTTGAAGAAATAAAGGCAGATACTATTATTAACTAATATAGCGGGGGATATTTATGAAAAGATATGATAAAAACTATGAGGTAATACGGTTGCAATTTGATGATAGTGGGTTAATTGGTAATTCTAATTTTGAAGTGTTACCAAACTCTGAAATCATTGCTGTCAAAGATATTACTTCAATGCAGTTTGTTGATTATTATATCATTAACTATTATAAAGCATCAACTGATAAAGTGTGGCGGAATATATTTTTCAATGAAGCGTTTGAAGAAATGAATCAAGATAACGAACATTTATATATTAGATTTAGAACCAATGATGTTGTTGCTCAAACACACAGTTCGTATCAGTTGTGTACTGACAAATGTGTAGCATCAAACATTATTGAGGTGATATCAACATATAAAGCTATGCTGAATGTTATGAGCAGTGTTAAGGCTTCTTATGAGCAACCTATATATGAGTTATATGATAACGGCTATTGTTGCGATGATGGCAGTTATACATTGCAAGATGGCTCTGGGTATTTCGCATTAGCATACGAATTAAATTCCTGTAATTTTTATTATAACGATTGTATATATGAGGATTTTATTGGATGCGTGTACTGGCGGATTTATTGGTGCGATGACAAAGAGTATGAAGATACTTTATCAGACTTATACAAAGATGAAGATTTTGTGCTTTACCTGACCAACAAATCCGCTTGGTATGATAAACACAATAAATAAAATTCTTGTTTTAGAACAGATTCGTCATAAGGAGGAATGTAGTTTTATGAAAAGTCAATATAGAGAAATCAGAAGCAACTTCATTGATTATGATAAAAATATAATGTATATTGACGCTTGGAGAACAACAAGTTCCAACGAAGAGGGTAAAGTAATTGCCAAAATTAATCTTGCTAATTCCGAAGTGGAATATGTTGACGAGAAAGCTAAAACTGACGCTTATGCTCAGACAGTAATAAGGAGGGTGTTAAATGCCGTGGTTTGACAATAACAATAAACCAATCGAAGTTAATCATACTGAGATGATAGAAAGGGTAGAAAATGACATTCGGCTCTATGGTAAAGATTTGAAATGTTATGTTATTATTTCATCTCGCTCTGTTGTAGATTCGCCTGACATACAGATAGTAAGTAGATTTAGTTTAAAAAAATCTATTATAGGCGATATGACAGACAAAGAATATGCTCTATCAATTACGCTTGAGGAATTGTTAAATAGACTGCGGTACGAACATTATGTGCCAAAAGATGTATAAAACAAAGGTTTTATACATAAAAAATAGACATCACTTCGACCTGCGAAAATCTGGTGATGTCTATACCAAGTAAGCTATCGAAAGATGGTCAGCGTTAGCCTACCCATTTTCAAAGCCTAATATGATGATACACTATTGGGAAAATTTTGTCAATGTTATTTCCATATTTTGTGGGTTGATTATAATAAAGAAAAAATTTACAATAATAATGAAAGGCGAATGAACACATATGAATAATTTGAACTACAATTGAAGAGGTGGATAAGTATATTTACTTAGTAGGTGATGTAATTGCACAATATAACAAACTCTATTGACAATAGCTTATTCTCTTGTTATAATAAATAATCGAACGGATGTTCTAAATACAAGGGTGATGTGTATGATAGTTGCATTAAAAGATTGGGAGAGTGTACTGAAAAACTATTATTTTGTGTTCAACGACAAAAAATATGATACGGTAAAATGGTCGATATTGAATGATAGAGTAATACAATTCAGTAATCAAAAAGAACCTGTAAGCTGCAGTGTAGTGTTTGCAGGAGTAAGATACATAGATATTAATTGTGCAAAATTGCTAATTGTGCTTAACAATGGCGATAAATATTTAGCATACAAATATGCAAAACGAACTTGACATTTACGAACTGTGTGATATAATAAAGCCAAGAAATCCAGAAAGGAGGGCTTGAATGTTAGGAATCAAGCCAAAGATTGGCGAAGTATATCTCATAGATTTTCCACAAGATGGACACACACAGGGCGGAATAAGACCGGGTGTAATTTTTCAAAATGATGTTGGTAATAAATACAGTCCTAATGTTGTTGTTCTTCCTTTGACTACTTCGATAAAAAAGACATCTCAGCCTACGCATGTGTATATTAGTAGCAAGAATTCTGGTCTTAGGTATGACAGCATAGTATTGTGTGAAAACCCAATATCTATTTCTAAAGATCGAATCTCCAAAAAACTTACAAAACTCAGTTCATATCATATGACTCGCATCACAGAAGCAAATTTACTTGCTTCTTCTGCAATTGCGTATTTGTCATTTGATGAACTACTGCATGTTTGGGAGAAAAGTCAAGATTTTGCAGACAAAAGGTTGGTGATGGCGTGACTTTTGGTCAATTAATCCTCTGCTTAGTTGTTTTGGTAGTAGGATATATATGGATAAAACTTAAATAAGAAGAGGTGTTATATATGATAGGAGAATTATTATTGGTTGGTTTGGCAACAGTGACGGAAGGTTTGAAGACCACTTTGCATCATTCAAAATCCGAATGGGCTAAAGATCGAGTGAATTCCAGACATAGATACAATAAAGAAAGACAGTCCGAAATTGAAGACGCTTTGTTTGGGTATTATACATCGGAACGAGGACGCAAAAGAGAGGAATATCAGCAGATATTAGATGATGCAGGTGTTACTTATTATGATGATTACGATATAATAAAAAAGATTGCCATTATCGAAGGATGGGAGTATTATGATTTTTGCGAATGGAATCGTGAAGTGCAAAGAGAAATGCGTTAATATGTAACTTTTCAGCGATTGTTTCTGTTTACAAATAATGCCAAATGTGATACATTATACATATATAATTTTATTCGAGGTGCTGATGATATGTATAATGAGACTACGAAAATGGCTTTTGTATCGACATTATCGTCGAAACAAAATATACTGTTAGCGACGGCATTGTTTAATAGTATAGAAATTTTTGAACAAGAATCTGAAAAAGACATTTCACGGTTCACAGAAGAAAATCTTCAGAAAGTTCAGGTTAAAATAGCAGGTAGTAAAACATATGGTTCACGGAAACGAGATGCCACGATGTTAAGGAGTTACTTAGATTGGGCGTATAAGAATCATATTTGTGATACAAACATATCCTCATATGTGTTGCAGGCTATGGATATTAATGCTAATACAGTATTGGTTTCGTCTCCACAACACTTACAATTTCAACTCAATGCTGTATTTCCACCGGAAATAGAAGATAATGTTGATTTGTTGTCGAGAGGATTTGTCTGGATGGCTTATATGGGCATCCCAAAAGAAGACACGATAAAGATTACAAGCAATCATGTATCTATAGATAACAATAACGAAAAGAAAATTATTGCATACAATAGCACGCTCTACGAGATTCCAACTGAAGCTTATATAACGATCAACAAATTGTGTTCTTTGAAATGTTTAACCACTACAACAAGGAATGGTATTGTTCGTAAATTCGACAGGGTTCAAGGTTGTGAATTGTTAAGAGGTACAACTCGTCTTAACAATATAACAGTAGAATATTTAAGAACTCGTGTAACCCGCAAATCAAAACCATATCGTTTGTCGAAATTATTATCTTATGGTTCGTTATATAAAAGTGGAGTGTTTTACAGACAGTACATATTGGAACAACAGGGGTTCATACCTACATTTGCTGAACTAATGCGTTCTCGGAGTTATACCGAACACGATGGGGAAACAGATGTTTATTTTCAAGATAAACTAAAAACTATACAGGCGGAATACACTGCATGGAAGGATAAGTATTATTCACTTATGTAAAGTTTAATAAAGATTTTTAAAGGCGGTACAGCTCGCCTTTAAAAAATAATCATTAAGTCAGTTTTGCATATTAGAAAGTATAAAACTGTAAGGAGGTGGTGCTTATGATTGTGCTAAATTAACAAAAAATTAATATATAGGGGGAATTATTATTTCTGACAACAAGTCAATTTATCAAACATTATCATCAATTGATGTGTCTGGCAAGGTCAAGCCTAAAAATGGTATGAATTATTTACCATGGGCGTCTGCATGGGCATACATAAAAGAGTATTTTCCAAGGTCGTCATATACCGTAGTTAGAGACGATAATGGTAATCTTTATCATACTGACGGAAAAACCTGTTGGGTTGAAACATTATTATCCATTAATGGGGAAACTCAAGAAGAGCAGTTGGCTATTATGGATAACCATAATAAGTCTGTATCAGCCGATCAAGTAGAATCTACGATGGTAAACAAAGCTATTAAGAGATGCCTAACAAAAAACGCAGCATTATTTGGTCTTGGTTTGAATCTTTGGTATGGCGAAGAATTGAGCGATGAAGCAAAGCGTACCAAAGCTAAGAAAGTATCTGATTTAGATGTGCTTAAAGGCAAAGTAGTGTCTATTTGTAAAGAACTGGTATCCAAAGGCGTTGATAGCAAAAAATTATATGCTTCTATTGCAGATATGTCAGGACATCAAAATCCGACCAAAATTACAGATATAGAGACACTAAAAATTGTGCTTGAGCGACTTGAACAATGGGAGGTTTAGTATGAATAAAGTATGTGAAATTGGAAGAATTGTAACCGAACTCGAACTTAAAACAACAACCAATGGAAAGTCGGTTGTTAATTTTAGAATTGCAGTAAGGTCTTATGGCAAAGACAACGATGATTACTTTTTTAACTGTGTGGCATGGGGAAGTGTTGCAGAATTTATTTGTAAGCATTTTTCAAAAGGAAGAAAGATTGGAATTGATGGTAAACTGACTTCTCGCACATACGAAACAGAAAAAAAAGAGAAGCGTCAGGTTGTAGAAATTATGATACAGGATGCAGAGTTTTGTGACGACAAGCGTGACGAAAGTGGTGATGACGCAAATATAACTACGCCGTCAAAGGCAGAATCTACTACATCTGAAACAGAGGACGAGTTACCATTTTGATTAACTTAAAACAATTAAAAAATCGGTACTGGTCGTTTTCCAGTATAAATTCTTATCAGACTTGTCCTCGTATGTTCTTCTTATCATATATTGATAGGAAGCCCCAAGAAGAAAACGCTTTTAGTCAATGGGGTTCTTTATGTCACAAATTGTTAGAAAGTTATTACAAAGGTCAAAGTAGCATTTTCGATCTTGAAGAGCGGTACAAAAATGCTTATAAAAGAACGGTTTTATCTGATTTCCCTAAAAATCGCTATGTTGATATGAATAAGAAGTATTACCAAATAGGTCTTGAATATTTTCGAGGTTTTGAGGATGCTTTTTCTGAATATCAAGTAGTCGGTGTTGAACAGAAGATTAAAACCAAAATTGGCGAGTATAACTTTGTTGGTGTTATCGATTTAATACTTGAAAAGAATGGCGAGTATATTATCTGCGATCACAAAAGCAAAGGAGCTTTTAAGAACGAACAAGAGTTACGGAAGTATCTTTTTCAGTTGTACCTGTATTCCAAATACATATACGAAACATATCACACATATCCTACAAAATTGATTTTTAATATGTTTAAGCTCGGAGAAATGAAAATCGTAGATTTTGACAAGAGCGAATACGAGAAAGCTTTATCTTGGGCTGAGGCTTCCATAAATGAAATTCTTGAAGAAGAATGTTGGTTAGATAAAGTGTTCGTGCAGTATGCCGCTAAAGACAAAAATATTAATAATTACAAGTGTGATGATTTCTTTTGTAACAACCTTTGTTCGGTACGGGCGTTTTGTGAGCGTTCTAAAAGCTATACTAAAGAGGACGATTTTGATTTTCTTGAGGAGTGATTATGTTTGCTTATTGAAAAGGACAAAATTCATAAAGCAAAAGAAAAATTAGGAGAGAAGAATGCTTTTGAAATAGCTCAAATTTTAGAAGTTGAAAATTTTGATGAGAGTCGTTTGAGAGCATGTTGCCCTTTCCACGAGGAAGATACTCCAAGTTGGATTTACAATCCCAAAACATATAATTTTCATTGTTTCGGATGTGGTATATCGACTGACATTATTGATGCTTATATGATTAAAGGACATACATATTTGGAAGCAGTTCAGTATTTATTTGAAAAAGCAGGCATTAAATATGCGTTTGGAGAGATGGGCGTAAAGACTAAAACCCAGTACCGATACCCAAAACCTGTAGAATGTCACTCAAAGAACAAAATCGAAGAATACTTAGGTTTACGAAAAATATCACCAAGCACAATTGACTATTGCGATATTAGACAAGACTCTCATGGAAATATAGTGTTTAACTATTACGACACGAACGATGTGCTTACTTTGGTTAAATACCGACCAAGCCATAAGATAGATAAAAGCAAAGGCGAAGTAAAAACATGGTGTCAAAAAGATGCAGATACAAGTCCAATATTGTTCAATATGAATCGTGTTAATGTTGACAGTCCTTTGCTAATATGTGAAGGAGAAATTGATTGTGCTTCGGCTATAGAAGCGGGATTCACTAATGCAGTTAGTGTCCCGCTTGGGGCTGGAAACTTTCATTGGATTGAACATAATTGGGACTGGTTAGAACAATTCACCGATATTATTGTATGTGCAGATAATGATGAAGCGGGACAAAAAATGATTAAAGAGGTTTCAAGTAGACTCGGAAACTGGCGAACAAAGATTGTACAGTTGCCCACAAAGGTAACAAAATCAGATGGTAGTCAAGCTTTTATTAGTGACCTCAACGAGACATTGTATTGGTTTGGAAAAGAATATGTGCTAAAACTTATACTGGATGCAAAAGATTCGCCTGTCGATAGCGTTATTGACTTTTCAGACATTGAAGATGTTGACCTTTCTCAAATTGACGGTATTTATACTGGCATTACAGAGTTAGACAATAAGCTAATGAAAATGTTTTATGGCACAGTTACGATTCTGACGGGTACTAATGGCAGTGGTAAATCATCTTTACTGTCACAGTTTATATGTCAATCACTTGACCAACAAAAGTCTGTTTGGTTGTATTCTAAAGAGCTGCCTAATTCGATGATGAAAAACTGGATTAATTTTATATTTGCAGGTAGACATAATATCGATCAGTTTCATGACAGTAAAGGAAGTGTATATTACAAAGTTAGTAAAAGTGCTCGTACTAAAATTGATGGATATTATAAAAATCGTCTTTATATTTATAAAGACGATTATGACAACTCAGTCGATAATATCAAAAAATCAATGGAGGATTGTGTTAGGAAGTATGGCTGTAAAATGCTCATATTGGACAATCTTACGGTCATCAATCTTGGAGCTACCGACAACAATAAAAACGAAACACAAAACGCATTCATGTCTTGGTTGACCAAATTTGCAGCCACATTTCAAGTTGTTATTATTTTGGTTATTCATCCACGAAAAGGACAGCAGGTTACTCGCCTTTGTAAATATGATATTGGTGGTTCTGGAGGTATGTTAGATCTCGCTCATCGAAGTTTCTCGTTATATAGAGTGAAGCCCAATGAAAAGCAAACTGGTGACGAATTAGTTAAAAATTATGATGTTATATTGGATGTTTTGAAAGACAGGATGAGAGGACAGGAGAATTTATCAATTCCAATGTGGTACGATCCGCCATCTCGTAGATTTTACACCAACGAAATGGAGTTTGGAAAACAATACGCATGGGATAAGAATAAGTACACAGAGTCTATTCCTTTCCCGCATCCAAACGAGACAAGTGAAGTGTTCGGAAAGGAAGATTAATATTATCGACAATTATGTTGCTTACCATATACATACAGACTATTCTCTTAAAGACAGTGCTACCAATTACAAAGATTATGTTGATAAAGCAGTAGAGTTGGGACAGCATGCAATTGCATTTTCGGAACACGGCAATATACAAGGTTGGGTTAAGAAGAAAATGTATTGTGACTTAAAAGGTATTAAGTATATACATGCAGTTGAGTGTTACTTAACAAAAAATCATACAGACAAAATCCGAGACAATTATCATACAGTTCTTATTGCGAAAAACTATGAAGGTGTTAAGGAACTCAACCGGCTTATAAGTTTGTCAAGAACTGACAAAAATCATTTTTATTATGTTGGCAGAATCTCGTTTGAAGAGTTTCTTTCACTGTCTGACAACATTATCAAAACAAGTGCCTGTCTTGCTTCTCCTTTAAATAAATTACCTGTAGAAGATACATGGTATGAACAATTAGTTAAAGGGTATGATTATCTCGAAATTCAACCACACAATTGCAAAGAACAAATTGAATACAATAGACATTTAGCATATCTGTCTGAGAAATATCATATTCCGCTAATAGCTGCAACAGACGCCCACTCAGTTAATTCTTATAAAGCAGAGTGTAGACAAGTAATCTTAGATGCTAAAAAACAACATTACGAAGGCGAAGATAAGATGGACTTAGTGTATAAGTCTTACGATGAATTAGTGAAAGCTTTCGCAACACAGGACGCAATACCGAGTTCTTTATACATAGAGGCTATTAACAACACCAATGTTATGGCAGATAGTGTCGAAGAGTTTATGCTTGATACATCGATTAAGTACCCTATTTTGTATGGCAGTGCTGAAAAAGACGAACAAAAATTTACTTCATTGGTATATCAAAAATATCAAGAGAAGCTTGATAATGGCGTTATTTCATCAGAAGAAAAGAATAGATTTGATAAAGCAATACCTGAAGAACTGAGAGTCTTTAAGAAAGTAGGTATGTCGGGTTTTATGCTTTCAATGAGTGAAATTCTCTCACATTTTAGAAATCAAGGGAAACCAATAGGCTTTTCAAGAGGTTCAGTTGGTGGTTCAAGAACAGCGTATGTTACCGATATTATTGACTTAAACCCTGAAAAATGGGGTACAGTATTTTCTCGATTCTGTAATGAAGACAGAGTAGAAGTAGGAGATATTGATGTTGATGTTGTAGAATCGGATAGACCAGAAATGTTTGAGTATATTATAGATAAATTCGGTAAAACAAAAACAGCCAGAGTTCCTACATATTCGACACTGAAAGATTTGGCTGCTATTGATCTGATAGGACAAGCATTTCGACTTAATTGGGAATTAAGCCACCCAAAAACCGATTTTAGTGAGTGTGAATATTCTATTCAAAAAGTCAAAGAAATTAAGCAATGTTTTAACTCCGATCCTGATTTAGCAAGACAAAAGTATCCGAAATTGTTTTATTACTATGATGGCTTGTTAGGTATTAAGCATGCACAGTCGGTACATCCAGCAGGAATTGTTATTAGTCCAATTACTTTAGCTGACAATTACGGTGTGTTCGAGAAAGATGGCTACTGTACTCTTCAGATTGATATGGATGAAATTCATGATGTAGGGTTGACCAAGTATGATTTGCTTGTATTAAAGACAGTGCAAGTTATTAGCGAAACTTGCAAATTCGCTCATTTACCTTATCCAAAATCTCACGAGATTGATTGGGATGATCAAAATGTATGGGAAAGTATGTTAGAAACTACAGGTTCTATTTTTCAGTTTGAGTCTCCATTTGCTATAGATTGTTTAAAAAAATATAAGCCTAAAAGTATTTTGGATATGGCAATAGTCACGGCTGCTATTAGACCATCAGGTTCTTCTTACAGAGAGGAGCTATTTAAGCATATACCTCATAAAAATCCGTCAGAGGTTATAGATAAACTGCTTAATAAAAACAATGGATATTTAATATTTCAAGAGGACACAATTAAGTTTCTTCAAGAAATATGCGGACTGTCGGGCAGCGAAGCTGACAATGTGCGTAGAGCAATCGGACATAAAGATGAAAAGAGATTGGCTAAAGCATTGCCGTCAATACTTGAAGGTTATTGTCATAAATCAAATTCTCCAAGAAATGTTGCAGAACTGGAAGCTAAAGAGTTTCTTCAGATTATTCAAGACAGTGCCAGTTATCAATTTGGTATGAATCACGCCATTGGATACTGTATGATTAGTTATTTGTGTGCTTATTATTACTACTATTATCCGTATGAGTTTTGCACAGCATATTTAAACTGTGCAAAGAATGATAAACAAATACAGACGGGAGAAAAAGCTGCTAAAGCAAAAGATATTGAAATTACATTGCCTAAATTCGGAATTTCGTTAGGAAACTATTATTTTAACAAAGACCTTCATGCAATTGCAAAAGGTATTGGTTCAGTTAAGTTCTTATCTGAAGAGGTCGCCACAGAACTTTTTAAAGTTTACAACCAACAGCCGACCAGTTTTATAGATGTAATTCGTCTCTCTGACCAAGAGACTTCTGTGGGGCTATCTAAAATAGAAATTTTAATTAAAATAGGTTTCTTCGACCACTACGGAATTCAATCGAAACTATTATACATACTTGCAACTTATCAATTCTTTAGAGCGTCTACCGGCAAGGGATTTCGCAAGAATATTAAGAAGTCCGTATTACAAACAGAGCATTTTGAATTGTACGACATAGTAAAAAATAATAGTACAGACTTAAAGAAAGATAACACTATTAAAGAATCGTTCACTATTCAAAACATAGATAACATACTAAATGGCATCGAAACTATTGCAAATCAAATGAATTTCAAGGCTTGGAATTATAAACGCATTATTCAAACACAGGAAGAATATTTAGGGTATATTGATTTAACCACACACAAAGCTGAAGATAGGCAGAAACTGCTCGTAAAGAATGTCTACCCTCTTAAAAACAAACAAACTAACGAGGAATTTGCAAAAAGAATTTCGTATCGTTCGGTTGGTACCGGAAAAGAAGGAAGTTTAACATTAGAACACTATCTTTTTGCATCATTGCCATTGAAACAATATGATGTAATTTATGTGCCTTTAGATGGTATTTACAAAGATAAAAAGGGGTATTGGAATTTAACAAAATATAAATTGCTAAATTAAGAAAGGTGATTGAATGAGGCAAAAAATTGAACTTGTTACACTTAAGGATGTGTCTGATTTTACAGAGGCTGTAAGTCAGATTGACGAAGAAGTAACTCTTATCGGTAAAGACGAAAACGGCAAAGATTGGTCTATCAGTGGTAAATCATTTCTTGCAAGTCTTGTTCTTGCAAATGGTGTTGAAAGAGCAAAAACCAAAGCAGCACATAATGTTGATTGGAATACTATTACTTGTGTGTGTGACAAAGATATTTACTCAGTAATTAGTAAGTGGGCAGTAGGCTCGGTTATGGAGTAAGCTATGGAAAACAAAATACATAGAACAGTAATGTTACACATTCAGCTTCAGCGAGATGATTTTGATAATTTTCTTCACATAGCAGATGAATTAATGAGTGGCATTATTGAGGTGGCACAAGGCAAGGAAGTGTTGTCCGGTAAAAGTCTACTTGGATTAATGCTTATAGACACAAATAAGCCACAAACACTTATTATCAGAGGGTTTTTTACTGATGATTATGTGGATAAATTTAGAAAATGGGAAATTAAGGAAGGGTGATTATATCCGATTTGGTAAGAAGATAGCAAGTTTATGGGTAATGTTAGGTGTGATGTTTGGCTTTTCGGCTTGTGGAGAACCAAACATCTCCACCCCTGACACTGCAACACGAGATACAGCAACTAAAGATACGGCAGTCAAATCAACAACGCAACCTACAACCGTGCATGCCACAATAGAATCAACAACAGTAAAACCAACTGAGACAACTAAAAAAGACAAGAAGAAGGTCAAAACAACCTCTCCTCCTACAGAACCGCCAACAGAAAAAGTTGAAGTTCAAGCAGAAACAAAAACTATTACAAAATCAAATAATACATATAACACATCGTCAGATGAGGTAGATTTGTTGGCAAGAGTAATTTATTGCGAAGCGGGTAATTGTAGTGAGTATTGTCAGTGGTTGGTAGGTTCAACGGCAATGAATTTAGCTGACAGCAACGGTGGATTGAGAGCAGTAGCTTTTGATTATAATACATTCAATGTGGCAGGTATTCTTTACACAAGAGATCCGAGTGAGTTGTCTTATTCGGTTGCTCAAAGGATATTGAGTGGTGACAGAGATTATAATGTCAAAGCGTTTAGAATGAGTTATTATCATTCATTTGGAGCACCGTATGCAGTGGTGGATAATGTTTATTTCAGCAGTTACTAAAAGGAGACAATGATAATGATGGCTGTTAAATCAATTGTATTAGTTCTCGGAGCTTCAGGCTCTGGTAAGGATTACTTAGTAGACAAAGTTTGTAAGGAATATAATCGCAAAAAGGTTGTGTCTTATACGACACGACCAAGAAGAGATAACGAATCTCCAAACTCACACATTTTTGTAACAGATGAGGAGTTTGATAAACTGACCAATATCGTGGCTTATACCGAGTTTAACGGTTACAGATATTGTGCAACGCAACAGCAAATTGATGACGCTGATTTTTACATAATCGATCCAAAGGGATTTGAAGATTTCAAGAATAATTACAAAGGCGATAAACTAATTGACTCTGTACTGATAGATTGTCCTGCTGTTGAAAGATTCTTGAGAATGAAGAAAAGGTATAAAGACAGCAAAACAGGAACTGTAAAAGCTATGGAGCGTATTATTAACGACCGTAAAGAGTTTAAAGATATTGAAGAAAAAGTTGACTATGTAATCTCAAATCGCACCGAGGAAGATGTTAAAAACTGTGTGTTCTTACTCAAAACAATGCCAGAAACTACAGAATGGGTGAACAAGTTTGTAGAATGGGAGGCAAAATATGATAAAGAGAAAATACAATGAAGTTAATAGAGGTGGATTAAATGAGTAAAGTGAAAAAACCAATTTTAAACTTACAGAAGGGTTGTCCGTTTTGTGGTGGCACGAACTTATGTTATGGGTATGATCCCGTTTTGACCAGAGTTGACATTGTGTGTAAAGCTTGTAATTTCACTTTCTCATATAAAAATGAAAAATCTACAAACGCACTTCTGCTTGCTGAAAGTATATGGAACTCAAGAGTCAATGAGAAAAAGCCGACAGTGGAAAGTACAGTATCAACAGCAGAGGCTATCTTATCAGAGCTTAAGAATATTAAGTCATTTGTAGCTGAACTGGCAGGATACAGTATTACAGATTAATTAAGAGGGGAACAGAAAGAAAATATCAAAGAAAGATTTAGGTTGCTTAACAGCAATCGCATTAGTTGTTATCGCAGTTATTGCGTTTCTCGTGGCAAATTTTACAATGACCACAAATACACCGTAACAATCACCGATAAAGAACGCGTGACAACACAATCTGCTAAAGATAACATCAGCAGCAAGTATCTTATTTACGGTGAGGATGAGAACGGCAAGACTTATGTTTTTGAAGATACAGACACATTATTCAGATGGAAATTTAACTCGTCTGATGTTTACGGTGCTTTGAAAGAGGGCGAAACCTACAAATTAACTGTTATCGGCTTTCGTGTCCACATCCTCAATTGGCATGAGAATGTTATTGATTTTAAGGTGGTGAAATAATATGTATCACGGTATCAAATACAGAGGCTTACGCTATAAGCTCTTTACCATCCGTTGGAGACGGAAAAATCGCAATTGGAAGGATTGTCCGAAAAAACGCAAGGCAATGAAAAAGGATTGGGAAAGGAAGATTAACAATGATTGATTGTACTAAGTATAGATTTGAAAACGGTGAATTTGTGGGGGGGTAAAAGAATGAAAATTTATATTACTACAAAAGGAGACGAAGAAAATGAAACTCAGACAGGAAATCAATAACACCCGTGATACGATTGACGGTGAACTCAATCGTATTATGGTCACAGATGATATAGAAGAGATAAGAGGGTTGACATATTATTTATTTTGTAACATAAATGACCTTATCTGCAAGAATCAACAAAGAATTGCCAAATCGTTGAGAGGTGAATTAAATGATTGATTGTACGAAAACAGAGAACTACTTCAATGAGAAGTCGAGAATGACGAAAAGAAACAAGAATGGAGTATGCGAAATTAAATGTAATGACTGCCCTCTGAACATCACGAATAATGGCATAGGTATTCCGTGTTCCGACTTTGAAACGATTTACCCTAAAAAGGCAATCTTAATAGTACAGTGATGGAGCAATGCACATCCGCCAAAGACATATCTTACAGAGCTTTTGAAAATCTTTCCAAACACTCCGCTTGAAGATGACGGAACACCCAATTTTTGTCCTTATCGTTTAGGACTTATAAGCATAGATGATTGCAGAAAAGACCGTAACTGCGTTAAGTGTTGGAATCTTCCTATTCCTATTGAGGAAGATGAAGAGTGATGACAAGAGATAGCCTTGAGAAGTATGTTGATAGCGGAGTTTTTTCTCAAAGAAAATTAATGAAAGAGGTGTAAAAAATGATGAAGTACGAAGCAGTTTGTAGTTCTGATGTGCTTGATGTAGTTGCAAACGGTGAAAGAATTGTATTAATTGACAGATTAATGGAAAGTATTGACAGTGTAGACGAAATAGGCACAAGAGATTTAGCGATTGCAATAAAAGGTGAAAACAAAGATAACAGATATGAGTTTTACAAGGAAGTGAAAGTAAATGAGAGTCTATCAGTGTGATAGTTGTTACAAAATTATCGAAAATCCGTACATAGTTAAAATGAAAGAATTTTATGTAGGGATCGATACTGAATACTTTACTCGGATTAAAACTCTTGTCAAAAGTAAGAGAAAAATTAAAATACAGCTATGCGATGATTGTTACAAAGGCTTAAATCTTATTGCAGAAAAAAAGGAGCGTGATATGGATTGACAGCTAAAGAGATTAACAGATATGAAGTTTAAAAATCAACAAAAAGGAGAACTTAAATGGCAGAATATCATGTTGGTTGTGGTGCTTTTGGCATATACGCTGGCACATTAAATCATAAAAACAAATATATGTGGCAAAACAAATCTGAAGTTACAGATGAAGCAATTGGAGCTGTTAGAGATTATATGGTAAATAAATTGTTGGGTGGATTTTCTTCCCCAAAGCAAATCTCAAGTGGGTATGAATGGGATTTAAAGGACGGTAAAACAGTAGAGTTGCGAATTACAATCAAAAATAAAGACTAATACAGGGCTAAAGGTAACAATAAAGGGGGGGGTGATGCGTATGCTTTGAATTTACTGATAGTAAAAAATAAATAGGAGGAATTGAATGAAGAAATTTGAAAAAACAGTGTATGTCAGCCACAAATACGGTGGTGACAAAAACAATCTCAAAGAGGTTGAAGAAATTATTAAAACACAGCAAAAGAAACATCCGAATTATATGTTTATTTCACCGATACATATGTTTGGCTTTCTATACAATGATATGTCTTATGAAGATGGACTTGAACTTTGTCTGTATCAGCTTGCCGAATGTGATGAAATATGGGTGACAGGCGAAAAATGGTACGATTCAACAGGTGTTATCAAGGAAATTGAGTACGCAAACGCACATAAAATTGATGTTTTATTCGTAACAAACGCAGAAGATAATCCACACAAAGTTGAAGGTTCTGCTGATTACATTAGAGGTTTGGTTAAAGGTATAAAACTTGGCAAAGAAGATGGCAAGAAAACACGAGTAAAAAAAAATAAAGTCGCATACATAAATGAAGATGACATTGTTCGTACATACATCTGTCGATCCCCTTCTTTTGTGAACGCTTCATGTGCTATACAGATGTCCACCGAATGTCCTTTCTGCAAATCTGTAAATAGGATTATACTTAAGGATAGAGTTCCAGAGAGAACGCCTTGTAACAATTGTCATAACCTGCTTGACTTTAGTCATCTTACATATGGTGATATTCTCAGGAAGAATGGGTGATAGGTATGAAAGTAATTAAACGAGATGGTAGAGAAGTTGATTTTGACCGCAATAAGATTATTTCTGCAATTGGAAAAGCAAATAGCGAATCCCACGCAAACCGTGAAAAAACATTGTCTGATGATGAAATTAAAAATATTGCTACAAGAATTTATGATAAGCTCAGACGAAGCAAGAGAGTTTACTCAGTTGAAGATATACAGGACTTGATCGAAGAATACATAGATAAATACGGCTGTTTTTCTTTGGCAAAAAGATACACACTTTACCGATATAAACAGAGCTTAATCCGTAAGAAAAATACTACTGACGATGCAATCCTTTCACTGATTGATTTAAGCAATGAGAATATTAAACAGGAAAACTCAAATAAAAATCCCACTATCATTCCTACACAGCGTGACTATATGGCAGGTGAGGTCAGCAAAGATTTGACGGATAGAGTTTTGCTTCCTCAAGATATTGTTGAGGCTGACAGAGAAGGAATTGTTCATTTCCACGACAAGGATTATTTTGCACAACATACTTATAATTGCTGCCTGTGTAATCTTGATGATATGCTCCAAAACGGAACGGTTATCAGTGGCACTATGATTGAAAAACCACACAGTTTTTCAACGGCTTGTACAATTGCAACACAGATTATAGCTCAAGTTGCCAGCAGTCAATATGGTGGACAGAGTATCAGTCTTACTGCTCTCGCACCATTTGTGGATATTAGCCGACAGCACATTAAAGATGAGTTGAGAAGAGAGTGGAGTCAGTGTGGATTTGAAACTGACGAAAATAAGATTGCCGAAATAGCCGAAGAAAGACTTCAGAAGGAAATCAACAAAGGTGTTCAGACAATCCAATATCAAGTAGAAACACTTTTAACAACTAATGGACAAGCTCCTTTTATTACAGTGTTTATGTATCTTAATGAAGCTAAGAATGAACAGGAAAAACATGACCTCGCTATGATTATCGAGGAAACACTTAATCAAAGATATAAGGGTGTGAAAAATGAAAAGGGTGTGTGGATTACACCTGCGTTTCCAAAGCTTATTTATGTGCTTGAGGAGGATAACATAACAGAGGACAGCAAGTATTGGTATTTAACAAAATTAGCTGCAAAGTGTTCAGCTAAAAGACTTGTTCCAGATTACATTTCAGAAAAAGTGATGAAAAAGCTAAAAGAAGGAAATTGTTTCCCTTCGATGGGTTAAACGGCTCATCTAAAACTCCGTGAACATAAATCAAAATGGTGTGCATTACACGAATAGGAACTGTAGGAAATGATAGTTAAGTAATGTGCTAACAGGGGACTTTCGGGGTGAAACTTAGACTTGAACTATCCTGTGCCAAGACGCATATACAAGCTTTGTAATATGACGAATGTTAAAAGAATACAAAGGATTTTATGTGGATGAACAATGTAATATATATAACGCAAAAGGACATAAGTTGTCGCCGTATATAGGCGTAGATGGATATGTCCACATCACAAGAAGTGAGAACAATAAAAAATACAGATACAGAGTTCATACAATAATCGCCAATGTGTTTGTGCCGAATCCTAATGGTTTTAAATATGTGAATCATATTGACAGCAACAAACTAAATAACAACCCTGAAAATTTAGAATGGTGTACAAATTCACAAAATGTTTATCACGGTTGGCATAGTGGTAATCGAACACATAGAAATAGAACAAAAGTATCTGTATATTTGAATGACAAACTTATTAATACATACCCGTCTATTCGACAATTATCAATGGATTTACAATTGGATAGACATAAAGTAGCAAGAATATTGAAAGGGGAATCAAACAATTGTTACAAGTATAAGTTTGTGTATGCGTAAGGTTAAGAGACTATCGAAAGCATAGCACAAATAGCTTTGTGTGATGAAGTGAGTAGAGTACATCTGAATAATGATACAGATGGAAGTGCGGAGTGAGCGAGTTAGCATAATAACTCCCAAAGATATAGTCCAGACTGTTGATACCGAACAGTCAGTGTAGAAGCTTTTTATCACCGTACAAAGAAAATGGTGAATACAAATTTTATGGCAGATTCAACAAAGGCGTAGTTACAATCAATCTTGTTGATGTAGCCTTATCGTCAGGTAAAGATAAAGAGAAGTTTTGGAGGATTTTTGATGAGAGATTAGAGCTGTGTCATAAAGCCCTCTTGTGCAGATATGAGAGGCTGAAAGGAACAGTGTCGGATGTAGCTCCGATTATTTGGCAACACGGTGCATTAGCAAGACTTCAGAAAGGTGAAACCATTGATAAATTGCTTGTTGGTGGTTATTCGTCAATATCACTTGGTTATGCAGGATTGTATGAGTGTGTAAAGTATATGACAGGCAAATCTCATACAGATCCGGAAGTAACACCGTTCGCACTTGATATTATGAGATATATGAACAAAAAGTGCGATGAATGGAATGAGCAACTTGATTTAGGTTTTTCGTTGTATGGTTCTCCAATCGAAAGTACAACTTACAAGTTTGCAAAATGTTTACAGCGAAGATTTGGCATTATCGAAGGTATTACAGATAAGAACTACATTACGAATAGTTATCATGTAAATGTCAGAGAGCCTATTGATGCCTTTGCAAAACTGAAACTTGAATCACAATTTCAGGCATTAAGTTTGGGCGGTGCAATTAGTTATATTGAAACTTCTAATTTGCAAAATAACACAGAAGCTGTCCTGTCTGTTATGCAATTCATCTACGACAATATCATGTATGCTGAACTTAACACTAAAAGTGATTACTGTCAAGTGTGCGGATATGACGGAGAGATTGATGTAATAGAAAATGAAAACGGTAAACTTATTTGGAAGTGTCCAAACTGTGGCAACACAGATGAAAGTAAATTGAACATCTGTCGGAGAACTTGTGGGTATATAGGAACTAACTTCTGGAATCAAGGAAGAACACAAGAAATCAAAGAAAGATATGTGCATTTAGGTGGCAACGAGTGAATTACATCAAAATCACTAAACACGACATTGCCAATGGAGTTGGAGTCAGAGTTGTGCTATGGGTAAGCGGTTGTACCATTCATTGTTGTAACTGTCACAATCCTTCGACTTGGGATTTTACAGCCGGACAACCATTTACTAATGACACTATGACTGAATTACTTGAAGCGTTAAGTCCTGACTATATATCGGGGCTAACGCTCTCAGGTGGGCATCCATTGGAGCAAGCAAATCAACAACAAATATCTAATATTGTAAAAACGGTCAAGACCAAATCACCAAGCAAAACAGTATGGCTGTATACAGGTTATACATACGAACAGATATTAAAATCTAAGTTTATTGTAAACGAAATCTTGCCTTATATAGATATTCTTGTTGATGGTAAATATGATGAGTCGCAAAGAGATATTTCTCTTGCTTGGTGTGGCTCAAGAAACCAAAGGGTAATCAAAGTTCAAGAAAGCTTGAAATCAGGACAAGTAGTAACACTATAATAAGGAGACGGTAAATATAAATTGATTAAATAATTCTTTTATTAGTAAAGGCGGTGAAACTAATTAGTAAATTATTACAAGGCGATTGCCTTGAATTGATGAAAGATATTCCAGATAAAAGCATTGATATGATATTGTGTGATTTGCCTTACGGTGTTACTCAAAATAAGAAAGATAATATAATCCCTTTTGATAAACTTTGGAAACATTATGAAAGAATTATAAAAGATAATGGTGCAATACTTTTATTTGGACAAGGTACATTTTATGTTGATTTGGTAAATAGCAATCGTAAACTATTTAGATATGATTTGGTGTGGGATAAACAATTAATAAGCGGTTTTCTTAACGCAAAGCGTATGCCTTTAAGACAACACGAACAGATTGCTGTATTTTATAAAAAATTACCTACATACAATCCACAATTTACACAGGGTAAACCTCTACACAGCAAAGGTGTTTCTTATAAAAATAAAGAACATACAAATCAAAACTATGGTGAATTTCATATGACAGATGATAGTAGAGCAGGTAGCACAGAAAAGTACCCTACAAGTATATTATCATTTAGTAAACCGCACCCAAGTATTGCAAAACACAGGACTGAAAAACCTGTTGAATTGTTGGAATATCTGGTTAAGACATACACCAACGAGGGTGAAATAGTGCTTGATAATTGTATGGGAAGTGGTTCAACATGTGTTGCGTGTGTAAATACCAACCGAAACTTTATCGGCATAGAAATTGAAGAAAAATATTTTGATATAGCAAAAGAAAGGATAGAGGAAGCAACAAAGGACAGAGGAAGCAACACGGCAAATAAAATAGATTATCTAATCAAAGATTACAATAATTGCAATCACCACACTAAGGCGAAAACAGGCAACAGTTCAACGGAAGTTTTAATCACAAATTATTAAGAAAAATTGACAATGGAGATGGTATTTAGAATATGGCTACCGCAAATGATTTTCCTATCTCTAAGGAAAATATAGAAAAGTATTGTGATGCAATAATTGCTCTTAGAGATAATTTAGAAGTATTGCAACTTTACTCAGAAAGATATCGTGAGTTTAAATCACAATTCAATTCATATTATGGGCAAATTGATGATTTATTACATCAAATTTCTTTAGAAAATACAACTGATAGTCAAAAAGCGATCTTGATTGATAAGTTATGCGAAGTAAAGGCGGAGCAAGCAATAATAAAAGATTTTATTGAAGTATTTACTCCTATAAAGGAATGGTACTCTATTCATCATTGTGAACTTGATAGTTTTAAAGCAGTAGTCGATAAAATAATAAAAATCAGAGAAAAACAATCTAAAAGGCACTATGTCCAAAGAACCAATGTTGTTAAAGAGACATTGGGGAGAGAGTCACAAATTATTAAAGGAGATGACGAAAATCAAAACAGCTAAAGAGTTAGAAGATACAATCAACTTTTTTACACAAACAACAGAGGACTATCAAAACAATACTGAAAACGAATCATTACACGACTACGAAACACAAGATATCTTACATAAGCTTGAACTTGAAGATGTGTCGTATCACGACACTGCCAAACTTGGAAAAGCCCTAATGACAGTTAGAGAGAACCGCAGAAAAGCCAAAGATAGTGTAGAACTTAATGCTCCATTAGCAGAATGGATTCAGTCACATTCTGATGTGTTGAAATCATTGCAAAAAATTCTTGGAGAAACCAGAAAAATTGAGGACAAACAGCGTAGAAGAATGTATGTCCCAAGAACGAAGATTGTTGAGGAGGTAATTCATTGATAAATACAGGATGGGCATTTAAGCCTAATGGGAATGAACTTTGTGAAGAAAATCTTGCAATATATAAGAAACTTGCACCGAAAGCAAAATCGATTTGGCTGAACTTTTACACAAAGAAGTACGATGTTACACAAGATGACTTGCAGAATTATATGTGTTACACGCAGAAGGAATATGGTTACGGTAACATTACATACAAGGTGTTAAGTAATCCGTTCAATTTCACAGAAGATGAACAGGCTTTGATTTGCGATGGTGGCAATCTTTGTTTCGGCTATCGTAAATTGGGCAACTTAATTACGATTTATACAGATTAAATTGTTTCAATTAAACAAATGTTTGTTGAAATGAAAAGGAGAACGATAAATGATTCATTTTGTGAGCAGACAACAGATTGACGCCATCATTAAAGAGTGTCAAAAGTTAGATGAGCTAATGGTACTTGTTGTAATGCAAGAAGATGGAAGTGGTTTTACTGCTGTGTGTGATCATATTGTATCGCATTGTGATGATTTGATTTACACACACATAACAAAAGGATATGCTTCGTTTGTATTTAGCAATAATAGTAAGATTGAGGTGGTTACAGACAAATACAAAGGTAAAGGTAAGAAATACAATAGTATGATTATAGACAAAAACATTGACTCGGAGCTTATTAAAACCATCTGTGCTCCGTTCAACAATCTAGCACAGACACCACAGAAAACCGCAACAGACAAAGCTGTTTATATATGGTGTAGTAGCACAGAACCCACTATGGAGGAAATTAATAAGAAATTTAACTGTTCTTACAAAGAAAAAATGGAGTTAAGAAGGAGAAGAATAAATGAACATTGTACAAGTAAGACATTTACAAGATAAAAACGCAAAAAGATATACATACAAAGTCCCAGATGACGAATCCCTTAATAAAGGAGATATGGTTCTGGCACGAAATGCTAATGGCAAAGAAAGTGTTGCGATTTGTGTTACAGATAGCGAAAACCTTTCGACTAATGCCATTGATATGATTATGTGTGGTGCTGAAGTGCTGAGCGAAGTTATTGGAATATATAAAATTTGTAAGTTTAAAACTGAATCCGAAATAGATTTGAAAAATACCGCAAGTGAATACACACAAGCAATAGCAAAATATCATACAGCAACAAATCCAGCATTGCTTATACATACAACTCCATTGCCAATTACGGAGGCGTAAAAATGACAAATAAAACACGAGTTTTAAATAATATCAATGTGTTGTCTCTTTTTGATGGAATGTCGTGCGGTATGCTTGCTTTGCAACGAGCAGGTATTACAGTGAAAAATTACGATGCCTACGAAATAGATAAATACGCAATTCAAGTTTCTAAGCATAATTTTCCTAATATAAAACAACACGGTGATGTTTTTAATGCTGATTATAAACAATATGAAAATATTGATATTCTTATGGGGGGGGAGTCCTTGTACTTATTGGTCAATTGCACAACGAACAAACCGTGAAACCGAAGCCAGTGGTCTTGGATGGGATTTGTTTCAACAATACATAAAGGCATTAAATACAGTTAAACCCAAATATTTCATCTATGAAAACAACTATTCTATGAGTAAAGATATACGCAAAAGCATTGATGAAGCATTTGGCATTGAAGCTATAATGATTAATTCAGCTTCACTATCGGCACAACAACGAAAGAGATTGTATTGGGTAGGTTGCAGACAAGATGATGGTAGTTATCAGCAAGTGCAAACAAACCAACCACCAAATCTTGGAATTAAAGTAAAGGATATCTTAGATAGCGGGAAAGCGTGGACAGATAAGTCTTATTGTTTGACTAAAAGTTACAATGGAGCTGTCATTTGGAATACGTTTGAGAGAAAGCAAAGGACTATGGTAGCAGAACCATTAGAAACAGGTTTCACTCCTAAGAAAGTTGGTGCTTTGCCAAGACCAAATGGGGAGTTAAGTAATAGTCAAGGTTTTCGTTTGTACTCGGTTGATAATAAAGGGGTATCTTTAACTGCTAATGGAGGTGGTGTTGGAGCTAAAACAGGATTATATGCAGTGCCATTCGATTCAAAAAAAGAACATAACAAAAATTCCCTGTGCTACAGTGTTTCGGATAAAACTGTAAACATTAAAGGAAATACATATCCAATCAACCTCAGCGATGGATTGTATCAATTTAGAAAGTTATCTGTTGCAGAATGTAAAAAACTCCAAACTGTACCAGACACCTTTGACTTTAGTGTCGTTAGTGATAATCAAGCATATAAATGCTTAGGAAATGGTTGGACGGTAGATGTTATTGCTTGGTTGTTAGAAGCTATCAAGGCTGCAAATATAAAGGAGTGATTTAATGCTTTCAAAGCCACAATTCGGTTGGACAGATATTACAATTGGCGATTGGACAGGTAAATTGAGTTATATAGACGATGTGCCTATAGTTCTACTGAATGCCTTTTACAATGTTTTTAGCAATCAAAAACCCGAAGTTGTATGTTTCGATGCCGAGGGCATTAATTATTGGATTGTGTTTGATTTGTCAGACACAATTATTATAACCGAAGATGAAAATTGTCAATACAGTGTAAGTCGTCAGAATGTTGGCGTTAGAAAACTGGGTATGCAAATGTGGAATGACATTTATTGGGAGTTGAAATGTTGGGCTTATTGGGCGATTGACGATAATAATGCTAAGGATTATGAAGAGCGTAAAGAACTCTTGTATAACAAACTTCAACAACTTAAAAATACTATATATCTTTATGAAATGGAACAACGCTTATCTACTTTGAGAAAGGAGCGTGACAATGAAAATCATCAAACAAGGCAAACCTGAGTTACAAATCAAACCATCAAAACCAAATACAATATCCTGTTCAGAATGTGGATGTGTATTTCAATATGATGATTATGACACACATTATGCCACAAACATAAGTTACGACTGGGAGGACGAGGACTGGGATGAATGGATTGTTTGTCCTTGGTGTAACACAGAAATTTATGGAATTTTTAATTTTGAGGAGAATTAGATGTGTAATGTATGCAAAAACTTGCCTTGCAAACCCACTTGTCCTCATGCTCTCGATCCGCCAGTTATGGCAGTCTGTCATCAGTGTGGTAACAAATTAAGATATGACTATACATATTTTCGAGATAAATACGACAATATCTTCTGTTCTCGTGAGTGTGCTGAGGCGTATTACGACATTCAAGAATATGATTGGATAGAGAGTGATATAGAACACAATGTAATAGAGGAGTGTAACTATGGAAATTATTAGGCAGGGCAAACCCGAATTGCAAGTAGTTGAAACAATGTATGAAAAAGAATGTTTGAGATGTCATTGTCAATTTCGTTTTAATGTGAACGAAACACATCATGGAGACCTTATATATGATGACTGCATGTATATTCGGTGTCCGTGGTGTGGATACGAAATTCAAGAATATTTTTAAAAGAAAGATTTTAATATGTTGCAAATGCAACAGAAAGGATTTATGATGACTCGAAAAAGATTTAAAAAACTAATGTATTCACTTGGGTATCAGCGTAATAGTATTAACCAATGGATATCTCAATTCCGAAAAGAAACCGCTTCAGATAGTAGATCGTACTTATTCTACTATCTTTATTACCCATATCTTCATTATCGTGAAAATCTTGACCACTTCTTTGAGTCTGGAGAAGGCTCTTTCGATAAATGCAATGACATATTCAATACGGATTGTGATTGGGTGTTTCAACACTTGCGTTATGCAGTAAATGAAGATGTTTTACAATCGATATTATATGAATAAATTGTTTAGTGCGGTAGTTAAATTTGCACACAGGAGTGAATGAAATGATTCAAATTATTAGAGAAGGTAATTTGAAAACACCTGTATTTAGATTTGTTTGTCGCAATTGCGGGTGTGTATTTGAAGCTGATAGAGAAAGCTATAAACAATGTTTTACATCATACAATACATTTATTTTTTCAGCAAATTGTCCTTGTTGTAAAAAACAATGTGAGCTATGAAGAATCATTGTAGCAGATAGGAGATATATATGACACAGAAGGAGTATGACAATGATAATAATGGCAAGGAGTATTAAATGATTCAAGTTCTCAAAGAAGGCGATCTTAAATCACCAGTAATTAGATTTAATTGTCTTAGATGTAACTGTGTTTTTGAAGCAGATAAGGATGACTACAAACTGATATTAACTTCAGACGATTTGGCGTATATAACAGATTGTCCGCATTGCCACAAGAGAGTGGCTCGTATGATGATAACAGATAGGAGACATATATGATTTATTACTTGACAGATAGAACTCTTGAAAAAGCAATTGAGCGTTGCAGTAATGAAAATTACAACTACCTTATTGTACTTAAGGATAACAAAGATTTTGACGAAATTTCTGTTTTAATTCTCGAACAGGCGATTATGAGAGATACATACTGGAATACTTCGTCATATTTAACCTATGACCGTATTTCCTTTAGAACAGGCACAATCACCATCTATAAAGATTCGTTAATTACAAACGATTTTAAGGGCGTTTATGATGAGATACTCATTGACGAATTGGTAGAAGATAGTAAATGGGAAATGCTTGCTGAACACACAAATAGACACGGTTCATATAAAGAGAAGTATAAGTCAAAGGAGGGGCTTAGTTTTGCATAAGAACATTGATTATGAGTCCTTGCTTAGTTTTGTACAGGACAACCCTAACGCCGGCATATCACTGACAATATCAGAGAATGAATTTGACCAAGCAATTAAGACTATTATATCGGCATTGATTACCAACGAAACGCCACCAACACAATTAGTTAGCTACTTAGAATATAGAGCTCATTATATTTACATTGAGTTTGCTAACGAAGCAACGCTTGAAATAAAGACAATTGAGGGGTAATAAAATGAAAAGAAAACCTATCCCTAAACCAGTAAGACTTAAAGTATATGAGAAATACAACGGACATTGTGCTTATTGTGGTTGTCAACTTGCATTAAAGGATATGCAGGTTGACCATATTGAAAGTGTATATTGGCATAACGGTGCAAATGATATTGAAAATTATAATCCTGCTTGCAGAACGTGTAATTTCTACAAATCAACAATGCCTATTGAAGATTTCAGAAAGCAGTTAGGAAAATTAACATCAAGACTTGAAAAGACTTTTATTTATCGTTTGGCTAAGAAATATGGTTTAATTCAAGAAGTTGAAAAGCCTATAAAATTTTATTTTGAAAAGGAGGACAGCCAATGAATGACTATAAAACCAGACTTTTATCTGAGTATAAAGAACTCGTAGACAGAATTAGTAAACTGAGGGTGTTTCTTAATAAATGGGACAACGGACAACTTTCGTTTATTCCAAAGCCCTCAAGGGCAATCTATTCAAGACAGCTTGAAGCAATGTGTACTTATAAGATGTGTCTTGAAAATAGAATGCTGACAGACAAAATATCCTTTAAGGAGGTTGAAAATGTTTAAATTTAAGCCATACATAACGGTTATTGGAGAAAACGGCTTAACGGTAGATTTTGAGTTGTCGCAGTTAAGCACCTTTATGGCAAACAGTATTGAGATTGATAATGGGTTAGTTTGGTGTAATGAAGTTTATATCGAAACTAAGACAGTCAATTTATCAAGTCTCACACGCAGAAGTTCTCGTTTTAAGCTGTTTGCTAACAATGTCACACAAATCATTCTTCATCCTTACAGGTCGAAAAGCAAATCTTTAATTTTGCATTTAGACACCGATGCCAAAGTTATACATAACAAGGACACGAACACAATTATTATTTCTAACTTATCAGATACAGAAGAGGTAGATAATGGGTAAAATTACAATCTTACCAGAAACAACCATTGATCCGATTTCTTTAATAGGTAGGCGGGCAGGTATATGTTGGGGAAGAGACATTACAGACAGTGAAAAGAATTACAAGCGAGGTCTTGATTGTATCAAATCTAATCACGGCAGAGCTTTTGAGTTTGTAAACATTGAAGCGATTATTGAAGGCTACTCAGCAAGAGTAATTAGGGAATGGTATACACATATTGGTGGCAGTCCTACACGACTTCAAAGCAGTACAAGATATATCAATTATGATAACTTTGAATACATAATGCCAAAAACAGTACAGACTAAAGAACAGAAAGCTTGGTACAACAACGCTATCGACACAATTAGTCAGACACTTAAAAGCCTTGAAGAAAGTGGTGTCAAGAGAGAAGATATTGCAATGTTACTTCCGTTGGGCATGACTACTAAAATTGTAGACAAGCGAAATGTTAGAAATGTTATTAGTATGGCAGAACAGAGAATGTGTTCGAGAGCGTATTGGGAGTATAGAGAACTCTTTAACGAATATATAAAGCAGTTAAAACTCTATTCGGAAGAATGGGCAACATTAATTCCAATGGTGATGAAACCAAAATGCGATGTGCTTGGATATTGCCCTGAGAAATACAGTTGTGGAAGAAAACCACAGAAAAAGTGATAAATTGTGGGGAGCAAATATATCCTACTTAATAGTAATTTGTTCCCCAATACATTAATGCAGGAGGAATTATTTGAAAGATTGGACAGGAAACAGTAAAAGTGTTCATTCCGTTTTAGGAGCTTCTAACCACTCTCTCAAAGAGAGGGAAACAAATGATTATTATGCCACAGAGCCTAAAGCTGCTGAACTTCTACTTGAAGTAGAAGATTTCGCTCCTAACATTTGGGAATGTGCTTGCGGAGAATGCCATTTGTCTAAAGTATTTGAGGCTCACGGTTACAATGTTAAGTCAACAGATTTGATTTATCGTGACGGAGGAATGTCAGAAACATTCGATTTTTTAGCAGAGTCAAAACCTAATTCGTGGAACGGCAGTATTATTACAAATCCACCTTATAAATATGCTTATGAATTTGTAGAAAAAGCATTAGATACAGTTACAGAAGGCAACAAAGTGGCAATGTTTCTTAAACTGCAATTTCTTGAGGGTAAGAAACGAAGAAAGTTGTTTGATAACACCCCGCCACAGACAATCTATGTATCAAGTTCAAGACTTTTATGTGCTAAAAATGGAGATTTTGAAAACACAACATCAAGTGCTGTAGCTTATGCTTGGTATGTATGGCAGAAAGGGTATAAAGGGAATACAATTGTTAAGTGGATTAACTAAAAGGAGAATGATATGCGAATTATTGTTAATATGATAACAATTATAGTGCTACTGGTATGTGTAGCACTTAACATAGGTGCTACTGTTTACGAACATAAGACTACATATCCAAACAAAAAAGCATTACAAAATATTTATTGGTACACATACCTTATTGTACTTGTAGATCTTGGTATTATGTGGGGTATGCAGATAGGAAGTCATTTTTAAGGAGGTATATATGAAATACATTAAGAAAGCAATGCCGATTGAAGCCTTTCAGTATAAAGGAGACTTCACTATTCCTATATGGGCAATTAAAGCGTATAAAGACGGTTTGCTTTATTTTAAAGATGATGGAAGTTTATATATTCATACACTTAAAGGTGAAATGAAGTGTGACTTAAATAGCTACATAGTTCAGGATGTCAGAGGTGAGATTTATCCTTGTAGACAGGATATCTTTGAGGAAACATATATGGCGGTGGAAGAATGAAGAAAAGAATACTTGCTTGTGTTGTGATTATTGTTATGATTTCGGTATTATGTAGCGGTTGTGCATCTGACAAGTTGTCAGCCCCACCCACTGATATGTTTGAATACGCAGGACGAGATACAACGGCTGGTGCCAAAATTATCTATGATAAAGAAACTAAAGTTATGTACGCCGTTGCTAATCACAAATCTATAACTTTACTCGTTGATGAAAATGGTAAACCAAAACTTTGGAAAGAATAAAATTTAGGATTTAAAAGGAGAATAAACAAATGGAAAGATTTATTATGCCAAGAGGAACAGGAAAGACATATCAGTTGATTTTAAAAAGTGCTGAAACAAACCAGCCAATTCTTGTACATAACGATATACTAAAGAAATATGTACAAGAAATTGCGAATATCCACAAAATCGAAATTCCTACCCCAATTTCAGTAGGTGATATCTTATGTGATAAGTACAGAGGCAGACATTATGATGGGGTGTTGGTTGATGAATTAGAAACAGTTATGAGACAGTTTGTGTTATACTTTTTGTCAGCTCCTATGACTGGATATTCAATGAGTATTGATAACTAAAGGAGTGTTCGCTGTTGTTTTACATTACTGGTGATTTACATGGTGAATATGACATACACAAACTAAGTTCTAAACGATTTCCAATGGGCAACAATTTAACACGAGATGATTACCTAATTATTTGTGGTGACTTTGGCTTAGTGTGGAATAATGGAAATTCTGAAATGTATTGGCGAGATTGGCTTAATAACAAACCGTGGACAACCTTGTTTGTAGATGGAAACCACGAAAAATTCCCCTTACTGAATCGTTACCCTATAACTAAAAAGTGGGGTGGAAAGGTACATCAGATTGCAGATAATATTTATCATCTAATGCGTGGACAAGTGTTTGAAATTGACGGCAAAACATTTTTTACAATGGGTGGTGCATCGAGCCACGATATACAGTATCGCACAAAGAATGTTGACTGGTGGGAAGAAGAACTACCCAATGAAGCTGAAATGCAGGAAGGGTTGGCAAATCTTGATAAGTATAACTGGAAGGTAGATTGTGTAATTACGCACTGTGCTCCAACCGAATTTATCGCCAGTTGTATCAATACGAGGTACAGTCCGGACACTTTAACCGAATACCTACAGCACATCGATGACAAGTTGGATTATGAACATTGGTATATGGGACATTACCACCTTGATGTTATATTTGGTTCGGATTCAGAAAAGCAAAAGCATATTTTGTATAACTATGTGGATGTGATTGATTAACACGGAAAGGATGACGAATATATGGAAATGGTAATTTGCCTTATGTCACTTTATTTATTGAACGCAAATGGAATTATAGTACCTGATGGATGCTTTATTATTGCATGGAGTTTTTCTATTGTGACTGCGGTAGCAACTTTACTTTCAGCAATTGGTCAAGTAATGAGCGATAAAAAATAATTAAGGAGAACAAATATGGAAATTAAAATTAAATATTTTACAGACATCGAAAAGATTAAACAAATTCCAAACGGAGATTGGGTTGATTTGAGATCAGCCAAAGATATCACACTTAATAAAGGCGAATTTGCCATTATTCCACTCGGAGTAGGAATGAAGTTGCCGTTTGGCTATGAAGCTCACATTGTACCAAGAAGTAGCACTTACAAGAATTATGGCATTATTCAGACAAATCACATGGGAGTGATTGACAACTCTTATTCGGGTGATAACGACCAATGGGGTATGCCCGTAATTGCAATGAGAGATACAACCATACATAAAAACGATAGAATTTGTCAGTTTCGCATCACACAGAAACAGCCTGATTTTGAGTTTACAGAAGTAGAATGTCTTGACACAAAAAGTCGTGGCGGCTTTGGCTCAACAGGCAAGCAGTAAGGAGGAATAACTGTGATTACATATAATGATTTTGAAAGATACCTTGCCAAAATTCAAAGAATCCATGAACTTGAAGATAAGATTTTGAATCTTGGCGATGAGTATAGTGATTTGGTCTTAGAGTATGTATCGCCATTTGCATATCATGGTGTAACTATGGAAGATGAACTTATTGACTGTCTCGAAAAAGGTTTAAACCTTAAGCCTGATGAATACGGTGAGACTTGGATATCGTATTGGGTTTGGGAGACAGATTGTGGTCAAAGAAATACAATTGTAGAAATTGACAATAAAGAAGTGAATATCGCTGAAATTGCTAACTTATGGAAAGTTATCGAATGGGAGATTCAAAATAATTGGAATACCTTTGTGGATAAATTTAACGCAATCCCTTCGGTGAGTCATTTTTATGCAGAAGAGATGGAAAAAGTTAATTTAGCCCACAACAAAAAGCCAGAATAATATAGAGCGAATAGGATATATATATATGCAGAAAAAAACGAAAAAGAAATTAAATATAAAGCTTGGTTTGATTATTCTTGCCATTATTGTTGCCGTTTCAATGATGTTTGTATTCGGTTTCAATGGCGTTAAAAACAAGGCGATTTCTTACGAGGAACAAATCAGTACGGCGCAGTCTGACATTAAGGTTCAGGAAAAGCGCAGAGCAGACCTTATACCTAACCTTGTTGATTGTGTTAAACAGTATGATAAACACGAATACGAAACCCTAATGTCTGTCGTTGAGGCAAGAGGCACATCGTCTGATAATTCTGTAAACGAGATTCAGACTATGATTAACGCAGTCGCAGAGGCTTATCCAGAATTAAAGAGCAATGAAAACTACAAAGAATTGATGTCGGAACTTACAACAACAGAGAATTTGATTGCAAATTATCGAAGTAATTTTAATAAGTTTGTTAAATCTTATAATCAGTATATAAGGCAATTTCCGAATAGTAATATTCTTGATATGCTTGGCTATGAGGTGATTGAATATTCATACTTAAATTATGATGTGTCGGAAGATGCACCAACAAATCTTTTCGGAGATTGACCTATGGATAAGAGGTTAGTAACCATGCGTGAAGTCCTCTTTAGTATTGTCATTATTTCTGTAATGCTTGTGTTTGGTTTTATGATTTCATCCGGAATAAGTAATTCTTTAATGAATGATTATCAGGAATACAATACAGCATTGCAGATAGACAATAACAAAGATGTGTTTCAACACGGTATGAGAACAAATATAGGTAATGCTTTCGTATATGGTAAACTTAAAGCTATTGATACAGTTTCTTATAACGAAATTGAGGGAGACTTTTCCTACATAAAGAAAGTCAAAGAGAAATATACAAGACACACAAGAACGGTAACAAAATCGAGAACCAACTCAAAAGGCAAAACCGAAACATATACGGAAACAGAAGAATATTATACTTGGGATTATGTTAGCGAAGAATCAAAAAGTTCTACAAAGATTGATTTTATTGGTGTTGAGTTTCCTTATGATACAATTCATTTACCAAATGAAAGAGAAATAAAAACGATATATATAGATGGTGATTGGTGGCATTCATCAGGAGATATAAGATATGTGTATTATGCTGCTCCTGCTGAATGTAAAGGAACATTATATGCTGTACTTAAAGATAATACAATTTCTAATGTTCACTTTTATTATGATAAGAATATTGAAGATACAATCGAAAGCCTTGAGTCCGAATGGCAGATAATAGTTTTTTGGATTTTTTGGATATTACTTATAGGTGGATTGGTAGTAGGTTTTTATGTCATTGATAATAAGTGGCTTGAAGATAGAAAAAAGGAGAGAAGTGAATGGCATCGAAAATGACGATTGGTTATATATCAAGACGAAATTTGGAAATGAACCCTCATTTCACCGAAAGATTCAAATTTACAGAGGCAACTTTTACAAGAAAAATAAATTCTCGTGGAGATAAGGTTTATTCAAAGATGCTGCTATATCCGGTTGATTATGAAGAAATTGTGGATAACGCAAATATAATGAAACAAAATCCAAACTTGATATTAGTAAGAGAACCATTTTTACTTGACGATGAATTGCGTGACAAGGTTCTCAAATGGGTAGAATGGGCAAATAAAGCAGACCCCAAGGAATATGATCCTTTTTATGATAAGGAGAGTGTGTCAAATGAATAAACAAACGATTGTAGTTAATCTTTATGGTCAGCCTTCCTGTGGTAAATCCACAGGAGCTGCTTATATATTTAGTCAGTTGAAAATGAGGGGTATTGACACGGAACTTGCAACTGAAACGGCTAAAGATATAGTATGGGAGCATAATGATACTGCTTTAACTAACCAATTATATATACTTGGTTTGCACTCACAAAGATTTTGGAGACTGAGAAATCAGGTTAGAGTAATTGTAACTGACTCGCCAATCCTGTTGACCGAAATTTATAACAGATTTGAAAAGTGTGGTTTTTACCCCTCAAAATCCATTGAAAAGTGTGTAAACGATACCGCCGAAGCGTTTAGCTCTCTCTTTGATAACTTAAATTTCTTTGTTAAACCTGTTAAAAAATATAATCCAAATGGGAGATTACAAACCGAAATTGAAGCCAATAATATAGGTACACGAATTGAATCAATGCTAATTGAAAAGAATGTCCCATATGAAATTATCAAAGGCAACCAAAAGGGGTACGATAAAGCTGTACAACTAATTGTGGATTACATTGACCGAGAGGATAAAATGGATGCTATTAAAGAGGATAGAGAAAGGAATGGATTGAATGTTGTTTGAGGTTTATAAAGACGGACAAGGCAAATTTATGTGTAGTGAGACAAGCTGTTTACCAACAGAAACCCAGCTTAAAAGCATGAACAAAAATGGGTATGAATTTAAGCTGAACGGCAAGAAAGCAACGCTAAAAAGCGTATTGAAATTGATTGAAAAGTAAATAACTAACAACATAAAGAATTTAGAGTAGGGTTGTCAAAAAAACAACTCTGCTCTTATAAGGCAGGTGATAATATTAAAAAGTTGAATTTGTTACCAAACCAAAAATTATGTTTGTCAATTGAGGAAGCTGCTGAATATTCTATGCTCGGAGAAAACCGACTACGCAAAATAATAGAAGATGATAAGAGTTTAGATTGGGTGATATTTGTAGGCAATAGAACAAGAATAAAACGGATACAATTTGAAAAATGGATAGCAAAGCAAAACTATCTATAAAAGTAAATTTTTAGTAAAATAACGACCACAAATATGGAAAACCGTTGACAGAAGTGATAACTGTGTAGTAAAATTATCCTGTATACTTGTATTACAGTTTCTTTTGTCAATTAAGAAAGGATGACACATATGGCAGAAAGGCGTGATACAAAAAATCGTCTTTTAAATAGAGGCGAATATCAAAAAGCTGATGGTAGATATATGTACAGATATGTTGACTTTTCAGGGACTACTCGTTTTGTGTACAGTTGGTGTCTCACACAAACAGATAGAACACCTAAAGGAAAACGAAACGGAAAATGTCTAAGGGAGTTAGAAAAAGAAATAATAAAAGATTTACAAGATAAGATCGATTCATACCAAGCAAATAAAACAACACTTAATGCTTTGTTTGAAAAATGGATAGAACAAAAACCAGAATTAAAATCTTCCACAGTAACCTTTTACACATACCTATATCATAAATACATTTGGGATACAATAGGAAGAAAAAAAATTTCAGACATTAAGTATACGGACATAAAAAAATATTATAACCATTTAATCTTTGATTTAGAATTCAAATCTAACAGTGTCAAGCAAATTTACACTGTTATGCATCCGCTTTTTACAATTGCAGTGCGAGATGGTTATATTAGAGTAAATCCGACTGACGGCATTATATCAGAGATCAATAAAAACTATCATGATAAATCACTAAAACGACACGCTTTAACAATATCAGAGCAAAATGCCTTTATTGAATTTACGAAAAACAGAAAAAAATATAATTATTGGCTTCCTATTTTTACATTTTTGTTAGGAACAGGATGCAGAATAGGAGAATGTCTTGGATTAACATGGGATGATTGTGATTTTAATAATAACACCATCAATATTAACCATAGCCTTAATTACAAACCCAACAACAAGGTAAACAAAAGGGTGGTGTACATTTCTACCCCGAAAACATCTACAAGTAAAAGAATAATTCCAATGCTTACAGATGTAAAAAAAAGTTTATTGTTTGAATACGAAAGGCAAAAAATAAAAGGCGGTAATTTTGACACCATAGATAGTTACTCAAATTTTGTATTTTGCAATAAACAACATCATGTAGTCCTACCACAGCTTATAAACAGTACAATTAAACTTATTGTTAATGATTACAATACACAAGAAAACAAGTTAGCTTTAGCTCAAAACCGTGAACCATTGTTGCTACCCCATTTCACAGCACATATTTTAAGACACACTTTTTGTACTCGTATGTGTGAAAACGAGTCGAACATTAAGATTATTCAAGAAATCATGGGACACTCAGCTATCACCACCACAATGGATATTTATAACGAAGCTACCCTTGACAAAAAACAAGAATCTTTTAACAATCTTGAGGGTAAATTTAGCATTTTTTAAATTATTAAATCCTAATTTGCTAATTTACTAAAATTTTTACTAAAAATGAAGATAGTAAAATAAGAAGATATGAGAAGATATAAGAAGTTTTTGTTTATATATCAAGCTGAAGGTGTTATATCTTGTGGTGATTTAAGTTAATATATCTATATATTGTGCGTGCAACGGACTTATTTTCTGTTCTGTTTTATAATAGAAATAAGCTTTATTTTTTACGGAGGGTTATATGCCTCAAAAACATAAAAATAATAAAATCAGAATTAAAATTAATGATAAAAAAATCACGAATTATATGTTTGATTTTACACGGACAATAATTTTTGTGTTTGCAATTATATCAGTAGCGTTTACTTTTATCATCAGAGATGCCAATGTTGTAGGAAATTCGATGCTTGACACGCTCCACAGCGATGATAAAATTTTCATTACAAATTTTATGTATGAACCAAAATGCGGCGATATTGTAGCTATCAACGCTGAAAATCAGATTGAAAAGAGAATTATAAAACGGGTTATAGCCGTTGAAGGACAGACGCTTGTCGTGGATTACAGTAAAAATGCAGTTTATGTTGACGGTATAAAAATTGATGAACCGTATGTTTCTTCTTTAACACGAGAGCCGTCAAATCCATTGCAAATTCCGTATGTTATCCCTGAAGGTTATGTCTTTGTAATGGGTGATAACAGAATTATTTCTCTTGACAGCCGTGATAAGAGTATAGGCCTTGTGTCTGTCGATGATGTAATCGGAAAAGCACAATTTATATTTTTCCCGCTTGACAGATTCAAGTATTTATATTAACAGAAATTTTTAAAGGATGTACATATATGAGCGAAATGCAGACTATTCAATGGTTCCCCGGTCATATGACCAAAACAAAAAGACAGATTCAGTCAAGTCTTAAACTTGTTGATGCTGTCGCAGAAATTATTGATGCAAGAATTCCTGTTAGCAGTCGTAACCCCGACCTTGCAAAACTTGTTCAGAACAAGCCGAGAGTTATTCTTCTCAATAAATGCGATATGGCTAATCAAACTGCTACGAAAATGTGGATTGACTATTTTAAAAAGCAGAATCTTGTTGCTATCCCGGTTGACTGTAAAAGCGGCAGAGGCCTTGACAAATTTGCACCTGCCGTAAATACGGTTATGAGCCATAAGATTGCAAGATTAAAAGAAAAAGGAATGGTAAATCCCACAATCAGAATTATGATTGTCGGTATTCCGAATGTAGGCAAATCTTCTTTTATCAATAAAATGGTAAAGAAGAACCGTGCAAAGGTTGAGGACAGACCGGGCGTTACAAGAGGTAATCAATGGTATACAATTGCAAAGAACCTTGAAATGCTTGATACTCCGGGTGTGCTTTGGCCAAAGTTTGACGATAAGACAGTCGGAGAGCATCTTGCGTTCACAGGTGCGGTTAAAGACCAAATTCTTGATATCGAACTTTTGGCGGTGAGACTTCTTGATTTCATCAAGGAACTCAAGCCTGCTGATTTTATAACAAGATTTAAATTAGAAAACGAAGATATCGAAAATATTGATTCATACGAGCTTTTGAAAATGATTGGCAAAAAGAGAGGTATGCTTGTTTCAGGCGGTGAGATAGATACCGAGAGAGCCGCAATTATGTTGCTTGATGAATTCAGAAGTGCAAAGCTTGGCAGAATTACAGTTGAAATGCCGCAGGGGAGATAACAATGGATTGGCTTGAATATGAAAATAAAAATATTGCAAGAGGTTTTCTGAATATCTGCGGTGTTGATGAAGCCGGCAGAGGACCGCTTGCAGGACCTGTGTGTGCCGCCGCAGTTATACTTCCCGAAAATACCGTTATTGAAGGAGTCAATGATTCAAAAAAGCTTTCTGAAAAAAAGAGAGAGGCTTTGTTTGATGTAATAAAGGAACAGGCCTTGGCATACAGCATTGCATTTGCAAGCGTTGAAGAAATTGAGAAAATGAATATTCTTAATGCTGCTATGCTTGCAATGAAACGGGCAGTTGAAGGACTTGAACCAAGTGCTGATTATGCTATGATTGACGGCAACAGAATGCCTCCGTTGTCAATTGAAGGCGAATGTATTGTAAAAGGTGATGCAAAGTCAATGTCAATTGCCTGTGCGTCAATTCTTGCCAAGGTATCAAGGGATAGACTTCTTTATGAATACGACAAAGAATTTCCTCAGTACCTATTTGCAAAGCATAAGGGTTACGGCACAAAGGCTCATATTGAGGCGATTCTTAAATACGGACCGTGTAAGTATCACAGACCGAGCTTCTTGAAGAAAATATATAATAAGAAATGATTTTTACTACTAAACAAACAGGTGATAAGGGAGAGGCTTATGCCGCAAAATATCTGAAAAAGCATAAGTATAAAATTATTGCCAGAAATTATAAAAAGCCTTACGGCGAAATAGATATCATAGCCGAGAATAAGGAAGTAATTGTCTTTGTTGAGGTTAAAACAAGAAAAGAGAATTCTCTTACACAACCCGTTGATGCGGTTAATCGTAAAAAGCAGATGAAAATTTTAAAAACTGCCGATATGTATATGTATGAAAACAATATAGATAAAGAATGTCGATTTGATGTATGCGAAGTTTTTGTCAACAGTGATAATCTTAAACTTGTCGGCATTAACTATATTGAAGATGCATTCTGACGGGAGGTTGCCATGAATTTTTTTGACTTGCATTGTGACACGCTCTATAAGGCAGTAACCGAAAAGTCCGAACTGGATAATCCCTCATATGAAGTGAAATTAAACAACAATTCCAAATCCCACAGGTTGCAGTGCTATGCTATATGGTTGCCCGACACGCTTGACGGTAATGAGGCGGAAAAATTGTTCTTTGAATCGGCTGATTACCTGAAATCCGAATGTAACCGACTTGGAATTGAATTGTTAGGTATCGGTGAATTCACAGATAATGCTTTTTCAAAGTATAGAAACTCAGCGTTTTTTACAGTAGAAAACGGAAAAGCATTGAACGGCAAAATCGAGAATGTAAAGCGATTTGCAGAACTCGGCGTCAGAATAATGACTCTCACATGGAATGAGATGAACGAGATTGGTTCAGGTGTTTTATCGGAAGATAAATGCGGTTTAACTGACTTCGGAAAACTTGCAGTAGCCGAAATGGAAAAGTACGGTATTGTAATTGATGTATCCCATGCAAGCGATGGACTGTTTTATGATGTTGTCAATCAGACGAATAAGCCGTTTATCGCAACTCATTCAGATTCACGGACAATTACTCAAAATCCGAGAAATCTTACAGATGAGCAGATTAAAATTATAATACAGAGAGGCGGACTTATAGGTCTAAATTTGCACAATGCTTTTCTTAATAATAATCCGGATAAAGCATGCATGAACGATATTTTAAAGCATTGCGAATATATGCTGTCACTCGGATGTGAAAATTCTCTTTGCTTCGGTACGGATTTTGACGGCTGCGATTTGCCGAGGGATATTGTCGGAAGCGATTCAATCGGCGAAATTTATGAACTTTTTCTTGGAAATAACTACAACGAAAGCGTTTTGAAAAAGATTTTTTACGAAAATGCGTATAATTTCTTTGAAAACTTTGACAATCAGCGAATAATGTAGTAAAATACTTGATGTTTAAAGCAATTTGAAAGGAAGATTTCAATGTTATACAACAGCACACAAAATGCCAAAGAAGTAGTTTCTGCGGCACAGGCCATTGCACAGGGTATTTCAAAGGACGGCGGTCTTTTTGTACCGCAGGAATTTCCTAAGTATGATGAAAATACCTTCAAGGCACTTTTGAAAACAGATTACAAAGGAAGAGCAAAGAAAGTATTTTCTGATTTTCTTTCTGATTTCACAGAAGAGGAAATCAGCGACTGCGTAGAAAAGGCTTATACAGCTCAGAAATTCGGCGGTGAAAATCCTGCTCCTATTTCATACTGTAATCTTGACGGAACAACCCTGAATATTCTTGAACTCTGGCATGGTCCTACATGTGCGTTTAAGGATATGGCACTCCAGATTCTCCCGCATCTTCTCACAAAGTCACTCAAGAAGAAATATGACGGCAAGACGGCTGTTATTCTCGTTGCTACATCAGGCGATACAGGCAAGGCTGCTCTTGAAGGCTTTAAAGATGTTGACCACACAAAGATTGTTGTTTTCTATCCTGTTGACGGTGTAAGTCCGATGCAGAAGCATCAGATGAATACTCAGGAAGGTGAAAATGTTCGTGTTTGTGCAATCAAGGGTAACTTTGATGACGCTCAGACAGGTGTTAAGAAGATATTCACTACACCTTCGGTTGCAGAAAAGCTCGCTGAGAATAATATGCTTTTCTCATCAGCAAACTCAATCAACTGGGGCAGACTTCTTCCGCAGATTGTTTACTATATTTCGGCTTACTGCGATCTTGTAAATGACGGTAAAATCGAGCTTGGTGACAAAATTAATGTTGTTGTTCCGACAGGTAACTTCGGTAACATCCTTGCATCATACTATGCAAGTCTCATGGGACTTCCAATCAACAAGTTCATTTGTGCGTCAAACTCTAATAATGTTCTTACAGATTTTATCAAAACAGGCGTTTATGATAAGAACAGAAACTTCTATACAACAATTTCACCTTCAATGGATATCCTTGTTTCAAGTAACCTTGAACGACTTCTCTACAAGCTTTCAGGTGATAATGACGAAGTTACAAGAGGCTGGATGAATGCACTCAAATCAGAAGGCAAGTATGAAGTAAGTGATGATGTAAAGGCTGTTATCAACGAAAAGTTCTACGGCGGATTCTGTGATGATAAGAACACAGAGGCTACCATTCACGAGATGTTTGAACAGGATAAGTACCTTTGCGACACTCACACAGCTGTTGCAATCAATGTGTACAAGCAGTATGTTGAGGAAACAGGCGACAAGACACCATCTGTAATTGCGTCAACTGCAAGTCCGTATAAATTCTCTAAGGCTGTTCTTGAGGCTGTTGAACCAAACGCAACACTTCCTGAAACAGAATTTGATATGGTTGATGAACTTCATAAGGTTTCCGGTGCCGAAGTGCCTGCACCTCTTGCAAATCTTAAAAATAAAACGGCTCGATTCTCTGATGTTACAGAAGTTAGTGATATGGAGAATTATGTTCTCGGAGCACTCGGTATAGATTAATGGCATTATTTGCTATAGCGGATTTACATCTTTCACTTGGTGAAGATAAGCCTATGGATGTTTTCGCAGGCTGGAACGATTATACTTCAAGACTTGAAAATAACTGGAGAAAGCTTGTTACCGATAATGACACGGTTGTTGTGTCTGGCGATATTTCCTGGGCAATGAAGCTTGAAGAAACTCTTACGGATTTTACTTTCATAGAAAATCTTCCCGGTAAGAAAATTTTCAATAAAGGCAATCACGATTATTGGTGGAGCACCAAGACAAAAATGGATGTGTTTCTGAAAAATAATTCACTTGATTCGATATCTATCCTTTTCAATAATTCATATGTTGTTGACGATTACGCAATTTGCGGTACAAGAGGATGGTTTCTTGAGAATGAATCTCAAAATGATATAAAAGTCCTGAACAGGGAAGTCGGCAGACTTGAAATGTCAATACAATCAGCTATAAAAACAGGAAAGGAACCAATAGTGTTTTTACACTATCCTCCTGTTTACGGAACAACAAAATGTGACGAAATATTTAATGTTCTTTTGAAATATGACATCAAAAAATGTTATTACGGACACCTTCACGGAAAAAAGAATATGAGGTTTGCGATTGAAGGTGAATACGAAGGTATTGATTTTAAGCTGATTTCTTGTGACAGGTTGTCATTTATGCCAATTTTAGTCAGATAAATTCTGTATTTTCTATTGGCAAAATTATTTTGTTGTGATATAATAAGATGATTTCTTGATTTTGAATTTAAACTTTGGAGGAATATTAAAATGGCATTAAAGGAATGTACAAAAAAAGAACAGGCTAATTCATATGAATTAGAGGTTAATGTTGACGGTGAAACTTTTGGTAACGCTGTTAACAGAGTTTATAAAAAGCAGGTTAAAAGCATCAATATCCCCGGTTTCAGAAAGGGCAAAGCTCCCCGTCATGTAATTGAGAAAATGTACGGCTCGGAAGTATTCTATGAAGATGCTATGCAGGATTGTTATCCGGACGCTCTTTATGAGGCCGCTAAAGAAGCAGGTATCAAGATAGTTTCGGTTGAAACTCTTGAGGCTATTGAGGCAAGCAAGGAAGGTTTCTCATTTAAGGCTAATGTTGTTGTTGAGCCTGAAATGGAAATTAATAACTACCTCGGCATTGAAGTTACAAAGAAGTCAACAGAAGTTACAGACGAGCTCGTTGACGAAGAAATTGAGAAGGTTCGTGACCGCAACTCAAGAATGGTAACTGTTGACGACAGAGCTGCTCAGAATGATGATGTAGCAGTTATTGACTTTGAGGGTTTTGTTGACGGTGAAGCGTTTGAAGGCGGTAAGGCTGAAAACTACAACCTTAAGCTTGGATCAGGCAACTTCATCCCCGGCTTTGAGGAGCAGATTGTAGGTCACAAGACAGGTGAAGAGTTTACAATCACAGTTAAGTTCCCGGATGATTATCAGGCTGAAGAGCTTAAAGGTAAGGAAGCTGAATTCAAGATCAACCTTCACGAAATTAAGGCTAAGGAACTTCCGGAAGTCGATGATGAGTTTGTAAAGGATGTTTCCGATAAGGAAACACTTGACGAGTACAAGGCTGAGCTTAAAGAAACTGTTGCTAAACGCCTTCAGGATGAGGCTGACAAGGATGTTGACAATCAGATTTCCGAAAAGCTTATGGAACTCCTTGAGGGTGAAATTCCTGAGGCAATGTATGACAATCAGGCTAACGAGATGGTAAGAGAATTTGATATGCGTCTCCGTTCACAGGGCCTTGATATGAAGACATATATGCAGTACATGGGTATGGATGCAAACGCACTCAAGGGTATGTATAAAGAAGAGGCTGAAAAGAGAGTTAAGTTAAGACTTGCTCTTGAAGCAGTTGCAAGAAAAGAAAATATTGAAGTTACAGAGGCTGACCTTGACGCTGAATACGGCAAGATGGCAGAGGCTTACAAGATGGATGTTGATAAGGTTAAGGAGGCTGTTCCTGCTGAATCACTCACAGAAGATATTAAGGTTGAAAAGGCTCTTAATCTCGTAAAGGACAAAGCTGTTATTAAGTAATTTGAATATTTTTCTTATATCTGTTAATCACTATTTAAGAAAGGTTATGATTAAATGGCATTAGTACCATATGTTATCGAACAGTCAAGCAGGGGCGAACGCTCTTTTGATATCTATTCCCGTCTTCTTGAAGACAGAATTGTTATGCTTAACGAAGAGGTAAACAGTGCAAGTGCAAGCGTTGTAGTTGCTCAGCTGCTTTACCTTGAAAGTAAAGATCCGACAAAGGATATCAGTCTTTACATCAACAGCCCCGGCGGCAGCGTAACAGACGGCTTTGCTATTTTTGATACAATGAATTACATCAAGTGTGATGTTTCCACAATCTGTATGGGTATGGCTGCAAGTATGGGTGCATTCCTTCTTGCCGCAGGCGCTAAGGGTAAGCGTCTTGCACTTCCTAACAGTGACATTATGATTCACCAGCCTTCAGGCGGTGCTCAGGGTCAGGCTACTGACATGGAAATTCACACAAGACACATTCTTGATATGAAAAAACGACTCAATCAGATTCTTGCTGACAACACAGGTCAGCCGATTGATGTTATTGCAAAGGATACCAATCGTGATAACTTCATGACTGCACAGCAGGCACTTGAGTATGGTTTGATTGATAAGGTTATCGAAAAAAGATAAAGGTGAGGTAAACTGATGGCTAACAAAAATAACGAAGATATTTATTGCTCTTTCTGCGGAAAACCTCAGGAGATGGCAGGCAGACTTATTGCCGGCAACGGTGTCTATATTTGTGACCGGTGTGTTGAGCTCTGTATGAATATTCTTCGCGAATCAGGCGAGCTTGAACGTGAAAATGAAAATAAACTTTCAAAATCGGGAGAACCTCAGACCCCCGAACTGTCCGTTGATGAACTTTTAAAGCCAAAGGAAATCAAGGCAATTCTTGATGAATATGTTATCGGACAGGATCATGCAAAAGTTACCCTGAGCGTTGCTGTTTACAATCACTATAAGCGTGCTTTTTCAAATGATCAGAGCGTAGATTTCGCTAAGAGTAATGTGTTGCTTCTCGGCCCGACAGGTGTCGGTAAGACATTACTTGCTCAGACGCTTGCAAAGGCTCTTGATGTTCCTTTTGCAATTGCTGATGCAACTACGCTTACCGAAGCAGGTTATGTCGGCGAGGATGTAGAGAACATTCTCTTAAAACTCATTCAGGCAGCCGATTTTGATATTGAAAAGGCAGAGCACGGCATAATTTACATTGATGAAATTGATAAAATTGCGAGAAAATCCGAAAACCCCTCTATTACACGAGATGTAAGCGGTGAGGGAGTTCAGCAGGCTTTGCTTAAAATTGTTGAAGGAACTGTATCCAATGTTCCGCCACAGGGTGGCAGAAAACATCCGCAACAGGAATATTTACAGATTGATACTAAGAACATTCTTTTTATCTGCGGCGGTGCATTTGACGGTCTTGAAAAGATAGTTGAAAAGCGTAAGGGTTCTTCTGTTATAGGTTTTGAGTCACTTGTTCAGTCAAAGCAGGAGCTTGATTCGACCGATTGGATGAAAGAGGTCACAGCACATGATCTTGTAAAGTACGGAATTATTCCTGAGCTCATCGGTCGTCTGCCTGTTATTACTGCTTTGAGCGGCCTTGACACAGATGCACTTGTCAAGATTCTTACTGTTCCGAAAAACTCTATTGTTCAGCAGTATAAGAAACTTTTTGAACTTGACGGTGTTGAACTTCTTTTTGAAGAAGAGGCGCTCAGAGCTATTGCACAACAGGCACAGGATCAGCATACAGGTGCAAGAGGACTTCGAGGAATTATGGAAGATATTCTTACAGACCTTATGTTTGAGGCTCCGTCTGATCCTACTATTGATAAGATTATTATTACAGAGGGCGTTATCAAAAACGGTGCTGCTCCGCAAATTACTCGCAAAAAGGAATTGTTACAGACAAATTCCGTAAAATTGACTCAAAAAGATGCAAAGAAGCGTCAGAAGCGCAGCACAGCGTCTTGATATTGTGAATTAAAGCTGTATTGCAATTACAATACAGCTTTTTGCTTTTATGAAAGGAATTTAAATGGATTTTGATATGCAAAAAAATCTGACTCTCCCTGTTCTCCCGTTGCGAGGGCTGGTGGTTTTTCCAAAATCACTTATTCATTTTGATGTTGGACGGAAAAAGAGTATTACGGCTATAAATAAAGCTATGAAAGCCGATCAACTTGTTTTTCTTACTTCTCAGAAGGATGCCGCAATAAACGAACCGGATATATTTGATGTTTATGACACGGGCGTAATTGCCAAGGTCGTTCAGGTTTTGAAACAGCCTGAAAATACTACACGAATTGTAATTGAAGGTCAATGCAGGGCTACAATTATAAATCCTGTTTTTGACGAAAAGTGTCTTGTTGCAGAAGTTAAACCGTATGAGGAAGAAAGCGAGTATCTTACAGCAAGAGATTCCGCTCTTATGCGAACCGTAAAAAATGAATTTGACAAGTATCTTGAGATTTCTCCGAAGATGCCGTCGGATATTATTTTTAAGGTTGCCCTTTGCAAAAGACCGGGTGAACTTGCCGACTTTATCACAGCTAATCTCATTCTTGACTACAGAGTTAAACAGTCGATTCTTGAAACTTTCCCGGAATCCGAAAGACTTGAATCTGTTCTTGATGTACTTGTAAATGAAAATTTTGTTCTTAAACTTGAGGACGAAATATCTCAAAAAGCTAAAATGAGAATTGATGAAAATCAGCGTGATTATTTTCTTCGTGAACAGAAAAGAGCAATCGAGGAAGAACTCGGCGAAGATGATTCACCGATTGACGATGCTGAAAACTATGTCGATAAAATTGAGAAGCTTAATCTTGATGAAAAGTCTGCCGACATTCTTTATAAAGAATGTAAGAAACTCAGTAAAATGCCTTATGGCAGTCAGGAAGCGGCTGTGATTCGTACATATCTTGATACGGTTCTTGATTTGCCGTGGAATAAGTCATCTAAAGATAAAATCGTTATACCTAAAGTTCAGAAGGCTCTTGATAAGACTCACTATGGACTTGACAAAGTTAAAAAGAGAATCATTGAACAGCTTGCCGTTCGTGTGTTAAGTGAAAAGCAAAAGGGACAGATCATCTGTCTTGCAGGACCTCCGGGTGTCGGTAAAACCTCAATTGCTCAGTCGATTGCAAAGGCAATAGGCAGAAAAAGTGAAAGAATCGCTCTTGGCGGCGTTCGTGACGAGGCTGAAATCAGAGGCCACAGAAAGACTTATATCGGTTCGATGCCGGGTAGAATTATTAATGCATTGCAACATGCCGGCACTAATAATCCTGTACTTATTCTTGACGAAATAGACAAGCTTGCCGCTGATTATAAGGGCGATCCAACATCTGCATTGCTTGAGGTTCTTGATATCGAACAGAATAATAAGTTTGTTGATCACTACATTGAACTTCCGTTTGACTTGTCAAATGTGATGTTTATTACAACTGCAAATGACATTTCAGCTATTCCGGCACCGCTTCGTGACAGAATGGAAATTATAGAAATCAGCAGTTATACAAGAGAAGAGAAATTCCATATTGCAAAGAAGCACCTCATTCCTAAACAGCTTGATGAGTGCGGTTTTACTTCAAAGGAACTCAAATTCACTCAGAAAGCCATATACGCTCTCATAGACTTCTATACGAGAGAAGCCGGCGTAAGAACTCTTGAAAGGCTTATTGCATCAGTTATGAGAAAATGTGCCGTTGAAAAGCTTACAGAGGGTACAGAAGTATTCAAGATTGACGAAAAAGAGGTAGAAAGATTTTTAGGCCATAAAAAGTTTATTCCTGATTCACTTGCCAAAATGGATGAAATCGGAATAGTAAACGGACTTGCATGGACCTCAGTGGGCGGAGAAATCTTACCTATTGAAGTTGCCGTTATGGAGGGTACAGGAAAGATTGAACTTACAGGTTCTCTCGGTGATGTTATGCAGGAGTCTGCTAAAACAGCAATCACCTGTATTAGAAGTCATGCGGCGGTTCTTGGAATTGATCCAGATTTTTACAAAAACAAGGATATTCATATTCATGCTCCCGAGGGTGCTGTTCCAAAGGACGGACCGTCTGCAGGTATTACAATGGCAACCGCAATTTACTCAGCACTGACTTTAAAGCCCGTAAGACACGATATAGCCATGACAGGTGAAATTACCCTCAGAGGGAATGTTCTTCCTATAGGCGGTCTTAAAGAGAAAAGCATGGCTGCTTTTAAAAACGGAATTACAACAGTAATCATTCCAAAGGATAACGAACCTGATCTTGAAGATGTCGATAAGGCGGTTCTTGAAAAGGTTAAGTTTATTTCTGTTAGAAATTTTTCGGAGGTAGTTGCACTTGCGGTGAATAATACCGTGAGAATTACCGATAACCAATGGAATGGAATTGATATGACAGCAGTTCGTTCTGCAACGAAAACTGTAAACGCAGTAAAACAGTGAAAGAGAGGGATTTTATGAACTTTAATGAAGTCGCTTTTGAATTTGCGGCAGGTCGTGTTGATCAGTTGCCGGAATCGGATATGCCTGAAATTGTATTTTCAGGTCATTCAAATGTTGGAAAATCCTCTCTTATCAATAAACTTGTTCAGAGAAAAGCTCTTGCAAGAGTAAGTGCTCAGCCGGGCAAAACGGCTACCATTAATTTTTATAAGCTCAAAGAGTTTCGTATGGTTGATTTGCCGGGCTACGGTTATGCAAAGGTTTCAAAAGCAGAAAAAGACAGATGGGCAAAGCTTGTGGAAGGCTATTTTGCACAGGACAGACAGCGTCCGCTCGTTATTCAGATTCTTGACTTGCGTCATCCTCCGACTGATGATGACTTGCATATGATAGATTTCCTTTACAGAGGCGGATTTAACTTTGCCGCAGTTCTTACAAAGAGTGATAAACTCAAAAAGACTGCGTTTGAAAAGCAGATTGAGTATTATAAGGACATTTTCAGTACAATTGAACATGTTCCGCTGATACCGTTTTCTGCACAAACAGGCTTCGGAAATGATGAAATAAGGAAACTTATTGAAACTTCAATAGCAAATTTTAAAAATACGGAGGTATGAGTAAAATGTTCGTTAGCGAATGTCTTAATGTGAACAATAAGGGACATCTTACAATCGGCGGTTGCGATACACTCGAACTTGCCAAAGAATTTGGTACACCCTTATATGTTCTTGACGAAACAACAATCAGAAATGTGTGCAAGGCTTATGTGAAGTCCTTTGAAAAGTATTACCACGGTAACGGTATGCCGTTGTATGCAAGTAAGGCTCTTTCCTGTAAGGAGCTTTGCAGAATTGCAAAGGAAGAGGGACTCGGTCTTGATGTAGTATCAGGCGGTGAGATTTATACAGCCGTACAGGCAGGTTTTCCGATGGAAAAAGTTCACTTCCACGGAAACAATAAAACTGCTGATGAAATCAGATTTGCACTTGAATTTAATGTAGGAAGGTTCGTTGTTGATAATCTTTACGAACTTGAACTTCTCAATGAAATTTGCGGTGAAATGGGTAAGAAGGCTAATATTTCTTTTAGAATTAAGCCCGGTGTAGACGCTCATACTCATAACTTCATCAGAACAGGTCAGATTGATTCAAAATTTGGTTTTGCTCTTGAAACAGGCGAAGCTTTTGAGGCGGTTAAAAAGGCACAGATGTACGATAATGTAAATCTTACGGAACTTCATTGCCACATCGGTTCACAGATTTTTGATATTGATCCGTTTGTCACTGCAGCTGAAATTATGCTTGACTTTATGGGCAAGATTCACGATGAGCTTGGAATCGTTATTTCAGAGCTTAACCTCGGCGGCGGTTTTGGTATTATGTACACAAAGGATGATGAACCTGTTCCTTACGAAAACTATATGGAAAAGGTTTCTGAGGCTGTTAAGGCAAAGGCTAAAGAACACGGACTTCCTGTTCCGTATATCTTTATTGAGCCGGGTCGTTCAATTGTCGGCGAAGCAGGTATTACACTTTACAAAGTTGGCGGCAAAAAGGAAATTCCTAATGTAAGAACATATGTATCCGTTGACGGTGGTATGACTGATAATATTAGGTATGCACTTTATCAGTCTGCTTATACCGTAGTAAATGCAGGTAAGGCTGACAAAGAGCCTGATGAAATCGTAACGGTAGCAGGTAAGTGTTGCGAGAGCGGCGACCTCGTTCAGGAGCATACAAAGGTTGCTAAGGTTGAAGTAGGCGATACACTTGCTGTTCTTTCAACAGGTGCTTATAACTATTCTATGGCGTCAAATTATAACAGAATCCCTCGTCCTGCAATCGTAATGGTTAAAGATGGCAAGGCAAGAGTTGTTGTTAAGCGTGAAAGCTACGAGGATATAGTAAAGAACGATATCTGATAATTGAATTTTAATTATTGTGCAACACCGAATCGTTTAATTGTGTTCGGTGTTGTGTTGTGCAGATTAGCGCATAGATTCGGAGTGGAGTATTGTGTTTAGGATAAGAAGTTTTTTTAAGGAACTTGAGCCGACACGACAGATGTCTGAGGCATTTAGAAATTGCATATTTCTTGCGTTATCAGGCGGATTTCAGGATGCATATACATATTTTACCCGTGACGGAGTATTTGCAAATGCACAGACGGGTAACGTTGTGCTTATGAGTACAAATTTTATGACAGGAAAGTGGGGAGAGGGGCTTAAATATCTTTTTCCTATTCTTGCATTTGCGTTAGGTGTCCTTGTAGCTGATTTGATACAGAAAAAATTCAAGTATTTCAAAAAGATACATTGGAGACAGGGAATACTCTTGTTTGAAATTATCATATTATTTGCGGTTGGATTCATGCCGAAGAGTATGGATACCGTTGCGGCGGTAATTGTATCGTTTTCCTGTGCAATGCAGGTTCAGACTTTCAGAAAAGTCAGAGGATATTCCTATGCCAGTACGATGTGTATAGGTAATTTGAGAAGCGGTACGGCTGCTCTGTCAGGTTTTATTCACGAAAGAAAGCCCGAACAGCTCAGACAGGCAATGTATTATTTTGGTGTTATATTTTTCTTTGCAGTTGGAGCAGGTCTGGGAGGAAATCTTTCGTTATCGTTTGGAACGCATATAATATGGGTTTCATGCGGATTGCTTCTTGTAAGTTTTCTGATGATGTTTAAAGAAAAAATTCAATAATTCGGCAATTTTATATAGCAATAAAGCCGTCGTCAATACTCGGATTTGGTATTGACGACGGCTTTATTTCACAAATTTTTCTATTCCGAGAATATAATCACTTGAAGTTTTATAAAGACAACAAAGTGTTATCAGATGCCTGATAGGCAGTTCTCGTTTTCCATTTTCGTATTTGCTGTATTGTTCCTGCCTCGTGTGAAGCATGAATGCAATTTGCCCTTGTGTGTATCCGTTTTTGACTCTTAATTCTTTTAATCTTTTGCAGTAGTCCATATAAATCACCTTCAAAAATATTACAAATAGTATTACTAATAGGATTTTATCATAAAATATGTCCGTTTGCAACTAAAATTTAATTGTTAAATCAAATATGAATTATACAAAATATTGTAATGCAAATGAAATTCTTGGATTCATAAATACATTTTCATAAAATTCAGCTCGTAAAATGTACGAAAATGCAACTAAACTTGGGAGATTTGTAAAATTAATTGCAGAAAAGGAATGAAATCGGCTGTTTTTTCAATAATTTTAAAAAAATTTGCAAGAAACTCACAAAAGATATTGCAAAATCGTTGAAAGTATAGTATTATTAATATGTTGATTGTAGTGCTTTACTGTGCTACAGCATAATCGGAATTTTTTCCGTATAATTTATGCGAATTTTATTAAGGAGGACTTACTTATGTCATATGTAAGTGAACAGCTTGAAAAGCTGAAAGCAAAAAACGCAAATGAGCCTGAGTTTATTCAGGCTGCTACCGAAGTTCTTACTTCACTTGAGCCCGTTTTCGAGCAGAATCCAAAGTATGAAGAGAATGGTATTCTCGAAAGAATTACAGAGCCTGAAAGAGTTATTATGTTTAGAGTACCTTGGGTTGATGACAACGGCAAGGTTCAGGTTAACCGTGGCTTCCGTGTTCAGTTCAACAGTGCTATTGGACCTTACAAGGGTGGTTTAAGACTTCATCCGTCAGTAAACCTCGGCGTTATTAAGTTTCTCGGTTTCGAGCAGATTTTCAAGAACTCACTTACAGGTCTTCCTATCGGCGGCGGTAAGGGTGGCTCTGACTTTGATCCTAAGGGCAAGAGCGACAGAGAAGTTATGGCATTCTGCCAGAGCTTTATGACAGAGCTTTGTAAGCACATCGGTGCTGACACAGATGTTCCTGCCGGTGATATCGGTACAGGTGCTCGTGAGATCGGTTATATGTTCGGTCAGTATAAGAGAATCAGAAATGTATATGAAGGCGTTCTTACAGGTAAGGGTCTCAACTGGGGCGGTTCACTCGCAAGAACAGAGGCTACAGGTTATGGCCTTCTTTATCTTACAGAGGCTATGCTTAAGGATAACGGCAAGGACATCAAGGGTGCTACTGTTTGCGTATCAGGTGCAGGTAATGTTGCTATCTATGCAACAGAAAAGGCTACAGAGCTTGGTGCTAAGGTAGTTACAATGGCTGATTCAACAGGTTGGATTTATGATGCTGAAGGTATCGACCTTGACGCTATTAAGGAAATCAAGGAAGTTAAAAGACAGCGTCTTACAGAGTATAAGAACTATCGTCCTAACTCAGAGTATCACGAAGGCAAATTCGATTGGTCAGTTAAGTGTGATGTTGCACTTCCATGTGCTACACAGAATGAGCTTAACGAAGAAGACGCTAAAAGACTTATCGCTAACGGTTGCTATGCTGTTGCTGAAGGCGCTAATATGCCTACAACTCTTGAGGCTACAAAGCTTCTCCAGAAATCCGGCATTCTCTTTGCACCGGGTAAGGCTGCTAATGCAGGCGGTGTAGCTACATCAGCTCTTGAGATGAGCCAGAACTCACAGCGCCTTTCATGGACATTTGAAGAAGTTGACGCTAAGCTCAAGAACATTATGGTTAACATCTATAAGAACATTTCTGCTGCAGCTAAGAAGTATGGTCATGAAGGTGACTATGTAGTAGGTGCTAATATTGCAGGCTTTGAGAAGGTTGCTGATTCAATGATTCAGCAGGGCGTTTGCTAATTTAAAAGTTAAATTCCTTTAAAATTTACAGCCGTACAGGCTCGTTTGAGTCTGTACGGCTGTTGTAATTTAAATGCTGTAAATTAGCATTAGCAATATGTTTCGGATTTATCTTGTTTTACCTGTTCCCTGAATTATACAAAATATTCATTTTGTATAATTTTCGTAATTGGAATATACACCGCCCTTTTTTGTGTTATAATAGCCTTATAATTCTTTTAATACAGATTTTAGTTCAACTTTTCTGAGTTATCCATTATAAGAAATAAAATTACGGTGGTGTGTTTATGGCAGTTGATTTTCGTGATGAAGCTCCTGCAATTTTGAAGGACTATTTAATTTATAAGCAGACAATCAAAAATATGTCGAAGAAAACCGTTGACGAATATTTTATTGATCTCAGAACTTTTTTTAGATTTTTAAAAGTAATGCGTGGTCTTGTGCCTGACGGTACTGATTTTGATGAAATTAAAATTGACGATGTTGACCTTGATTTAATTAAAACCGTTAATCTTGAACTTGCATATGATTATATGAATTTTCTTTATCGTGACCGCAACAATAAGAGTGCGTCCCGTGCAAGAAAATGTTCCAGTCTGAAAGGCTTTTTTAAGTACATAACCAATAATAAACATTTGCTTGATACAAATCCCGTGGAACAGCTTGAATCGCCAAAAAATAAAAAAGCTTTGCCAAAGTATCTTACTCTTGAACAAAGCATTGAGCTTCTTAATGCAGTTGACGGAAATAACAAACAGCGTGATTATTGTATTTTGACTCTCTTTCTCAATTGCGGACTGCGTGTGTCTGAAATGGCAGGTCTTAACTATAATGATATTCATAGTGACGGTACAATGCGTGTTGTCGGTAAAGGCAATAAAGAACGCATTGTTTATCTAAACTCTGCTTGCATTGACGCTTATAATGAGTATATGAAGGTGCGTCCGATTGATGAAGTTAAGGATAAAAAAGCGTTGTTTATTAGCCGTAATCACCGCAGAATGTCTGTGAAAACAATTCAGGCTATGGTATATAAATATCTTGAGAAAATCGGACTTGATTCTCAGGGATATTCCTGTCATAAGCTTAGGCATACCGCCGCCACGCTTATGTATCAGCAAGGCGGAGTTGATGTCAGAGTGCTTAAAGAGGTTCTCGGACACGAAAACCTCGGTACGACTGAGATTTATACGCACCTGAGTTCGGAACAAATGAAAAATGCCGCTGACTCAAATCCGCTTGCAAAAATAAAACCTAAGAAAAAAGTTTAAAGAATTTTTACTATGCCACCCACATCTGTGAGTGGCATATTTTTGCATAATATTTTAATTTCAATTTTATTTTTTAAACATAATTCTTTGATAGAAGAATAGCATGGATGCATTTCAGCGTTTCCGAAAAACACTACGGTATTATCAGAGATTTTTCCGCTTGCACCGCCTATAAATCCATAATCATATCCTTCAAGTTTTATATCACCCGAGGATATTAATAACACCTCTGCCCCATCTTTTTCAAGGGCATTTTTTATGGATATATCAGCTGTTACGGCAGTGCGATTATTGAGTATTAGAGTTGAGCATCTTGCGTATCCTTGGTTTATGTTTACGATTTCAATATCGTTTTTTACACAATATTTGTAAAGAGTCGGATCTATTGCAGATACTTTACCATAAAGCTTATTATTAAAGAAAAGAAAATTCAGCAATATATTTTCGGGATACTTCTTCCCTGCTTTATTTTTACATATAATCAAATTTTCTTTATATGGTAAAGTTTTTAGCTTTTCGCACTCTTGAAGTACAAAAACAGTATTATTTATCGTCAAAATCTGCATATCGGCATGAGCTTGTTCAGGTTGCGGAAATGCTTTGACAGTGTCCGAATATATAACATTATGCCCCATTTTTGAAAGCTCATCGGCAAAACATGGGTATTTGTTTGATATTACAAAACTGCTCATTGTCCTACCGCTTCAAATGCCTGACGAATGTTTTTTACTCCGATCAATTCAGCGTCATCACATGAAACATCTTTTAGATTATGATACGGCAGAATGATTTTTGTAAAGCCGAGTCTTACTGCCTCGTTAATTCTCATCTGAGCGTTTGATACAGCACGAATTTCTCCTGCAAGACCGATTTCACCGAATACAACAGCGTTTTCGTCAATCGGAGTATCTTTCAGACTGCTTATAAGAGCCATGGCAATTGAAAGGTCAATCGCAGGTTCGTCAACTCGCAATCCGCCTACGATATTTATGTAGGTGTCGCAGTTTGAAAAATAGTATCCTGCTCTTTTTTCAAGAACGGCAAGTACCATTGACAGTCTGTTATAATCATATCCTGTAACCATTCTGCGAGCGTTGCCGTATCCGCTTTGTGTGGCAAGTCCCTGTGTTTCGGCAAGAATTGGTCTTGATCCTTCAATTGTACAGGTGACGCAAGTTCCAGAAACATTTTTCGGACGCCCTGAAAGCAACATAACAGACGGATTTGCAACTTCGTTAAGCCCTTTATCAGTCATTTCAAAAACGCCGATTTCATTTGTTGAGCCGTACCTGTTTTTTACGGCACGAAGAATACGGCAGCTCATCTGTTTGTCACCTTCAAAATGCAGTACGGTGTCAACGATATGTTCAAGTACCTTTGGTCCTGCAATTGAACCCTCTTTATTGACATGACCTACGATAAACATAGGAATATCAAGTCCTTTTGCGGTTCTCATCAGCATATTGGCAGATTCTCGTACCTGTGTAATGCTGCCGGGAGACGAGCTTAATTCTGAAAGATTCATCGTCTGAATCGAGTCAATCATAACAAGGTCGGGCTTGAGATTTTTTATCTGTTCGCAAATAACCTCAACATCGGTTTCAGTCATTACATACAGATTCGGCGAAGTTACACCCAGCCTTATTGCTCGTAGCTTGAGCTGTCTTTTTGACTCCTCTCCCGATATGTAGAGAATTTTCAGAGTATCGCCGAGGTACTGACAAATCTGCATAAGAACGGTCGATTTGCCTATGCCCGGATCACCGCCCAGAAGTATAAGACTGCCCTTTACAATTCCTCCGCCAAGTACACGGTTGAGTTCTCCGCAGCCTGTGTCATATCTGTGCTCATCCTCGGTTGAAATATCCGATATGGCGTATGGTTTTGAGTAGGTTGCAAAAGAGCGTGTTTTTGCAGTTGCTGACTGTTTTGATGTATCTTTAATTTCTTCGTTCATTGTGTTCCATTCGCCGCATGACGGGCATTTTCCGTACCATTTGGGCGATTCGTATCCACATTCTGAACATATGTAAACACTTTTGATTTTTGAAGCCATTTATTTCACTTCCTGTATTTATTGATGAGTATAATCTAAAAATCCTGTTATGATTGCAGTTGCCATTTCTTTTTGATATTCGTCACTTTGCAGCTTAGCAAGTTCATCCGGATTTGAAATAAATCCGCATTCCACAATAACGGACGGGTTTTCAGCCTTTTTTAAAAGATAGATTGAGCCGTCTGCCTTTTTGCATTGCCGTTCGTTATTAGGCTGTAAGCATTTTTTTACGGAATTTCTAATGCATTCCGCAAGATTTTGACTTTGACTGTTATTCGGGGAATAAAAAATTTGAGTTCCGTAATATTTGCTTTGAGAAAATTTGTTTTGATGAATACTGATTACAACATTGTTTTTGTCTGAATTGAAAATTTCGAGCCGTTTTTTTAAATCGGCAACTTTCCTTGAATGAACCGAATCTTCTCCGTTATCAAGAGATACATCATCTGTTCTTGTTTGAACAACCTTATATCCGAAAATTTTTAATAAATCAGCTGAATTATTTGCTATAGAAAGATTGATGTCCTTTTCAAGCACACCGCTTTCGCTTACTGCTCCCCCGTCTTCGCCGCCGTGACCTGCATCAATTACAATTATCGGTTCTGTTTTGTTTTCGGTCATAACAGATTTTGTCGGATTAAGTCTGAAAAAAACAGATACCATAATAATGCAGAATATTGCAAACAGTATAAAGCAGAGAGCATAAAATGTCGGGATTTTTTTATTCATACAAACACCTCTGCATAAAAATATGCCGAGTGTGAGATTATATATTACTTATTCAGTATATACTACAAAACTTTTTCTGACAAGATTTTTCTTTTGGATTTTTGCATACGACAAAGATGTTGTAATAAAATTTGTTTGGTGGTATAATTATCAAGGATTATGAATTGGAAAAATGAAAGGAAGTTAGTAAAATGGAAAAACCTGGCAGAAATGATCCTTGCTGGTGTGGCAGCGGAAAAAAGTATAAAAAATGTCATATAGATTTTGATGAAAAAATTGAGGAATTTGAGGGTGCGGGTCACATTGTTCCCTCCCATGAAATCTTGAAAAATGCTGAGCAGATTGAAAAAATCAAGGAGAGTGCAAAGATTAATATTGCAGTTCTCGATTATGTTGCAGAGCATATTAAGGCAGGTATCAGCACGGCTGAAATTGATAAGTGGGTGTATGATATCACAACCAAAATGGGCGGTGTTCCGGCTCCCCTTAATTTTGAGGGATTTCCCAAGAGCGTATGTACTTCAATAAACAACGAAGTTTGTCACGGTATTCCGTCGGAAGATGTAATAATCAAAGACGGCGATATAATCAATGTTGATGTTTCAACTAATTTGAACGGATATTTCTCCGATTCTTCAAGAATGTTTTGCATCGGTAATGTAAGCGAGGAAAACAGAAAGCTTGTTGAAGAAACAAAAAATGCAGTTTATGAAGGACTCAAGCAGGTTAAGCCTTGGGGCTTTCTCGGAGATATGGGTCAGGCTGTAAATGATTATGTAAAGAGTAAAGGTTACTCTGTTGTTCGTGAAGTAGGAGGTCATGGAATCGGTCTTGAATTCCACGAAGATCCATGGGTAAGTTACATTTCTAAAAAAGGCACGGAAATGCTTATGGTACCCGGTATGATTTTTACCATTGAACCTATGGTGAACGCAGGAAAACCTGATATTTTCGTTGATGAGGATAACGGCTGGACTATCTATACAGAAGATAACTCAATGTCTGCTCAGTGGGAAATTCAGGTTCTTGTAACTGAGGACGGCTACGAAATTATTGCATACTAAGTAAAAACAAAAGGCATTTGCTTTGAGATTTCTCATTGCAAATGCCTTATTTTTATAAATAAAATTTAATTATTCCTTACCGTCCCAACAATAAGTACAGAGTTTGCATTTGTCAATTCCGCAGGAATCAAGCATATCGTCAAGCCTGTTAAAACGCAAGGATGTGAACTTGAGTTCTTTACAGATTTCATCAACCATCTGCTCGTATTTTTCAGAATCGGGATTTGTGTATTCCTGAAGAATTTCGTCTGTAACATTGCCGTTCTCAAGTCTTTCAATAACTCGTCTTGTGATGAGATCCATTTCAGAAGATGATCTTGAGAAGTTAAGATACTTACAGCCGTATACAAGCGGAGGACACGCAGGTCTGATATGAACCTCTTTTGCACCGCTTTCAAAAAGATATTCCGTTGTTTCACGAAGCTGTGTGCCTCTTACAATTGAGTCATCAATAAGAAGAAGGCTCTTTCCTCTGATTAAATCCTCAACTGCGAGAAGCTTCATTTTTGCAATAAGATTACGCTGACTCTGAATTGTTGGCATAAATGATCTCGGCCAAGTAGGTGTATATTTAATAAACGGTCTTGAGAACGGAATTCCCGAGGCATTTGCATAGCCTACTGCGTGAGCAATGCCTGAATCGGGTACACCTGCAACGATATCGGGCTTTACTGAATCTCTTTCAGCCATTTTTGCACCGCAGTTGTAACGCATTTGCTCAACACTTGTACCCTCATATGAGCTTGCAGGATAGCCGTAGTAAACCCACAGAAAAGTACAGATTTTCATTTTATCACCGGGCTTTTTGAGTGTAATGCAGTTTTGGTCTGTAATTACCGTAATCTCACCCGGCCCGAGTTCTTTATAATCATTGTAGCCGAGGTTTTTGTATGAGAAACATTCAAACGCCACACAAAATGCATCTTCTTTTTTGCCGATAACAACAGGAGTTCTGCCGTACTTATCTCTTGCGCAATAGATGCCGTTTTTATTCATCAACAGGAGCGAAACAGAGCCGTCAACTTTTTCAAGAGCATAGCTTATGCCGTCAACAAGGTTTTCTTTTTGATTGATTAGAGTTGCAATAAGCTCGGTTGCGTTGATTTCACCGCCGCTCATTTCAAGAAAATGTGAACCGCCTTTTTCAAAAATTTCTTCAACAAGTTCATCTGTATTATTGATTTTGCTTACGGTGGTAATTGCATATGTACCGTGATGTGAACGAACCATAAGAGGCTGCGGTTCGTAGTCGGAAATACAGCCGATACCGAATTTGCCTTTCATACTCTGCATATCTTTATCAAATTTAGTTCTGAAAGGTGCATTTTCAATATTGTGGATTGATCTGTCAAATCCTTTTTCTTTGTCATAAACAACCATACCGCCTCTTCTTGTACCAAGGTGTGAATGATAGTCAATTCCAAAGTATAAGTCGAATACGCAGTCCTGTTTTGCTGCAACACCCATAAATCCGCCCATGTTTTTTCTCCTTTAACCTTTTTAATTCTGAATTAAAAGTATTTACAGTTTGCCGTTTTAGATTGTAAATACTGTTTGATTAAAATCAGACACACCAAAATTATAATATTATTTTCGGATTATGTCTATACTTTTGCCGAAAATTTTTGAATTACAGCACAAAAAAACAGCAGAAATTTTATCTGCTGTTTAGGTTTATTCGATAAGTCCGTACTTAACTTTAATTCTGTCAAGCTTTTCAAGCATAGGTTCTGCTCCGAAAAACAGGAATATAACAGTCGAAACTGCGTGAACAATATCCATCGGAAAGCCCTGAACATAAAAAGTTATGAGCATATTTAGATTAAATGCGGAATGTGATGTGAGTGCCGAATAAAGGTTCATAAGTCCGCCGTAAATGACCATTGTGGCAATGAAACCGTATATACAGAGAGAAGTTCTTGTTCTGCCCAAAAGACCTTTCTTAAAGAGAATACCGCCAATGAAGCCTATTATTCCTGCCGCAAACATTTGCCACGGCGTCCAAGGACCTTGACCGAACATAAGATTTGAAACAAGCATACTTACAGCACCGACAAGAAATCCCGATTCACCGCCGAATGCTACTCCCGAAATTATCACAATTGCCACAACGGGCTTGAACTGAGGCAACATTGTAAATGCAAGTCGTCCTGCAACTGCTATTGCACATAGAACGGAAATTATGACAAGCTCTCTTGCTTTTGGGTGCCTGCCTTCAAAAACGAGAAAAAACGGAATCATACACTCAATCATAACAAGGAGTGAAATAAAAAGATATTTCTGATCCTGAAGATATGTCATTCCAACAAAAATTGTAACAGGAATTGCAAGCAAAACCATAATTGCCATACTGACGGTTCTTTTACTCAGTTTTGAACTTTTTCTCGGCAGGTCAATCGGTCGTCTTGATTTTGTTCCGAAAGCAATCATAAGCAACGCAAGAGATACTCCGATAATTCCCCAGTTGAACCAGGTAGGCAAAGTTTTGGCTGAAAAATTCGGAATATATTCCAGGTTTATAATCAGACCGAGTATGAACAGTACTGCACCAAAAAATCCGAAGATTTTTTTAAAAACAGATAGCTTTTTATTTTCAGCTTTGTTTTTTTGGGGGGGAATATTTTCGGTGTCGTTTTTAAAAAGGTCAATATCGGGTGTGTTTCTGTTAATTTGAATATCTCTGTTTTTACCTGTGCAGGCATATATGACATCATTTGATGATACTGCGTTATCTATTATGCCTTTTGACATTCGGCTTGCAGAGGTGGAATAAAAGCTGTTTGACGAAAAGAAAGTTCTCGGTGTACCTTCCGACACAACTTCACCGTTAAAAAACATCAGACAGCGGCTTGGATATACAGCGCAGAACTCTACATCGTGGCTTACCATGAGAACGGTTATGCCGGCTTTATTGAGGTCGTATATAATCTGAGCAAACTCAATCTTGAATTCGGCATCAAGTCCCTTTGTAGGTTCATCAAGCAGAAGAATTTGAGGTCTTATGAGAAGAATTTTTGCAAGAGCCGCTCTCTGCTGTTCACCGCCGGATAAATCATAAGGATGGCGATTGCAGAGACTTTCAAGTCTGCACAGCTTTACCGCTGAGGTAACCCGTCTTTCTTTTTCCTCCTTGCTGATTTTTCTGCCGTCAAATACTTCGTATAAATCCTCAAGTACAGTTTTTTTCAAAAACAGTGTCTGCGGATTTTGGGGTAATACTGCTACGAGCGTGTCAAAAGAATTTTTGTTAAGCGGAGAGATTTCAACTTTGCCTCTGTATGGCTTGTTAAGTGAACAGATAATTGACAAAGCGGTTGATTTTCCCATTCCGTTACCGCCGAGTATAGCTGCAAATTCCCCCTGATATATTTTTAGTGAAAGACCTTTTAGTACATCTGCACCCGATTTTTCGTACCTGAACCAAATATCATTAAGACTTACTGCTTCTTTATCAGAATGTTTCTGAATGTTTTCGGGCGTGAGCTCATACATTTTATGATTTTGGGCATATTCCGAAAGCCACTTTTTGCCGCTTGGAACAGTTACGGGACAGTCGGTATTGTCATTTTCTGTAACAGCCTGCCATATCTGCATCGGAGCAGGCATAGAAAGAAATGTTTTACTGTTTTTTTCTTTAAGAATTTTCCCGACCTTTTGAGGAGAGTCAAAAGCTGAAATTCCGTTGTTTTCGATGACAAGCACCTTGTCTGAAAGCGGAAGCACCTCATCAAGTCTGTGTTCCGTTATTATCACCGTTGTCCCCAGTTCGTGATTTATGCGTGAAACGCAGTGCAAAAATTCGCTTGCCGCAATCGGATCGAGTTGGCTTGTCGGTTCATCCAAAATGAGAACGGACGGTTGCATTGCCATAATTGAAGCAAGGTTTAAAATTTGCTTTTGTCCGCCCGAAAGTTCGAGAACACTTTTTTCAAAATAATTTTGGATTCCGAAAAATGAAGCTGTTTCGGCAACTCTTTTTCGGATTGTATTGTTGTCATAACCAAGACTTTCAAGTCCGAAAGCAAGTTCGTGCCATACCTTATCGGTAACAATCTGATTTTCAGGTGATTGCATAACAAAGCCGATTTTACTGCTTTGCTCCCTGTGAGAAAGGTCTGATATAGGTTTTTCTTCAAAGAATATTTCTCCCGAAAGAACACCGTGCGGTGAAAGATCGGGTTTCAGATGTCTGAGAAGTGTGCTTTTTCCGCAGCCTGACGGACCGCAGACTGTGATAAACTCGCCCTCATTTACGCTAAAAGTAATATCTTTAAGTACATCAATACCGGTTTCGGGGTATCGAAAACTCAGATTCTTGATTGCATATGTTTCCATTTTATCCCCTCTCCTATATTTACCGATAGCGGAATCAACATTAAAAATGTGTAGAATATATAAAAAATAATACTTTGCACCGTAAACAAATCGCCCTTGATTGACGGATAGTATCTGAATTTTATTGCGTTTGTAAAAAGCAAAATCATAAGTACCGATCCGGTAAAAAGGATTGTGCAAAGCATAAATGCGTCTCTTTTGTCAAATTTATAAAGTGAATAGGATGTTCTGCCTTTAAGACCGTGACCTCTGCTTTTCATTGAATCTGCTGTTTCAATTGCGTTTTCAAGCGACCATGTTATCATAATCGAAAGAATTTTTACAGCATTTCTTATTCTTTGAAACAATGATCCTTCGTCTATATCTCTCCCGATTGTGTGTTGTGCATTACGCACAAGCTTCATTTGTGCCGAAAACCTTGGAACAAAACGCAATGCCATTGAAATCACCAGACTCAATGATGGCATTATTCTGCCAAACAGGAAAACTACCTTGTCGGAAGTGATTACTGCATTGAATGAAGAAAACCATAAAACTGTTGACGAAAGCAAAAATGCACTTGCAATACCGTAAACGATTGATTCGAGGGTTAGTGGGTTATCCCACGGAAAATATGTGAGTATAGTCATTCCTTCATGATTAAAAACAGGATTTACGAGAACTATCAAGAGTATCATAGGTAAAAGAAAAACAAGTGACAATCTCACAGCTTTTTTGCCGTTAAGGTATAAAGCGGTTACAAGCGCACATAAAAAACTTACAGCAAGACAAACAGGGTTCATGATAAACATCGTGAACCCTATTGTAAGTGCAAAAAATATAAAATTGATAAAGGGGTGCATGTTTGAAAAAGTATCCTTCATCATTATTCTCCTGTTGCGTATCCTCCGCCGACATCATAGCCTAAGTTACAGGTGTAGCACCAGACCACATCGTCGCCGTTCTTGAGTACATATCGTGAACAGCCGTAGTTTGGAAACCATTCATTGACTTTGTACATCCAGCCCGAAAGAGAACCGCAATCAAATTCATAGAGGTTGTTAATTCCTTCAATATAAGCGGAATTATACATAGGAGTCCAGCTTGATTCCATATGAATATTGTTGTCCTTACAAACTTTTACAAGGACATCATATACAGATTCACCCTCTTTGAATTGAACCTTCTGTTTTTTGAGGATTATACCGTCCTTTGGAACGAGTTCTTTTTTTTCCGGATCAAGGGCATCCATATTGTCGAGAATTGTTGAACAGGTGATTGTAAAGGTACAATAAAGATTTGTATCTTTTGTTTCCTGTTCTTCCGGTTCAACCGGCTTTGGCTTTCCCGACGGTACGGGATCGGTTTTGTACTTATCCTGTGTTGTCGGCTGAACATCATTCTTTTTGTTCGGCTTTGAAGAACTGTTTGATGAAGAAGACGGTTTTTTCTTATCCGAAGAACTGTTGCTTGAACTCTGCTCGGATTTTTCACTTTTTTCAAAAGCTGAACTGTTACTGTTCTGCGAATTATCCTTACTGTTCTTTTTATCTTCGGAATTTTTTCTGTCCTTTTTATCTTTGTTCGATTTAGTGGAATCGGTAGGATTTTGAGTGTTTTTCTCTGTTGCAGACACAGAAGTTGTTTCTGTGTCTGCATTTGTTGTCGATAGCGAGGAGGCAGTTGATGCAGTTTGAACTATATTTTCCGATCGATTGCCGCCTGCAAAAAATGCTACTGTAAGTGCGGCAATACAAACGCACACCGCAATTAAAAGTATTTGATTTTTTTTAACAAACTTTTTTATCTTTTCCATAACCAATCTTTACTTGTGAACTTTAATCAAACGAGCTTAACGATGATTTTCTGAATTTCTGTTGCATCAACAACATTGATAACACCGTCATGATTTACATCAGCTTTGATAAGTGAAACCTTTGAAAGCTGTTCAAGGTTTACAATCTGCTTCTGAACGAGTGTTGCGTCAATTACAGAAACTGTGTTGTCAAGATTAACATCACCTACGGCATAATTTTCTGCAAGTCGGTCAGTCATATTGTAGAGTGAAGTTTTGCCGTTTACAAGACGATCAAATGAAACAAAAGCATAGAAACCCTGTTCGGTTGCCATCTGATTGTATGTTGTATCTGTATGACCAAATCCGTTTTCAGCGGAGAAACTCATCATAGCATCGATGAGTGTGTTGCCGTTTTTGATGAATCTTTCATCATTTGTAGGATCAATTCCAAGGCTTGTAAGTGCAACGAGTACCTGTGCACAGCTTTCGCTGTTTACAGAACCCCATGATGCAAATCCGCCGTTTTCATTCTGTGCGTTTGACATTGCTGTGAGTGCTTTATCAATTGCCTCTTTAACATCGCTGTTTGTTGAGTAGTAAGGAGCAAGTGCCTGAATTGCCATACCTGTCATATCAGGATCTGCAGTTGAGCCGAAGAATGTCCAGCCACCGTTTGCTACCTGTGCATCAAGAATTGTCTGTACGAGCTTTTCTCTTGTTGTGGGATTTGCGGCGTCAGTCTGCGGAATTTCATAATCGCCCGTATCAAGTGCAATGAGTGCAAAGATAGGACCGTTGATACCCTGCTTCTTAACATAATCCATATCTGCAAGCGGTTCAAGAAGGTTATATGATGCAACATCTGTAACATCCTTACCGATTGCCGTAAGGGCAAGAATTACTCTTGAATTGTCTGTTGATTTAGTATTGTGAAGTTTTGCAGAACCTTTTTCTTCAACATACTTAACTGCATTCTGATAGTAACCGTCTGCAATTTCGTCTGTGATTTTACCTGCTCTTGCAAGACCGAGGACTGTCCACTCACCGCCTACCGAAGAAACTGTGGGTGTGTCTTGTGATGCAAGATATTTTGCAACCTCGTCAATTTTGTTTGAAACTGTGTCAGCTGCGGAAGGAGCATATTTCACTGTGAATGTATATACAGTACCGCCTTCACTTGTGTTCATCGACGGCCATGCAGTATCACCGCAACCTATGATAATTTTGTCACCGTCAGAAACACTAACAGTCTGACTTCTCTTGTAAAACGCACTGTCGTCAGAAGGAAGATATTCATTCTTATATTTTCTTGTCTGGAAGTTTTTGTTAGTTGCAGTAGGAACTACATTTACATCAGCTGACGGAGTGTCGATTGTGAGTGTGTAGTCTGTAACTGACGGATCAAATTCGCCCGAAAGCTCGGCACCTGTGATCTCAACCGATTTAACAGTTGTATCGTTATTTGCCCATGTACCGCCGATATCCTCGCCGTAACCGTTTGAAGTATACATAATAGCGATTTCATCACCACTCTCAAGTGTGCCGTCTGCTACTGTATAGGATGCATAACCTGAATTTGTGAACCAGTCATTGAGAGTTCCCATCCAACCGCTCATTGTACCGCCGTCAAATGCAGCAAGACCGTTAATTGACGAGATGTAATTGCTCTCAGCACCCTCCTGTGTGTAGCCGTGATTGTTGAGTGCGTCAACAACCGCTGACATCATAGTAGTGTCATTATTAATGCTTACCCACTCATCAACGAGAACGCCGTCCCACGGAGCGCCGTTTTCTACTGAGTATGTATCATTTCTGACAATTACTCTTACTTTTCCGTCTTCAACTGCGCTTACTGAAAGTGAAACCGTCATAAGTGACGCAATCATCATTACAGAAAGTACAATTGAGAGGATTTTTTTAAAAGATTTGTTCATAGTGTTTTCCTCCATATTGTATTGTGTATATCGAAAGGCAAAATAAAAAGCCTTCCGTTTTTGGAAGGCACAACAAACAAAACCATACAGACCAAAAGTCTGTACAGATATGGTCGGTTGCACCTCTTCCCTGTCCAAGATTTGCAAAATCCGAGGCATACGGACAGCGACCTGACTTATGGCAATGCCAAATACAGTAATGACTGTTGCTTCGGATTCTCACCGAATTCTCTGTTATCTACTCTGCAAGATGCATTTTGAACCGTAAACCCATATTAAATTATATACATTTGAAATCTGCATTTAATTATAACACCTGTTTATAGTCGTGTCAATTCCTTAAAATTTTTCTGATATCAGAGTTTATTCAGGTACGATATAAGTTTAGTTTATGGCCGGCTTTTTGTGTAACTCAGTTGTATGAATTGAATATGCTGTTAATAAAAAGTTGAAATCGGTGAATCAGATGAAAGAAAAATGTTCGCTTGACAAGTTACCGCTTGGAGTTACGGGGATTGTCTATCGTGTGAACTGTAATGAAAATATCAAAAACAGAATATTTGATTTTGGTATTATGGAGAACAGTCCTGTTATCCCCTTGTTTACAAGTCCGTTCGGTGATCCGTCTGCGTATCTTGTTAAAAATGCCGTTGTGGCACTGAGAAATAACGATTGCAAAGATATCATTGTTACTCCTGAATAAAAGGAGGCTTTTTTATTGTTTTCTACGGATAAATCATCTTTTAATAAAAAGGATGTCTCGGATTGCGATTACAAAATTTCACTTGCCGGTAATCCTAATGTAGGCAAGAGTACAATTTTTAACGAACTGACGGGATTAAGACAGCACACGGGAAACTGGACGGGTAAAACAGTTGAGTTTGCCAGAGGTTGTTGCAAAATCAAAGACGCAAGATTTTGTATTACGGACTTACCGGGATGCTATTCCCTGCTTTCATTTTCTGGCGAAGAGGCGGTAACAAGGGAGTGTCTTATACAAAATCAAAATGACTGCGTTGTAATAGTTGTTGACTGCGGAGTTATTGAAAGAAATCTTTCATTTGCATTGCAGGTGTTATCTGTCACAAAGAATGCTGTTCTTTGTCTTAATCTTTGTGATGAGGCTGAAAAAAACGGTATAAAAATCGACTGCGACGAGTTATCGCTAAACCTCGGAATACCTGTTGTAAAAACCTGTGCAACAGACAAAAAAGGTTTGGATGAGTTAAAAAAAGCGATCTATAATGTATGCAGCGGAAAGAAAAAATGTTTTAGGGTAGAAAGAAATTTTGAAGGTGTTGATATACTATCTGAAAAAAACTACAAACAGAATATTGAAAAGCTTTTGCAGATTGGCAACAAAATTTCAAGTGACTGCGTAAAATATGAAAAATCAGAGTTAAATGCTTGTACAAGAAAGCTTGATAAAATACTTACAAGCAAAACTACGGGAATTCCGATTATGCTTGCAATGCTTGGCATATTGTTCTGGATAACAGTTGTCGGTGCAAATTATCCGAGTGAATGGTTAAGCAATTTTTTTGGCTTTATAAAAGAGAAGCTGTATATCCTTTTTGATTTTTTACACGCTCCCGATGTTGTAACGGGACTTTTGATTGACGGAGTTTATACAACTCTGTCATGGGTGGTATCTGTAATGCTGCCGCCTATGGCTATATTCTTTCCGTTATTTTCACTTGTTGAGGATTCGGGATATCTGCCGAGAATTGCATTTAATCTTGATAGGTATTTTTCAAAGTGCGGTGCTCACGGAAAGCAAAGTCTTGCTATGGCAATGGGTCTTGGCTGTAATGCCTGCGGAGTTACGGGTTGCAGAATTATCGAGTCGCCAAAGGAACGGCTGATTGCAATTCTTACAAATAATTTTATGCCGTGTAACGGACGGTTTCCCACAATAATTGCATTACTGCTCATGTTCTTTGCAGGTACGGCATTTACGCTGAGCAATTCGATTGAGGTAGCGGCATTGTTGATTGGAATAATAGTTTTCTGTGTTTTTATAACACTTGTTATATCTAAGGTACTTTCAGTCACAATATTGAAAGGCGAACAGTCCGGATTTGTGCTTGAGCTTCCGCCGTACAGAAAGCCGCAGATTTTAAAAACTATTGTCCGTTCGCTGTTGGACAGAACTTTATTTGTTTTAGGAAGGGCTGTTGCGGTTGCCGCTCCGGCAGGTGCGATAATTTGGATTCTTGCAAATGTGCATATAAGCGATGTTTCACTTTTAAAATACTGTACTGATTTTTTAGATCCGTTCGGCAGATTTATCGGGGTTGACGGCGTTATAATAATGGCATTTATACTTGGATTTCCTGCGAATGAAACCGTTATTCCGATTATAATTATGTCATATATGGCAAGCGGTACTCTTGTTGATTATTCAAGCTACGATCAGCTGTTTCAACTTCTCAGTATGAACGGCTGGACAATTACAACGGCTGTATGTACGATTATTCTTTGCATTCTCCATTATCCGTGTTCAACAACCTGTCTGACAATAAAAAAAGAAACAGGCAGCCTTAAATGGACGCTTGTTTCTATGGCTTTGCCTACTGCAATGGGAATTGTGCTTTGTATGATTACAGCAGGTGTTATGAGATTATTTTAAGTCAATAACTTCAAAATCATCGGGAACAAATATATTTCCGTTAAAAACTGTTCTCGCCTCTGAAGTATATGTTCTTTTGCGTGTTTGAAGTGTTTCGTCCTCGGTGTGATACAGGATAAGATTTTTTGCAAAAAGACTCTCTGCAAGCTTTCCTGCATCAAGCGCTGTGCTGTGGAATTTTTCGTAGGGCTTAAAAATATCTTTTTGACTGTAAAGACAAAAAGCTTCACACATAAGATAATCACAGTTTTGAACAAAATTTCTGCATTTTTCATTGAACGGTTCATCACCGAGACAGGTGAGAACTTTTCCTGACGGAAAAACAGCCTTGAATCCGAATTGCTTTGTTTTGTCTGAAAATATATCAAAGAAAGTGAGTTGGATACTGCCGGCATTTTGTTTTTCGCCGTCTTTTACTTCATTGATGAAAATTTTTGTATTGATATTTTTGAGAAATTTCGGTGCAAGTGTGTGGTTGCAAATTGCCGTGATTGAATCAACACATTCATCGTGGCAGTAAATATTAAAATTACCGTCATATTTGCCTGAATTCATAAGAGCGCTTATTTGCCTTATTACCCACACGGCACCTAAAATATGGTCGGTGTGAGAATGAGTAATAAACATTGTCTTTATGCTGTTCCAAGCTATTCCGGATTTCTTAATTGCGGATAAAATTCCGTTTCCGCCGCCTGCGTCAACAAGAAGACAGTCGTTTTCGGATTTCAGAAGAAAACAGGTATTATAACAGTCGGTAACCATCGCACTTCCTGTGCCGAGCATAATAATTTTTTCGTTCATACAGCACCTCGAAAATACAGGCAGATACAAGAAAAATGTATCTGCCTGTAAATTTTATTGTAATTTTATTCTTCCGCTTCTGCAACCTTCATCATAATGGCACATTCCATTCTTTTTCTGAAAAGCTCACAGCCGTATTCGTAAATACCTGTGATTGAGCCTGTTGCATGATAAGCGTTTGCGGCACAACCGCCGCTGCAATAAAGTCTCGCCCAGCAGTCTTTGCAGTCGGGACGGGCGTATGCGTTACAAAGCTTAAATTCGTCCTGAATTTTCGTGTTTGAAACACCGTTAAAGATATCGCCGAGCTTGTACTTTTCATCGCCTACAAACTGATGACAGGGATAGAGGTCGCCCCAAGGTGTTACAGCCATATATTCTGTACCCGAACCGCAACCCGAGATTCTCTTATAAATGCACGGACCGCCTGTAAGGTCAATCATATAATGATAGAAGGTGAGCGGTCTGCCCTCTTTTTCACGCTTGAGCATTTCCTTTGCAAGAATTTCGTACTGTTCAAAAAGGATAGGCAAATCGTCATATGTAAGTGCATATGGGTCATCGGGAGCACATACAACCGGCTCCATTGAAAGCTCTGTAAAACCCAAATCCGCCATATGGAAAATATCGTTTGTGAAGTCTGTGTTATTATGTGTATAAGTGCCTCTTACATAGTAACCCTTGTTGCCTCTTTTTTTGACAAATTCCTGAAATTTCGGAACGATAATATCATAACTGCCCTTGCCGTTTACAGTTTTGCGAAGATGGTCATGCACTTCTTTTCTGCCGTCAAGGCTGAGAACTACATTATGACATTCTTTGTTTGCAAATTCAATTACATCGTCATCAACAAGCATACCGTTTGTTGTAAGTGTAAAACGGAAGTTTTTGTTGTGTTCCTTTTCAATGCTTCTTGCATAGGCAACAATCTGCTTTACAACGTCAAAGTTCATAAGAGGTTCTCCGCCGAAGAAGTCAACCTCAAGGTTTACTCTGCTGCCTGAATTTTCAATGAGAAAGTCAATTGCTCTCTTGCCCACTTCAAAGCTCATCAGCGCTCTCTCGCCGTGGTATTTGCCCTGACTTGCAAAGCAGTATTCGCAGTTAAGGTTACAGGTGTGAGCAATGTGCAGACAAAGTGCTTTGATTACTGTGTTTCTCTTTTTAAAGTCAAATGCAAGGTTTTCGTACTTGTCGTCTGTAAAGAGCTTTCCCTGTTTCTCAAGCTCTTTTACATCATCAATGCAGTCTGAGATTTCTTCTTTTGTAATCTCAGGATTGTCTGCATATTTTGAAAGCATTTCGTCGATTATCTGTTCTTTTGTTGCGTTTTTGTACATTGCAATAACATCATAAGCAAGGTCATCGACTGCGTGTACACTGCCGCTGTAAACATCAAGAACTATGTTGTATCCGTTAAGTTTATACTGATGAATCATAATATCTCCGTTAGACAAAAGGAAAGCCGTTAACCCTTTGGGAAAACGGCGATAATCCTTAATAATCAAATTAAAATAGAATTATTTCTCGCTCATGCACTTTTCGCACTGCTGGTTAGCAACGCCGCAAGATGTCTTACACGCTGACTGACATGAAGTCTGGCACTCGCCGCAACCGCCTGTCTTAACGCTCTTCTTGAGGTCACGAGTTTCGATAGTTTTAATTCTCTTCATAATAAATCAAACTCCTTGTTAGATTTTGTTAGTTTAATATTATCACACAGCCATTGATTTGTCAATCTTTTTTAACTACGCTTATGTTGTCCGTCATACCGCCCTTTGTTGACATAATCTCAACCTTGCAGGCTGAAAGATATTCAATGTAATTTATAAGTTCCTTGCTTATAATTTCACCGGGTACGATGAGGGGAATTCCGGGAGGATATGCCCAGATATACTCGGCAGAAGTTCTGAATTCCGAATTTTGAAACGAAATAGTTTCTTTGTTGAATTTGTACAACTCGCAGGCGTTGAAATTTTTGCCTGTGTAGAGATTTTTTAACGGAACACGCTCGGTGTCGGCTCCTTTTGAAAGTTCGCTGTCAATTGAAACCAGAGCATCTGAAAGCATATCAAAAGCTTTTTCAGTGTCACAAACAGATGTCATGGCAATTACATAGTCCGAATATGCCATTTCGGTTTCAATCTGATAATTATTTCGCAGTATTTCGGCAAGCTTTGTTCCCGAAATATTTGCGTTCGCTGTTGAAATTACAATTTTGCCGATATCATAATCAAAATCTGTATCGCTTTTATCATAAATTTTCAGATATTTTAGATTTTTAAGTTTTTCTCTGACCGTTTTAAGATTGCAACAATATTCCTTGAATTTATCTTTGCTGTTTTCGCAGAAATCAAGACATTTTTCGATTGAACTCATTAAAATATATGACGGACTGCTTGTTTCAAATACAGCCAAATTTTCGGCAAGAATTTCAGAAAGCTCGCTGTCATTTGTTATGAGCAATGCAGTTTGAGTTAATGACGGCAAAGTTTTGTGCAGACTCAATACTGCTGCGTCTGCACCGCAGTTAAGTGCTTCATCGGGAAAATTGTCCGAAAACGGAAAATGCGCTCCGTGAGCTTCGTCAACAAGTAATTTTGCTCCGTGTTTGTGACAGATTTCGGAAATTGACTTTATATCCGAAACAACTCCTTCATATGTAGGCGAAGTTATGATTACAAGTCTGATTTCATCATTGTGTTTTGTAAGTTTATCTTCTATATCGCAAGGTGAAACCGATGTAAGAATATTGTATCTGCTGTCTGTATCGGGAAAAATGTAATCGACATTGAGATTAAACAATTCTGCTGAATTATATACAGATTTGTGGCAGTTACGAGCCATTAAGATCTTGTTGCCTTGATTTGTCATTGAGCGAATTGCTGAAAGTATTCCGCCTGTTGAACCGTTAATCAGAATGAAAGCATTTTTTGCATTGTAAAGTTTTGCAGCCTTTTTCTGAATTTCGTCAATAACTCCATTTGGCGAATGGAGATTGTCAAAATCATGAATTTCGGTTATGTCGATATTATACGGTATTATACCCTCTTCTGTAATGTCCGTTCTTTTGTGTCCGGGCATATGAAAAGGATATATGCCGCTTTTTGAATAATTTTTAAGCTTGTCGTACAGCATATATCCTCCGATATTTTAAATATTTAGTTTGTACCGAACTCAGCGAGTTCAAGTCCCTTGTTGTGTTCAAGCGCCCAGTTTATGCTCCAGTAGCTTGTAAAGAGCAAAAGATGATTGCCTTTAAGATCCTGAATTTTCTTAGTATCGGACGCAAGGTCGAGAGTTTTCGGATCAATGTCATCGTTTACAATCCAACGGATAAATTCATATGGGAGTGTTTCCATAATGATATCACAGTTGTACTCGTTTTGAAGTCTGTATTTAAGAACATCAAACTGAAGTACGCCTACAACGCCAACGATAACTTCCTCCATACCTGCGTCAAGCTCCTGGAAAATTTGAATTGCACCTTCCTGTGCAATCTGACTTGTACCCTTGATGAACTGTTTGCGCTTCATTGTGTCTTTCTGACGGACAAGTGCAAAGTGTTCGGGAGCAAATGTAGGAATTCCCCTGAACTGTACCTTGTGTCCCGGTGAACAGATTGTGTCACCGATTGAGAAAATGCCCGGATCAAACACACCGATGATGTCGCCCGCATATGCCTCGTCAACAATTTCTCTTTCCTGAGCCATAATCTGTTGTGGCTGTGAAAGACGCATTTTTTTGTTACCCTGAACATGGAACACTTCCATATTCTTTTCAAACTTGCCACTGCAGATGCGCATAAATGCAACTCTGTCACGGTGAGCCTTATTCATATTTGCCTGAATTTTGAAAACAAATGCAGAGAAAAAGTCTGACATAGGCTCAACCTTTTCATCAACTGTTTCTCTTGGCAGAGGTGGAGTTGTGAGCTGTAAGAACTGTTCAAGGAATGGTTCAACACCAAAGTTTGTAAGAGCCGAACCGAAGAATACAGGAGTAAGCTGACCGTTGCGGACTGCTTCAAGGTCAAATTCATCGCCTGCACCGTCAAGAAGTTCTATTTCATCAAACAAATCCTGCTTATGATAGTAGCCTATTGTATCTTCAAGGGCAGGATCGTCAAGCGTAAGTTCTTTCTTTTCAACTTCTTTCTGACCGTTATTAGCGGTGAAAGCAAGGATTTTCTTGGAATTTCTGTCATACACACCCTTGAATTCCTTACCTGAACCGATTGGCCAGTTTACGGGATAGGTGTGAATTCCGAGAACATTTTCGATGTCTTCAAGAAGGTCAAAAGAATTTTTTGCATCTCTGTCCATCTTGTTGATGAATGTAATGATAGGAATATTACGCATTACACAGACCTTAAAAAGTTTGATAGTCTGTTTCTCAACACCCTTTGAACCGTCAATTACCATTACGGCAGAGTCTGCCGCCATAAGTGTACGGTAGGTATCTTCCGAGAAATCCTCATGTCCCGGTGTGTCAAGAATATTTATGCAATAACCGTTATATTTAAACTGCAAAACCGATGATGTAACAGAAATACCACGCTGTTTTTCAATTTCCATCCAGTCGGACACAGCATGCTTTGCGGTTCTTTTGCCTTTTACCGAACCTGCAAGGTTAATTGCTCCGCCGTAGAGCAAGAGCTTTTCCGTAAGTGTTGTTTTACCCGCATCAGGATGCGAAATAATCGCAAAGGTTCTGCGCTTGCTGATTTCTTCTTTAAATGAACTCATATCTTTCTTCCCTTCGGAGGTTAAGTGTATCCACAATTCTATATTTTACTATTTTTGGATGGTATATGTCAATAAAGAATGAAGAAAATGTGAGAAAAATAATTGCTACAAAAACTTGACAAATTTGTAAATATATTGTAATATATTGGTACAGAAGGACTTAATGTGATTTTTCCTATTTTTTCATATACCTTCCAAATCGAGGCAGAAACTTGTGTTTCTGCCTCAAAATCATTTATGAGGTTTTTTATGAGTAACTCTATCGGTCTTTACATTCACATACCGTTTTGTAAGCACAAATGTCCGTATTGCGATTTTTTCAGCGGGAATGCAGACGAAAACGCTTTCGATAATTATGTGATTGAATTAAAAGATAAAATAAAATACTGGTCTGAAAAAGCCAAAAGAGATGTTGCTACCGTATATTTCGGCGGCGGTACGCCGAGTGTTTTGGGTGCAGACAGACTTTGTGATATTCTTGATTTTATCAAGTTCAATTTTAATATTCAAAATAATGCCGAGATTACAGTTGAAGTCAATCCCGACTCCGCCAAAACTATTGATTTTAAAAAAATGTATGCCTGCGGATTTAATCGCATTTCAATGGGTATGCAGACTGCTGTTGAAGATGAATTAAGGCTGCTTGGGAGAATTCACAGCATAGATGACGCAAAAACTTCTGTTGAAAGGGCTAAAAGTGCGGGATTTAATAATATTTCACTTGATTTGATGATGGGAATTCCTAATCAGACAATTGAAAGCCTTGAAAAATCAATCAGTTTCTGTGCCGATTGCAAAGTTACTCATATTTCATCATACATTTTGAAAATCGAGGAGAATACTCCGTTTTATAAGGTGCAAAATAAACTTAAGCTTGCCGATGATGATATGCAGGCCGAAATGTATCTGAGAGCTGTTGAAAAGCTTGATTCTCTCGGATACAAGCAATATGAAATTTCTAATTTTGCAAAACAGGGTTATGAAAGCCGACATAATACCAATTACTGGAGATGCGGTGAATATATCGGCATAGGTCCGTCTGCACACTCATTTTTTGAGGGCAAAAGGTTTTTTTATTCGAGAAGCATGGACGATTTTAATAACAATAAGCTGTCTTTTGAAGGTACGGGCGGAGATGAGGAAGAATTTATTATGCTCTCTCTCAGGCTGAAAAGCGGTCTTAATTATTCTGAATTTGAGAAAAAATTCGGATATACCCTCCCCTCTTACATTATCAAAAAAGCTAAAGAGTATGAAAAATACGGCTATACAAATGTTACAGACAAGTCAATCAGCTTTACACCGAAAGGTTTTCTTGTTTCAAATTCAATAATCAGTGAACTGATATAAAAAACGCTCCGAGAATAAATTCGGAGCGTTAATTTTATGTTATGAATTTGTATGTCAGATTAATACCATGAAGGGTATGAACCGCCGCCGATAAGCGATGTAAGAACACTTGTTGTAAATGTACCTGTGTTAAATGACCACATAGTAAGTTTTGCGCCGATGAAGAATATAATCATAAATGCAACGGCAACGATGAGTGTGAGAATTAAAGTGAATAATGCAGAGTTCTTTGCTTCGGGAACATTAGCTTTTACCTGATTTACAAGTGAAATAACAAGGTAAAGCATTACGATTACGAAGAAGAACAGGAACATATATACGCTGATTAATGCGCTAAGGCCTGCCAAAATCCAACCGATTGATGCCGGAATAGATTCAATTGAAAATGTGATGAATGAATCAATAAATGCTTTGGCTGTGTTTTCTTCGGTTTTGTATTTCTTTACATATGCAAAGAGAATAACAGAATAGAAGCCACCGATAAGGACAGCAGTAACAAGACTTACAAGAAGTGTTTTCGGAAAATCAAGTGCGCTCATAGAAAGCATAAGGAACATATTGCCAAGAATGAGTGCAATAAAGAAAATTGCCGAGAAAAGAGCGCCGAGAATGATGTCCTTTTCAGCCTTTGCTGTTTTGATAACAGTTTTGGAATCCTTAAAGAATGAAGTGAACACAACAGGAATGTTCTTTAAAGCCTTAACAAAAGCATTTTCCCCAATGGGTGCTGTGTTATTTACGGCATAAGGCGACTGCTGTGTCTGAGGGTTTTGCGGCTGTGTATACTGTTGCTGAACAGGGTTCTGATACTGTGGCTGTTGTGGATGAACAGGCTGCTGATACTGAGACTGTGCCTGTGCATTTGCCTGCTGAGCCTGTGCTTGAGCGGCTCTTGACTTTTCGCAGTTGCAAACAGCATTGTCTTCAAGCTGTGCTCCGCAATATTTACAGAATTTCATGGCGATTCCTCCAAGATAAAATAATATGTAACAGGTCTTATAGCTACCTGTTGTTTGTTTATTGAGAAGTGATAACATCAACGCTCACATTATATCACAAATTACAGCAATAATTCAATATTTCTTACAATTTTTTAATTTTTTACACTATAGAAAATTATATGTTAAAATAATGAAATGATGTACACATAGCAAATAATGACAATAAAACAGCGGCAAAAACTATAAACTTTAGTTTTTGCCGCTGTGGTTTAGTAATAATACCTTATAAATTTTATATTGTAGTAATCACAGGTTGTGATGTCGTTGGTGTCAATCTCATTTATAAGGATATAATCCTGAGCAACACCTAAAAGATAGCCTGTTTTCTGAACAATTGTGTTTGCTCCCATGAGAAAATCAACGGTGATTCGTCTTCCGATTTGTGTTCGCATAAAACCGTTGTGATATCTCAGACTTTCGGCTGTTACAGGAAACGGATATTGATAATCACTCATCGACATTCCGATATTCTGCCTTATCGGCGTTGCAACGGTGGCTCCGGAGCTCGCCGTTGTAGCAGGGGTTGCAGGCAAAACAGGTATAAATGTATCTATTTTTTTTAAGTCCTTAATGAACGGTATATTTTGAAGACTTCCGCTGTATTTATTTATATTTTCAGGTTGTTCTTCTGATGTACTTCCGCCCTCTTCATATGCTATTTCTGCCTGTTCAAGCGAGGGATTGTCATTTGATTTTTGAACTTTTTCTGTCATATTGGGGTGTGCAACAGACGGTGCGCCCTGATTGTGTCGCATAATTTCGTCAATCGCAGGAATATAACATCCGCTATCCGCTGTGTTTGACGGACATGAATTGTTGAGGCAGGCTTTGTTTTTGTCAAGTCCGTAATGATGTTCGGGATTAATCTGATTTGCCGTAGGAGTTGTATTAACTGCCATATTTGAAGAATTATCCATTAAGCTATGCTCCTTTATGTTTTGGAATAAGCCTCGGTAGGCGAATAAAAGCAATGATCCCCTACCCTGTTGTAAATTACTCCGTTGTTTGACGGAAAAAATGTTGGGCAGGTATCTGAAAATGGATTAAAATAGAAAATTGAATTTCCGACAGATGAATCGGTATTGCCCGCCAATGCCCAATCGGCAATGTTATAGTGAATTTCGTCAGGGCGTATATTATAAACATTCTGAGGATTATATTGTCCTCCGACAGTTGTTTTAAGACAGGTAAATTGATTTGGTTGTTCCATTATGGCACGGAAATCTCCGCCCTTGCTGACTCTTGCAAATTCCCCGTTTGGAACACGGGTTCGGTTTACAATTACCGACGCAACGGCACGCATTCCGTTTTCACCTTCCCCACCTGCCTCACATTTTAAAAGCCTTGCAAGCAATTCTCTTGTACTCAATGCCACCTTTTTTCACCAACCGTTATTTTATTCAATGATATTTTATGCATAAATTAACTTGTTGTTACAAAGAAAAAGCTTGTGATAAATGTGTTATTCACGCAGACAGAAAATTCTGTTTTATAGAAGCAACTCAGACGGTGTTCGATAATCTTTTGAGATGCCAACTACAACATTTATTCAGATTAGCTGTTGCTGTCTACCGCTTTACTTGCTTTTGCAGGGCTATTTTGCCAATCACCGAACCATCAGATAAATTGTTTGCTTTGAGTAATATTATTGATTTTTTATTGACACTATCATCAATAGTGCGTATAATGATATTGGAACCCGAATTTTTAAGTTGGCTGGGTAATTGGTACCCTGACTTCTTAAAAATATTCTGGGTTCTTTTTTTGTCTAAATAAAAAAATCCTGTTTTCCCTGTTGTTTCTAAAGCAACAGTTTCTTTGATTAAATCATTGATGTTGTTTTTGCCGTCATCGTTCACAAGCCAATCATCGTATTCTTCGTCCATTAAAAATTTCAGCGTATCGTGTATTACACTGGCTTTTTCATCTGTAAAATCATAATCTTCATCAAGCGAGAATTTTTCTTTTACTCCTGCGGAAAGTTCTTGCCCAATCTCTTGATTAACTCCTGCTCTGTTGGATTGTCCTTCATTAACTTTTCCATTTTTAACAGAGTTTCGTCCGATGTCATTGAATTGCTTACTCTTAATGTTGTATTATCCGAGTATAAGTTCAAACTGTTTAGTATAATCTCTGAGTAATTGTCTAAATACTTTCTTGCTATCATAATTGTTTTCCTCTAATTTAATTATAAAATTTGCGATTTTGTTGCCATCGGTTATATTATAATCTATATTTCGGATTGCATAAACCTTTTCTAAAGGATTATCGTCAAAAGTATTGTCGTAGATAACTAATTTGTATTGATACTTTGAGTCCACTTCACACTCAACAAGAATTGAGTTATCATTTATTCTTAATCCCGAATCAAGTCCTGTTGACATAGCGTGCGTGAATTTCCGCCATTCTTCTGCCGTTAAGACTTCAGAGAACTTTCCACCGTGTTTAGGATTTATTTCAAATCCTAATATTACCAAGTTAGAATGCAATGAATATCAAAAAGAAATGGTACTGCAATCATAACAGGATTTTTAGATTATACTTATCAATAAATACAGGGCGTGAAAATAATTAGCCACTCATAAATATACTCGATTTTTTCGGATTACCCCCCGACTATTGATATTGAGCAAAAAAACACCGTAATTCTAACAGAACTACGGTGTTTTTTATGGCGGAGACGGTGGGATTCGAACCCACGACCCTCAGGGGGCATCATGATTTCGAGTCATGTCCGTTATGACCACTTCGATACGTCTCCGAATATTGGTGATTTACCTTGTTTATTGTACTTGTTTTTTGTGTGATTGTCAAGCAAAATTACACAAATTTGTAAATTTTAAATTTAATCCGTAAAAGCATAAATAAGTGTCTGCGATTATTATATGAATACTTATGCTTGATTTTGCGGACATTTTTTTGAAAATCATGTACGAAAAGATTATTGAAACAACCATACTCAAATTATCAATCGGCACAACTGCACTTGCGGGATTGTCTTGCAAGACTTTGTAACAGCAGAGTCATGAACAGCCCTGTTGCAGCATATGAAAGGCAGATATAGGCAAATTTATCTTTTGGATTTTATTTACAGCAGACGGTTTTCCTTTTGCAAAAATAAGCAACCTAGCAATTATAAGCAACGCTTATGCGGATTGCTGTTCCGAAATTTGATTAAGTTCCTTCTATGCTTTTAGGGTGTATTTTCCGTTTTTGATTATAACAAAATCCTTTGCCATAAGTCGGTGAAGAAGTTGCTTCGATTTTTTATGACTTATTCCGAGAAGTTCGGAGATTTCTTTTGAAGTTACCGTAATGTTGTCAGTAATGTATGAAATTACGGCATCCTGTCTGTCTGTTTCAATATCGGGACGATTTTGTAAAATTTGAGTTTTAGTTGATTTGCTTTCAGGAACAAACGAAAGCTTTAGGGTGATGCTTTCGGGGTTGAAACTTTCTTCAATGACCGGCAGAACAAGTTTGTGACTTTTCCAAACGGAGAAAATATTAGAAATACCGAAGCCTTCGTTACTGCCGATTCCTATCAAATTAAACATACGCATAATTGCAGTATTTCTGGGGTCGGATATACCGCCCGCTCTTGCGGCGTCGAGTTCAACTCTAAATCCGCCTGGATTGGATATTGTAATGCTTTCATCATCTTTCATAACAACAACACCGTTTGAACCATAATAGTCGGCATTTATAAGGCAGTTTGCAAGAGCTTCCTGTAAGGCAGTTGTAAGCGGTGTAATGTCTGATTTTATGTTTGCTGTCAGTTTTATATCGTATGAAATTTTTTCAAAGACCTTTATAAAGAAATCATAAAGGTTTTCACAGTCAGAATTTAAATTTGATGAAATAATTGTGTGTTTATCATCTTGTGTTGTTTCCTTATATTCAAGACAATAGGACGGGTATTCTTTTTTGATGAACTCTGACTTACCGAACATAAGAAGTCCTGCGGCTGTAGGGTGAAACAAAAGGTCTTCACCTACTCCTATTGCTCCTATTGCCTGCAAGAAATCTTTATCCGACAAATTTTGAAGCCGATTGTTTGGCTTAACATTTGACATTTTTATTCGGTAGCTATGGAGTGAATCGGTATTAAATACGGAAGCAGTCATGCTTTCGATGATATTCATATCCTGTGTTTTAATTTCGGAATCACGCACCATAGCGTTAATTTGGTCGAGTGTGCAACGGTAGTCACCCTCGCCGTTTCTTCTGTATGAATTATGAATACTGCCGTCAAGATACACAGGACGGTCAAATCTTTTTGCTTTTGGCACTGTAATAACGATAATATGCTTTTCTTCAATTTTTTGCACATAAACATCATCATATGAAAGAATGTTTGTGCTTACTTTTTGAATATCGTTTGCTATCTCCCAAAATTCCTCAATAAGTTCATCCGGATCGGGAAGATTTACGGGATGAAGCGATTTGTCCCTGTATTCTTCTACACCTAAAAGTATAATTCCTCCTAGTGTATTTGCAAAGGATGAATATGTTTCCCACAAGCTTTTAGGTAATCCGCCTGTTGCCTTTTTGGCCTCTATTCGATTGTTTTCTCTGTATTTTTCAATGTTGTTGAGGTCAATCACATTCATCCCTCCGTTATCCTATAAAATAATATTACAGTATTGTTTTTAATATGTCAACGCAGAAAAGGAACAAACGTTATAGTTGTTCCTTTTGCGTTTAGTGGTTATATTTAATTGAGTTTCCAATTACTGCTTTCGGACTGTAAGTTCATCATATGAACAAATATTCCGTTCAATTTTTTAAGGCTTTCTGCTGTACCTTCTTCTGCAACAACACCGTCTGACAAAACTACAATTTTGTCTGCACCTGCAACTGTTCTCATTCTGTGAGCAATTACAATTACGGTCTTATTTTTGATAAGTTTTGAAAGAGCTGTTTGAATAAGAGTTTCGTTTTCTACATCAAGTGATGCTGTAGCTTCATCAAGGAGGATAATCGGAGCGTCTTTAAGAAATGCTCGTGCAATTGAAACACGCTGTCTTTCACCGCCTGAGAGCTGACAGCCGTTTTCACCAATGTCGGTATTATAACCGTTGGGAAGTTTAGAAACAAATTCATCGCAGTTTGCAAGTTTTGCGGCAAGGAGAACTTCCTCATCTGTAGCGTCCTTTTTGCCGAGTCTGATGTTTTCCATAATCGTATTGTTGAAGAGGGTTACATCTTGGAAAACGATTGAATAAAGTGATAACAAAGTTTCGGGTTCAATCTTGGAAATATCCATACCGCCCACGGTGATTTTGCCCTTGTTAATATCCCAGAATCTTGCGGCAAGTCTTGATACGGTAGTTTTACCGCCGCCTGATGGGCCGATAAGTGCGGTAACTTCGCCTTGCTTAGCTGTGAACGAAACATCCTTGAGAACATTATCTTTGTTGTTGTATGAGAATTCTACATTTTTAAATTTAACATCATAGCCTTTATTTGTAAGCCTTGTGTTGCCTGTCTGAACATCATGATCAAGAATTTCGTTCATTCTCGCAACATTCGTGTTTGTGCTGATGATTGCGGCAAGGTTCTGTAAAGCAGACTGCATTGGATCATAGAGTCTTGATACAACAAGCAAAAACATAAAGAATGTAAGTACATCAAGCTGTCCGTTTACGAGCAAAATTGAGCCGACAAGTGCTGTTGTGGCAATGCCGAGTTTGAGGACAAGTCCTGCGGATACAACAAATGTTGATGTGCCGAATTCGTTGATTATTGAGCGTTTTTCTACATTGTCTATCTTTGTGTCAAGGCCTGCCATATATGACTGTTCGGCGTTATTTGCCTTTAAGTCCTGAATTGTTTCGATACATTCCTGAATTCCGTCTGCACAAACCATTTTAGCATCCATTGACTTGCGGTTTAAACTCTTCTGAACTTTTGATGACAAGCCGATTATCGCAAATGCAACCGGAAGAACCCAAAGAGAAGCAATTGCCATTCTCCAATCAAAAAAGAAAAGGCTGATTGCGATTACTACGGTTGAAATCATAGCTCCGATAAACGGCGGGATGAAATGAGAAAATGCTGTTTCAAGGTATGTACAGTCTGCCATAATTGTGCTTGTGAGGTCGGCAAGGTCTTTTTTGCCAAAGAATGACAGAGGGATTTTCCTTAACTTTTCAGCAAGCGTAATTCTTCTTGTGCCTGTTTCTACATATGTTGCAAGAAAGGTTGAATTGTACTGCCAATATGTTACTGCAAAAATCAGAGCAAGTGCTATGATACATCCCACAATGTAGAACCATATTTTTTCGGGTTTTATGCCGCCGTTTAGCAAATCATTTACGAAAAAGTAAAGTAAACCTACAGGAAACATAAATGAAATGTTCTGTACAGCACAGGCGATTATACCTTGAATAAGGTCTTTTGCGCCTCTTTCCGAAAGAGCAAATTTATGCTGAAGTTTTTTAATCATCATTTACCCTCCTTTGAAATTTTCCAGTTTACTGATAAAACATAGTTTTTCATCATTTTTGCATATATGCCGCCTTTTGCAACGAGTTCGTCATTTGTACCTGATTCGGCAATCTTGCCGTTTTCAAGAAGATAGATTTTATCGGCATTTGCAATGGTGGAAAGTCTGTGTGCAATCATAATAACTGTTTTATCCTTTGCAAGTTCATTGATTGCCTGCTGAACTTTAGCTTCGTTATCGGGGTCTGCAAAAGCGGTAGCTTCATCAAGAATAAGAATAGGAGCATTTTTGAGAATAGCTCTTGCAATGCTGATTCTCTGTTGTTCACCGCCTGAAAGGTATGTGCCGTGTGTTCCGATTACTGTGTTGATACCTTCGGGGAATTTCTTAATTATGTCATCACATTGTGCTTTGTGAATAGCTTGAAGTACTTCTTCATTTGCAGCGTCAGGTCTTGCCATTTTGACATTATCAAGAATTGTGCCTTTTATTAATCGGCTGTTCTGGAAAACAAATGATACTGTATTCATCAAAACGGTTTTGTCAATGTTCTGGACATTTACACCGCCGATAAACACCTCTCCCTCATCTGCATCAAAAAATCTGCTTATGAGGTTTGCAAGCGTGGTTTTACCGCCGCCGGACTGTCCGACAAATGCAACTGTTTCATTTGGCTTAATTGAAAGCGATATATTGTCAATTGCTTTTTTTGTTTTATTTTCCTTATCGTAGCTGTAAGAAACCGATTTTAGAACAACGGAATTATCTTTAGGTGTTTTTACATCTGTGCTTTCAAGCGGTTCAAGATTAAGGATTGAGTCAATTCTCTTGAGTGCGTCTGTAACAAGCATTGTGTTCTCACTCTGGAACATTATTTTTGTCATTGTAACGGTTAATACAGGAGTTATGATAATATAGAACAAGATGCTGAGAATTAAATCGGTTGTTACTCCGCCTGAAGTAAACCACATACCTGCAACAAGGATAAATGCAAAAATTCCGTTAATAAGCATTGTAAGAATACACATTGGTTTTCTCATACTCTCGGTATAAGAAATTGCCCATGTGCTGTAGTTGTCAATAGACTTTTTGAAACGGTGAAATGAAAAAACAGACTGACCGAATGTCTTTACGACAGGAATACCTCTTACATACTCAACAGCTTCATTTGACATATCTTCAAGAGCATTCTGATATTCTTCCATTTTAGTTTTAAGTGTAGGTCCTGTCATCTGTGTGAACATAATAACAAAACTCAGCAAAATAGGAATTAAGCAGAAAAGACCGAATCTCCAATCAAAGAAAAACAGCATAAACAGAAGTCCGATAGGTGTTATGTATGCGGTTACCATATCGGGCAGCTGATGAGCAAGGTATGTTTCAGTTGATTCTGAACATTCATTTACAGTCTTTCGTACTTTACCGCTTCCGAGAGCTTCAAGAGTTCCGAGGGGTAACTTAATGATGTGGTGCATCATATCTTTTCGCAGATTTGTCTGAACCCGAAAAGCTGCTTTGTGCGAACATAAAAGTCCTGCAACATAGATTAAAAATGCGGCAGCGGCAAATATTACTGCCATCCATCCGTTGTGTACAAGACTTGTTGCCTTTGAAAAGTCAGGCATTACTTCAAGTACTTCTTTGATAATCTTCCAAAGATAATAGAAAGGAACAAGTGCAAACACAGCACTGATTCCCGAGAGAATCCAGGAAGCATAAGTAAAGTATTTGTGATTTCCTGCGTAGGACATAAGTCTTGATAAATTTGATTGCTTTTTCAAGAATAGACCTCCTCCAAGTGGATAATTTATATCTGATACGAAAACGCTGCAGTCATTTTCTGTTATCATTCAAATTCAAGTTAGCTATCGCTAACTGCTGCTCAAAAATAATAGGGCTTAATCCTGCCCCATTATTTTCATCCAACCTGCCGTATAGAATTCACGCATTTCTTTGAGATAAAGTTTTGCGTCTTCAATCGGCATTTCGTGGATTATAAGTTCAAAATAGGTATTAAACATACCCGTAATAATCATATGCTCAAGTTTAGTATCAATTTTTGGCGACGGTTTTCCGAGTCTTTTAAGCACATTCAAATATTTATGAGTGGCATCAGCCTCAATTTTAACCATTTCATCTATCATATGAGAAAACTTTGTTCCCTCTGATTTTAATAAAATCAGCTTAAAAACATCGAGATTGTCATAGCAATACAAAAGTCCGTCATACATACAATTACCTGATATGCTCGCCATATTGTCAGGTTGTGATTCTTCAGGAAGACTTGCAAATTCATCTTGTGCGGCTTTGTACATCTCGATAATTTTATCGTAGTGCTTCCCTACAATTGCCTCAAAAAGTCCCTCTTTGTCGCCAAATCTGGTATAGATTGAACCTGTTGTTGTGTGTGCTTCAGTAGCAATTGTTCGCAGTGAGGCATCGGCATAGCCTTTGTTCAGAAATTCTTTTGTGGCACAGGCTATTATGTTTTCGTAAACGCCCTCAATTTGCTTTGCCAAATGAAACACTCCTTAGTTTATCTTAACATTTTGAATATTCCCGGACCATCCCAGTCGCACGGTCTTTGTTCAAATCCAAATTTTTCATAAAAAGCAACAGCTTCTTTAGAACTGATAAGTTCAAGGCTTACTGCCCAATTTTTAGGCATAGAATTGCGTATGTAATCTTCAAGAAATTGCATTAACGCTTTTCCTACACCCTTACTCTGATATTCTGGAATAACGTCATAGTCTTTTATATAGAATGACATACCGCCGTCGCCGATAATTCTAACCATTCCGACAGGTTTGTCACCGTCATATGCAACAAATTTTGCATATGAATTATTTAAGGCGGTTTCGATTTGGTCAATGCAAGGCGACTCCCAACCTACCGTTCTGTACAAACTTTCAAAAAGTTTTGGCGTAAGAGTTTCGAATGAAATTGTGTAAGCTGCCTTGTTTTTAATCACAGTAGCCACCTCTAATTCATAACAATGTTATGTAACACTGTTATGATTATATAATTAAAATACTCGTTTGTCAACGTTTATCAGCAAAAAATAAAAGCACCGCAGAAAAAATCTACGGTGCAATTTAAAGATTCGGTTAAAAAAATCAGTTTTCTCTTCCGAGAAGGTAGTCAACAGACACTTCAAGAATATCGGCAAGCGCAACAAGCTCAACATCTGTCACGAAACGAATCTGACCTTCAAGCTTTGAAAGTCCTGATGCATTCATATCGACGCCGTTAACCTGTAATTGGGCAAGAAGTTCCTTTTGCTTCATACCTTTCTGCTTTCTTACAGCCTCAACCCTGCTTCCTACGAGGTTTCTGTCTCCAAGTTCCTGTTTTCTTAATCTCATTTTTACTCTCTCCCAAATCGTTTTAATTCTTTTTTAAAATTCTTTAAAAACATTGTGATGTTATTATAATACTAAAAAGGAAAAAAAACAAGGGTTTTTTGTAAATAAATTTAAAAAATTGAAATTTTTTCGTAAATTTGGTTACAAATTGAAATATAGTAGTTATAATGCACTTATAAATAGGTATGCTTTTAATGATATTATACAATTAGCACAACGCATAATTCCGACTGAGAAAGAATAATTTTCCTTAATTTTCTGAATAGAATTAATATTTATGAAATAGTTCTATATCAGAAATAACAATTACAAAATATTACAAACAAGAAATCTAAGTTTCAAAAAGAAAAACGCTCTTAATAAAAAGAGCGTTTTAATCTTATTTTCAATTTGTTTATGCTTTAAAAGTACCGTTTTCAATGTCTGTAATCATTGACACACGGTTTTCGTGTCTGCCGCCTTCATAAGGTGTGTTAAGGAAGATGTCAGCAAATTTAACAGCATCTTCTTCGCTTGTAACTCTGCCGCCCATACAAAGAATATTTGCGTTATTGTGTCTGCGAGTCATTTCAGCACAAAATTCGTTTGAAACAACTGCGGCTCTGATTCCCTTTACCTTGTTTGCGGCAATTGAGATACCGATGCCTGTACCGCAACAGAGAATGCCTGTTGAGCATTCGCCCGAGGTGATTGCAGTTGCTACCTTGTAGGCATAAACCGGATAATCAACGCTTTCTTCGCTGAAAGTGCCGTACTCTTTGTATTCAAGTCCTTTTTCATCCAGATATTTTTTGATTGCGCAGATAAGGTTATATCCGCCGTGGTCGCATCCGAGTGCTATCATTTTGTTCTACCTCCAAGTTTTTTATTAAGCTCACGCTGTGCCTGAGGCAAGCGGAGATATACCGGCATAAGCTCTTGTGCCGAAACGATTTTTCCGTTATTAATCATTTTAAATGCTACAAGTGCAGTTGAAGACGCTCTCTGATATTTTAGATTTACGGGAGCAGACTCTGCATTTTTAATTTCATTACTGATGTATTTACAGGTAATATCGGTACCGTCACCTGCTATGATGATTCTTCCGTCAACAGACAGCAGTTCGTTTTTTAAGTCATCAAGCGATAATGCTCTGTCATCACAAAGTCGGGTAACAACTCCGTTTTTAATTTCAAACAGTGCATTGTATACCTGTGAACAGCGTGCGTCCATTACGGCACATACAATACAGTCGGTTGAAAGGAAATTATAAGCCATACTCTCAAGTGTTGAAACCGAAACACATGGTATATTATTTGCAAAAGCAAGACCTTTTACTGCCGCAACACCGATTCTTACTCCCGTGAATGAACCAGGACCTGCGTTGACTGCAATTGCGTCAATATCGGATATTTCCGTTTTTGTATTGTTCAAAAGCTGTTCAACCATAGGGATGAGCGTTTGACTGTGGGTAAGACTTGTGTTTATGAAAGTTTCACCGATCAGCTTGCCCTCTTCTGAAAGTGCAACAGATGCAGCTGTTGCAGATGTGTCAACAGACAGAATTTTCAAATTTCAACACCTTCAATTTCAAAGATTCTTTCGTCATCGCTCTCCCCTTTTTCAATCGTTATTCTGATTGCATTTTCGGGAAGTGCGCCTTCTATATTTTCACTCCACTCAATTACGAGAATGCCGTTGTCAATGTAGTCAAAAAATCCCGTTGAGTACAAATCATCCCATGAATTAACCCTGTACATATCAAAATGATAGATATTGTACTTTCCGCTGTATTCGTTTACAAGGGCGAAAGTAGGGCTTGACACACCGTCATCAACGCCGAGGGCTCTTGCCAGTCCTCTTGTAAAGGCGGTTTTGCCCATACCGAGTCCGCCGAAAAGAGCTATTACCTCTGTGCCGTGGAGCTTTTTTGCAATTTTTTCGCCGATTTGCTCAGTTTCATCGGCGCTGTGAGAAATCAATTTAACCATATCAGAAAAGTCCGCTGATTTTGCCGTTTTCGTCAATATTAATTTTTTCTGCGGCAGGAACTTTCGGGAGTCCCGGCATTGTCATAATATTGCCTGTATAAATTACTGCAAAACCTGCACCGTTTGAAATTGTTACATCTCTTACTGTGATTTCAAAATCCTTTGGAGCACCGAGCTTTGTAGGATCATCTGAAAGCGAATACTGTGTTTTTGCCACACATATGGGAAGCTTGTCTCCGCCGAGTGCCGCAACTTCCTTGATTGCTTTTTCTGCGGCTGTTGTGTAGTTTACCTTTGACGCACCGTAGATTTCCTTTGCAATCTTTTCAACTTTTTCCTTGAGTGTGAGGTCGAGTGAATAGAGCGGTTTAAATGCAGACGGCTTTTCACAAGCCTCCACTACCTTATTTGCAAGCTCTACGCCGCCTTCTCCGCCTTTTCCGAATACATTTGAAAGGGCAAAGTCTGCACCCTTTGAAATGCAATATTCTTCAATGTATTTGAGTTCTTCATCAGTATCTGTACCGAACTGATTAATTGCTACAACTACGGGAACATTGTACTTTCTCATATTGTCAATGTGAACACCGAGGTTTACAATGCCTTTTTTGAGAGCCTCAATGTTTTCATTTGAAACCTCTGACTTTGGAACGCCGCCGTTGTATTTTAATGCACGGCATGTTGCCACGATTACAATTGCCGACGGAGCAATGCCGGCATATCTGCACTTGATGTCAAGAAACTTCTCAGCACCGAGATCCGAGCCGAAACCTGCCTCTGTAATACAGTAATCAGCAAGCTTTAATGCAAGCTTTGTTGCTCTTATGCTGTTACAGCCGTGAGCGATATTTGCAAAAGGTCCGCCGTGCATAATTGCAGGAGTACCCTCAAGCGTCTGAACAAGGTTAGGTTTGATTGCATCCTTGAGAAGTGCAGTCATTGCTCCCTCTGCTTTCAAATCTTTGGCATAAACGGGTTCACCGCTGTATGTGTATGCAACAAGAATGTTGCCGAGTCTTTCTTTAAGGTCGGAGATATCATTTGCAAGACAGAGAATTGCCATAACTTCCGATGCAACTGTAATGATGAAGTGATCTTCCCTCGGAACACCGTTCACCTTACCGCCAAGACCGATTGTGATATTTCTTAATGCACGGTCATTCATATCAAGACAACGCTTGAAGAGAATTCTTCTCGGATCCATGCCGAGTGTGTTGCCCTGCTGAATGTGGTTGTCAAGCATTGCGCAACAAAGGTTGTTGGCTGCTGTAATTGCGTGCATATCACCTGTGAAATGAAGGTTGATGTCCTCCATCGGAAGAACCTGTGCATAACCGCCGCCTGCGGCACCGCCCTTAATTCCGAATACAGGACCAAGCGACGGTTCACGGAGTGCGATGATTGCCTTTTTACCGATTTTAGCCATTGCCTGACCAAGACCTGCAGAAGTGGTGGTTTTGCCCTCGCCTGCCGGTGTTGGGTTGATTGCTGTTACAAGGATGAGCTTTCCGTCAGGATTGTTCTTTACACGGTCTGCAAGTTCATCAGAAAGCTTTGCTTTGTACTTTCCGTAAAACTCAAGCTCATCAGCAGAAATCCCAAGCTGATTTGCAATTTCTGCAATAGGCTTTAATTCTGCACTCTGAGCAATTTCGATATCAGATAACATAATATACCTCCGAATCAAATTCATGTTTTTATTATTATAACAAAATGCGAAACTTGTATTATTCTGTATTGAAATTATACTTGATATTGAGAGCGTAATTTAATATAATTATAGGGTAAAATTAATTTCAAAGGTTGTTTTGGGTGAAAAAAGTTATTACAAATATTTATGAATATTTCAGACAGTGTGACGCAGTGTTGTGGCTGTTGACCTTGACCGCTGTTGCGTACAGTTTTCTTTTGATTGCGAGTATGCAACGGTCGGGCGAATACAGTTATCTAAGAACTCAGATTATCGCCGTGTCTGTCGGTCTTGCGGCATCGGTCTTTATATCAATTGCCGATTACAGATTTCTTATACGAAAATGGTACATTGCCGCAATAGTGGGAATTGTTCTTGCCGGACTTGTGTTTGTGTTCGGAGTTCAGGTTAGCGGAACAGATGATACGGCATGGATTAATCTTCCGGGCGGATTTTCAATTCAGCCGTCTGAGTTTATAAAAATCTGTTTTATCATAACTTTTTCAAAGCATTTGTCGTGGCTTAGAGAAAAGAAAATGATTGAAAAGTTTTCGGGAGTACTTTTCCTTGCACTTCATGCAATGATACCAATGGCAATTATTCATATTCAGGGTGATGACGGTACGGTTCTTATATTTGCGCTTATGTTTTTGGTTATGACATTTGCGGCAGGAGTTCAACTGAGATATTTTGTCATTTTCGGAGGATTGCTTGTGTGTGCAATTCCGATTATATGGAATGTGTTTATGAATGAAGAACATCGTAACAGGGTTCTTGCCTTGTTTGACCTTGACGGGAATGCACTGACAAATTACGGTTGGCAACAGTATCAGGGTAAGGTTTCAATTGCAAGCGGCGAAGCTTTCGGAAGCGGACTTTTTAACGGACAGCGTGTTGAACATTCAATCGTCCCCGAACAGGAAAACGATTTTATCTTTACCGTTGCAGGAGAGGAACTCGGATTTGTCGGATGCATGGCGCTTTTGCTGATTTTGTTTTTTATTATATTAAAAGTGATTTTGAATGCAAAAAATTCAAGTGAATTTGAAGGCAAGTATATCTGCTACGGTGTGTTTTCAATGATAGCATCGCAAACAATTGTAAATATAGGAATGGTACTTGGATTTCTTCCCGTAGTCGGAATAACCCTTCCCTTGTTCAGTTCGGGAGGCACTTCGGCTTTGAGTACGCTCATTAGTCTTGGTCTTGTACAGAGTGTGAGATATCACAATACTGACGATATGAACAAAGCTTTTGTAAGGCGAGGCAGTTCAAATCGAATCAGAATGTAATTTAATACAAATAAACTAAACCGCAGACATCAAAATGCCTGCGGTTTTTATGGGTCATTTTTCGCTGATTGTTATATTTGCCTTGTAACTTCCGCTTACCCAACAGGTGTCAGTACCGCTGAGTTTGAAAGTAACAGGCATCTGAACCGAGCCTACTGTTCCGCTCTGATCCGAGGTGTCAATTACACCTTCAATATCTGAGCTTTTAAGGCTTTTAAGTTCCTTTTTACTGCCTATTACGGTAACATTCATACTTGTCTGTGTTACATCGGCTTTGTATTTTGAAGAAAGACCGCTTACTTTAAATGAATCAACGGTAAAGGTTTTCTTGGACAGACCGCTGAGGTCAAGTACAAGCTTTGCTGAGGTTGAGTTACTGATATTTTTGCAGTCACTCGGGATGTTTATTCCCTGCGTATCGTACTCATAACGCTCGTTTGAAAGTGTTGCAAAATCGATTGACTCAAGCTTTACGCTGTCAGTTTTGTCAAGCACTTCTTTTGGACCTGCAAGCAGAATCTTTGAAGGCTCAACCGTAAGCATATCATCGTTTAAATCAAGACCTTTGGGTTTGTTAATAAACTCAGGAATTACATTTACCGTCTTTTCGGGGAGAACGGAAATTGTAGCCTCAACATCCGTAAACTCCATTGTAAGAAGCTCGGTGGAGATTTTATTTCCTGTTTTATCATAAAGCACAATATTTGCGGTCGTTGAGGTCGGCTCATTTAGTATACTGTCAAGTTCGGCTGATGCCGAAACCTTTGCAATTTTGGCAATCTCTGTTTGAGGTCCTGAGATTGTGATATTCTTTGATGCAAGGGAAGTTGACGCATAGTATCCGTCGGCAACCTTGTAAACAACATTTTCCTGAATCGGGAAACTTGTTTCACGCTGATAATCAACAATTACATTGACATTTGAAGGCGTAACGGTTGAGATAATCTGAAAGTTGGCACTCGGGTTGGCTTTTACGGCTGAAAGCGAAAGCTGATAAGTTCCTGCCGAGTCAATTCCGTTTGTAGCACCCGTGACAGTAATATCCTTCGTTCCGATAGAACCGAGAACGGCTCTGCTGCCTGTTACGGTTACCGTGGCAGTCTGCTTCGTATCACGGAATACCTGCAACCCGTTGTTATCAAGCTGGTCAGGCAATTCAATCTGAATGGGAATATTGCTTATTGTTACGGTTGTATCATTTGTTGTACCCATACTCATATAAACCCATGTTATTGTTGAGATTACAAGGGCGAGTATAATCAGAAATTTGTTATTTTGAAACAGTTTGTTGAGAGAGAGTTTTTTCTTTTTCATTTTTCAGCCTTCTCTCTTTTTGAACTTTTCGGGTTCTTCTGAAAAAACTTTTTGGGCGGTTCATCATCGTCATAGCCACGATCATAGATGAGAAACTGTTCAAGCTTTTTGATTAGTTCTTCTCTTGTAAACTCACGGAGCAAAATACCGTTTACCGCAAGAGAAATTACACCTGTTTCTTCACTTACTATAAGGACAACAGCGTCGCTTTGTTCACTGATACCGAGTCCTGCTCTGTGTCGTGTACCGAGATTGATATCTACATTAGGATTTGATGTGAGCGGTAAAATACATCCTGCTGCAAAAAGTTTTCCGTCACGGATAATGCTTGCACCGTCATGCAATGGTGCTTTGTTAAAAAATATATTGCCGAACAGAGCTACTGATGTTTCGGCATCAATAATTGTGCCTGTAGCGGCTATATCGGAAAGCATGGTTTCTCTTTCAAACACAAGCAAAGCACCTGTTTTTGAACGAGAGAAAAGAACTGCTGTGTCAGCCGCATCTACGATTGACTTTTCTACAGCCTTTTTCCATTCATCACCTTTGTGGTGCTTAGTAAATATTTTTATATATTTTTTATAGGTGTTGTTGCGTCCCATCTGTTCAAGAGCCTTTCTGATTTCCGGCTGAAAGATGATAGCAATAACAACAACTGCTGCCTCGAAAAATGTTCGCAACAGGGATGAAAGCATAACAAGACCAAACAGAGACGAAAGAAAATAAACTATCAGGAGCATAATTACACCTTTGAGAAGCTGAACTGCTCTTGTTTCCTGAATAAGCTTGAACAGTCCGAAAATCAACAGTGCAATTGCAAGAATATCGACAATATCTCTTAGCTGTATAGTCTTGATAATGGAAAGAATGCTGTTAAATATTTCCAATCTGCTTTCCCCTTCCTTTATTTTTAAATTCCTCGTTATTATTCTAACATACTTTTGTTATTAATTGCAACCTTTTTAAATTGTTTTTTTCTGTTTGTTGTTCTTAGAAATACGACTTACGGCATTTGCAAAATATACAACATCATTTTTTGTTGTAAATGCCGATACAACAGCTCTTACGGTTCCTGTATCCTGAGTGCCGAAGCTTTTGTGTGCAAGGGGCGCACAATGGAGTCCTGCTCTTACGGCAATGTTGTAGCTGTCATTAAGAATTTTTGCAACCGTTTCGCTTTCGGTATTTTTAATATTAAAGGAAATTACAGGAACGCTGTGATTTTTCTCAGGCATTTTGGTGTATAATATTACATTTTCCGCTTTTTCAAGCCTTTTGTAGAGCATTCGTGCAAGACCTAACTCGGAATTATATATTCTGTCTGTTTTTTTGTTCAGGACAAACTTTATTCCTGCATTAAGCCCTGCTATTCCCGGAAGATTCGGCGTTCCGCTTTCGTACTTATCGGGGAGAATTTCAGGCTGATTGAGGTTTGCGGAATCACTTCCCGTTCCTCCCTGAATAAGACTGTCCGGAGTTGTTTCGCTGTTTATAATAAGCAAGCCTGTTCCCATTGGTCCGTAAAGCCCTTTGTGACCTGCGGTGCAGAGAAAATCAATACAACTGTCAGAAAGGTTTATATCTGCTGTTCCTGCACTTTGTGCGGCATCTACACAAAAAAGGATGCCGTTTAATCTGCAAAGAGCACCTATTCTTTCTATCGGAAGTTTGATGCCGAATACATTTGAAGCATGGGTACAGATTACAAGTTTTGTGTTAGATTTGAATTGTTTCCTGAAATTCTCGATTGTTTGCTCATCATCATAAGGGACACATTCGGCAACAGAGTATTCAATCTTATTTTTCTTGAGCGTTTCAAGCGGTCTGACGACAGCATTGTGCTCAAGTGATGAGATTACGGCATGGTCGCCCTGTTTTAATATGCCTTTAATAACTGTGTTCAAAGCCGTTGTGCAGTTAAGCGTGAATATTATATTTTCGGGATTTTCCGAGCCAAAAAGTTTTGCGGCATTATCTCGGCAGGAATACATTATTTCAGATGATTTTACCGACATTTTGTGACCGCTTCTTCCAGGATTTGCTCCGTAGTCGGACATAGCTTCGTTAATCGCTTTTCTTACGGATAAGGGTTTCGGAAAGGTGGTTGCACCGTTGTCAAAATATATCATAAGGTATCAACAGCGGCTGTTCCTTTGACAGCAATACCGTTACTCCTGATAATTTCCAATGCCCTTTCAAAATTTCCCGGGACATAAAGGCTGTATCCGCATGATTTTCGATTGAGGTGTATAGGAGTTCTTACAAGTCCTGATTTAATATTGTTTTTTAAAAGTAGGTTACGGCTCTTCATGGCAAGAGTTACCGAGCCGAATATTATTAAATTATTTTCCATAACTTCCACCCTTTGTTAAATCTTTGTGACATCTCAAAACAATATATCACACTACATATTATGAAAGTAGGCAAAGTTTGGACATAAAAGAAAGCACGGCTTTTATGCCGTGCTTAAAGGTGTTGTTTTTCAGTTCATTTTTTCAGAAAGAAGGTTGCCCATGTTGTACATACCTGCTTTCTGATCTTTAAGAAATACTGCCGCATTAACAGCACCGACAGCGAAAACTTCTTTTGACTGAGCCTGATGAGAGATTGTTACAACCTCATCGTGACCTGCAAAGATAACTTCGTGTTCGCCTACAATTGTGCCGCCTCTTACGGAATGAATACCGATTTCGTTCTTTGAACGCTTTCTGCGGTAGCTGTGTCTGTCATAGACATACTGCGGATCTTCGTCAAGCTGTTCCGAAATTCCGTCTGCAATCATAAGAGCTGTTCCGCTCGGAGCATCAAGCTTGAGATTGTGATGCTTTTCAACGATTTCAATATCGAACTGGTTTCCGAGAATTTTTGCAGCCTCTTTTGAAAGCTCAATAAGAAGATTGATGCCGAGTGACATATTACCTGAATAGAAAACAGGAATTGTCTTTGCCGCATCTTCGATTTTTGCAATCTGATCTTTAGAAAAGCCTGTTGTGCAGATAACACAAGGTACTTTGTTATTAACTGCATACGCAATCATACCGTCAAGAGCTGCAGGATTTGAAAAATCAATGATTACATCAGGTGTTTCGGTTGCCTCGTCAAAAGTCTTGAAAACATCAAAATCATAATTACTTTCACCGAATGCGTCAACACCGAACAAAACATTGCAATCCTCACGGCTCTGAACAGCCTGTGCCACAAAGCAACCCATTTTACCGTTACAACCGACTATTGCTATATTTACCATTTTTATTCCCCTTTAAACTTCTTGAATTTTAAACGAATCAAAGGTTGATTATTTAACCTTCTTGCTTAAAAGGTCATACTTCTCCATGCAATCCTTGAGGTCATGATAACCCTGAACGCTCATGGGTACGAGCGGAAGTCTGCATTCGCCTGCTTCATAGCCGAAGAGGTTCATGGCAGTCTTTACGGGGATCGGGTTAACATCGCTGAAGAGTATATGCATAAGCTCAAGATAGTGGAAGTTAAGCTTCTGTGCCTCTGCAAAGTCATTGTCAAGACAAAGCTGACAGATGTCATGCATTTCTTTTGGGCAGATGTTTGCAAATACAGAGATAACACCGAGAGCGCCGAGTGACATGAAAGGAACAGTCTGGTCATCGTTACCTGAGTAGATGTCAAGATTGTCACCGCAAAGTGAACGGATGAGAGCAACCTGAGAGATGTCGCCGCTTGCCTCTTTTGCGGCAACGATGTTAGGATGCTTGCAAAGCTCCTGATAAGTCTTTGGCTTGATGTTACAGCCGGTTCTTGAAGGAACATTGTAAAGAATAATCGGAATATCAACCGAATCTGCAACAACGTTGAAGTGTCTTACAAGACCCTGCTGAGATGTTTTATTGTAGTAAGGAGTTACGCAGAGAAGTGCGTCAACGCCTGTGCTTGCGGCAGATTTTGAGAGCATAACGGCTGTTGAAGTATCGTTACTGCCTGTACCAGCAATAACAGGAATTCTGCCGTTTGTCTTTTCTGCAACGAAAGAAATTGTTTCGCAATGCTCTTTTTCCGAAAGAGTTGCAGCCTCACCTGTTGTACCGCATACAATAATTGCATCGGTACCGTTTTGAACATGAAATTCTACGAGATCGCCGAGAACATCGTAGTTTACGCTTCCGTCAGACTTCATAGGAGTGATAAGTGCAACACCTGAGCCTGTAAAAATGTGGTTAGACATAATTTACCTCCGTAAGTAATCAGTCCATGTAGCCCTCAGCACAAAGGAGCTCTGCAAGAAGAACTGCACCGCCTGCTGCGCCTCTTAATGTGTTGTGTGACATACAAACGAACTTATAATCATATTGAGTATCAGGTCTTAATCTGCCAACCGATACTGCCATACCGTTTTCAAGATTTCTTTCAGATTTAATCTGCGGACGGTCGGGTTCTGTGAAGTAGTGGAGAAAATGCTTTGGCGCACTCGGAAGATTAAGCTCCTGTGCTCTGCCGCTGTAGTTTGACCAAATGTCAATAATTTCTTCGACAGTAGGTTTCTTTACGCCGTCCTTAAATGACATAAATACAGCTGCTGTGTGACCGTCAGATACGGGAACACGGATGCACTGTGATGTGATTGAAATATCATCGGTTTTAACAATCTTGTCGCCTTCAATCTTACCCCAGATTTTAAGCGGCTCCTGCTCTGACTTCTCTTCCTCACCGCCGATGTAAGGAATAACATTATCTACCATTTCAGGCCATGTCTTGAATGTTTTGCCTGCGCCTGAAATTGCCTGATATGTGCAGGCAAGAACTTTGTCAACGCCGAGTGCCTTTAAAGGATGAATTGCAGGAACATAGCTTTGAAGTGAGCAATTGGACTTAACTGCAACAAAGCCTCTTTTTGTGCCGAGACGCTTTCTCTGAGCGTCAATAATCTTAATGTGATCGGCGTTAATTTCAGGAATAACCATAGGAACATCATCTGTAAAACGATGAGCACTGTTGTTTGATACGATAGGACATTCAGCCTTTGCATATCTGTCTTCGAGATCACGGATTTCATCCTTCTTCATATTAACTGCGCAGAAACAGAAATCAACCTGTGATGCAACCTCTTCAACATTTTCAGCGTCAACGATAACCATATCCTTGTACTTCTCCGGAAGAGGAGTAGTCATATGCCATCTGCCTTCAACTGTTTCACCGTATGTTTTGCCTGCACTTCTCTTACTTGCGGCAAGAACAGTAACCTCAAACCACGGGTGATTCTCAAGAAGAAGTGTAAAACGCTGACCTACCATACCGGTAGCGCCGATAATACCGACTTTATACTTTTTCATAATAATTCCTCCGAATTAAACAAATTTTAAAAAAGCGGTTGCCTTATTCAAACAAATATTATATTATATGAAGAGATGTCTGAAAACACGACTGTTTGTCGATTATGCAAACTGCTCATAATAAGATAATATATCATTTTAAAAAGGTAATGTCAATTATTTTGAGAATTTTACAGGACAAATACTTGTGTTTTACAAAGATTTTTGACAGAACAGCTTTTAAAAAGCAATTTTAGTTCTTGAAAGGAAATAAAATGAAGACTAGTGATTTTTATTACGATTTGCCTAAAGAGCTTATCGCACAGACTCCGCTTGAACCGAGGGACAGTTCAAGATTGCTTGTGCTTGACAGAGAAAAACAAACTCTGGAGCATAAACATTTTTATGACATTATTGATTATCTTAACGAGGGTGACCTTCTTGTTGCCAACGATTCAAGAGTTTTGCCTGCAAGAATTTACGGTATCAAAGACGAAACAGGTGCAAAAGTTGAATTTCTGCTTTTGAAGCAGGTTGCGAACAACCGTTGGGAAACACTTTGCAAGCCGGGTAAAAAAGCAAAAGTCGGCACAAAATTTTCATTCGGCAACGGCATTTTGCGTGCAACAGTTGTTGATGTTAAGGATGACGGCAACAGAATAGTTGATTTTGACTGTGAAGAGAATTTTTTTACTACTCTTGACAAAATCGGTCAGATGCCTCTTCCTCCTTATATTACAGCCGAGCTTAAGGATAAGGAACGCTATCAGACGGTTTACAGCCATGAACTCGGTTCTGCGGCAGCTCCGACGGCAGGACTTCACTTTACAACCGAGCTTATGGACAGAATCAAGGCTAAGGGTGTAAAGATTGCGTATGTTACACTTCATGTGGGACTCGGTACATTCAGACCGGTTAAGGTTGACGATGTTACAAAGCATAAAATGCACAGCGAGCATTATGAAGTCCCCGAAGAAACTGCAAAGCTCATAAATGAAACTAAGAAAAACGGCGGACGGGTTATTGCAGTCGGCACAACATCCTGCAGAACGCTTGAAAGTGTTGCGGCAATGTACGGAGAAATCAAACCCTGCGAGGGATTTACGGATATTTTTATTTATCCCGGATTTGAATTTAAGGTGCTGGACGGACTTATTACTAACTTTCATCTTCCCGAAAGTACACTCATTATGCTTGTATCCGCTTTTGCGGGATATGATTTTATTATGAATGCATACAAAGAAGCTGTAAAGGAAAAGTACAGATTCTTCTCTTTCGGTGACGCTATGTTCATATCATAGGAGGATTTTACGGATTTATGTTTAAGGTAATTAAAAAGGAAGGCAGCGCAAGACGTGGCGAATTCGTCACGGTTCACGGTACGGTTCAGACTCCCGCCTTTATGAATGTTGCAACATGCGGTGCAATCAAGGGTGCTGTTTCTGCGCTTGATTTAAAGAATATAAAATGCCAGGTTCAGCTTTGCAACACCTATCATCTGCATCTTCGTCCGGGTGATGAAAAGGTTAAGCAAATGGGCGGACTTCACAAATTTACAAGGTGGAACGGTCCTATCCTTACCGACAGCGGCGGATTTCAGGTGTTCTCTCTTGCAAAGTTGAGAAATATTAAAGAAGAAGGCGTTTACTTCAATTCTCACATTGACGGCCGCAAAATTTTTATGGGACCTGAGGAGAGTATGAGAATCCAGTCAAATCTTGCATCTACAATTGCGATGGCATTTGACGAATGCGTTGAAAACCCTTCTCCATATGAATATACAAAAAACAGCGTTGAAAGAACCACAAGATGGCTTAAAAGATGCGTTACAGAGATGAAAAGGCTCAACAGTCTTGATGATACCATAAATAAAAACCAGATGCTGTTCGGCATAAATCAGGGCGGTATCTATGACGATTTGCGCGTCAATCATATGAAAGAAATTGCAGAGCTTAATCTTGACGGCTATGCAATCGGAGGTCTTGCCGTGGGTGAGCCTGCAGAAACGATGTACCATATCATTGAAGAGGTTGAGCCGTTTGCTCCGAAAGATAAAATCAGATATCTTATGGGAGTCGGAACTCCAGTGAATATTCTTGAAAGCGTTGCAAGAGGTGTTGATCTTTTTGACTGTGTTATGCCGAGCAGAAACGCAAGACACGGTCAGCTCTTCACTTGGGACGGAGTGCGTAACATCAATAATGCAAAATATGAAACAGATGAATCTCCGATTGACGAGCATTGTGACTGCCCTGTTTGCCGAAACTTTTCAAGGGCATACATAAGACATCTTCTCAAGAGCGGTGAGATGCTCGGAATGCGACTTGCTGTTTTGCACAACCTCTATTTTTACAATAATCTTATGGAAGTTATCAGAACTCAGCTTGATAACGGCACATATATGGAATTTTACGAGAAATATCGCAATATTTTAGGCGTGCGTATCTAATATTTTTTCAAAACAGAAAAAATACTTGCAAGATGTGATTAAAACTGATATAATCAGTACATTGTATGAAAGGAATGACGAAAATGACAAACTTTTTACCTGTAGTTGCAGAAGCAAGTGCAAGCGGCGGAAATCAGTCATCAAGTATGATTTTTATGATTCTCTTCTATGTTGCTATTTTTGCAGCTCTCTATTTCTTCCTCATCAGACCTAACTCAAAGAAGAAAAAAGAAGAAGCTCAGCTTCGTAACTCTCTTGAGATCGGTGATGAAATTACAACAATCGGCGGAATTATGGGCAGAGTAGTTGCCATTAAGGACGACGAGGACGCTATCATCATTGAAACAGGCTCCGACAGAGTTAAGATGAAGTTTAAAAAGTGGTGTATTTCTACTGTTGACACAGTTAAGGAACAGTCACAGCAGGCAGGTCAGCCTGAAAAGAAAGGCTTCTTCGGTTTTGGCAAGAAGAAAGATTCTGACGAAACTAAAGCTACAAAAGAATAACTTTTTGAATGAATGTTCTTTCCCCCGAATATATTTGTAACAGAATATATTCGGGGGTTGTTTTATGTCTGATAAAAAACTACTTGCAAAGGCTGTTTTGTTTTCATCAGTATGCGGAATACTCATACTGGTAATTTTGATGTGTTTGCTTGCAGCCGTGATGATGTCGTCGGGAGTGATTTCAGCAGATATACTTGATTACTGCACGGTCGGCATGGTCGGTGTTGCAACGCTGATGTCGGGAATAATATCATCAAGAATTACAGGAAGTGCAGGTCTTGCGGTGGGTTCGCTGACAGGATTTTTTATTTTTCTTGTCATAACCTCTATTGCATTGATTTTTAACGGTGAGCCTATAACGATACTAACCCTGCTAAAACTGATGTCATCCGTTCTGGGAGGAGGAATAGGCGGAATTATCGGAGTCAACAAAAAGGAAAAAATAAAAATCAGATAAGATCGAGTAAGATTATTTTATTGAAATTATGTTTTCGGCAGTTCGTTTAGGCGGACTGCTGTTTTTATGCCAGATTTAATTACAAATTAGAATTATTTTTTAAAAAATTGAAATATCTATGGTAAAACAGCTCGTAATATGGTACAATAATCCGGAGAATGAGATAGTGAGGGTTAATGACCTTGATTTAGATGTAATATGAAAAATAAGGAAATATTTAAGGAGTGTTAGTATGGCAAAAACAATTAAATTGCCGGCAGATTTAAGGGATTGGAAGGTTACTTCATTTGTTGAGGAAGACAACGGCTGTGAAGTTTACAAGGTATCAAGGAAGATTGATAAAAATACTGCTCAAAATGCGATTCTCAGACACGCATTTGTCGGCAAAAGCAATTATACCGATGAACGTGCCGAGTATTTTACCGAAGAGGCTGATTTTATTGAATCGGTTAAGGAGCTTGACGGTGTTTCAAACTATCTGGATGTTTATGTTCAGGATAATCAGAACAAAAAAACCTGTGATTTGTACATATTTACAGAAGAACTCACAAGTCTTGAAGAACTTATGAAAACCAAAACTTTCGCTGAGGATGAAGTTGTTGATTTTGGTATTCAGATGAGTGAAATGCTTGAAACTTTGGAAGCAAAGAATATTTTTCACGGTAATATTTCGCCAAAGAATATTTTTGTAACCGCTGACGGAAGGTATAAAATCGGCGGATTTACAGATTTTGAAGGCAAGATTGCGGATACCTCATTTGTTGCGCCTGAGGTTTACAAGCAGGAAAATGTTGACTATACAACCGACATTTATTCTGTCGGAATAATTATGTATGCAATGTGCAACGGCGGTAAAATTCCGTTTGAAAGTGATTCATGCGACAGAAAGAATGCCTGTGAAGAAAGATTTTCGGGCAAGGCTGTTACCGCACCGTCTGAGGGTGATGAAAAACTCAAGAGTGTTATTGTAATTGCATGTCAGCCGAATAATACAAACCGATGGAAAAATGCAGGCAACATTAAAAATGCTCTCACATCTATCAAGGCTGAAATAGGTACATCCTCCCCTGTTCCGAATCCCGATGTTGTTGTTCCGGAAAACACGGATTTTGACGGAAATGTATTTGAAGAATATGATTATGATGAATTTGAGGATACAGAGCCGACTGAACCACAGGATAATTTTGACGATAAGGATGAGGTTCAGACAGTTGAGGACGCTGTTCTTGATAATGAATTTAAAGGCGCCGAACAGCTTGGCATTGCCGAAGTTTTAGCCGGTGAGGAATCCTTGCCTGTTGACGGTAATGCTCCTTTAGATTCAGATGAAGTCAGTGAGTCTGATGCTGATGGAAACGGCGGATTTGAGGTTGTTGATGTTACAGACGCAGTTGATGAGCCTGAAAATTCCGAGGTTAAAACTGACGAAGTATCAGAAGAAAAACAGCCTGAATTTGAAGATATCAGTTCCGTATCGAGTGAAGATGACAAGAAAGAACAAACTGTTACAGATAAAAAAGCTGAAGAATTTGAAGATGTTTCAAGCGACAGCGAAGTAGCTCCGGAAGTTCTTCCTCCTGTTACAAGCGTTGAAGTGTTTGACGATTACTCTGGTGCAGACCATAAAAATGTTCTTACAAGCAATGAATCAAGCAAGGACTACGGTGATTTCTTTGAGGACGAGCCGCCTGTTAAGCGTACTGACAATAAAGCTGACGATACTAAAAAAATTGAAGAAAAAAATGACTTTGACGATAACAGCTTTGAAGATAATGACAATGAATTCGGATATGCAGATGAAGAAGATAATAAAGAAAATGTAAAGAAAAAGAAGAATAAATTTATCATTATTCTTTGTGCCGTTGTAATTGCCGCCGCACTCGGATTTATCGGTTTCTGCGTTTATAACGGTTTGTCAAATTCATCTACTGACAATAAAGCTACTACAGCCGAAACTGCAACATCTGCCGAAGTAACCACACAGGCGCCGAGTACGGCGATGCCTGCTACAACGGAACAGGTTACAACATCTTCTTCATATAACAAAGTTGTTCCTGTTGTCGGTTACGGTTACAGTTACGGTAAAAAGCTTCTTGAACAGGCAGGATTTACCGTTGAAATTTCTGACTATGAATACAGTTATGATTATCCGGAAGGATATATTATCTCTCAGACTCCGGAAGGTGACACAAGCGCAAGTACGGGTACAGTTGTTAAACTTGTTATCTCAAGCGGACAGATTCAGAGAGAAACAGAAGCTCCTGCAACACAGGCTCAGCAGTCATCAAATAGTCAGAACAGCTCATCGGGCAATTCAAATTCACAGAGTTCAAATGCACAGTCATCAAGCAATACAAACACTAATAATAACGGCGGATTTATCTTCCCTAACAGCGATTCTTCATATCTCAGCAACGCACAGGTAAGCGCTTTGAGTGATGACGACTTACAGCTTGCAATTAATGAGATTTATGCAAGACGAGGCAGAATTTTTAAGGACGCAAGCCTTAATGCATACTTTAACTCGCAGTCATGGTATGAGGGCAAATATACACCCGAAGAATTTGAGAAGAATGTTAAATTTAATACTTACGAACAGAAGAATCTTCAGCTTTTGATTAACGAAAGAAGATCAAGAAAGTGATTTTTAAACAAGAAAGATAATGCAGAGGAGTTATTATGAAAGATAAAATATTAAACGCACTAAAAAGCAAGACCTTCTTTGCTTTGGCAATTAATATTGTTATTATGGCTTTGATTATAGGTGTTACTGCATTTTCCTATGACAGTGCTGACGATTTTTACAATTCTTTATATATCTGTCAGTATCATAACTATTACAATAATGATATTAACTACATTTTTGCGACAATTACCGGTTCATTGCAGTACATTCTTTTGAATTTCAACTGTTTTGTACTTTTTCAAATTCTTCTCTCCTGTGCCGCTTTTTCTTCTGTTACATTTGTTTTTGCCGATAAATTCGGAAAGCACAAGGCTTTCATATTCACTCTTGTGCTGAATATTTTGTTTTCATTTGACCATTATTCAAACATTTTAAGCAGTAAAACTGCAGCTTTGCTGCTTACGGCAGGGTTTCTGATGGCACTTAATGCAATCAGAAATAAAAGGTACTCTCTCCCGTTTTGGATTGGTGTACTTGAAGTTATATTCGGAACATTTTTATGTTTCAAATATTTCTTTGTGGGACTTGCATTTTTCATTGCATTCTTCATCGGTGATATGATTGCAAAAAGAAAGTACAAGTTGCCGTTCAGAAAATTCTTCTGGTATTTCAGACCTTTTGTGCTTGTATTTGTCTTTATTGTTCTTGTCGGCTGCGGTCTTGAATATTATTCATATTCGGTCAATAATGCAAATGCAGAAACTTCGGGGTTGTACAGATACAGCGTCCTTGCCGATAAGACCGATGATAATGCTTTTCCAAACTATTCCGATTACTGTGAGGAGCTTAATTCGGTCGGAATAAATTCGGCAAATGAGTATGAACTTTTTGTTGACGGATATTATGATGAAAACAACGGACTGAATACTGCTGCACTTGAAAAGGTTGCAGATATTCAAAAACGGGAAAATCCGTATAATTTCTTTGATAATGCGGGCGCATTGTTTTCAGATGCATGGGGACATATTATAAATTTTGATTCATATCTTATTGCTTTTGCGGTAATACTTGCCGTTATGGTTGTTTTTGTTACCGTTCAGAAAAAAAGATTTGCCTTCTTCCCTGCTTTGTATTTTGCGGTGGGATTTGCGGCTTGTATGTATGTTCGTTATGCAATGGATTCTTCGGCATACACAATGTACGGAATTTTGCTGATGATTCTTTCGTTTACAATGTATTCGTTTGATTTCGGTCATCTCAGAAAAGACGAATACAGCAATATTACAGATAAAAGCAGAAAAACTGTTCTTATTTCGGTTATTGTATTTGTGATATTAGGTGTGGCAAGCTGTGTATCATATTTCTTCCATATCACTCCTGTTTCATATGACAAAAAGCCGAGTGATCTTTATACTGAGGTTGACAGACATCCCGAAAATTATTATGTTCTCGATCCTGTAACAGCTAAAGAATACATTTCATATACCGATAACTATATTCATCCGCTGTGGGGATTTTCTTCCGATTTTCTCCATAATGTTGACGGCTTCGGCTATCTTCATCGGACAAATCAGCTTGTGAACCGCAACCTCTCAACAAATATTTATGAGGCGGTCGTTGACGGAAGAAATGTATATGTTATCGATAAAAAAATTACTTTTATCAAAGAAAATTATCTTAACCAATATTACGGCAAAAAGGATTCCGTCATTGTTTACAAGGATGAAAAGGAATTCAACGGATTTACAATTTACAGCGTAAACAGAGTTAAATAACATTAAAAAAGTATATCACGATTTTTTGGGAGACGGTTTAAGTCGTTTTTCTTAGGCATTTCGTTCATTCCTTTTCTGTCATTTTCCGGGCAAACTAAAACAAAAAGCAGAGCTTTTGGGCTCTGCTTAGTTTCTTGAAAATATACTTTTGCTATGGGAGTGATTCAGATTAGATTGCTCGGAATAAAACAATTATCCTTGTCAATCGGTATCGGCTCCTCACACATACATATGATGCCGCCGTTTCCGCGGTTCAAAGAAGCCTTGTCAATTACGCTGTACTTTTTGACCTCACGACGATCAGGAGAAGCACTCTTTTTGATTTCCAACGGATGAATGACATTGTTTTCCTCGATGAAAACATCAATCTCTTTTGCGTTAGAATCACGAAAATAGGTAATATTTACTTTAGATTTAGCGTAAGCGTAGTTTTTCACAAGCTCCATTACCACATAATTTTCGTAGTAATGACCGCTTGCAGCACCGTTACGGAGAGTGTCTGCCGTCAGCCACATCGAAAGGTAAGCACAAAGACCGGTGTCACAGAAATACAGTTTCGGTGTTTTGCTGAGCCGTTTCAGTTCATTGTTTGAATATGGGGCAAGCAGATAAACAATGTGAAGTCCCACAAGTACTTTCAGCCATTCCTTTGCGGTACTTGGTGCAATGTCAGCGGATTCCGCAAGAGTAGAATAATTTACCTGCTCTGAAACAAGAGCAGCACAGCCGACCAGAAACTTACGAAAACGAACTGTGTCGGTGATACCGCCGTGTTAGCTTAGTAATATTTTTTTGAAAGGTGATAAAATTATGAGTACCAATAAGATTACTTGTTCATTTACCGTTGACCGTG